>Ga0137399_10000762_pt1 | contig 13674 bp, 12 predicted proteins | sample czorhiz316metaG_FD_104810 | JGI IMG/M metagenome (GOLD analysis project Ga0137399, IMG submission 104810) | Vadose zone soil microbial communities from Angelo Coast Range Reserve, California, USA - czorhiz3.16 metaG | ecosystem: Environmental > Terrestrial > Soil > Vadose zone | place: USA...
CGCCGGAACAGCGCAGAGTATAATCACAACGGCGCACCGGGAGGGGAAGTCGGTCCGGGTCTATGCGACGGAAACGCGCCCCCTGCTGCAGGGCGCGAGGCTGACGACATGGGAGCTCATGCGTGAAGGAATCGACGTCACGCTGATAACCGACGGGACTGCGGCCAGCGTCATGCACCGGCTGCACATCGACCTCGTAGTCGTGGGTGCGGATCGAATTGCGGCCAATGGCGACACCGCCAACAAGATCGGCACGTACGCGCTTGCACTGGCCGCCCGCCACCATGGAATTCCGTTCTATATCGCCGCGCCGACAACAACGATTGATTCCACGGTGGCCTCGGGGGATCTGATTCCGATCGAAGAACGCAGCCCGAGTGAAGTCGTTGAAGGATTCGGAAAGCGGATCGCCCCGGAGGGTGTGCGGGTCTATGCACCCGCCTTTGATGTCACGCCGGCTGCGCTCATCACCGCCATTATTACGGAAGGCGAGGTTACGTACCCGCCTTATGATTTTCTCAACGTCCCTTCAATTGAAAAGCAGCGCAACCGATGAGCACAATTGAGAAAACGGAAGCGGTTGTTCTCCGATCAATGCCGTACCGCGAGACGAGCAAGATTGTTACGTTTTATACGCGCCGGTTTGGAAAACTTTCCACGATCGTCAAGGGAGCGCGGCGCCCTCGTGGCCGCTATGGTTCCTCGCTTGAGCCGATGTCCTATGATTCGATCGTCGTCTATAAGAAAGAAACCCGCGAGCTGCAAACTCTGACCCAATGTGACCGCGTCCGTCCCTTCCTGCGCCTGTATGATGATCTTGCCAAGATGTCCGCGGGAATGGGAATGATCGAAATAACTGCGATGGTGACGCACGACGAGGAGGAGAATGCAGGACTCTTTTCGCTGCTTGTCGGATGCCTTTCGGCGGCCGACGCTGCAACTAAAAACCCCGGCCATGTGTTATATTGTTTTGAAGTCCATTTGGCGAAGATCCTTGGATTCCAGCCGTCGTTTAGCCGTTGCGTGGAGTGCAGCAAGACGATCGGGGGGAAGGATAGTGTCCGCGCGGAAGTCCGCTTCCATCTTGAACGGGGGGGTCCGCTGTGCGAGTCGTGCAACCTTCCCTCGGGGCACGCCGTCGGGGTGAGCGCGAACCTGTTGCAAACTCTTGAGGTCCTCTCACAGATCTCCGATCCCCTGGATGCCACGCAACTTGAGATCGATTATCAAGAGCGAGGACAGGTCCAAAATTTTCTATGGAATTATCTGCGGTATCATGTGCAGGGGCTCCGGCCGCTGAACTCTGAAAAGGTGGCGTCACAAATTCTCGCTCTGCCGTGAAGTCCCGGTAAAGTATGAAGACTACCGCTGTGCTGAAACAAAATCGAGTGTGTGCAGTATACTTCAGTATCCGATTACTATAAACGACTCAACGATTCAATCGAAGGAGCAACAAACCTATGTCACGTAAATCTGTTCTCGCTGCGTTATTCCTGATCTTCATCGGGATCGTGTTCGGCGTGGTGCTTGTGTCGAGCTTCAAAGTCGGACTCGAGCCGGGATTTGCGGGCGACCCGCAGGTGAAGCTGGGGGCCCGCAGCCAGGTCAAACATCCTGATGTTGATGTCAAAGCGTTCAGCAAAGCGTTCGTCGAGGTCAGCAAGGCCGTCTCACCGACCGTCGTGAGCATCACGGTGACGACCAAGGGGAAGGGGAAGACCGGCGGTGAATTGAACGACTTCTTTCACTTCTTCGGGCCCGATTTCAAATTCCCGGAATCCGAGCCTCAGCAGGCAGCCGGCTCCGGCGTGGTCATCAGTCCGGATGGGTACATCCTGACGAACAACCACGTCGTCGACGGAGCGGATGAAAATCACGTCGACGTCTCGTTCAACAACAAACATGTGGTGAAGGCAAAAATCATCGGGACCGATCCTTCCACGGATCTCGCAGTCATCAAGGTCGATGACAAGGACTTGCCCACGGCGGCGTTCGGAAATTCCGATGAGGTGGAAATCGGCGAGTGGGTGCTCGCGATCGGCAATCCGCTCAACCTGCAGGGAACGGTGACGGCGGGAATTATAAGCGCGCTCGGCCGCAACATTCGCATTATAAGCGATGACTACGGAATCGAAAACTTCATCCAGACAGACGCCGCGATCAACCCGGGCAACAGCGGCGGTCCGCTCGTAAACCTCGACGGGGAGGTCATTGGGATCAACACGGCGATCGCGACGACAAACGCCCGATATCAGGGGTACGGGTTCGCAATTCCGATCAATCTTGCCCGTTACGTCGCTGAAGATATTATCAAGAATGGAAAGGTGAGGCGCGGTTACATCGGCGTCGAGATCGGCACCGTCGACGACACGTATGCCAAGGCAATCGGCCTGAAGAAAGCCGAGGGTGTGTTCGTCCAGCGGCTGGTTCCCGGGGGTGCCGCGGAAGCATCCGGAATTAAGGAAACCGATGTAATTCTTTCGGTCGACGGAAAAGAAGTCAACGCACCCAACGAGCTCCAATCGTATATTGCGCGAAAGCATCCCGGAGACGAGGTGACATTAAAAATATTCCGTAACGGCGCAGCGGTCGAAAAAAAGGTCACGCTCCGTTCCCGGAAGGACGAAAAGCTCACGGCGAAGGATAGCGGGAGGAATTCGGAAGAACTCCGGCCGGACAGGGAAACCGGCTCGAAGACCGTCAGCTTCGAAAATCTCGGCCTCAGCGTCCGAGCTCTGCAATCCGACGAGAGAAAAGAATTGGGAGTCGACCGGGGAGTGATGGTTGCGGGCGTCGAACGGTACAGCGAGGCATTCGAACGCGGTCTCCAGCAGGGGGATGTGATTCTGGAGGCGGACAAGAAGGAGATCGGCTCGCCGAGCGATCTCAAGGGTGTCATCGAAAAACATAAGAAGGGCGACGCGGTCCTGCTTCGCGTCAAGAGAGCAAGCGGCCAAATGGCCTTCGTCGCCGTCCAGGTCGGCGGTTAAAGCAGAAACAAGTTTTTATCGAAGCCTCGTCCGGCCCCGCTTGTCCCGCCCGTCCCGCTTTGCGGGACAAGCGGGACTGAGCGGGACGGGATGGGGCTTTTTTTTGAGATTGCATGTGAATCTGCAAATCCGTAACTTCTTCCCAGACCACCGCGTTAGTCCTCCAATTCATGAGAGGAGTCAGAATCCCAATGAAATTTCTTCCGTACATCTGTGTCGTCATGTTTATGAGTAACCAGGCCTTTTCGCAGATCAACATCAAGTTTGACCAATACTGGCTCAAGAACGGCTTGACCGTCGTCCTGCACGAAGATCATTCTGCGCCCGTCGCCGCGGCTGTCGTCATGTACCATGTCGGTTCGAAAAATGAAAAGGTGAAGAGAACGGGATTTGCACACCTCTTCGAACACGTGATGTTCAAGGGCTCGGAGCACGTCGCGGACGGGGACCATTTTAAGTTGCTGCAGGAAGTGGGCGCAAACATCAACGGGTTTACGACGGAGGATGGCACGACCTATTTCGAGGTCGTTCCCAGCAACTTTCTCGAGCTCGCTCTCTATCTAGAGTCCGACAGGATGGGGTTCCTGCTGCCGGCCGTCACACAATCGAAACTCGACAACCAGCGCGAAGTGGTCAAAAACGAGCGGCGCCAGAGAGTCGACAATGTCCCCTACGGCACCGCCGATGAAAAAATCGCGCAGGTGTTGTTTCCGGAAACCCACCCCTACCATTGGCCCGTCATCGGGTACATGGAGGATTTGAACGCCGCGGCGCTCGAGGATGTTCACCAATTCTTCCGGACCTATTACGCGCCCAACAACGCAACGCTTGTCATCGCCGGCGACTTCAATCCCGGGGAAGCGAAGGAGTGGGTTGAGAAATACTTCGGTGCGATCCCGGCGGGACAGAAATTTGACCGTCCTCAAGCTGTTGAGCTTGGCCTTCCCGCAGAACACGCGGTGACGTACGAAGACAAAGTGCAGCTCCCCCGGCTCTATGTCACGTGGCACAGCCCGGCCACGAACACGCGCGAGGATGCTGTTATGAAGGTCGTCGCCGAGATCTTGAGCAGCGGGAAGAATTCGCGGCTTTATAAGCCCCTCGTCTACGAACGGCAGGTTGCTCAATCCGCCAACGCGGCGCAGGGCGACATGGAGATCGCCGGCCTGTTCCAGATCACCGTTACCGCGAAACCGGGCAGGAATCTGACCGAGATGAAAACGGTTGTCGATTCGGTTCTCGCTGATTTGCTGGCGCACGGGGTTACGGAGAAGGAGATTGAAAAGGCACTGACATCCACCGAAGTCCGGGTTGTGAATGGAGTGGCGACAGTCCTCGGGAAGGCGATCAGCATGGCAACCTTCAAGTCCTTTACCGGCGACCCTAACAACATTAATACGCAAATGGAATTGTATAAGGGGATCACGCCGGCCGAGGTGCTGGCGGTGGCAAAGAAGTATCTCACGAAGCCCAGAATGATCTTAAGCATTGTGCCCCTCGGCAAACCCGAGCTGGCCGCGAAGAAAGGGGAGTGATGGTTCAATCATGAAATCAAGCCTTGGTATCACCATGATTATTGCAGTCTTAGCCGGAGTATTTTCGAATGTCGCCGCTGCGCGCGACGATGTGGACCGGACAAAACGCCCAACGGGAAAGCCGGCGCCGAAGATTCAATTGCCCGATATTCAGAAGGCGGTGTTGGACAACGGACTCGGGATCTGGCTGGTCGAACAACATGAGCTTCCCACAGTTGCATTCAACCTCGTTATCCAGGCCGGTTCGGATCACGACCCCGTCGCTCAGCCGGGGATTGCCTCGATGACCGCCGATGTTCTCGATGAGGGGACGAAGACAAGGTCGTCGCTCCAGATCTCAGAAGATGTCGAATCGATCGGGGCGTCGTTTAGTACAAGCGCCGGGATCGACGGATCCTTTGCTACGTTGAGCACGCTGACGAAACACCTCGACAAGGCATTGTCGGTTTACACCGACGTCATCGCGAACCCTACTTTTCCGGAAAAAGAATTTGCGCGTTTGCAAAAACAGCGCATTGCGGCGCTGATTCAGCAGCACGACCAACCGCCGGCGATCGCCAACAATGCGTTCTCCTACATCCTCTACGGCCCGAACCATCCCTACGGGAATAACCCTGCGGGGACGGAAGCGTCTCTGAAATCGATGGCGGCTGCCGATCTCGTAAGATTCTATAAAGCTTACTACCGGCCGAACAACGCAACTCTGATCGTCGTCGGGGACGTAACGATGAAGGATATCCTCCCGAAGCTCAGCAGCGCACTCGCGAACTGGACTTCCGCCGAGGTGAGCAGTTTCAAGCCCCCGACCCCCGCCGCAGTCGAGCGTATGCGCGTCTATCTGATTGACAAACCGGGTGCGCCTCAGTCGGAGGTGCGCATCGGCTACCCCGCGCTTCCCAGGGGCACGCCGGATTTTTTCCCGGTGGTTGTCATGAATCGAATGCTGGGGGGGCAATTCACGAGCCGCATCAACCTGAATCTCCGCGAACGACACGGTTTTACGTACGGCGCGTTTACAACATTCAGATTTCAGAAGGGCATCGGACCGTTCATCGCGCAGGGCGGCATCGTGAGCGAGAAAACCGACAGCTCGCTTCGCGAGTTTATCTCGGAATTGAATCTCATGAGAGAGAAGGGATTGACCGCAGAGGAGTTGAGTTATGCGAAGAAGGGGATGATCGGCAGCTTTGCGCTGGCATTCGAAACGCCGGCCCAAATTGCGGCCGGATTGCAGAACATCGTCCTGTACGGCTTGCCGGAAGACTATTATAAGAACTACCTGCTCAACATCGAGGCCGTGTCGCTGGATGAGTCCCGGCGCGTGGCAAAACAGTATCTGGACACCTCAAAAATGGCGATTGTCGTTGTGGGCGATCTCACGCGCATCAAAGACAGCATCGCGGCGCTCAAACTGGGCGATATCGTGATCTGCGATACCGACGGTAAACCCCTTCCGTAGGGCCCATCCGGCGTACCCGGCGGCAAGTCTTGACAAGAATCGGAATTTGTTTTATATTTTTGATCATGACCCATGACAACAACACATTGCCGTAAGGAGGTGTTCGAGTCTTCAGTTCGCATTTCGTAACAGGAAGTAACGGGAAGCTCAGCAGCAAGGTGCTCGTACTCAATCAGAATTACGAGCCGATGAGCGTCTGTAACGTCAAGAAAGCGATCATTCTGCTCTATCTTGGAAAGGCTGAACTCATCGAGGCGCACAACGGAAAGCAAATTCACTCCATCTCCGTGTCAATGCCTTCCCCAAGCATCGTTCGCCTGAGCGTCTACATCCACGTGCCATATAAGAAGATCATCCTTTCGCGGAAAAACATCCTCCGCCGGGATGGTCATCGCTGCCAGTATTGCGGCCGCCATGACGCGCCTTTGACCGTCGACCATATCGTTCCGAAGGCGAAACTGGGCGAGGATACATGGGAAAATCTTGTCACGGCGTGCGTTCTCTGCAACAACCGGAAAGGAAACAGGACGCTTGAGGATTCTCACATGAAGCTCATGCGCAAGCCGATGAAGCCGAACCATGTCACCTTCATCAGGCACTTCGTCGGCACGATCGACGAACGCTGGAAACCCTACCTCTTCATGAATTAGTTCCGCACCGGCACCCTCTCATTTTGCCAGCCCGAAAACGAATCTTAAGCGGCATGCGCCCGACCGGGAAGCTGCACCTCGGTCACCTCGTTGGGGCGCTGGAGAATTGGGTAACCCTTCAAAAAGACTTTCAGAATTATCACCTCATCGCAGATTACCACGCGCTGACGACCAACCTCGATACGGCTGAGCTGTATCGCAATTCAATTGAGATGCTCGTCGACTGGCTCTCCGCCGGCATCGACCCGAAGCAGAGCCCGGTCTTTCGCCAATCGCAGATCAAGGAACACACGGAATTGTTCCTGATTCTCTGCATGCTGATCACGACATCCCGGCTGGAACGCAATCCGACGTTGAAAGAGCAGGTGAGGGATTTAAAAATCGAAAACATTTCGTTCGGTCACCTGGGCTACCCCGTCCTTCAGGCCGCGGACATCCTGCTTTATAAGGGGGAGGTGGTTCCGGTCGGCGAAGATCAGGTTCCTCACGTTGAGATCACCCGGGAGATCGCCCGCCACTTCAACAACCGATACGGAAAAGTCTTCCCGGAACCGGAAGCCAGACTGACAAAATTCGGACGGCTTCCCGGCCTGGACGGAGCCATGAAGATGAGCAAGTCGGCGGATAATACGATTCTCCTCTCCGATGAGCCCGACAGCATCCGCGCAAAAATGAAAAAAGCCGTCACCGATCCGCTCAAGATCCGGCGCGGGGATCCCGGAAGGCCGGAAGTATGCCTCGTCTATACCTACCACCAGAAATTCAGTGTCCCCGAAGTGCCCGAGATCGCCGCGGGTTGCCGGAGCGGTGCGCTCGCCTGCGTCGATTGCAAAGCCAACGCGGCGAATCATATCATTGAGTACCTCGCGCCGATGAGAGAGAAACGGGCCTACTTTGAGAAGCACCTCCCTGAAGTGGAAAACATCCTCCACGACGGGGAAAACCGCGCACGAAAAGTGGCACAGGAGACCATGACGGAGGTCCGTGGGGCGATGCATCTGGGTTAAGCTGGATTATTGAGGGGGAATTTGATACCTTTCCGTATGACCGATCAATCATCGATAATCGGGCGATGTACCGGATAAAGCTCCAGGAATTCGAGGGTCCGCTCGACCTTTTGTTATTTTTCATCAAGAGGGACGAGCTGGATATTTATGATATTCCGATATCCAAGATCACGAAGGAATTCCTCGACTACCTCCATTTTCTCCATGAGCTCGATCTTGAAGTGGCCGGAGACTTCATCGTGATGGCTGCGGAACTGATGCAAATCAAGGTCAGGATGCTCCTCCCGAAGGCTCCCGGCGAGGAGGAAGAAGACGATCCGCGCGCCGAACTTGTCCGACGGTTGCTGGAATACAAGCGATTCAAAGAAGCGAGCGCAGTCCTTTCGACGCTCGAGGCCGAATCGGTGAAACTCTTCTACCGTCAGGGATTTCATTCCGATCCGCGCCATGTGACGCTCGAGGACCAGGAGGAGAGCCTAAAGAATATCACGATGTACAATTTGATTTCTGCGTTCAAGAAGGTGCTCGACAGCGTCCCGAAGAAGGTTTATCATGATGTCGAGCTCTTCAACGTTTCGATCGACGAGCAGATGAGCTATATCGCGGATGTGTTCCGGTATCGCGATCAGGTCACGTTCTTTGAGCTTGTTGCCCACATGACCGAAAAACTTCGGATCATCGTCACGGTTATGGCGATGCTGGAAATGGTGAAGAACAGGCTGATCGAGCTCCAACCCGCGGCGTACGAAGACGATTTTCTCGTCTGCAAGGCCAGGGTGAATCCCGCATGATGGAACACACTTCGCTTTCCGACAGCAAACGCCACATCATCGAAGCGCTTCTCTTCGCCTCCGATGAACCGCTGACACCCCGGCAGATCGTCGAGATTCTCGGGTCCGCCGACCAGGGAGGTCCGCGGCTGCGTACAAGGGAAGACGAAATTGTAGGGATGATCCGGGAGCTGAATGGCGAGTATGTCCGGGCCGGACGTGCCTTTCGAATTATTCAGATCGCCGGCGGCTTCCAGTTCGCGACCATGCCCGATTTCGCCGACTGGCTCGGGCGCATGGTGAAGGAGAAAGCAAAGCGAAAGCTTACCCAGGCGACACTCGAAACACTCTCGGTGATTGCATATAAACAGCCCGTGACCAAGCCCGAAATGGAAGCGATCCGCGGCGTCAACGCGGATTATGCCATTCAGAGATTGATGGAACGCGGCCTCATCACAATAGTCGGCCGGGCTGCGACGGCCGGGCGGGCCCTCCTCTACGGTACGACGGCGGACTTCTTGAAACACTTCGGCCTCAATGATCTATCGGAGCTGCCGAAGCCGCGCGAAATCGAAGAGATCATGGCGGATCAGGGATTTGAAATGGAACGCGAACTGTTGAAACGGATGGGAAAGACCGACGAGGAGATAGAGGAACAGCTCGGCAAGACGGTCGTCGGTGAAAACGGACGCCTCCAGGAAATCCCGCCGGCCCAGAGCGACGAAGATCCACCCCCTGAGATCGGGCCGGATCTCGCGCCCTGATTTCGCCCGCCGCTCCCCCTTCCTCCGATTTTTGTTCCATTCTCCGTCGGTTTCCGTCGATCTGTAATGAGACCTTCCGGAACGAATATGATCCGCCTGAATAAGTTCCTTTCGATGGCCGGCGTCAGCTCCCGAAGAAAGGCCGATGAGATGATCCAGGAAGCCAGAGTCAGCGTGAACGGCACGGTCGTCGCTGACCTTGGTCATAAGATCGATCCGGCAAAGGATACCGTCTTCGCCGACGGGAAGCAGGTCGCGGTGTTGCATGAACCGGTTTATATACTTTTTAACAAGCCGAAGGACTGTATCACGACGTTGAGGGACGAACGGGGACGGGCGACCGTCATGGATTATGTGAAGGTCAAGGAAAGAGTTTTCCCGGTCGGCCGGCTCGATCGGAACACGACGGGAGTCCTGCTGCTCTCAAACGACGGTGAGTTTGCGAACCGGATGATGCATCCACGGCACTCCGTGGAGAAAGCCTACAGGGTTACGCTCTCAAGTCCACTCGCCCCCGAGCACGCCAGGCGCCTGGCGGAAGGTATCCGGCTCGCTGACGGAAAGACCGGACCGGCAGAGCTGAGCTATCTCGCCGGGGGAAAGAAAAAAGTCGTGGGGATTGTCATTCATGAGGGCAGGAACCGGCAAGTCCACCGCATGTTCGAGGCGCTCGGTTACGAGGTGGAAAAGCTCGACCGGGTCGCCTATGCGGGAATTACGTATGAGGGGCTCAAGCGGGGGGAATGGAGGCATCTGAAGAAGTCGGAGGTAGAGCACTTGCGGGAGTTGTAGAGCCCGTCTCATTTGAAAATCGAGGGAATGTTCGTATATTAATCGCGTATTTTCCCGCTGCTGTATGAGACGTCTATACCGCTCTGATACGAACAAGAAAATCGCCGGCATCTGCGGCGGCATCGGTGAACTCCTGGATACCGATCCCACGATCGTCCGACTGATCGTGCTCCTTGCGGGACTGGTGACGGGCATCTTTCCGTTCTTGATCGCCTATCTCATCGCCTGGTGGATCGTCCCGACAAGAAAGCAGGAAACCGCTTCGGCCTAAACCGGCACAGAACCTCCCCATGAAAACTCTTTTCAAAGTCCTCACACTTCCGATATGGCTCCCGCTTAAAATCCTCTGGATCGCATCGAAGGTAATTGCATTCTGTTTCCTCATCCTCCTTCTCGCAATCCTGATCTACATCGCGATTCATCTTCTCTGACGATTCGGGCTTGGGAACAGCCTGAGAAGCATGCTATGCATCGAACCAAGTTGAAACTGGCCTGGGTGTTGTTGCTCTTGTTACAGCCGGCATTCGTGCATTCGCAGACGATTCCGGACAAATGGCTTACGGATTACGAGAAAAGCGGTTTCCGCAAGACCCCGCGGGACGCGGAGACGATCGATTTTTGCCGTCGCCTCGAGCACGCTTCCCCATGGATTAAGGTTCTGACCTTCGGCAAGACACCCGAAGGGCGGGATCTCCATCTCGTCATCGCATCGAAGGAGGGGGCGTTCGAACCCAATGCGCCGCCGCGCGCGGGCAAGGCGGTTGTGCTGATCCAGAATGGAATTCATGCGGGAGAAATTGACGGGAAAGACGCCTGCCTGATGCTCCTGCGCGATATCGCGATCACAAAGTCAAAGGCATCCCTTTTGGATCATGCGATCCTGCTCGTGATTCCCATTTATAATCTGGATGGCCACGAAAGGTTCGGCCCCTACAACCGCATCAATCAAAATGGGCCGGACGAAATGGGCTGGCGTGTGACTTCACAAAACCTGAACCTGAATCGCGATTACCTGAAGGCCGACGCGCCTGAAACGCAGGCGTGGCTCAAATTATTCACCGAATGGCTTCCCGATTTTTTCATCGACTGCCATGTCACGGACGGAGCGGATTTTCAACACGTGCTGACCTACGGGCTTGAGACCCATGAAGGCGTCTCCGCACCCCTGCGAACGTGGATCAACAGGAATTATGTGCCGGCGATCGAGCGAATGATGGCGTCTGCGGGTTCATCGATCGTTCCTTATATGTTTTTCAAGGACGATAAAGACCCTACACTCGGGATCGTCGGCTTTCCTGCTTCGCCGCGGTTCTCCACATCGTACTCGGCGATTCAAAATAGGCCGGGCCTGCTGATCGAAACACACATGCTGAAGGATTACAAGACGAGAGTCGAAGCGACGTACCGGATGCTCGAGTCGACGATCGCGCTGGCGGGCAGCGACTTTCCGGCGCTTCACCGGGCGGTCACGGAGGCCGACGAAGAGGCTGCGCACGGGATACCGCATCCTGTGCCTCTCAGATTTGAAGTCGCCGATAAGGCGAACGCCACGATTCGGTTTCTCGGATACAAACAACGGGTCGAAAAGAGCGACATCTCGGGCACGGACCGGGTCGTGTATACGAAGGTGCCCTATGAAGCAAACATTCCCCGGTATGACAGCTTCATTGTAACAAAATCGGTGCAGCCGCCTTTCGCCTATCTCATCCCGCGCCAATGGCGGGAGGTCATCGGCCGGCTAAGGCTCCACGGCCTGAGATTGGATCGTCTGACGGCACCGGCCACCCTCGATGTGGAATCATACCGGTTCTCAAATGCCGTCTGGCAGCAGGCTCCGTTTGAAGGACGACACCCCGTCACCTATTCGGTTCAGAGCAGCACGGAACGGCGTTCATTTCCCGCGGGAACGGTGGTGGTGAGGATGAATCAGCGGGCTGCACGCGTTGCGGTCCACGCATTGGAACCGGAGGCGCCGGATGCCTTCGTGGCATGGGGCTTTTTCGATGCCATCTTTGAACAGAAGGAATATGCCGAGAATTACGTGATGGAATCGATGGCAACGGACATGCTTGCCAAAGACCCTCAATTAAAAAAAGAGTTCGAAGCCCGGCTCGAGCGCGATACTTCCTTCTCACATAGTTCTGCCGCACGGCTCCGCTTTTTCTATGAACGCTCGCCCTACTGGGATCCGGAGATGAACCGGTATCCCGTCGTGCGTCTCATGACGAACGCACAGCTTGAGACTGAACCACTTCCATGAATCGCCCCGGGAAGGACACTCGTATGATAATTACTCGATCCATTCTCACCAATCGGCTCGCGGGTTACTTGATCGCCGGCGTTCTGATCGTATCGTGCACCCCGGCCCAAGGATCCGGGCGAACCATCCCCGAGCGCACGAAGGAGTTCACGATCGACGATATTTACGTCAAGGGGAAATTCAATACAAAGGGCATTCGCGGCTTCCAGTGGATCGATAACGGAAAAGCGTATTCCTGCCTCGAAACCGATACTTCGGTCAAGCAGACGAACCTGTGGCGATATGACGCCGCCTCCGGAAAGAAAACCGAATTAGTCGATGCCAGGAATCTCGTCTTGAAGGAGGGGGAGCAGCCCTTTTCCATCCAGAATTATGTCTGGTCGAATGATGGGAAAAAGATTCTGTTGACCGGATCGCTGACGGCGCGTTCGCTGAAGACCGGAGGAAATTTTTTCCTCTTTGAACTCGGAAACAAGAAGTTCAGGCAGCTTACAAACAGCACCGAGGAGCAAATGAATGTCAAGTTCTCCCCCGACGGTTCAATGATCGGGTTTGTGAGGGGAAACAATCTCTTCATTCACCGGCTGGACGACGACACCGAGACGCAGCTTACGTTCGACGGGGGACCGCACCTTCTGAACGGACATTTCGACTGGGTTTACGAAGAAGAGTTCGGGCTGATCGACGGCTGGCAATGGTCGCCCGACGGGAAGTACATTGCTTACTGGCAAATCGACGAGAACCGGGAGCCGGAGTTTCCCATCATGAATTTTTTGCCCCTGCACGAAGAGGTGAGCACGATGCGCTATCCGAAAGCGGGGGATCCCAACGGAGTCGTCAGGATCGGACTGCTTGATCTGAAGTCGAGGAAAACGGTTTGGGCAGACATCGGCGCTCCCCTCGACACTACGCAAGATACCTATGTGCCGCGCATCAAATGGACGAACCGCAGCGCACTACTGGCCGTTGAGAGGCTTAACCGGCGCCAAAACAGGATGGAGTTGACGTTCGTCGATGCGTCGACGGGCCGCTCAAACGTCGTTCTTACAGAAGCCGAGCAGACATGGATCGATGTCCGGGATGAGTTGACATTCCTGAAGAAGCAGGATCAATTTGTCTGGTCTTCGGAGCGCGACGGATACCTCCATCTGTATCTCTACGGCATGGACGGCAAACTCATCCGACAATTGACCCAAGGCCGGTGGGACGTGGATCACCTGAACGGGGTTGATGAGTCGTCTGGAACCGTGTATTTCACCGCGGGGGTCGTTTCACCGCTCGGCCGTGAAGTCTACGCGGTCGGCCTGGACGGGAAAGGGTTCAAACGAATCACGAAAGAGGATGGGAGCAATTCCGCGAATTTCGCCCCGGATTTTTCGGTCTTTCTACACACGTTTACAGATGTCAGCACCCCCTCGAAGGTAAGCCTTCGGAAGAATGACGGGAC
>Ga0137399_10000763_pt1 | contig 13668 bp, 13 predicted proteins | sample czorhiz316metaG_FD_104810 | JGI IMG/M metagenome (GOLD analysis project Ga0137399, IMG submission 104810) | Vadose zone soil microbial communities from Angelo Coast Range Reserve, California, USA - czorhiz3.16 metaG | ecosystem: Environmental > Terrestrial > Soil > Vadose zone | place: USA...
CGTTCCGGCAGGCCTGTTCAACTATGACGGTAACGACCGCTTCACCGCGGGCGACACCTACGACAACAACGGCAACACCACGTCGTCGGGCGGCATCGCCGACGTCTACGACTTCGAGAACCATTTGGTCCAGCAGGCCGGGGCAACCATTGTCTATGACGGAGATGGCAACCGCGTCTCGAAAACCACCGCCAGTGGCACCACGAAATTCCTGGTAGATGATCGCAACCCCACCGGCTACGCCCAAGTCTTGGACGAAATCCAGTCCGGCACGGTGAGCCGAACCTACAGCTGGGGCCTGGAGCTGATTTCGCAGACGCGGCCGCAGCCGACACCCACTCCCGCACAGGTCAACTTCTACGTGTACGACGGCCACGGCTCAGTGCGTGCGCTGACCAACACCACCGGGGCAGTCACCGACACCTACGACTACGACGCCTTCGGCAACTTGATCCACTCCACCGGCACCACGCCGAACAATTACCTCTTCGCTGGCGAACAGTTTGACCCCGACTTGAACCTCTACTACAACCGCGCCCGGTACCTCAACGTCTCCACCGGCCGCTTCTGGTCCATGGACAGCTTCGAAGGGGCGGTCGCCGATCCGCTATCCCTGCACAAGTACCTATATTCGGGCAATGACCCGGTCAACCAAGTTGACCGGTCTGGAAATGACTTCGACTTTGCTTCGACTCTGACCGCCACGACCGGCGGGGTAACCATTTTCGGTATGAGCGCTCTACAGAGCGCTGTGATTATCCAAGGGGTTTTAGGCGCCGCACTTGCTTCGAGCTTGACGGGCATCGGAGCAGCCCTTGAGGGGCAGACGCCGGACCAGATCGAAGCAGCGACGGGAAATCCCTACAACCTCGCAATTGGTGCTCTCCTCGGCATCGCTGGATCGTACGCGGTGGCGTTTCAACTCGGAAGGCTCGTGCTGACAGCAGTGGCGCTTGGTGGCGGTGGTAGCGCCGCATACACAGCGTACAAAGGGCACCACATTGCGGCAGCAGTCTACTTCGGTGTATTGGCGTTGGGTGGCGCGTTCCTTGTGAACGCGGCCTCGCTTCTTAGAACCCCCTCAGCTCCTCCTAGGTTGGTCGTAGGTGGTGGAAGCGCGTCCGGATTTCCAACAGTTCCTGAGGGGAGTTTTTCTCTGAATATTGAGCCGTCTGCGCTGCCAAACGTGGTGGGTGACGCGGCGAGGTTGCCGTTCGCTGGCGACACCTTCGGAGAAATCTACTACGAGTACGTCCCTTACAAAGCATTCACGGGCCCCAATGGCACGGCCATCGCAGAAGCCGCTGCGGCACTGCAATCGGGCGGAAGGCTCATCATAGACACAGGAAGCGGCGTGCCCGTGTCCGAGTTGCAAGGGCTGCTACAGTCAGCAGGTTTTTCCAACATCCAGGTGACTTCCTCGTCTCCTACCAGCCCCGTCAGAATTACGGCCATAAAACCATAGAGTGAGGTGACCATGATTAAGGCGTATTTTCGATGCAACGGCGGAGATTATTTCGACGGTAGTTCTTGCCCCTTCGATGGCTGGTCCTCCCCCGAACTACACGAATTTCTGGCTGCATGTCGTACCTTAACGGTCAGCGGGCGCAGTCCATCGATTGACGCATTTCGGTCTTTGGGCATGAGCAACGAGGCTTTGATGCGAGTGATTGTAGTCGAGTTCGGTAGCGAGGCGGCAGTATTTGAAGCTTTGTCTCCGAATGCGTACATCAAGGACGGGACTGAAAGACGGCTTGGAAGTCTGGGGACAGACCTGACGTAAGGGCGACTACTTACGAGAATTACGACATCAACGGTCGCGGCGGTTGGCAGGCCCAAACCGCTTGGAATGATTCAAGTACCGCATGCTTCGGTGTTTGAAGCGTTCGGGTTTTGACTTTTCCGTTTAATATCAACGCGAAATGCTCGCGCTCTTCCGCCAACTCCTCGCTGCAATCCTCTCGTTACTTCTGGCTGTTGCGGTTCTTTCCGATGGCCTGCTGACCATCTTTCCCGGAGTCCTCCGAGGCTGAGGCTGAGAAACAGACGGCCAGACGGCCTATCAGTTCGACCTTGAATGCTTTCGGAGTCTCAGGGGCTGTCAGAGCGTTGGTGAGCTATTTCCCTCATGGGACAGGTAGGCGCCTGGTGGGCAAGGCCACGCCGCAAGGCGCCTTGACCTATACCTACGATGCGGCGGGAGACGTGAAGTCCATCCTGTCCGCGAATGCCGGCGGCGCCAATCTGGCCTACGGCTACGACGCCCTCAATCGGCTCTCTACGGTGACCGACGCTACCGGCGTGACCAGCTACGGCTACGACAATGTCGGCAACCTGCAATCCTTCGCCTATCCCAATGGGGTCGCGCACAGCTACAGCTACGACACCCGCAATCGCCTGACGAACCTCGGCGTGGCCAAGGCAAGCGTGCAGTTGGCCGGCTACAGCTACATTCTGGACGCCGCCGGGCATCGGTTGTCGGTCATGGAGTTGAGCGGCCGCACGGCGAACTACGGCTACGACAATCTCTACCGTCTGACCAGCGAGAGCATCGCCAACGACCCGAGCACCATCAATGGCGCGGTGAACTACACCTATGACGCGGTGGGCAACCGCAAGCAGATGACTTCGACGCTGGCACCCGTTCCGGCAGGCTTGTTCAATTATGATGCCAACGATCGCTTCACCGCAGGCAACACTTACGACAACAACGGCAACACCGTCTCGTCGGGCGGCATCGCCGACGTCTACGACTTCGAGAATCATTTGGTCCAGCAGGCCGGGGTGAGCATCGTCTACGACGGGGACGGCAACCGCGTCTCCAAGACCACCGCCAGCGGCGCAACGAAATTCCTGGTAGATGATCGCAACTCCACCGGCTACGCCCAAGTCTTGGACGAAATCCAATCCGGCACGGTGAGCCGAACCTACAGCTGGGGCCTGGAGCTGATCGATCAGTCTCGCCCGCAGCCGTCACCCAATCCTGCGCTCGTCACGTACTACGTTTTTGACGGACACGGCAGCGTACGTGCGCTGACCAATCGTTCCGGAGCGGTCACCGACACCTACGACTACGACGCCTTCGGTAACCTCCTCCACTCCACCGGCACCACGCCGAACAACTACCTCTTCGCCGGCGAACAATACGACCCCGACCTCAACCTCTACTACAACCGCGCCCGGTACCTCACCACTAATACGGGCAGGTTCTTGACGGCGGATTCGGACGAGGGCGACCCGGAATCTCCGACGTCTCTCCACAAATACACTTACGGATGGAATGATCCCGTAAATCACGTCGATCGGACTGGGCACGGTATTGAGGATGCGCTCACAGCCGCATATATCGCTGTTACCAATTTCGCGGCCTCATATCCGATCTTTACCACAACTTTGGCTTACGTGACCGCTGGCTTAAACATATACTTATTTACTACGGATGAAGATTATCGCGCAGCTTACGTCGCACTTGGCCCCGCGGCTGCCGTAGAAACCTTAGCCGCAGATGTTAGGCTAATAACCACAACTCCGGCGGCCCTTTTTAGAAATCTAAAAGCCGTGGGCGTTGCTACGGATGGGCTAGCCCAACTGGCAGCCCTTAGAAGTGACCTTGGACTGCAACATGCTGTCGAAGGACAAAGACCAACCTTGGCGAAGTTGCAGATCGCTGATACGAACTTCTTCGGTATTAGCGCGCACGGGCAAGACGTAACCTTAACCGTCAACCCGATAAGTGCGGCACACGCGGAAGCGGACGTTTTCCAGCAGGCGTCGCTCGCCAAAGTTAAGGCCGACGAAGCGACCCTGTATGTAGATCATGAATTGTGCCTGGCTTGTGGGCGTAACGGTGCCGTGCAGAGCATGGCGCGGCAAATCGGACTGAAACGATTAATCGTAGTCACGCCCAATGGCAGCGTAATATGGGACCTGTTGGGGCCTTAAGACATGGAACTGTCGCGAAACAAAACGTGCGCTATGAAGTACCTCTGTGGTCCCAAAGACGCTGACACTCGCGAGCTGCCTAATCCGCGCTGGACCGATATTGAGCTTGCCATTCGGCAACTGAACGGCGATGACCGAACCCTAGTTTCATTCGGAAGTGGCACTCCGGCGCCTCACATGGCGATCGGCGGAGGTCGCGATGGCAAGTACATTGTGTACGCGACGCACGACAACATCACTTTTTACACGATGGTGGGCACCGACAGAAGTGAGGGTAAGGTGGTCTTCGTAGCCGGCGGGCAACCAGGTGACTATCTTATTCGAAATTGCGTTACGCTAGAAGGGGCTCTGCGCGCTGCTCAAGTATTTGCCGAGGAATGTAGGGTGGATAGCAGTTTTGAGTGGGATACCCGTTGAGTCTGGAAACTGGCGGGTGGGCCAGGCTTACTGCTTGAAACGAATTTTGATTGGATGACGGCGTCGGCTCCTTCAACCGAGTAGACTTGGCAGCTGTTGAACGACCAGGGCTCGGAAGAAAGGAGCGAGCGATGATCATCATAGGTTGCGATTTTCATACCCGCTATCAGCAGCTCCTCGCGGCAATCCTCTCCATCATCCTTGCTGCTCCGCTGTCCGCATCCACCTACGACCCGGTGGGCAACCGCACGCAGAAGGTTTCGACGCTTCCGGGGTATCCGGGCGGGACGTCGAACTACAACGCGAACGATCAGCTCAGCACGGACACGTACGACAACGATGGGAACACGACCGCATCGAATGGCCTCGGCTACGCTTATGATTTTGAGAACCACCTGATTCAGCAAGGCGGGATCAGCATCGTGTACGACGGCGACGGCAACCGCGTCTCGAAAACGGTGGCGGGGGTGACGACCCAATATATGGTGGACACGCAGAATCCCACCGGCTACGCCCAGGTGGTGCAGGAGATCACCACGAACTCTGCGGGAACTTCGACGGTCGCCTACATTTGCGGATTGGAGCGCATCAGCCAGCGCCGTGATCCGGAAGGCCAGCCAAGGCAAATTAGTTGGTACGTCTACGATGGCCACGGCAGCGTGCGCGCTCTCGCGGACCAAACCAGCGCGGTCACCGACACCTACGACTACGACGCCTTCGGCAACTTGATCCACTCGACCGGCACCACGCCCAACAACTACCTCTTCGCCGGCGAACAGTTCGACCCCGACCTCGGCCTCTACTACAACCGCGCACGGTATTTGAATGTCTCCACCGGCAGGTTTTGGTCTATGGACACAATTGACGGGGATCCTGGCTCGCCTTCTTCTCTTCACAAATACCTTTATGCTGCCGCTGATCCGGTGCTCGGTACCGACCCATCGGGGAATGCAACATTAGTGGAAGAGGAGGAGGTTGCCGAGGAAAGTGCCGCAGAGGACGTGGGGCAGTTACAACTTCTTGAGGCTGGCCAGAAAGGAATTAACTTGGCCAAGTTTGCGGCAGCCGTGGCGGCAGGAGTTGCGCTTGCCGCCGAAGGCGACAACAACCCGCCTCAACCGCCGGTTCCAGGAGAACAAGATCGCCGACAAGTGATCCCGCTATTCCGTGATGCTTCTGGTATCAATCCAGGCGCTTTCAGTTTCACTGGCGGTAGTTGCCCGTTCATCACCAGCGAGGTTTCTCTTTTGGAGGTGCCGAAGGGGGACAAAGGGTTTACGATTCGCTTTACCGCGATATTCGATCCTCCTAAGGTGACGTGCGTAACTAAGGGTTCTATAATTGACCCCGACCTCGCCGACCTAGGATTGGGGGTCGTGTACTTGCCTACCCTAACGCCTGGACACTGGTCTCTCATCGCGAAAAGTTACGTGCCAACTAAAGATGAGCAGGAAGCCATTAAGAAACGCCTCTCCGTCCATGCCAAAAATCCCGCGTACCAGCATTGAGATACTGCCCGTTGCGGTTTCGGAGAAGAAGTGGAAATGTTCGAACAAATCAGTAAGTTAATTGCTGCACTACGGAATGTGCGAGCGTTAGAGAATAGTGAAGTGGTGAGCGCGCTTCGCGCATTCTCCCTCTGCCTCCCGGACCCGGACTATCGGTCTCACCTAGTTGGAGAGCTTGGTGTTAGCTTAGCTAGTCTTGGCCGATTTGACCAAGCTGAAGAACTCGCTCGATCCATTGAAACCACGGAGAAGAGTGAGTTTCTCCGCCAGGTTGCAGATGTTGAAGCTCACAGCAGCGAAGCCAACCGAGCTTTGCCATTATTCCTGGAAGCACGGGAAGCGGCTCTCCTGAATCCTTTTGCCACACAACAGGCCCAGGCTCTATCAGAAATAGCTTTATCCCTCGAAGCGACTCCATGGCGGCAAGAGGCGATTCGCACATGGAATTTGGCAATAGATCTGGCAAAAAGAGGTCAGCACCGCGAAGGCACGGACGGCCCGGAAGCAGCGGGTGTGTTATTAAAAGCCGTCGAGGCGCTATCCCGGGCTGGCAAAAAAGATGACGCAAGAGCGGTTGCCGATGAAATTGTCTTCGAACCACTTAGAAAGAAGGCCATTCAGGCAATCTCGGGCGAATAGCGGGTTCACGCCTCGCGCCGGGTAGCGCTTTTCAGAGCGGTGCCTTCGGCATGGGGGTGGGGTATGACACGTCACCCCCTAAAAGAGTGCTGTACCGCAACGCGCCCACCCTGACCGATGGTAACCGTAGGGGAGTATGTTTGAAATACTGGTTTGTATCCGCCTCTTGATTTGTAGCCCCAACCATGGAGATTAATGTCGTACTCCTGTTTAACAGAAATAGCACACAGCGGATCGACCAGTCCCGTCGGATTGTTGGTGACGTAGGTGTAACGGTTCCAGGACTGGGGATTGGAGAGGTCGACGGCGGCGAGGCCGTCGGGGTCGGGGGAGACCCAGCGACCGAACTGGGAGGAATATTGGCGGAACTGGGTGTGGTCGAGGTTGGATTCGGAGTCGCGCTCGTCGCTGGTGAATTTGTAGTGATTTACAGTGGGTTGTTGATTCCATTCCTGGCCATAAGGAAGGAAAGTGGAGGACCAGACGGGATAGCCATTAAAGCTAGAAATCAGGCGAGCAGATCCAAGGTGGTCACCTGATAGTAACTGGTAGTCACGATAGGATAGGCTCCCGTCCCGCCATTATGATTTACACGTGAGGCACCCAAATTCATCCTTCGGACTTATGTCTGGGTCACCCGTCGATCGTTGCTTGCTCATTGGTTATTTCGCACGTACCGGGGCTCGTTGGCCATGCCGTAGTGGAACGCGCCTCCACCGTACGCTGTTAGAATATTGCCGCCAGGCGTGAAAAGCATCCACTGCTCATCGCTGCGGGTCGTGCACGAAAATGTCGTTAAACTTACACCAGAGCTGAAGCGAATTGACAGATCCAGTGACGGCAGATTAATATCTGCGCCTTGAGTGGCGCCAAAGTCTAAGGTTTCCAATAGCAATTTGATTGAAGTGCGATCGTCCTCCGACCCTGCAAGCACTTTTTCTTTCGTTTCAATCCGCCACATGCACATGTAAAGCCAAAGATGCCATTCTCCATGCACAATGCCGTTGCTCTGATTTGCCTCTGGCTTCCCAAATTCCATCGTGAGGAACGAGCCTTCTCCCAGTCGGACACCCCAAGGCGGCCTGCCGATGAGATCGGAGAAGATGCGTCCGATTGCCGATCTATCCATAAGTTATATTCCTCGCTGTCGTCAACTACCGAAATAAGCCTATGCCCAATTGTACGATCTCGTCGAGGCCCAATCCCTGACCAGAGATCAGGTCGTGAAGTCTCCTCATCTGGTCAGGTGTGAGTTTCTTGCCGAGCGCTCTTTCTATTCGCCTTACGGCCTCCGCGAATTTCGCGTTCTCACTCTGGTTACTTCCTCCGCCACGGGGACCGCCGCTTTGCGCGCAAACTATGTTTCCGACAACGTAGCCGGCTGCACTTCCCGCCAAGGTACCGACACCTGTTCCAATGGTGGAGCCCGTCTCGGCACCAGCTGTCCCGCCGAGTACCGCGCCGCCCACCGTTCCAACCCCTGGAGCGACTAGACTTCCACCGGCTCCCCCTGTTACACCTCCAAGCACCCCCCCAACAACACCTCCTCCAACGCCACCGACCACGCCGCCAGCGATCGCGCCCCCGCCAGTAAATCCAGCTACGCAGGCGTCGTGAGCCATGTCCGTGGGGGGCAGCGGCAGCGCATCGGCGGTGACCGAAATACATATTGCTCGTACTGCAAGCCGCAGGAAGAACACTCCGTGCCGAAGATGTGAATAACTCAAAATCGCGAAAGAAGTCACTGGCAAACGGAGAGATCGCCTGTTTGCTTATCCACGGTACTTGCACATTCTGAGTGAAGGAACCGAACCTCCGGCAGGCAGCAACCCAAGAATTAATCCTTCAGCGAAGATCAGTCGTCACGAAGATTGACGCTTCTTCTCGGGCCTCCGTTGTTCCGGGTCTATCGGGACGTGCAGGCGGTGGATGAGCGCCGACGCTTGGAAGGGAGATCGCCAAAGGTACGTTTCCTCAAGGGCGGCGGGGTGAGCCGTTTATTGGAGCGGAGCGAAAACTCTTGAGGAAACAAGCGCGGGACCGGGCGCAGCCTCTTGCGGAGTACGGAATTTGCAGGTGAACTGTTTTAATCGTAGAAGTGAATCAGCGTTGGTGTTCAGAAGTCTTCGCGTGGGTTTTGACTTGGTGCACGTATCCGTTGGTAAGTCCGGCTGTAGGAGATCCGGTGTTGTAGTAGGAAAGAGCGGAATCGAGGGCGGCGAAGCCCTCACCATGAATCCGAGCTGTTGCTGCGTAGGTAGAAGAAAGAAGAGCAGCGCCGGAACGGAGATTAGTGCAAGGGTCAAACAGTTGTTCAGGCGTGAGATGCAAAACGGGGGCGTGTTCGCTGTTCACTTGAAGCAGACCGATGCTGACGGTGATCCCTTGTGCCAGAAGCCATCTAGTCCAAGCAATCGCCTCTTCGAGGGATGCAGGCTGTCTTTCAAGGGTGATCGTGCCACGATTCCATCCCTGGCGCCGGGCGAGTTGGTGAGGACGGTTGATGCTGAGTGCGTAGGGGTAAAGCGCCGATTCGGTGCGCGCGATGGCTTCAAGGGTGCTGCCGGGGACGTTCGCCGCGCAAGAATGCGCGAGCGTTTGAAAGGAGGTGTGGGAAATCTTGGAGTTGGGGTTGGCGGTGGGTGTTTGCGCAAAGGAAGCTGCCCCCGCGGCAGTGAAGAGTGTTGCGAAAATGATCTTTGCAAGGCGCATTAGAAATTGGTGGCCGAAAGCACGGGAATATGGAAAAGCCGCCCCCAGCTCGCAGCGCTGGATTGCTGAATCGCCGGAATGCGCGTGTTCTTAGCCCAATAGTCGTTCGAGGTGGTCAATAGAATGGTGGGATGTTCGAGAGCGGAGGAAAGAAACGGCCACACGAGGACTTGTTCGTAGCAGATGAGCACGGCAGCGTTTTGATTGTGGATGCGGATTGTTCCGCTGGCAACGAGTTTCAGTGGCACACGCTCATCACCAAGAGGTTTCCACATGGCGATTGGAATGGGAATACGTTCCTGATAAAGCGCGGTGTTTTCCTCCCCGCGAGCGAGCAGCACATTCAAGTAGCGGTGCTGGGCAAAAGGATTTCTCGGGGTGGCGGGTGGGTTGATGCCAGCTCCGATAAGGACGGTGCGGTGCTGCGCTGCCACTGCGGTTAAGGTGTCTCCCCAAAAAGCATCCGTGGATTCATTCCAGTGCGTGACCAGGTGTTCCGGGAAGAGCAGCACAGCCGCGTGGGACTCGATAATCGTTGTCTGCATGGATTGGTGCGTGTTGTATTCGGCTGTGAAATCGGGGTCGCCTTGCCCCGCGCCCCCATAGTTTGTGTTGACTGCTTCCCATCCTGCGGGGGGTTGCGGTTGCGTGTATTGCAAGTGAAAGACAACAACGCAGAACGTCAAACAGACGACGCTCGATGCTGGCTTGAAGCGGAAAAGACTCAGAAAAACGATGATTAGTGCCAGGCCGAACCATTTCGAGCCGGGAAAAAGAGCGCCCGCGGAAAGAAGTGGTGAAGCCCATCCGATAATCCCGAGGGGTGGGATCGCCGTAAGGAGGAGGCACAGTGGTGCAGAGAGCGCGGCTTTGCCTCGCCTGCGCGTGAACAGCAAACCCCAAGGCAACGCAAGTAGAGCCGCAGCGGCTAGACACAGGAACAATCCAATAAGCGGTGTGCCCTGGAGTCCAAAGAAAGCACGCGCTCCAGGGATGAGCGGCCAGCTCGCCGCTGCGTAGTAGCAGAACATCGAAGCGTAAGCGTGCTGTCTGGATTTCGCATGACAGACGAGCAGCGGACCAGCAAGGGAAAGAGGGACGGCCGCGAGGTGGCCGCTCCAAGCAACCGCCGCTGTCGTCGCGGAAACGGCAGGAAGCCCAACGCTACTGCTGAGGAACTTCAGTAGCGAACGTCCACAGTGGGCGGAGATGGTGCCGAATCGAGGACTCTGGAATGGCGCCGTAATATCGGCTATCGAAGCTGTAGCTGTTGAACGAGGAGATGACCCACACGGTCCCCGGTTCGACTTTGTAGGTGCCATAGGGCCAGGGGTCAAGGGGACGTTGCCAGTGGTCGCGGAATCGTCCTGCGCTGTTGGGAAGCAGTTGTCCATTGACTCGAATTCCATCTGCGCTCACCTGGACCTGGTCGCCAGCGAACGCGACGGCGGGCTTGAGAAGGGGCGCTCCGCCATCGGGGCAAGCCCCCGCGGCGCGATATTGACGGCTGAGGGAGATGGAGGCTGCGGCTCCTTGCAGACAGAACTCCACAAGATTTGCGATGGGCGAATGGCTGGTGATGTAAAAGCCGCGCGGAAGGGAGGGAGTGAGATTAAAACGGATGCCGAAAACCCAACCCGCAATGAGTCCGAGAAAGAAGGGAAAACCCACCAGGCAGGCCCACAAAACAGCGCGGCGGAGTCGTTGGCGTAGTTCATAGGAGCCAGGTGTCTTGAGTTTCAGGGGAGTCGAGAGGCGGAGCGCCATCGGTCATGACCTCGTTCGTGAGTGCTGCGGGCGGTTGGGGCGGAGTGGGCGGGTCTTGCGCCATGCCGCCAATGACAAAGAATTTGTTCACGCTGACTTCATAAATATAGCGCTTGTAATTGTCCTGGCCGACATAAGGCCGTTGGTCGAAAGTTCCTTCGACGTAAAGATTGGTGCCTTTTTCAAGTTCGGTCGCAAGGATCGCCAAATCCCCGTAGAAGACGAGGCTGAACCAGTTGGTGTGCTCGGAAGGCTTGTCCTTGCGAGTAAAACGATAGGTTTGTCCAAGGCGGGCATTGGCAATGGGCATGGAGGAGGGCAAATAACGCAGCGTGGGCTTCGCTGCTAGATAGCCGGCGAGTTGGAATCGATTCTCCTGCATGACTTATCGCTCCGAATTGAGATCCAAGCGTTCCAGTAAACCCTCTGGCGGATGAAGCGTGGCGCTCGGTGGTGGCGGAGGCTGTTCGATCGGCGTAGCTGTGCCAGGACCGCTGCCGGAGGAAGGAGGCCGGCGGCGGTTCTGGTGTGGTCCTGATGTTGGCTTCGGCCGCGGGCCCATATCCGGGAGCGGGTCCTGGGGCGAGAGACCTCCATCGTGAATGGAATAAAACTTTGTTGGTGGAGGGATTTCGGCGCGGGAACGCAGGATGGGGTCAAAGAAGTAGAGCATTTGCGTGCCGTAAATGGGATGGTGCCCGGAAACAAAAATTAGCATATCGCCGGGAGCGATGATTTTCTCCTGGTGTCCGGTGCTCTCTTTTTTCGGGGGCCGCAAGCGCATGATCTCGTCCGGGGTCATGAGCGGGCGTTCGATCTCGTCCATATGCGTGCTCACGTGGTCGAGGACCGGAGACATGCGCGAGCCGGAGAAGTTGAACGATGCTTTTCGAATAGTTTGCGTCCCGGTCATTTTGCTGAGGAGCTCGGCTGTGTCGTACTGGTTGGGGGCAAAGGCGACGCGAACCTGGCAATTGCTGACGATGCTCTCGTTGCGTCCGTATTCGTCCACGATTTGGCGAATGTCCTGCGTGATGAGGTAAGCCTTGAGGCCAAACCCGGCCATGTAGGAAAGCGCGTCCGCGAAAATCTCCATACGCTTGAGTGAGGGGAACTCGTCGATCAAGAAGAGCAAGCGGTGTTTGTTGCGGAGCTGTTCGGGGCCTTGAAAATCGAGTTTTTCGGTGAGACGGTTAACGATCATTGTGAATATGAGGCGCATGAGCGGGCGAAGGCGGATCTTGTCGCTCGGAGGGACGACGAGGTAGAGCGATACGGGTCGTTCGTGATTCACGAGGTCTTGAATGGTAAAGTCGCTCGCGGAAGTGGTGCGGCTGACAAGTGGATCGCTATAGAGCGTCAATGCCGTCTTCGCCGTGGACAGCACGCCAGAGAAATCCTTGTCCTCCTTGTCGAGCATCTCCTGGACTTTCTCTTTCACGACGGGATGCGTGCGCGTCCGCTCTCCTGTGGGAAGCCGCCAGTTATGCGCGTTGTCTTTGTCGTGTGTGCAGGTGAGAAGCTCCGTTAGAGTTTCGCGGAAGGTAAAGCCGGGTCGCGTAAATACGCCGGCGAGCAAGCTGAGAGAGGCCTGCCGCCCTTCGAGAGCGGCGGCGTAGCACACATGCAGGATCATCCCCGCAGTGATGGACGCGGCGGCGTCCTGCCAGTAGCGTTCCTGCGGACTGTCTTCCCCGGTGCGGACGAGCATGTTCGCAATGTTTTGCGCGTCGGAAACATCGCGATCAGTGAATAGACGAATTTCCGCCAGTGGATTAAATCGGGAAGAGTGCTCGGGCTCTACGGGGGAGAACTTGAAACAGATTTGACCAGACTGGCTGCGGAAACCCGCGGTTTTGGCCCAATTCTCCCCCTTAATGTCGTAGACCACAGTGCTTTCCGCCCACGCCAGGAGTGTAGGAATGACGATGCCTACCCCTTTGCCGCTCCGCGTGGGAGCAAACGCGAGGATATGCTCCGGGCCGTTGTGCCGCAGGTAGTGGTGGTACCGGATGGACTGTTCGTGCCAGCCTCCGACATACACGCCCTGCGTTGTCTTCATCAGATTGGTTTCCGCGATATCGGATTTCGTCGCCCAGCGCGCGGACCCGTGAAGGTCCTCAGTGTTTTTCGAGAGCGCTTTGGTGCGAGCGAGATTCAGGAGAAAAAAGAGCGCGCCCGAGGCGAAAGCACCGCCAACAACAATGCCCGCGCCGACAAGCAACGGAAGCTTGATTCGCATGTCCCCCGTGCCTCCCTGCGTCCACACCCATACAAGCCATTTATAAGGTGCGTAAAGGTAGAAGGAGCCGATACGGAGCAAGGCGGGGCCGAGCGCAGGCTGGTATTCGAAGCGCCAGGCAACAAACTGAGTGGCTAGGACATTCGTCAAGAAAAGCCCGATGAAACCAACAATTGTCGGCGTCCAGTAGAAGCCGCCGACGTAGCCGGGGTCTTTCGGCTTCCGGTAAGCACTTAGCTGCTTCACCGTCCCAGCTCCTGCGTTTTGCTCCTTTCCTTGACGGGGAGCACACGGGCATTGCCGTTGCTGTAGGCCATGCGTACGTTTTCGCCGACAGCCGGGATCATGTCGAGGAGGTCTTTCCGGTGGACAACCGCGGTCTGCGAAGTGATTTGCTGAATGAGATTTTTCTCGGTCTCGGCGATGATGCCACCCCGGTAA
>Ga0137399_10000766_pt1 | contig 13653 bp, 10 predicted proteins | sample czorhiz316metaG_FD_104810 | JGI IMG/M metagenome (GOLD analysis project Ga0137399, IMG submission 104810) | Vadose zone soil microbial communities from Angelo Coast Range Reserve, California, USA - czorhiz3.16 metaG | ecosystem: Environmental > Terrestrial > Soil > Vadose zone | place: USA...
CACGCCCGCCGGCAAGCCCGAGCCGTACCGGATCCACGGCGCCTACGTGGCCGAGGAGGAGACCGCACGGGTGGTCGAGTTCTGGCGCGCGCGCGCGAATCCCGCGGTGCCCGCGCCGCTCGCCACCGACGCCAGCGTGGTCGAGCGCGAAGAGGATGAAGCGGGCGGCGAGGACTCGGACTTCAACGACGAGCTGATCCGCGAGGCCGCGAAGCTGGTGGTCACGCATCAGCAGGGCTCGACCTCGCTGCTCCAGCGCCGGCTCAAGGTCGGCTACTCGCGCGCCGGACGGCTCATGGACCAGCTCGAGCAGCTCGGAGTGGTCGGGCCGTTCCAGGGCAGCAAGGCGCGCGACGTGCTGGTGGACGACCGCTGGCTTTCGGACCGGGGCTACGAGTGAGATCTGCGCGGCCCGAAATGCATTCCCGGCGTGCCGCCCGCGCGGGCACGCGCCCGGCGCGGAAAAACCCGCGCGCCGCGACGCCGCCGGCGCTCGCGTTCGTGACGCTCGGTTGCCCCAAGAACACGGTGGATTCCGAGAACATGCTGGGGCTGCTCAGCACCGCGGGATTTCGCACCGTTTCCGATCCGTTCGAGGCCGACGTCGCGGTCATCAACACCTGCGCGTTCCTCTCGAGCGCGGTGCGCGAGTCGAAGGACGCCATCTCGCGCCTCGCCTCGTGCAAACGCGAGGGCCGGCTGCAGGGGTTGATCGTGACCGGGTGCCTGGCGCAGCGCGCCGGGGATTCGCTGCTCGCCGAGTTCCCGGAAGTGGACGTCGTGCTCGGCACCGGCCAGTGGCGCGAGGTGGTGACCGCCGCGCGCCACGTGCTCTCGAAGCGCACCGAGCGGTTCGCGAACATCGAGTATCCGGGTGGCGCGCTCGATTCGCTGACGCCGCGCGCGCTCTCGACGCCGCGGCATCTCGCGTACCTCAAGATCTCCGAGGGCTGCGATCATCGGTGCACGTTCTGCATCATCCCGCGCCTGCGCGGCGACCAGCGCAGCCGCCCGATCGAGGACCTGGTGGCGGAGGCGGAGCGTCTCGCGAAGCTCGGGGTGCGCGAGCTGAACCTGATCGGCCAGGACACCACCGGCTACGGCACCGATCTGCCGGGCCGGCCCGCGCTCGCCGACCTGCTGGCCGCGCTCGATCGCGTCGAGGGCCTGAGCTGGATCCGCGTTCAATACACGTATCCGCGGCTGTGGGACGATCGCCTGATCGAAACCTGGGCGGCCGCGCGTCGCGTGGTGCCGTACGTGGACATGCCGCTCCAGCACATCGCGCAGGACATGCTGCGTACCATGGCGCGCGGCATGACCGAAGCCGACACGCGTGCGCTGATCCGGCGGATCCGCGCCGGGATCCCGAACGTGGCGTTCCGCACGAATTTCATCGTCGGATTCCCGGGGGAGACCGAGCCGCATTTCGAGACCCTGATGCGCTTCATCGAAGAGGAGCCGTTCGATCATCTGGTGGCGTTCGTCTACGAGCGCGAGCCCGAGACGCCGTCGTTCCAGATGACGCCGCGGATTCCGATTCACGAGCGCCGCCGCCGCCGCGCGCGGCTGCTCGAGCGCCAGCAGCGGCTGTCGGCCGAGCGGCTGCGCCGGCGCGTGGGGGAGTCGCTGCGCGTCATGATCGACGGCCCGCTCGAGAGCCCGCGCGATTCGCGGGCGACCTCAGGTCCCACGGTCCCACGCTGGGCGGCACGATCCACTTCGATGGCCTACGAGGTGGACGGCGGCGTGGTGGTCGAGGGCGGCTCGTTCGCCCCCGGAGACTGCGTCGAGGTGCGCGTGATGGGCGCGGCAGCGTATGATCTCTTTGCCCGCTATGAGCCACCGGCCTCGATACCACTCACCATCCTGAAAGGACCTGCCTGATGCGCTGGTGGTGTCTTGCTGCGTTCGCGGTGCTCGCTGCGGCGATCGCCACGAACGCCGAAGCCAAGAAGTATCGCTATGCGGAGGGTCCCAAGCCCCCGGCCGACACGCTGGGCTGGGAGGCGCAGGTCGACGTCCAGCCGCTGACGAGCTCGCAACATCCGAAGATCCCGCTCACCAACCTCCAGCTCACCGGGCTGGTCGCCGACACCGCGTTCACGCGCGCCATGCGCTCGGCCCCGCTCGATTCGGGCCTGAGCGTGGTGCTGGCCCCCGCGGAGTCCCATCCCATGAATCCGCTGGTCGAGCGCGTCATGCTGCGGCTGCTCGCCCGCCGCGGCATCTCGGCCCGGGTGCGGCGGTCGGTGGTCCCGGACGACAGTCTGCGGACCGTGTCCGCCGAGGGCGAGCCGGTGCTCGAGTACGGCGTGACCACGGCCCGTGTCACGTACCTGCGGCTGGTGGGATTCCTGCCCGGGCGGGTCAAGATCGAGCGCCAGGCGCTGGTCGAAGGCGGGCTCACGCTGCGGCTGCCGAACAACGCCACCGTGTTGTGGAGCAGCGGTGCGTCGTACAACCTGGTGGATCGCTTTCCGCGCGGCAGCCTCGGCCAGGTCGAGGACGAGCGCTTCACCGAGCTCAAGGGCTCGGTGCCGGATCGCAATTTCGAGAAGGTGCTCGAACCGGTCATCGTGGTCGCGGTGGTCATCGGGCTGGTGGCGTTGTTCTTCCAGAATCGCCCGTGATGCCGCTTCCGGCATTCCATCGAGCACGGTACCCCGCCGCCGCGGCGGTGTTCCTGGTGTTCCTCGCCGGGTGCGCGGCAGGTACGCTGCCGAGCGTCCATTCCGAAACCGAGCGACTGGCGACGGCGCGGGCTCTGGTCGCGAAGCACGACTACACCGACGCGATCACGATGCTCAAGACCTACATCACGAACAACCCCGGCAGTAACGAAGTGGATCACGCGATCTATCTGCTCGGCGAGTGCGAGCTGCAGAGTAAGGACTACACCGCGGCCGCGGTGGATTTCGAGCGCCTGATCCGCGAGTTTCCGGAGAGCGATTCGAGCGGGGCCGCGGCATTCGGGATGGGCGAAGCCTATTTCGGACAGTCGCGACCTCCCGATTTCGATCAGGAGTTCACGAACAAGGCGGTGGAGCAGTGGCGGCGATTCCAGTCCGAGTACCCGGATCACTGGCGCGTGCCGGAGGCCGAGCACCGGATTCAGGTGGCCCGCATGCGGCTCGCCACCAAGCTCCTGAACAACGGGAATCTCTACGTGAAGCTGGGACAGCTCGGCCCCGCACGGGTCTACTACAACAAGGTCGAGGAGGATTACTCCGATCTCCCGCAGCTCGCCTACGCCTGGGTGGGGCTCGCGCGCTGCGACGCGCGTGAGCTGCGGATCGGGGATGCGATCGAGCACCTGCGCCAGGTCGAGACCCACTTCAAGGGCCGGCCGATCGCGGACTTCGCTGCGCACGAGATCGCGCGGCTTTCGAACTAGAACCTAGGAGAGGGGATGCGCCGCGTCGGGCTGTTCGGCGGCACGTTCGACCCCCCGCACCTCGGCCATCTGGCCGTGGCCGAAGCCGCGCGGGATCAGCTCGGGCTCGAGCGCGTGGTGTTCATGCCCGCGGGCACGCCTCCTCACAAGCATCGCCGCGATCTGTCACGCGCCGAGACCCGCGTCGCCATGACGCGGCTCGCGGTGCGCGGTCAGCCGGCATTCACGGTCTCGACAGTCGAGGCGCGGCGGCGCGGCCCGTCGTTCACGGTGGACACGCTGAGTCAGATGCAGCGCCGCCATCCGCGCGCCCGGCTCTACCTGATTCTCGGGGCCGACAGCCTCGACGACTTTGCGAACTGGCACGCGCCGCGGGAAATCCTCGCGCTCGCGACGCTCGCGGTCGCGACGCGCCCCGGTGCTTCCGGGCGCACCCCGCGCGGACTTCCGAAGCGCGGCGTGGCGTGGCTCGACAATCCCGGCCTCGCGGTGTCCTCGAGCGCGATCCGCGAGCGCGCGCGGCAGGGCCGCTCGCTGCGCTACCTGGTGCCGGACGCGGTGGCGCGATTCATCGTGCGGCATCGGCTGTATCGGGGAGCGCCGTGAGCCCCCGGCCGGGCGAGTCATGGCGCGGCTGATCGTCCTCGACGCTCTCGGGCTCGCCTACCGGGCGCATTACGCGTTCATCTCGCGGCCGCTGCGAAACTCGCGCGGCCAGAACACGTCCGCCATCTACGGCTTCGCGAACACCGCGCTCAAGATCCGCCGCGAGGAGAAGCCCGATTACTGGGTGCTGGCCTGGGACGGACCCGGCCCCACGTTCCGGCACGAGCGATTCCCCGACTACAAGGCCACGCGCAAGCCGATGCCCGACGACCTGCTGACGCAGCTCGAGCCGATCGAAGAGGTTTCGCAGGCGCTCGGCCTCCCGGTGATCGAGATTCCCGGGACCGAGGCGGACGACGTCATGGCGACGCTCGCGCACCGCGGGGTCGCGGCCGGATTCGAGGTGCTGCTGGTCACCGGCGACAAGGACATGCTGCAGGTCGTCGGCGAGCACGTGAAGGTGCTGCTGCCTCAGACCCGCGATGAGTATCTGCTGATCGATTCCGCCGCGGTCACCGAGCGCTGGGGCGTGGGCCCCGAGCACATCCGGGACGTGCTGGCGCTGATGGGGGATTCCAGCGACAACATTCCCGGCGTGCCGGGCGTGGGGGAGAAGACCGCGGTCGAGCTCATGAAGCAGTTCGGCTCGCTGGACGCGCTGTACGCGAGGCTGGCCGAGGTCAAGCGGCCGGCGCTGCGCGCGAAGCTCGAGACCCATCGCGATCAGGCGTATCTGTCGCGCGAGCTCGCCACGGTGCGCGCGGACCTCGAGCTGCCGCATCGCTGGGACGATCTGCGCTGCGGTCCGATCCGGCGCGAAGCGCTCGCCGCGTTCGCGAAGCGCTGGGAGATCCGCCGGCTCGAGCAGGTCGCGGAATCGCTCGGCGTCGCGGACGCCGATGCGGGAGCGCTCGCGCCCGCGCGGCCGGCGGAGCGCCGCGGGACCGGGGCCGAGACGCCCGCCGCCGGCGTGAAGCTCGCGGGCCTCATCGACCCGGCGCCGCCCACGCCATCCGCACCTGCGGAGCGCGCCGTGCCGCCGGGCCCCGCACCCGGCGTCGCGGCGGAGCGCTTCGGCGCACCCGCGATCGCGCCGCCCCGCTCGCCGCTCCCCGAGGCGCTGGCGGCGACCGCCCAGGGCATGCTCGACCTGTGGAGCGAGCCCGGGGCCGAAGGCACCGGGTCCTCGATGCGGGTGGAGGAGATCCGTGCGCGGCTCCACGCGGTGCGCGCGCGCTCGGTTCACGGCCTCGCGATCCTTCCGCTCGCGGACGGAGATACGCCGCGCCGCTCGAACCTGGTCGGGCTCGCGCTCGCGGCCCGCGACGGGACCGCGTGCTACGTGCCGCTCCGCCATTCGGCCGGTCCGAATCTCCCGGGCGAGGAGGCCCGCACCCTGCTCGGTCCGGCCCTCGCCGATCCCGATTGCGAGAAGATCGGCCACGACCTCAAGCGCGACCGGCACGTGCTGTCCGCCGCCGGGCTGCCGCTCGAGGGCGCCGCGTTCGACGTGCACCTCGGATCGTTCCTGTGCGACCCGGCCCGCTCGCACGGGCTCGCCACGCTCGCGCTCGACGTGCTGGGCGTGACGCTCGATCCGCTCGAGCCCGCGGCCGCGCGTGGTCGGCCCCGCCCCGGGCTCGAAGCCTGGCCGGTCGAGGCCGCGTCGGCCGCCGCGATCCGCGCCGTGGCCAGTCTGTTCCCGCTCGCCGAGGCGTTGCGCGCGCAACTCGAGTCGCGCGAGCAATGGCCGCTCTATCGCGACCTCGAACATCCGCTGATCGACGTGCTCTATCGGATGGAGCGCTGCGGCATCGCGGTGGATCGCCGCGTGCTCGCCGAGATGGCGGAGCAGGCGGGCACCGAAGTGGCGCGGCTCGAGGCCGAGCTGGCGGCGCTGGCCGGGGAGCCGGTGAATCTGAACAGCGGGCCTCAGCTCGCGCGCCTGCTGTTCGAGAAGTTCGCGCTGCCCTCGGGGCGGCGCACCAAGACCGGTTTCTCGACCGATTCCGAAGTGCTCGAGGGGCTCGCCGAGCACCATCCGTTTCCGCGGCTGCTGCTCGAGTACCGCGCGCTCTCGAAGCTCAAGTCCACGTACCTCGACGCGCTGCCGCTCGAGATCGATCCCGCGGACGGCCGCGTGCACACCACTTACGAGCAGACCGGCGCGGCCACCGGCCGCCTCTCGTCGTATCAGCCGAATCTGCAGAACATCCCGATGCGCACCCCGCAGGGGCGCGCGATCCGGCGGGCGTTCGTCGCGCCACCCGGATGCGTGCTGATCGGCGCCGACTATTCGCAGATCGAGCTGCGGGTCATGGCGCACCTCTCGAGCGACACCGGGCTGATCGAGGCGTTCCGCGCCGGCGAGGACGTGCACGCCAGCACCGCGCGCCGCATCTTCCGCATCGCCGAGGGCCCGCTCGATCCCACGCTCCGCTCGCGCGCCAAGATCGTGAACTTCGGCGTGATCTACGGCATGGGGGCGCGTAGCCTCGCGCAGCAGATGGGCATCGAGCTCTCCGATGCGCAGGAGTTCATCCGCGGTTACTTCGAAGCCTACTCCGGGGTCCGCACGTTCCTCGACCGCACGCTGGCCGAGGCGCGCGAGCGCGGCTGGGTGGCGACGCTGCTCGGGCGCCGCCGCTATCTGCCGCAGCTGCGCAGCACGAACGGCATGGAGCGTTCGAACGCGGAGCGTGCCGCCATCAACACCCCGATCCAGGGCTCGGCGGCCGATCTCGTGAAGCTGGCGATGATCCGCCTGCACGGCGCGATCCCGCGGTCCGGGCTCTCCGCCCGCCCGCTGCTCCAGGTGCACGACGAGCTCCTGTTGGAGTGTCCGGAGGGCCAGGCCGATGCCGTGGCGGACCTGGTGAAACGCGAGATGGAAAACTGCTACCCGCTGACCGTGCCGCTCGAGGTCTCGGTCGGGCGCGGGAAGAGCTGGTTCGATGTCCACTGATCGCGCGCGCCGCGCGCCGGCGGACGACGGATTGTTCATCGTCGGACTGGTGGGCCGCGCCGGAAGCGGCAAGAGCACCGTCGCCCGCGCGCTCGAGCGCGGCGGCATCCCGGTGATCGAGGCGGACCGGCTCGGCCACGAAGTGACGGATCGCGATCCCGAGGTGCGGGCGCGCTTGATGGAGGAGTACGGCGCCGAGATCTACCTCGCGGACGGCGCGCTCGATCGCAAGCGGGTGGGCGCCCGGGTGTTCGCCGATCCCGCGGCGCTCCAGCGTCTCAATCGGCTGGTTCATCCGCGCCTGCTCGCGTTGCTGCGGGCCCGGCTCGAAGCGCTGCGATCGAGCGGACACCGCGGGACGGTGGTGGTGGACGCCGCGCTCATGCTCGACTGGGGCTTCGAGCGCGAATGCGACGCCGTCATCGCGGTGACCGCGCCGGAATCCGAACAGATCGCGCGCCTGCGCCGCGCGCGTGGCTGGACCGAGGAACAGGCGCGCGCGCGGCTCGCGGCGCAGCGCACCGACGCGGAGTTCGCCGCGGCGGCGGACGCCGTGATCGAGAACCGCGGCCGCGAATCGGAGCTGGAGGCGGCGGCGCTCGAGACCCTCGAGCGGCTGCGGAGCCGGCCTCGCCGCTGAGCGGCGGCTGAGCGGGGGCGGCGCGCTCCACCCGACTTCCCATAGCGGCGCGTTTTCAATAGTGTGCCAGTCGCATTCCACGCGCGAGGCGTGCCGCCGCGTCGCCCCGCCTCGCCAGAACCCGATCGAGCCGCAGGAGCCCACGCCGCATGTTGACCGTCGCCGACCTCAGCAAGCGCATCGCCCAGTCCCGAGGCACGCTGGACAGCCTGCGGAGGTACCTTTGACATCGAGGCCCGTCGCACCGAGGTCACCGACCTCGAATCGCGCATGGCGGCGCCCGGATTCTGGGACCGCAACGAAGAAGCCCGCCGCACCGTCGAGCTGCTGAAGCGCGCGAAGAAGACGGTCGAGGACTGGAGCGCCCGCGATCAGGCGCTGCGCCATCTCGAGGAGCTGCTGGAGCTGGCCGAGGGCGAATCCGACGAAGGCCTGCTCACGGACCTGTCGCGCGAGCTGGATCGCGTCGAGGTCGAGATCTCCGATCTGCAGCGACGCAGCCTGCTCTCGGGCGAGCACGACCGGCTGGGCGCCGTGGTCTCGATCCATCCCGGCGCCGGCGGAACCGAATCCCAGGACTGGGCGGAGATGCTGTACCGCATGTACACGCGCTGGGCGGAGCGCCACGGCTACCAGGTGAACGTGCTGGATCTTCAGCCCGGCGACGAGGCTGGAATCAAGGATGCCACGGTCGAGATCACCGGCGAGTACGCGTACGGATACCTCAAGGCCGAGAGCGGCGTGCATCGCCTGGTGCGCATTTCGCCGTACGACGCGGCGCAGCGCCGCCACACCTCGTTCGCCTCGGTGTTCGTGTTCCCGATGGTGGACGACACCATCACGGTCGAGATCGCGCCCGCCGACCTCCGGGTGGATACGTTCCGGGCCTCGGGAGCCGGAGGACAGCACGTCAACAAGACCGAATCCGCGGTGCGCATCACGCACCTTCCGACCGGCCTCGTGGTGCAGTCTCAGGCGGAGCGCAGCCAGCATCGCAATCGCGACTTCGCGATGCGCATCCTGCGCGCGCGGCTCTTCGTCCATTATCAGGAACAGGAGCGCGCGAAGACCCAGGCTTTGAAGGACGTGAAGAAGGACATCGACTTCGGCAGCCAGATCCGGTCGTATGTTCTCCAGCCCTACACCATGGTCAACGACCATCGGACCGAGCTCAAGATGACGGACGTGCAGTCCGTGCTGGACGGCGCGCTCGATCCGTTCATCGACGCGTACCTGAAGCAAAAGGAAACCGCATGATCCCGCGCCATATCTTTCGCGAGTACGACATTCGCGGCCTGCACGAGACCGAGCTCGGCGACGCGGTCGCCGAGGCGGTGGGCCGGGCGTTCGGCACGGCGATTTCGAGGGAGCGCGGATCGGGCGCGGGCGCGGCCGCGCGCGTGGCGCTCGGGCGTGACGTTCGCCCGAGCAGCGAGCGCCTCGCCAACGCGGTCGAGCGCGGCATCGTCGCCGCCGGCGTCGACGTGGAGCGGGTCGGGGTGGTGCCGACTCCGGCGCTCTATTACGCCGTGGCGGCGCGTTCGCTGGACGGCGGGCTTCAGGTGACCGGGAGCCACAATCCGCCGGAGTTCAACGGATTCAAGATGACGCGCCGCAAGCTTCCGCTGTTCGGCGCGGAGATCCAGGCCATGCTGGGCGACATCCTGCGCGGCGACTTCGAGTCGGGGCCCGGCTCGGCCGCCGATCGGCCGATTCTCGAGGAGTATCGCGCGATGCTGGTCGAGCGGCTGCGCAGTCCGAAGGGTCTCCATGTGGTCATGGATTGCGGGAACGGATGTGCGGGCACCATCGTCCCCGAGACCTTCGAGCGGATGGGCCACCGCATCAAGCCCCTGTTCGCGGAGTTGGACGGGCGCTTCCCGAATCACCTTCCGGACCCGACCGTGCCGGCGCTGCTGCGGGATCTCCAGTCGGCGGTGCGGCGCACCGGCGCCGATTTCGGCATCGGCTTCGACGGGGATGCGGACCGCATCGGCGCGGTGACCGGGAGCGGGCGGATCGTGTACGGCGACCAGCTGCTCGCGCTGCTCGCGCGCGACGTGCTGACGCGCGTCCCGGGCGCCGAGATCATCTTCGACGTGAAGTGCTCGCAGGGGCTGATCGAGGACATCACCGCGCACGGCGGGCGCCCGGTCATGTGGAAGACCGGGCATTCGCTCATCAAGAGCCGCATGCACGAAACCGGCGCCCCGCTCGCGGGGGAGATGTCGGGGCACATGTTCTTCAACGAGGGCTACTTCGGCTTCGACGATGCGCTGTTCGCCGCCGGCCGCCTGCTGCGCTACGTCGCGTCCGGCGGGCAGACGCTCGATCAGCTCGTGGGTTCGATCCCGGCGTACGAGGCCACGCCCGAGATGCGCCTCGCGTGCCCCGAGGAGCGCAAGTTCGAGATCGTCGAGGAGATGAAGCGTGCGTTCGCCGGGCGCTACCGCGTGATCGACATCGACGGGGCGCGCGTCGAGTTCGGCGACGGCTGGGGCCTGGTGCGGGCGTCGAACACCCAGCCGGTGCTGGTGGTGCGTTTCGAGGCCCGCACCCCGCAGCGCCTCGAGGAGATCCGCGCGCTGTTCATGGAGCCCCTGCGCCGGCTCGGCGTCGGCGAGGCCGTGGCGCACTGAAGTGCGGCGCCGCTCCCGCACCCCCGATCCGCTCGGGCGTCCTGTGCCACGCGCGTTCTATCGGCGCAACTGCCTGATCGTGGCGCGTGCGCTGATCGGGCGCGTGCTGGTGTTCGACGCGGCGGCCGGGCGGGTCGCGGGCCGCATCGTGGAGACCGAGGCCTACCGCGCGGCCACCGACGCCGCGAGCCACGCGTTCCGCGGACGCACGGCGCGCAACGCGGTCATGTTCGGCGAGCCCGGGCACGCCTACGTGTACTTCACGTACGGCATGCACCACTGTCTCAATCTGGTCACCGAGCCGGCGGGATCGGCCGCGGCGGTTCTGATCCGCGCGATCGCGCCGATCTGCGGTCTCGATCGCATGGCCCGCCGCCGCCGGGCCGCGGACGCGAGGCTCGCCAGCGGCCCGGGGAACCTGACGCGCGCGTTTGCGCTCACGCGGGCCGAGGACGGCCTGGACCTGACGCGCGGCCGGCTGTGGGTCTCGGACCTGGCGGCGGATCGGGAAGGGCACGCGCTGGTGCGCGGCCGCCGGATCGGAATCCGCCAGGCGGTGGAGCTGCCGTGGCGCTTCTACCTCGAGCATCATCCGAGCGTCTCGGCGCGAGGCGCGGCGCCGCGAGCCATGCGGCCGCGGGCCCGGGCCCGTGCCCACGCCGGACTTCCCCGTTGACAGCGGGCGCGCGCGTCCATAGGATTCCGCGTCCGTGCTTTGCGCACCTCGTTGACCGCGCGCACTTTCGCCCGGCAGGCGGGAGCGTTTTTCTTCGCACCGCGGTCCACCCGTCCTCCGACGATCCGCAGGGAAACTCAAAAGGAGCCGTAATGACCCCTTCGCGCCGGGTCCGTTCGAGCGCGGCATCGTGCGTTGCGATCCTGGCCCTCGTGGCATTCGCCGGGCGGTCGGATGCGCAGGTTTCCCAGTTAGTCCAGGGGACGGCGGTCGCCAGCGGATTCTCGCTCGATCCGCTGGCGCGCAGTCCGAGCCTGATCGGCATGGGACAGCTCAGCTTGGTCGGGAGCGATCCCCATTACCGGATCACGCTGTGGGATTTCGGCGGGAACCCGACCGGCGCGGGGGTGGCGGAATCCACGTCCACGATCGATCTGCGGCCGGATGCGGTGGGGGCGAGCGACGTTCAGGATTTCATCGATTCGTCCGGACGGATCCGCCAGTCGTACGCGGCACACGGTGGGGACCTGGGATACGAAATGTGGCGGCGTCAGGGGCGGCTCACGTACGGAGCGATTGGAAACCTCGGGACGCTGCAGACCGATCAGCCCTACAGCGACGACGTCGAGCATCGCGCCAACCTCAAGGTGCCTTCGGTGACGCCGATCATCACCGGCGTGATGCCGTTCACGCACTCGGGCCGGACGCGCTACTCGCTCGACGTCCGCTGGAGCGAACAGAGCCTGGAATCGCGCTATCTCGGGATCGTCCAGAATGCCGCCGGGGACTTCATCTCCCTCGACAGCGACGAGCGCAAGCCGCCGAACGTGTTCGTCCCCGAATCCTTCGACGTCCGTCATGTCGGCGGCGGTGGCGCGGTCTCGCACGTCGTCGCGCCGTGGCTCACGGTCGCCGGCGGCTATGACGGCGTCGGGGTTCGCATCAACGGCGAGAATCCCGACAAACGCAACATCTCGCAGACTCATGAGCTTCGTCCCTACAACATCGGACAGGCGACGCTCATCGGCCGGATCGGGCGCGACATCGAATGGGGCGTCGACGGCCGCGGCTGGAAGTCCACGTCGGAAACCAGCTGGAACTTCACCATCTCCGCAGGACAGGGCGCGATCCCGCTGAGTGGTCGTGGAAAACTCCTCGAGCGACACGAGGAAGGCACGACGATGCGATCCCGGGCGGTGTGGCACGCCGGCTCGTTCGACATCGGCGCGGGCTGGAACACGAACTACAACAAAGTCGACGTGACGGCGCCGGCCCTTGATGATCACACCTCGTTCAACTATTTCATGAACACGGTCTTCAATCGCGGCACCGCCGACTCGCTCGCGCTCGCCGACAGCGTGTCGACGGGTTCGACCGCGCTCCACGGCTGGGAAGCGGGCGGCGGCCTCGCCTGGCGTCTCCCTTCGCAGCGCGGAACGGTGGGCGTCGAGTACCACAAGGATCGCCTGCTCGAGCAGAGCCTGTCGGCCGGACTCGGGCCACGCCGCGTGGGCTGGGACGTGCGCATGGGAGCGGACCTGGTCTGTACCCCCGCGATTCGCGCCCGCGTCGGGTACCAGTATCGCTGGGACGACGAGGACGATTACACGAAGCAGAACGAATACCTCTCGAACGTCGTCACGGGCGGCGTCGGCGTGTCGCCTAAACGGTCGATGTGGCGATTCGATCTGAGTTATGCGATCCGATGGCTCCACGCCGACTACGGCGACCCCTCGTATCCGCACGGGAGCCGGCAGCAGCTTCGAAGTCAGATCCACTGGGCGTTCTGATCCGCCCTCCTGACAAAGTCCTTGACTCCTGCGCCCGTCGGAGACATATTTTCGTTCGGCTGGGCGTTAGGCACGCGAGCGAATGGCCGTCATTCGCCGATACCCCCCATTTTGCGTGCCCGGTTTCTTCGAGAACTCGCCGCCATCCCACCTCTCCGCACCGGCCGATCAGTCAACGCATCCATGCTCCTGTTCACTATGACTAACTGCCCACCGGGAAACGAGTTGAAGTGTGAAAAGGGTTGACAGTCACGACCGAGGTTGGCATCGTGGGTCAGTCCCTACGATCTTGAGCGAATCGTTCACTTCCCCACCTGGGAGACGGACTCGCATGTTGATTGATCGCAGGCGCTTGCTGTGTGCGGCAATGATCGCCGCCCTGGGGGCGCTGCTGGTCGCCCCGGCGCTCGCGCAGCAACCGAAGCCTGCCTCGCCTGCTCCCGCCCCGAAGGCACCGGGCGCTCCGTCGGGAGCCCTGAGCGGAAGCGTCTCCGGGCGCGTGGTGAACGGCAAGGATGGCGTGGCCTACGCGAGCATTCTGGTACTCGGGACCAAGCTCGGAGCGACCTCGGACGAAAACGGAAACTTCGTGATCCGACTGGTGCCGGTCGGCTCCGCCCAGGTGCAGGTGCAGGCGCTGGGATTCGAAAAGCAGGTGCAGACCGTTCAGGTGAATGCCGGGGCCACGTCGAACCTCACGTTCACCGTGGGCGAGTCCAAGCCGGTGAAGGAAGTCGAGGAGATCGTCGTCACGGCGGAAAAGCGCATCGACACGAAGTCCTCGACCACCAAGCAGAACATCACCGCCGAGAAGCTCCGCGAGATTCCGGTCGACAACCTCAGCCAGGCGATCGCCACCAAGGCCGGCATCGTGGCGCAGGGCGGCGAACTGCATTTCCGCGGCGGACGTGGCGGCGAGGTGAAGTTCCAGTTCGACGGC
>Ga0137399_10000767_pt1 | contig 13652 bp, 13 predicted proteins | sample czorhiz316metaG_FD_104810 | JGI IMG/M metagenome (GOLD analysis project Ga0137399, IMG submission 104810) | Vadose zone soil microbial communities from Angelo Coast Range Reserve, California, USA - czorhiz3.16 metaG | ecosystem: Environmental > Terrestrial > Soil > Vadose zone | place: USA...
CGGGTTCGTCTCGCGGATGGGCAGCTCGTCGGGGTAGACGAGGCCGTACTCCTCGCTCGAGCCGATCACGAGAAAGCGCGTCGCCGTCGCGCCGAGCTGGCGGATCGCCTCGAACAGGTTCATCTGGCTGATCGCGTTCGTGAGCAGCGTCTCGCTCGGCGCCTCCCAGGAGGCGCCCACGAAGCTCTGCGCCGCGAGGTGGACGATGTAGTCTGGGCGGGCCTGCTCCAGCAGCAAGCGGACGGACGACAGGTCACGCAGGTCCGCACCGATGAGCGTGAGGCGGTCGCGGAGATGGTCGATGTGCTCGGTCGTGCTCCGCCAGCGGACCGAGCCCACGACGGCGGCGCCCTGGGCGACGGCCCACTCGGCGAGATGGCTGCCGACGAACCCGGTGACCCCTGTGACGAGGATCCGCATCCGCCCGATATTACTACACTCCCAGCACCTCTCCGTAGAGCGCGTGCAGCGCGCCGACCATCTCGCGCGCGTCGAACTCGCTGCGCGCGCGCATGCGGTTCTCGGCGCCCAGCGCCGCGCGCGCGGCCGCATCGCCCGCGAGCCGGGCGAGGGCCGCCGCGATCGCGTCGACGTCCCCGGCAAAGAGCCCGGGCGACGCGGGCGGCAGCACCTCGCGGTGCGCCGGGATGTCGCTCGCCAGCACCGGCAGGCCGAGCGCCATCGCCTCGAGCACGGCGAGCGGCATGCCCTCCTTGTGCGACGTCGTCGCGTAGACGTCGAAGGCCGGCAGCAGTCTCGCCGCGCCCACGCGCTCGCCCGCGAAGACGGCGCGCGAGCCAAGGCTGAGCGAGCCGGCGAGTCCGCGCAAGCGCGCCGACTCCTCGCCGTCCCCGACCAGCACGAGGATGACGTCCGGCACGCGCGCCACCGCGCGGAGCAGGACGTCGAGGTGCTTGACCGCATCGAAGCGTGCGACGGTGCCCACGACCATCGCGTCCCCGGGCAGGCCGAGCTCGCGCCGCGCCTCCCGGCGATCGAGCGCCGTCGCGGTCAGCCGCGCCACGTCCACGCCGTTCTGGACCACCCGACTCTGCCGCTCGGTGAACAGCCGCAGCGCCAGCCCCTCGCGCTCTTGCGTGCGCGAGACGTTGACGACGATCGCGGTCCAGGCCGACAGCCGCCGCTCGAGCGCGAGGTAGGCCGCGCGCGCGGGCGCCGCATACCGTTCGAAGTGGATGCCGTGGAACGTGTGGATGGCGGGGACGCCGGTGATCCGGGCCGCCAGCCGACCATAGAGGCCGGCGCCTTTGCCGTGGGAGTGCACGAGGCTGATGCGGCGCTCGCGCACGAGCCGGACGACGCGCGCGAGCGTGGACGGACGCAGGCGATTCGTGGCCAGCTTCACGGTCTCGATCCCCGCGTTCGCGAGGCCGTCGAAGAGCACGCCGTCGGCGGGCCCGGCCACGATCGGCGGCCAGCCTCGCGCCTGGAGCCCGCGCCCCAGCAGCGCGACGTGCTGGGGGCCACCGCCCGGCCGGGTCGACACGAGGAGCTGGAGGATCGGTCCTGGCGGTGGAGTCATCGCGCGCGGCGGGACCACCGGCGTGTCACCGCCGACTACCGCACTTCGCGCGGCGTCCGCGCAATAACCGCGCGTGCGGCACGCCGAAGCGGCGTCGGAAGCAGTAGCGCCCCGAGCGGCTTGGCCACAAACACGGCCGACCACACCGGAGACGTCCCGCTCCGCAGTGCGCGGACCTTGGCCACGACCTCGTCGCGCAGCCGCGTCGTGTCGCGCGCGCTCGACAGCCGTCCCGGCGCCAACCGCCGGAGCACGAGCGGCTCGCCGAGGTTCGCCAGGCGCGTGACGCGGCTCATGCGCAGCCACAGGTCGTAGTCCTGAGCGACCGCGAACGACTCGTCGTAGGCGCCGACCGCGTCGACGACGGCGCGCCGGAACATGACCGAGGAGTGGACGAACGGGTTCGACCGCCTCAGCGCGCCGCGGAGCGCACGATCGTCGCACGGCGGTGCCAGCGTCCGGACCATCGCGCCGTCCGGGGCGATCTCGCGCGCGGCCGTGCCGAGCAGGCCGACGTCGGGATGCGCGGCCAGGAACGCGGCCTGCCGTGCGAGGCGCTCGGGGAGCGCGACGTCGTCGGCGTCGATGCGCGCGATCAGCGGCGCGCGCGCGGCCCGGAGACCGAGATTCAGCGCCGCCGTCTGCCCGCCGCGCGACTGCCGATGCACGGACAGCCTCGTGTCGCCGATCGCAGCGAGCCGCTTCGGCGTCCCGTCGGTCGAGCCGTCGTCCACCACGATGAACTCGAGGTCGATCAGCGACTGTCCCAGGATGCTGGCCAGCGCCTCGCCCAGCCACGGCTCGCCGTTGTAGACGGCCATCACGACGGAGACGGCCGGCGCACTCATCGCTTCACCGCCACCAGCAGGATCATGTGACCGAGCGCGTGCAGGGCCGGCCGCGTGTACAGCAGCCGTCGCGCCAGGCCGCGCACCCCGCCGCGCGCCGGCGTCGCCCCGCCGACGTCCGCGGCGCCCGGCCCCCCGCCGCGCGCCGGCCGCCAGCGGCGCCACGCGCTGCGCAGCACACGCGCGGGATCGTACGGCGTCGCGTGCACGACGCGGAAGCCCGCGCGCTCCACCGCCGCCGTCGCCTCGCGCCGCGAGAAGGCGAACTGATAGAACGTTCCGCCGGCGGCGCGGACGCGCTCGTTCGCCCGTCTGATCCGCCGCGCACCGAGACGGCGGACGACGTTCACGTAGGGCACCGAGACGAGCAGCGTGCCGCCGGGCGCCAGCACGCGATGCGCCTCGGCGAGGATGCGATCGGGGCCGCCGGCGTCGTGCTCGACGACTCCGAGCGAGACGTACGCCCCGAACGCGCCGGCGCCGAACGCCAGCTGTCCCAGGTCCATGGCCACCAGCGGCGTGTCCTTTGCCCACGCGCGGCAGACGCGGAGCGGCTCGACCGCCCAGTCGGCGCCGACGGCGGGGTACCCACGCCCGCGCAGCAGCACCACGTACTGGCCGAGGCCGCATCCCGCCTCGAGGACCGGCGCGGGCGCCGGCGGCAGATGGCGCAGGATGAGATCGGTCAGCGGCGATGTCTCCGCCACGCGGGCCAGCGCCTCCGGCGCGTGGCCCCCCCAGTGCTCGGCCCAGAAGGCCTGCGTGGCCGAGCGCGCGTAGTACGCGAGCGTCATCGAGTGCGCCGCGCCCCGAGCATGCGCAGCAGCTCGATCTCGCGTGTGATGGCCGTCGTCAGATCGTAGCGCTCGACGATCTCGCGCCGGGCGGCATCGCCCAGGCGCCGTGCGAGCTCGCGGTCCGTGATCAGACGCTCGACGGCGTCGGCGAGCGCGCCGGCGTCGGCGGGATCGACCAGCAGCCCGGTGCGACCGTCGACGATGGCCGCCCGGTTGCCGCCGACGTTCGACGCCACGCACGGCACACCGCAGCTCATCGCCTCCAGCAGCACCTTGGCGTGGCCCTCGGTGAACGAGGGCAGGACGAAGACGTCGGCGGCGGCATAGATGGACGGCAGCCGGGCGTGGTCGACCACCGGCGAGAGCTCGAGGCGCACCCCGGCGCGCGCCGCCTCGCCGGCGAGCGCGTCGCGGAGCGCACCGTCGCCGACGAAACGGAGCGTCACGTCGAGACGACCGCGCAGCTTCGCGGCGGCGGCGATCAGCGCGCCGAGGTTCTTCTCGGGCGAGAGGCGGCCGACGTACAGCACGGTCGGGACGGCGGCCGGTGGCCGCGGCATCGGACGGAACGCGCTCGCGTCGACGGCGTTCGGCAGCAGATGCACCGCCTCCCGCGAGCGGGCCCGGTCCGCGACGTACGCCGCCAGCTCGGGCGTGGTCACGATCACCGCGTCGGCCTCGGCCAGCGCCAGCCGCTCGAGCCGTCGATGCATCCACGCGCGCGCCGGTGTGCGCGCGAGCCGGTCGTAGTGGAAGCCGTACGTCGTGGCGAACGGCACGCCGAACCGACGCCGCGCCACGAGCGCCGGGATCACCCCGGTGAGGTGGAACACGCGGAGGACGGAGCATCCGGCCAGCGCGCGTCCGTGGCGGAGCCCCATGAGCCCGGCGTAGACCCACGGATGCCAGGCGGCCCCCGCGACGACACGAACGCGCCCCGCCAGCTCGGCGTCGGTCGTGAAGTCGGCGAGCGTCTCCCGCCGGTAGCTGAAGTAGCGAACCTCGTCGAACGCGCGCGCGTACGGCCGCAGGTAGCCGTCGATGAAGCGCGTATGCTGCCCGGTCTGGGCGAGGACGCCGAGGCCCCCGCGGATCTCCGGGAGCAGTCCGAGAATCACGAGCCCGCTCCAGGCTGCGAGCGCGCGACGATGCGGAACCCGATCGATTCCTCGGGATGGCGAAGGGCGGCCGCGCGCTTCCAGCGGACGAGGCGCGCGTACGGCGCGAGCGCGAGGCCACCGACGACGTCGATCAGGCCGGCGAGCGGCGTGTCGTACACGACGGGCATCACGGGCTCCGTCGGCGTGAAGCCGCCGCCGGCCAGCTCGGCCAGCAGGCTGTCCCGGGTGTACTCGACCTTGTGGTCGGCGTCGGAGAAGGCGAAGAGGCCGGCGGCGCGCAGGCGACGTCGCCACGAGGTATCGCGATGCGGCGCCGAGAGGAGCAGCCGCCCGCCCGGTTTCAGCACGCGACGGATCTCGCGCAGCACCGCCACCCGCGGCTCGAGGTGCTCGATGACGTCGAGGAACAGGACGGCGTCGAACGTGCTCGGCGGGAACGGAAACGGCCGCGTCACGTCCCACGCCAGCAGCCGCACGTTGTCCATCCCACGCCGGCGCGCGGCCGCCACCGCGATGCCGAGCTGCGTGACGTCCGCATCCATCCCGAACACGCGCCGCGCGCGGCCGGCCGCCGCCAGCGTGTGCGCGCCGTTCGCGCAGCCGACGTCGAGCACGACGTCGTCGGCCTGGAGATAGTCGACGTACCAGTGGTGCCACGGCGCGTCGACGAGGTGCTTGGGATGAATCGGCTCGCGGCTCTTGCCCGTGTACTTCACGAGCCGCACGGCGACCGCGCCGCCCCGGCGGTTGAGCGAGTCGACGGCGGCCACCAGCGGCCGCGGCCACCAGGTGCTCACCGGGGCCTCCCTCGCGCCCGCCACGCCTCCAGCACGTCCTCGTAGACGCGCGCCGTCGCCGCCGCGCAGACGTCCCAGCGGTACAGCCGCTCCACGCGCTCGCGGTTGGCGGTGCCGAACCGGCGCCGGATCGTGGCGTCGCCGAGCAGGGTGAGGATCCCGCGCACGAAGGCGTCGCGGTCTGTCGGGTCGGCGACGAGGCCGCCGGCGGCGGGAACGATCAGCTCCGGCAGCGAGCCGCGATCCGAGATGAGCACCGGGAGCCCGCACGACATCGCCTCCGCCACCACGAGGCCGAAGCCTTCCAGCGTGGACGGAAACACGAGCATGTCGGCCAGCCGATAGTAGTCGAGCTTCTCGGCGGCGGGGACGTGACCGGTGAAGACGACCCACGGCGCAAGGCCGAGCGTCCGCGCACGGGCGCGCAGGTCGCCGAGGAGCGGTCCGCCGCCGGCCACGATCAGCTTCGCGTCGGCGCGGGTACGGACGACCTCCTGCCAGACGTCGAGCAGGAACGACAGGTTCTTCCGCGCCTCGAGCGAGCCGAGGAACAGCACCACCGGCGCGCCGGTCACCCCCAGGCGGCGGGCGAGCGCCTCCGGCTTGGCCCCGGGCGTGAGCGCGCGATCCACGCCGTACGGCACCACCGCGAACTTCTCGGCCGGCACGCCGAGCTGCTCGCACGCCTGCCGGCGCGCGAACTCGCTGCCCACGACCACGCGCTCGACCGAACGCATCACGCGACCCTCGAGGTAGGGATTCAGCCAGCTCGGATCGAGGTGGTGATGGTGGGCGACGATCGGCACGTCGACGCCGTACCACGAGCGGGCCGTCAGGGCGGCGGGGCCGATGTAGCGCAGCGAGTGCACGCGGAGCACGTCGAAGCGCGTGGCCTTGTACACGCGCCTGATCGACGGTGGCAGGACCACGGCCGCCACGGGCCAGCGCAACCCGCGGGCGATGGCCAGTCGATGCACGGCCCAGTTCGGCACGCCCTCCGGGTGCCGCTTGTGCCGTGCGAGCAGGATGTCGAAGACGATGCCGCGCGCGGCCATCTCGCGCAGCACCTCGATCTCGTACATCTCGCCGCCGAGCCGTGTCTCCGCGTCGAGGCCGCAGTGCGGCGTGCAGACGCGCAGCGCGGCGCCACGTGCAGGGGTCCGTGGCGCGGGCGACACGGCGGCCGGGCGCACGGGCTCCACTCAGCGCCGTCCCGCCAGGCGTCCGCGCGCACGGCGCACCGCCAAGACGCCCTGGCGCCCGGCGATGCAGGCGAGCGCGGCGGGGAGTGCTACGCGCTGCGCCTCGAGCGCGGGATGCTCCGCCCCGATGTGCCGGCGCGACGTCGGATAACCGAGCGCCTCGTAGTAGGCGACCAGACCGCTCACGGACCCCCCCGGTGCCGCATGATACCGCGCTGGATCAGGCGCGCGTACGCGAGCGCCATGGCGTCGCCGGAGGGCGCGCCCACCAGCACCGCCTCGCGCAGCGTGGCGTACCGGGCGCGCGCCGCCTCGAGCGCCCCCCGCACGTCGTCGCGGAACGCGACGCCGAACGGGCGGGCGACTTCGACGTTGCCGCCTCCGTCTTCGTGGAAGACGACCGGCAGGCCGCACTGCAGCCCCTCGATGAAGTGCATGGCACCGGGCTCCCAGACCGACGCCGTGAGATAGACGTGACAGCGCCGGAGCAGCGCCGCCAGCCTGGCGCCATGGGCGGGCGCGACCGCCCGCGCCGCGCGCCAGCGGATCTCCTTCGGCCAGCGGCCGATCACCCACAACTCCGTTCCGGGCAGCGCGCCGTCCGCGATCATCCGGTCTACGTCCTGATAGACCTTGAAGCCCTTGTTCCAGTTGTCGGACCAGTGGTGCGTGACGACGCGCATGTCGCCGCGGGCGTCGAGTGGCTCGCCGCCGACGGGATGGAAGACGGCGGGATCCGCGCCGTTCGTGATGACGTCGTGCGGACGGCGGCGATCGAACCAGCGCTCGGCGTGATAGTCGCGCAGCCAGCCCGAGACGAAGACGGTGTGGTCGGCGACCCGATTGGCGCGCGCGAGCAGGTCGTCCACGTGCGTCGTGCCCTTGCGCCGATCGTTTTCATTCACGCGATGCAGGCAGAAGGCGCTGGAGTGCGTCCCCTTATACGCCTCGATTTCGTCTGGTCCGAACGTGACGAGCCCGCCCACACGCGGATCGGCCATGACGATGCAGTCCGGCTGCCCGCGCAGGTCGAAGCGCACGGTGTAGGCGCGCGCGCGCAGGAAGCGCGCGAGCTGGCGCACGAACTCGCTGCCCCCGCCCCACGAGCCGCGCGCCGGTCGCATATTGATCGCCACGCGGGCGACGACCGGCGCGGCGCGTCGGCGGAGCGCGCCCCAGCTCAGCACGCCGGGCCGCCTGCTGGGGTCGCCGCTCGCCCGAGGCGCGTGTCCACGATGCGCGCGAGAGCGCCGGCGAAGCGCGCCTCGCCGAAGTGACGCTCGACGGTGGCGCGCGCGGCAGCACCCAGGCGCGCGCAGGCGGGGGGATCCTCCGCGAGGCGTGACAGTGCGCGCCGCAGCGCCTCCACGTCACCCGGCGGCACGAGCACGCAGTTGACGCCGTCGTGCAGCAGGTCCTCGCCCCACCACCCCCGGGTTCGGGTGAGCACGACGGCCTTCGCGCACGCCATCGCCTGGAGCGCCGCGCTCTGGCCCGACGGCTGGTCGCGGTCGTGCAACGGAATGACGATGAACCGCGCCCCGGAATAGAGATCGCGCAGCTCCGCGGGCGAGTGCTCGGACGTGTGGCGCACCGTGCCGTTCGTCGCCGGAAGCGGCTGGCGGGTGACGATGTGCAGCGGCAGCCCGGCGGCCGCGGCGAGCAGCGTGCCGTAGTCGCGGCCGGCGTCGGAGCCAACGCTCACGATGCGCGCCTCGATGCCGGCCGGCGCGGAGCCGGTAGGATGCCAGAACGCGTGATCCGTTCCGAACGGCAACACGTGGATCCGCGCTGCCGGGACGGCGAGCCACGCGGCCAGGCCGCGCCGCGCGCCCTCGCTCAGCGTCGCGAGGTCGTCGGGGGCGCCGAGCAGGTGGCGGTACCAGCGGGCGAGACGCCGGTCCCGGCCGTAGGCGTCGATGCGGTCGCTGAGCCCCTGGCTGATGTAGACGAGCGGGCTGCGCAGCAGTCCGACGCGCTTGAGCATCGCCAGGGGCAGCCCGCACGCATCCACAGTCGACACGACAACGCGCGCGCGCTGGAGCGCGCGCCAGTGGCGCAGCGCGACGTCGAGCGCGAAGCCCATCCCGACGCGGCTGGCCACCAGGCGTTCCACCGGGTACCAGGCGCGCAGGTATGGGTTGCGGCTGGCGTCCTCGATGAAGCCGACGCGGTAGCGCTCGCGCAGCGCGATCATGCCGTAGAAAAACTCGCCCGAGCGCTCGCCGCGCCGCCACTCGTCGAGCCACTGCCGCCGCGAGCGGCGAAACACCCAGAGCAGCTCCGGCACCTCGCCGGCGCTCAGCGTGGCGTCCGCGTTCACCGTGTAGACCATCGTCAGCGCGCCTCGGCCAGCAGCGCCTCGTCCTCCGGGCCGAGCTTCATGCCGGCGACCTTGCGGTAGAGGGCCCGGTGCGCGCGGGCGGCCCGCTCCCACGAGAACGCCTGTGCGCGCCGGCGGCCGCGCTCGACGAGGTCGGCACGCAGCGCCACGTCGCTCGCCAGGCGCGCGAGGGCGGCCGCGATCGCGTCGACCGACGTGGGATCGAACAGCAGCGCCGCGTCGCCGGCGTATTCCCCGAGCGACGCGGCCGACGACGAGGCCACCGCGACGCCCTCGTGGAACGCCTCGATCAGCGGGAACCCCCACCCCTCGAACAGGCTGGGGATCACGACCAACGTCGCGAGCCGGTAGAGAGCGCGCAACGTCTCGGCGTCGACGAAGCCCAGGAACCACGTCTGGGTCGCGAGCCCCAGCTCGGCCACGCGCCGCTCGACGGCCGGCCAGAACTCGTTGCGCGCGCCGGTTGCCACGAGGTTCACCACGATGCCGTCGCGGTCCCGCAGCCGGGCGAGCGCCTCCAGCAGGCGCAGATGATTCTTGTGCGGCCACGCCGCCGCCGGGTACAGCGCGAAGCGCTCCGGCAGACGGTGCGCGGCGCGCACGCGTGCCAGCGTTGCCGCAGCGGGCGGCGCGCCGAGCGCGGTCGCGGCTGCGAGCGGGATGACGAAGGCGCGGTCGCGGTCCACCCCGTAGCGTGCCACCACGTCGGCGGCCGTGAACCGCGAGGCGACCGCCACCGCGTGCGCGTGCCGGCAATACACCGGGTACGTCGCCTCGCGGCGCGCGAAGACGGCGGGGTCGAAGAGCTCGGGATGGTGCAGATGCTGCAGGTCCCAGGGATTGTAGAGGCTCGGAATCGACGTCAGAACCATCGCCTGATAGGGGAAGTGGACGACGTCCACGCCGAGCGACTCGAAGAACCCGCGGGAGCGCTCCGGTCGCGACGGCGCGTCCGCACGCGCCTGCACCGTCTTCCAGAGCGGGCGCAGTGCCGCGCGGGCGGGCCCGAGGCGGCGCCGGACGCGCTCGAGCAGCGGCCGGAAGCGCACGCGAGCGGGGTACGGATGCACGACCGTCCGCTGCGTCGGCCCCAGCGCCCCGTCGAGCCAGTGCGCCGCCCAGGGATGCGTGACGACGACGTACTCGGTGTCGCCGCCGTCGAGCCGCCCCAGCGCGTGCACCAGGCCGCGCACGGCAGACTCGACGCCGCCGGCGCGCCCGTTGCCGACGAGCTGGGCATTGATGGCGACGCGCAGCGACGCCGTCATGCCGGCGCCGCTCCCCGCCCGACGGAACGCACCATGTCGACGGCCACGCGCGCGCCGGTCCGCGCGGCGAAACGCAGCGTCGGCGCGTAGAGGCCGGAGCCGCGCAGCGGGCGCGCGGCGGCGGCCACGAAGCGCAGATAGCGGACGGCGGCGCCGCCGCCGAGGCCGCCCGCGCGCGCCACCACCGCCGCGAAATCCCGGATGCACCAGCGCAGCAGCATGAACAGGTTGCGCGCGAAGTCCGCGCGGAGCGACTCGGCCGTGAGCACAGGCAGCGCACGCTCGACCAGCGCCTCCTGCGCGGTGGTGTAGGCGGCGACGTCGCGGCTGGTGAGCGACACCGACCCCGGGTGCGCGCGGAACAGCACGAGCGGAGCGTCCACGTAGACGATGCGGTCGAGCAGTCCGCAGCGGATCGCGAGCAGATTGTCGGAGTACGGCGAGAATCCCTGGCCGAGCCTCTCCATGCCGCCGAGCGCTCGCAGAATTGACGTCTCGAACACGCCGTAGCAGCCGAGCGCCTTGAGCGACCGCGCCAGGTACTCGCGCAGGAACTCGCGGCCGGTGAGCATCCGCATGGTGGGCGTCGCGGCCATCGCCTCCTCGGGAAAGGCGGCGCCAAACGCGTACGACGCGAAGGCGCACTGCGCGCCGAAGGTCTCCAGCGCCGTGCGAGTCGCCTCGAGAAAGCGCGGCGCGTGCAGATCGTCGTCGGCCAGCCACGTGAAGTAGCGCCCGGACGCCAGGGCCAGCAGCGCATTCATGTTGCCGGTCTCGCCGAGGTTCCGCGGGTGATTAACGATGCGGAGGCGTGGGTCATCGACGCCGAGGTCGTCGGCGGACAGCGGCCGCGCGACGTGATCGTTGCCGACCAGCACCTCGAAGTCGCCGAACGTCTGCCGGCTGATCGAGACGAGCGTCTCTCGGAGGAGGGCCCACCGATCGTACGTCGTGACGCCGATGGAAAAGAGCGGCCTCATCGCTTCCGTGCATGCACCTCGATCATGAGGTCGCGGTCTTGCTTCCAGCGATAATGCGAGATCTCCACCTCGTCGAATGCGAGATTGGCGAGGATCGCTCGAATCTTCGGAACGGTGTAACAGTTACGGTGGAATTGCCCCGGCCCGTTCTGACTGCCGAAGATCATCGCCATCAGGTAGCCCCAGCGGTTGCCCGTCCCGTACGAATACTGGCCGAACCAGTGCCGGCTCGCGATGGCGTCGGGGTCGTTACGATAGAAGTCCCGCCACTCGTCCTTCGCGGCAAGCCACAGACGCACAGCATCCTCGAAGTCAGGTGTTGAGAAGTGGAAGAGCCCTCGCGGCCGGAGCACGCGCTTGACTTCGTAGAAGAACTTCGCTTCCTCCGCGAACGCGAGGTGCTCGATCAGCGAGTCGGCGCGCACTTCGGAGACGCTGTCCTCGCGGAACGGCAGGTTGAAGATGTCGAAATTGTAGATAACAACACCCGCGGGAAACTCCTGCTGCGGGTAGCGTGCGCGCAGTTCCTCGATGCCGTCCTCGTCCACGTTGAGATAGCCGCATAGGGGACGGCCCCCGCAGCCGAGGTTGAGCTTGATGTCACCTGCCACGGGTCGCGAGTCCTCCGAATAGCCGGATGGTTTCGCCGATGCCGGCCTCGAGTGTGCCCGAGACCTCGAACCCGAGCTTGCGGAAGCGCGCGTTGGACACCTCGTAGGAGAGCTGGTTCATGATCGGCGTGTCCACATACTCGACCGTCACGTCGGGCACGTGCGGCCGGATGTAGTCCACGAGCTGCCGTACCGACGCGTTGTCCGTCACCACGTTGTACACGCGGCCGTCGAACGCGCGCTCGGTGAGGATGAACGTCACGGCCCGGACGGCGTCGCCCAGGTAGAGGTACGGGCGCTTCTGGTCCATTGCGGTCCGCCACACCGTGAGCGGCTGGCCCATGACCGCCTGCCAGCAGAACTTGTTCACGGCCGTGTGGAATCGCATGCCGGGCGACGTGCCGAAGATCGTGCCGAACCGGCAGGTGACCCACCGGAGGCCGACGAGGGCACCGAGTTCGACGAGCATCTGCTCGGCGCGTAGCTTCGACTCGGCGTACGGGCTCTGCGGCTTGAGCTCCTCGGGCGCGCAGTCCTCGTCCACCAGCTCGCGCTGGGTCCCGTAGACGCTCGTCGTCGACGGGAACAGCAGCGCGGCGCCCACCCGCGCGCACGCCTCGGCCACCCGTCGGCCGCCGGTGAGGTTCACCTCCTCGACCCGGTCACGGATCTCGAAGCTGCCCGCAGCGTCCGTGATCGCGGCCAGGTGGATCACCGCGTCGGCGCCGGCGAGCACCGGCTCGAGATCGGCGCGCACGATGTCGGCTTCGACGAAGCGGTAGGCGCCGCCGTCCGGCAGATCGAAGAGGGAGCAATACCGTTGCGTCGAGAGGTTGTCGACGAGGACGACCTCGGCGCCGGGGAGGCTCGCCGGCAGCGCCCGGATGAGCGCGGAGCCGATGTGGCCGAGGGCGCCGGTCACGGCGATCTTCATCGCCGCTCCCGCTCCAGGCGCTCGAGCACGGCCCGGATGCGCTCGAGCCCCTCCTTGAAGCTCCAGCGCGGCCGCCAGCCGGTCACCTGGCGCAACCGATCGGAGGAGATCCTCACGGCCTCTACGTCCGTGCGCCTTCGTTCCTCCGGCCACTCCACCCGCGCGACGCTACCGCGTCCCAGCACGCCGACGATGGTCTCCGCGATCTCGCGGACGCTGTGGTGCTCGTCGCCTGTGGCGAAGTAGACCTCGCCGACGAGCCGCGGATTGGCGGCCGCGCGCCAGAGCACCTCGGTGGCGTCCTCGACGTACATGAGGTTCCGGAGCTGGTCGCCGGCGCCGAAAACCTTGATCGCCTCGCCCCGCCAGGCGAGGTCGATGAAATAGTTGACGAAGCCAAACTCGGGATAGCCTTTGCCGTAGGGCCCGTACAGGTTGGCAAACCGCAGGACTACCGTCTTGAGGTCGTGGAGCGTGTGGTAGATGCGGTAGTACTTCTCGGCCACGCCCTTGTTGGCCGAGTAGATCTCGAGCGGCTTCTCGACGTGATCCTCCGTGCCGACGGCCGCGCTCGCCTTGCCGATCACCGTGCTGCTCGAGGTGTAGACGACGACCGCCTCGCGCGCCAGCAGGCGCACCGCCTCGAGGAGCTTGAGGTTGCCCACGCAGTTGATCTCGGCGTCGAGCAGCGGGTACTGGATCGACAGCGGGTGCGACGTCTGCGCCGCGCAGTTGAAGATGAGGTCCTGGCCCTGCACGAGGGAGGCGAGCACGTGCTCGTCGCGAATGTCGCCGCGCACGAACTGGATCCGGTCCCAGACCTCCGCGAGCGTCGCCGTGGTCGGCCGGAGATGCGGGTCGAGCGAGTCCATGACCGTGACGCTCACGTCGGGCTCGGCGAGGCAGCGGCGGACGAGGTTGCTTCCAAGGAAGCCGGCGCCGCCGATGACGAGAACGTTCATGCGCGCTCCTCTGCCATGAAGGCATCGATGGTGCGGTCCAGACCCTCGACCAGGGACCACGTTGGCCGCCATCCGGTGGCCCTGGTGAAGGCGGAGACGTCGGCCACGAAGTTTCGGGTCTCGATGCGCGCCAGCGTGGCCGGCGGATCGACGTGCCGGACCTCCACGCGCCGGCCGGTCTTCGCGGCTACCCGGTCGGCGACGAGGCCGAGCGCCTGCGCCAGCGTGTGGGGCTCGCCGCTGCC
>Ga0137399_10000769_pt1 | contig 13649 bp, 11 predicted proteins | sample czorhiz316metaG_FD_104810 | JGI IMG/M metagenome (GOLD analysis project Ga0137399, IMG submission 104810) | Vadose zone soil microbial communities from Angelo Coast Range Reserve, California, USA - czorhiz3.16 metaG | ecosystem: Environmental > Terrestrial > Soil > Vadose zone | place: USA...
GCTGCGAATGACTACAGCTTCTTCAAGGATGCGCGGTGGCGGAGGTGTCCGGCGAGCAGAAAAAGCGCCGCAAGCACGGCATAGGCGAGCTGAATGCCGGCGGTCGCGCGTGCATGAAATCCGGCGAAATCGAAGGCGGGAAAATTCGAAGAGTTGAGGGAGACATACAGCAGCATCAGAAAAACGGCGATGAAGGCTTTCTGACTTCCCGAGAGCACTCCAAGCGTCACCGCCGCGCTCGCCGTGAAGAGCGATCCGATCGCCAGGGACATTGCCGCGGAGGGTGCTGCGAAGAACAAGCGCACGGCCGGAATGAACATGAAACAGATGGTCACACACAACGCTGAGGTGAACTTCCAGAGCACGTAGTTCGCCCGCAGGTTCGGCGCCGAGAAAATCAGGCCCATCATCCCTGCCGAACGGTCGCGCGGTGTGCCGTCGGCCAGAGCGAGTATCAGAGCAAGAAAGAGCGCGGGCAGGACTCCTTCCCGCAATGATGTGGAGTCTACGGAAAGCGATACGATCGCAAACACGACAATCGAGATGGTTGTGAGCGGCGTCAGCCTCAGCGTGGCCAGTATGTCCGCGCTCACGGCGCCGGAGAACGATGCCCGGCTGCCTGCGATCATGGAGGCAAGCGGGTCGATGAAGCGCGTAACAGGCTTGAGCAGTGCGTTTGTTCGTACGAATACGTTTCTGCTCCCGTGACGGGCGGAGGATTTGATCCGTGCGGGATTGAATCGATGAAACCACTGTCGCGCAACCATGATCAGAGCGGCGGGCAGGATCAACGTAGAGAACCGTTCGCCGATGATGCCCCAACTCCATGGCAGTCCTGCATAGAGCACGGGGGGAAGCGACGCGTCGTACGGAGACGAGCCGATCGACATCGAGGTCGAGTGGAATCGGTCGCGAACCTGGACGAGGACCGGAATGATTCCAACAATGTCAATCATGCTGAGCCATTCCGGCCGGGATTGGCCCACGAAGAGGGCGATCGGGAATCCGAGCATCGCGCCCCAGAGCCCGAAATAGAGCAAATCTCCGAGCCTGCCCGCGAGGACGGGAAGCGCCTCGAAGGCCAGCGCGGCGGATGAGCAGAAGGCGATCGCCGGGACCACCGACCATCCGTACGTGAACAGGAATGTGAAGGGCTCCAGCGCGCCTTCGCCGCGGATCAGAAACATCACCATCGCACTCGTCATGCACGCGAGCATGATCGCCGCAAGGTAGACGGCGTTTCCGAGGAATTTCCCGATAATGTATTCCGCGTCCGACACGGGCGTCGCGGCGATGATGAATCCCGTGCGGGCGAGGATGTCCCGCCGGAACGAGTTGCTCACAAGATAGAACCCCGCCAGACTCAGAAAGAGCGCACAGAACATCCCCGTGCCGAGCGCTACAGCCGCCGAATTGTACAGCACCCTTCCTCCTTCGATCTGCATCAATGTTCTTCCGCTGCCGATGTCGGGCACGATGAGGTACACCGAAGCGGCGACGACAAGCAATGTGACGATTGCCGTATTTCGGCGGAAACGAAAACGGAGTTCGGTGCGGACGATCGCCGCGATGCGTTCAAAAGGAAGGGTCATCTGTCAGCCGCCGGATTTCCGCTGAAGGTTGACCGCATGGATAAAAGCCTCCTCGAGATCCGGCTCGGCGGGCACAGCATTATCCACCGGGGGTTCGGCATTGACCACCCGGACGTGCACGCCGTCGGGACGGCGGACAGCCCTTGACGTTTTGAACCGGGCTCTAAGAGCGTCGAACTGCTCGGAGGGGACAACCGCCTCCCAGACGCTTCCCTGCGCGAGCCGCAGCAATTGTTCGGGGGTCGCAGACGCGATCAGCCGGCCGTGGTTCATCACGGCGATGTGGGTGGCAACTGCCTCGACATCCGACACGATGTGCGTCGAAAGGATCACAAGCTTGCCGATACCGATATCCGAAAGGATATTACGGAACCGGACGCGCTCCTCCGGATCGAGGCCCGCCGTCGGCTCATCCACGATCACAATGTCAGGATCGTTGATCAATGCCTGGGCGATGCCGAGGCGCTGGCGCATCCCGCCGGAGAAGGTTCCGGTGAGCCTGTTGGACTCGGTATGGAGATTGACAAGCTCCAGCATTTCCATGATCCTTCTCCGGTTGTGCACACCTTTCAGGGCGCCGAAGTAGCTCAGAAACTCAAACGCCGTGAGATTTTCGTAGACTCCAAAATCCTGCGGCAGGTACCCCAGGCAGCTGCGAATCTTCTCGGGGTGCTGAACGATGTCTACACCATCAAAAAAAATCGTGCCGGAGGTGGGCCGTGAGATCGTTGCAATCATCTGCATGAGCGTTGTCTTGCCGGCGCCGTTCGGCCCGAGCAGTCCGAGTACACCCCGCTGCATCGCCATTGAGAAATCCGCTACTGCAACGACACCGGAGGGAAATTTTTTTGTAAGACCTCGAAGCTCAAGCATCGGTCTACCGAAATGTGGCGAACGCTGGCGAATAGTGTGTGAGTATGATGATACGTTGACCGAATGGTGTTTGTTGCCGTTGAATCGCCGGCTTGCTTCTTTGCACTACTTTGTGCTATTATTGAGTCGAACCTGTCTCACTCTGCGATGGAGGGCCATGTACATCGGTCATTACGCGGTCGCATTCGCAGTCAAGAAAGCCGCACCCCGAGTCTCACTGGGGACGCTGTTCATCGCCGTGCAGTTGCTCGACCTCCTCTGGCCCATCTTCCTGCTTCTGGGGATTGAACACGTTCGCATCGATCCCGGCGACACTGCTTTCACCCCTCTCGATTTCTACGATTATCCAATCTCTCACAGTCTCGTCACTTCGCTGGGATGGGCGTTAGGATTCGGGTTGGTGTACTATTTCAGGCGCCGCGACGTTCGAGGAGCGTGGATTCTCGGGTTCGGGGTATTCAGCCACTGGGTTCTCGACTTCATCACACACCGGCCCGACCTGCCGGTCTGCCCCGGACTCAATCTCTACGTCGGTCTCGGGTTGTGGAATTCGGTCGCCGGAACCATCCTGGTCGAAGGTGCGCTCTTCGTCCTCGGTGTTTTAATCTATACCCGTTCGACGCCCGCGATTGACCGAACAGGCCGATATGCATTCTGGTCTCTGGTCGCTTTCTTTGTGCTGACGTACGCGGCTTCCTCCTTCGGCCCGCCGCCCCCGAACGAAACCGCACTTGCGATCGGCGGGCTATTCATGTGGCTTTTTGTACCGTGGGGATATTGGATCGACAATCATCGGGCGATTAGCATCAGCGCGCGCTCGAATGGTTGACAAGCCCGCGGTGACCGCCGGTGACGTAGTCAAGGCGCTTCAGCAGAACTGGCGAGCCGAGAAAGAGAGTGCGCGCGTCTACCGGGAGCTCGCCGAATCGGAAAAGAGTGATCAACGAAAAGCCGTCCTGCTGAGACTGGCGGCAGCCGAGGAGCGCCACGCTTCCCGCTGGGAGAAGAGGCTTCTGGAATTAGGCGCAGAGGTTCCGGCGCCGAAGGATGACCTCGGAAAACGTTTGACGCGCTGGATTAATCGCCACGTCGGCCCCGAGATCGCTATCAAGCGGCTTGAAGCCGAGGAAGATAAGGACAAGTCGCGCTACGAGGCGCAGCAGGCAAGGGCGCTGGGCGGCGACTCCAAGGCTCCGGCTATTCTCGAGGAACTCGCGCGCGAGGAAAAAGCGCACGCGAAGGTGCTGCAAAAACTGGCGCCCGTGCTTGGTCCGAGGACCGCGCTGGATCTGATTCTGAAGCGGGAGCGCTGGCACGTCCGGACTGGATCATGGATAGCGGACGCCATCTACGGAGTCAACGACGGACTGGGCGCCGTCTTCGGAATCGTCTCCGGTGTCGCAGGCGCGACTAACAACCAACAGCACTACGTCCTGATCTCAGGCCTCGCCGGGATGATTGCTTCGTCTCTTTCGATGGGCGCGGGCGCCTATCTCGCCGTCAAGAGCGAACGGGAAGTGTACGAGGCGGAGATATCGCGCGAAAGGCGGGAAGTCGAAGAAGATCCGGAAGAAGAGACCGAAGAGATGGCGCTCTTCTATCAGCTTCAGGGATTTGAAGCGGCCGATGCCAGAAGAATGGCCGAGAAATTGGCCCGCGATCCGGATCAGATGGTCAGGGCCATGGCCCAATACGAACTCGGCCTTTCCGAACAGCGATTTCCCAACCCGTGGAAATCGAGCCTGTCGGCGGCCGTGTCGACGGCCGTGGGGGCGTTTATTCCGATTGTTCCGTTCTTTTTTCTGAACGGTTTTCAGGCGGTCGTTGTGGCTTTTGGGGTCAGCATCTTCGCGCATTTTGTGGTCGGAGCGGCAAAGTCGATACTCACGACCCGGAACTGGGTGGCATCCGGTTTGGAGATGACTCTCGTGGGAATCCTCGAGGCCGCTGTGACCTACGGGCTAGGTTTGACGCTCGGACCGGGGGGTTAAAGGCTCACCTCGCCTAAGCAGGCCCTCAAAACGGCTCCTTTTACCCTCGTACGGTGTTTATATTAGTTATATTGCAGTAAAGCGTGAGAAAAAAATTACGCTATTTCACGTATTGATATTCTTTTTGGTGTTTATTATAATGAGAGTGTCAAGGGACCAATGACTAGGGAGAAACGGGGGTCTTGCCAGTAATTCAATCGTGACCAGACAATTATTCTTACAGCGAAGGAGAATTCCTCATGCCCAAGGATGACGGAAGAAGAACTCATCAAGTAGAGACCCAGCACATGGGCGAATCCACCGCCGGACTTCTGAGAGAGCTGGTCGCTCACCTCCGCGAAAACCGGTCGCAACTCCGTCAGGAATGGGCCCGGCGAATCACCCAGGCACAGTTGCTGACGGCGATGAGTCAGGAGGAAATATTTGCGGAGGCGACTTCAGTCTACGATAACTACGTGGCTGTTCTCGAGACCGGCAGCGTGGAAGCTATGCAGGCGTATGCACGCGACCTCTCTGAAAGGATTATCCCAAGGGGAGTGGAAACGCACGAGGTCGTCGGCATCGTTCTTCTCCTGCGCGACGTGCTGGCTCGATCACTCTTCGCGAAATACCAGGCCGATTTTGCTCTCCTCAATCGCATACTCGACGCCTACGAGCCCGCAGCGAACCGCATAGCAAATACCGTGGCCGTCGGCTTCGTTCAGGAACGCGAGCGCATCATCCGCCAGCAGCAGGAGGCGATCCGCGAACTCTCAACCCCGGTGCTCCAGGTAAGGGAGCGTCTGCTCATCCTGCCAATTATTGGCGTGATCGATTCGCAGCGGGCCCGCCAGCTTACCGAACAGCTTCTCCGCGGGATCAGGGCGAATAGGGCAAAAGTAGTCGTGATAGATATTACCGGCGTTCCCTCCGTAGATTCCACTGTGGCAAACCATCTCGTGCAAACCGTCGAAGCCTCGCGTTTGATGGGGGCGACGGTGATCGTCACGGGGCTCTCATCGGAAATCGCTCAGACACTGGTGACGATCGGAGTGGACCTCGGGAAGATGAATACCGTCGGCGATTTGCAGGGAGGAATCGAGGAAGCAGAGCGGCTGCTCGGTTACAAGGTCACGCTGGAAATGCCTGAGAACGCCGATACCCACCTGCCGGCCTCCTGAACCGGGCGGCGAATAAGGAAAGGCGAACGGGATGCGAGTTCCGATTCTCAAACAGGGTAATTACCTGATCGCGACCATTCAGTCGGCTCTCACCGACGAAGATCTCCTTCAGCTCCGCGATGAACTGACAGACCGCGTGGGGAAGTTCCGCTCACGCGGCGTGATCGTCGACGTCACAGCGCTCGACATCATGGATTCCTTTGCGACGCAGACCCTGCGGGCGCTCGCGCACATGATCAGATTGCGGGGGGCGGAAACCGTGATCGTCGGCGTCCAGCCCGAAGTTGCTTTCACGATGGTACAGCTTGGCCTCACACTGGAAGGGATATCGACCGCACTTGATCTCGAAGAGGGTCTTGCACAGTTGAATCTCAAGACGAGAGGAGTTGAGGCGCGTGAGAGACGCGGATGAGGTGAAGGTGTCCATCAGCTCAGAGGCGGATGTTGTGACCGCCCGCGAGGCGGGGCGTCAGATGGCCAGTGACATCGGACTGAACGGCAGCCTCCCCACCGTGATTGCAACCGCGATATCAGAAGTGGCCCGCAATATCATTCAATATGCAGGGAGGGGCGAAATCATCCTGCGGCGCCTCAATAATAGCATCAAGACAGGGATCATGATCATCGCCCGGGACAAAGGTCCCGGCATCGCCGATGTCGAGCAGGCGATGAAGGACGGCTATACGACGGGGAGAGGGTTGGGCATGGGGCTCCCCGGGACACGCAGGCTGATGGATGAGTTCGAAATTGTCTCCAAGAAAGGGAAGGGGACCACGGTTACGATGAAAAAGTGGATGTAACTATGGAGAACGAGGTCAGTACCATCGTTGAGTGGGCCTCTGCGGGAGTTGCTCTTACCGGTGAGACCGAGTCCGGCGACCTGCACGTGGTCAAGCACTTTGAGGCAGGGATACTGGTCGGAGTTGTGGACGGATTGGGACATGGGCCTGAAGCCGCTTTTGCTGCAAGAAAGGCCGTCGCGGCGCTCGAGGAACACCCCGAAGAGCCGCTCATCCGGCTAGTGCGGCGATGCCATGAAAGCCTGAAGGGAACACGCGGAGTTGTGATGAGCCTCGCCTCTCTGGATACGGGGAATAACAGCGCCAGTTGGTTGGGGATAGGGAACGTCGAGGGTATCCTCGTGCGGGAGGGTTCGAAACCCGGTCCCCGGATCCATCGCATCATCGGGTGGGGAGGGGTGGTTGGGTACAATTTGCCGGAGCTTCGCCCGGCCAGCCTAAGCCTTATGGAAAACGATTTACTGGTCTTTGCTTCCGACGGGATCCGCCAGGAGTTTGTCGAAAGGTCCAATTACCACGATCAGCCGCAGCGGGTGGCGGACAGGATTTGCACTCAGTTCGGGACGCGGACGGACGATGCCCTCGTGCTCGTACTCCGCTACCGGGGACTACACCGATGAGCACTCAATATCAAAGACTTGCAGAGCGGTACGGCAAGACCCTTGCGACATATGTTCAGGGCGCCGGGGAACAGGCATTGCAGTCTGCCTACGAAATCGGCCGGCAGGCGGTTCAAGCGGGGCTCGGCTGCCTCGATATCGCTCAGATTCACGAGGAGGCTTTACTCCGGTCACTCCTGGGGGCCTCGACCCTCGGAGAGAGCAGCAAGATTGCCAAGCTCGGGTCGGATTTCCTCGCCCAGAGCCTGTCGCCTTATGAAATGACCCATCGCGGATTTCAGGAGGTGATCCTCGACCTGAGCCGCCGCGCCGTGGAGCTCGCCGCGGTGAACAGGCGGCTGGAAACCGAGATATCAGAGCGCAAGCGTGTTGAATCCGCCCTGAATCAGGAAACATCCTACGTCAAGCTGCTGAACGTCGTCACCGTCGCGGCCAACATGGCCTCCGGCATCGAGGAGGCGTACAGGCAATGCCTCGAAGAAGTTTGTTTGATCACCGGCTGGCCGATCGGCCACGTGTACACGGTGGACGAGGAATCCCCCGATCGATTGGTTCCGACCCCCCTTTGGCACCTTGCCGATTCGGAGCGGTTCGAGATATTCCGTCATGCCACTGAATCCGTTTCGGTGCCGAAAGGGACCGGGCTTCCGGGCAGGGTCTTCTCGACCGGCGAACCGTCCTTCATTGTCGATCTCGCGGCGGATTCAAATTTCCTCCGCCAACAGGCATGCGCCGATGTTGGAATCAGGAGCGGATTCGCCTTTCCGATTCTCGTCGGGTCGGAAGTTGTGGCGGTGCTCGAATTTTTTTCGGATTTTCAGCAAAAACCCGATGATCAGCTTCTGGATGTCATGGCGCAAATCGGCACCCAGCTCGGGAGAGTCGTCGAGCGCCGGAGGTCGGAAGATCTGCTCCGGGAGATTCCCAAGCGAATTCTGGAAGCGCAGGAGGCCGAGCGAAGGCGAGTCGCCCATGAGCTCCATGACGACGTGTGCCAGCGGCTCAGTGCGACCAAGCTTCACATCGGCGCATTTGAGAGCGAAATACCGGAGAAGGATCGTAAAATTCATTCTAAGCTTCAGTTGATCAAGCGACAGATCAACATGAACATCCAGGAGGTGCGCCGGATCGCCGCCCATCTCAGGCCCAGCACGCTGGACGACATGGGTTTGCATGTCGCATTGCGCCTCCTCTGCGAAGAATTTGAGAAAATTAACCACACCCGAACTGACTTCAAGATGAAGGCCCTCGCCCCGCAGCGCCTGGAAGCGCCCGTCGAGTTGACCCTTTACAGAATCGCCCAGGAGGGCCTTTCAAACGTTGCAAAGCACGCCGAGGCAAAAACGGTTTCGATGCGGCTCATGCGCGTGAACGGCGTCGTCCGGCTCGACATTGAGGACAATGGGCGCGGCTTTGAGATTGAAAAGATCCGATCAGATTTCGTTCGGGGGTACAAGCTCGGGCTGCTGAGCATGAAGGAGCGGGCCGAGCTTCTGAACGGCACATGCCGGATTGAATCGGTGCCCGGAAAGGGCACAAAAGTCCGGGTCGAAATCCCATTGGAATCAAACCATGCCCATGGAAAAGATTAAGATACTCTTCGCAGATGACCACGGCGTCGTAAGGAGCGGCCTGAGGGCGCTGTTTAAAAGCTCACCGGATTTTGTAGTCGTTGGTGAAGCCGCCGACGGCGAGCAGGCGATCCGCCTGGCGGAAAAGGTTAAGCCGGACATCGTGCTTCTCGACATTACGATGCCGAGAGTAAACGGCATCGAGGCGACGCGCGTCATAAAGAGAAACGACCCGAGTACCCGTGTGCTGATACTGACGATCCATGAGGATGAAGATTATGTCTACGAGATGATCCGGGCTGGTGCGAATGGCTACGTCCTGAAAAGCGCGGAAAAAAGGGAAATATTCGCCGCCGTGCGTGCGGTCGCGGCGGGGGAGAATTTCTTCAGCCCGACAGTTTCAAAACTGATCGTGGACGGTTTCATCCGGAAGGCGAAGGAGGAGAAACAGCCGCCGGTGGCGGCAAAGACCCGGCTGACGGGGCGCGAAACCGAGGTGCTGAAGTACATTGCCCAGGGACTGTCGAGTCCCCAAATCGCCGGAAAACTCTTTCTCAGCGTTAATACAGTGAACACTCACCGTAACAATCTGATGCAGAAGCTCGATATCCATGACACCGCAGGCCTCGTCCGTTACGCCTTTGAGAGCGGTCTCGCAGAACTGAAGGGCTGAACACCTTTGAAGGAATCCCCCCGGAGCTGGTCACTCAAATTCCCTAATGTCATTCCGCAGGGATTCTACTTGTATCGCGGTAGTAATAAAATTACACAAATCGCAGGATTGTCATTGGTCCGGGACGAGAGTATCTTAGAGTACTGAATGAAGCCGGAATCAAATGATATTGCAGCGGATGTATTAACGCGGGCGAAACCTCGGCGTGCTTCACCCCCTCGTGAGCCAAAACTTGTCGGTGAGAGCCACGCCATCCGGGAGATCCAGTCTGCGATCTCTCTCGTCGCGAAATCGCCCACGGCAGTCCTCATCACCGGCGAAAGCGGCACGGGGAAGGAGGTCGTCGCGAGGCTCATTCATGCGCAAAGTGAACGGGCCGGCAAGCCGTTTATTGCCGTCAATTGCGGGGCCTTCCCCAGAGAGGTCATCGAGAACGAGCTCTTTGGACACGTGCGGGGAGCGTTCACCGGGGCCCTTCCAAAGAAGGCGGGATGTTTCGAGCTTGCCGACGGCGGCACGCTCTTTTTTGACGAGCTGGCCGAGATGCATCCCGACACGCAGGTGAAATTACTTCGCGCCATCGAGCTCAAGACGTTTCGAAGATTGGGGGGAGACGAGGATATCACCGTCGATGTGAGAACACTGGCCGCGACCAACGAAGATATCTCCGCGGCTCTGAAGTCGGGCGACTTGAGGGAGGACCTCTACTACAGGTTCAGCGTCATTGAAATCTTCATTCCTCCGCTCCGGGAGCGGCGGGATGACATTCCCTTACTCGTCGAGGAGTTTCTCGAAATGTTCAGCGGGCAATATGGTAAACCGCGGCAACGGTTCTCCGATGGGGCTATCGAGCTGCTGTTGCGCGCCGATTGGGCCGGCAACGTCCGCGAGCTGAAGAATGTCGTCGAACGCGCCATCGTCATGTGCCCCGATGAAACCATCGAACCAAAGTTTCTGCCCGAGCGCATCACCGGACATCGGGGGAGTCAATCGCCGATCTTCATCCCGTTCGGAACCACTCTTCAGGCTGCGGAGAAAGCGATCATCCTTCAAACTCTTGCTTCGGTTCAGAACAATCGGTCGAAAGCAGCGAAACTTCTGGGCCTTAGCAGGAGAGCTCTCCTCTATAAACTGCAGCGTTTCAGAGAGACCGCCTGAGGGCGGACTCAAATCAAAAGGCGGTGCCTCGCCATCGCGCGACACCGCCTGGTCCACGGTCCCTAGAATCCGAATCGCTATTTCATGAGGACGAGCTTTCGGGTCTGGGAGAATCCGCCCGCCATGAGCCGATAGAAATAGGTGCCGCTCGGCACCCCGTTTGCGTTCCAGACGGCCTGGAACCTGCCGGCCGGAAGATCCCCTTCGATCAGCGTTGCCACCTCCTCACCCGCTGCGTTGTATATTTTCAGCGTGGCGTGCCCCGGTTGCAGCACATCGAATTCAATCGTCGTCGTCGGATTAAAGGGGTTGGGGAAATTCTGGGCAAGCCCGTACGACTCCGTCACAATATTTTCGACCTGATCGAGGATGGAGGTGCCGGAGGGAAGCGCCGACCCATTCGTCCTTACCAGGAAGTGATAGATGCCTGACCAGGGACTCGTTGCGCTGGCATTCGATGCGCTGACCCTCCAGTAGTAGACGGTCCCGTTGATGAAGCCCCCCAGGCTTAATGACGTACTGGGGATTCCGGCCTGGTCGCAAAACAGAGTGGAAAAATTCGGGTTGATCGAAACCTGAACACGGTACAATGTAGCTCCCGCGGAGGGCTTCCACACGAGCTTTTGAGTCGCGCCGGTCGTCGTCGCGTAATTCCACGGTGAGTAGAGCGCGGGAGCCGCGAGGACCTGCGGTAAAGCCGCAGTCGTCGAGAACGAGCTTGTATTCGACCAATTGCCCGCGCCGGCAGAATTCGCCGCGCACACGCGCCAGTAATACGTTGTCGAGTTCAGGAGGCCGCTCACCGCACTCGACGTCGCAGAGATGCCGCTCTGATCGACCGCGGTTGTCGAGAATGCGGAGCTCGCCGAGACCTGGAGACGGTAGGTCGCCGCACCGGATGAGGCATTCCATGATAATGTAGGATTCGTTGCGACGCCGCTGGATCCGTTTGCCGGCGAGCTCAAGACCGGGGAAGGGGGCAACTGCGGTCCGCCCGAACCCACGAAGCGGATATCATCGATGAAGAATGTTTTCGATGAGCCGCTGCCTTCCATGATATCCACGCGGTGGATAGGCTGGCCGGCCGGATTCAACTGGCTCATGGGAATCGAAATAGCAATCCATTGATTGGCGGGTACCGATCCGTAACTCACACCCGGGAACGCGGAACCCAGATCATTTTCCAGCAGGACGGAGAGTGAAACACCGCTCATCGGAGTATAGACTGCGAAATCGAGGCTTTTATAGGCCGAGCAATTAATATTGACCGGGGCTCCCCAATTTCCGTCGTGCACGCTCAAGCCCCCCCAGCTATTCTGGACGACCTTGATGGATGCCGTGCCGTCGTAGTGCTGTTCAGCATTGGAATAGTCCACGGTCGCAGCCCACGAAGCATCAATCCACGGAGCAAGCAACCTATCCTGCGACACCCAGAGATCGGATGACGTCGGAGGGGGGGTGGTTATGGTCGTGAAACCTGATGCACCAGACCATGCGCTTGTGCCTGCCGAGTTGGTCGCGTTCACACGCCAGTAGTAGATCGTGGAAGTCTGGAGGCCCGTGAGCGGGCAGGATGTCGCTGTGATACCGCTCTGATCCGCGACGGTCGTCGAGAAAGAGGAGCTGGGCGAGACTTGCAGCCGGTAGGAGGCGGCTCCGGAAGATGCGTCCCAGGCGAGCGCGGGATGCGCTGCAACGCCTGTGGCGCCGTTTGCGGGAGAGGCCAGGACCGGCGCGGCGGGTACAGGCGGCGGACTCGTCACAGTCGTAAAGCTTGAGACAGCAGACCAGGCGCTTGTGCCCGATGAGTTCGATGCGTTCACACGCCAGTAGTAGGCCGTGGAGGCCACGAGGCCTGAGATTGCACTGGACTTTGCCGAGAGGGCGCTTTGATCAATGACAGTGGTCGTAAACGCAGAACTTGCCGAGACCTGCACCCGGTAGGAGGCGGCGCCTGAGGAGGCATTCCACGATAACGTGGGACTTGTTGCAATGCCCGTTGCACCGTCTGCCGGAGAGGCCAATACGGGGGCAGCGGGGATCGCGGGGGTTCCTCCTCCGCCGAGGGCCTGCTTTACGGCCTGGAGCAGGCGGTCGCGATTGGGAAAGCTCGCGGGCAGATATCCTCCGCCAAGCTCCCAGATGATCACTCCGCCTATCCCCTTATCCCTGGTATACTGTACCTTTTTCTGACACGTCGTCTCGTCGTCGTAGGAAATAAACTTGTCATTGGCTGAGCCGGCGTTGTCGATGTCGAGATACGCAGCCTGTGCGCTGGCGTCCCAGCGGACATACTGGGGCTGATAATAGGTCTGCATCATCGAGGAATAGGGAAGGTTCGACTGTACGGACGGAGCGCTTGACCAGCTCTGACGCGGTTCCGTTGCTCCGCCGGTCGGGGTCCCGCTCCCTCCGCTCCAGACATAGGCGTAGAAATCGATACCGATGCCGATCTTGCCTTTGGCGATCCCTGCCGCTGTGAACCCGTCGACCATTCCGTTCGCCGACGGAACAGCTCCGCCAGTGCTCGGGAAGGTGTAACCGCCGTCGTAAATGGCGGAATTGTGCCAGGTGACCCATCCGCCCCATGCGCCGGAGAGGTCGTAGGTCATGATATTAATCTGATCGAACTTCGACTGGACTAGCGCCAGGATCGACGGCTGCCAGGCCGTGGCCGCCGTCAAGAGCGGGCGCGGACTCACGGCGTCGAGTGCGGTTCTCAGGGCGGTGATCAAGGCGGTGTACTGCACACCGTCGCCCGGATTCAACGGTTCCCAGTCGATGTCGACGCCGTCGTATCCCCGGCTCGTCATGAACGCGACAAGATTACTGACAAAAGTGGGAAGGGTCGCACTGCCTGTGGCGCCGAGGAAGCCGCCATCGGTGGCCCATCCGCCGACGCAGATCAGCGCCTTCTTGCCCGCCGCATGCGCGGCCTGCACTAAAGCGGAAGAGTTCGCCTGCGTGATGCTGTTGCTCGAATAATCGAGCGTGCCGTTCGAATTGGGTACTAAAGAAAAGTGAATGACGTGGGTGAGGGCTCCGTAGTCGATGTTCTGAGCGGGAAGGGCCCCGTCGTTGGCCTGGCCCTGGTTCCAGCCGGCGTAGTACGCGCTAACCCATGGGCCGGTCTGGGCATTGAGACTGATGCCCATAAAGAGCACGAGCATGGTGATGAACAACGTTCGCTTTCGCACGATTGCATTCTCCA
>Ga0137399_10000770_pt1 | contig 13646 bp, 9 predicted proteins | sample czorhiz316metaG_FD_104810 | JGI IMG/M metagenome (GOLD analysis project Ga0137399, IMG submission 104810) | Vadose zone soil microbial communities from Angelo Coast Range Reserve, California, USA - czorhiz3.16 metaG | ecosystem: Environmental > Terrestrial > Soil > Vadose zone | place: USA...
GTGCTCTTGCTTAAGGGACTATACGGGAAGGTGAACAAGCTTTGCTGCGTGATTGCATACGTCGTCTTGCTAAATGTTGGTGGAGCAGCCTTTGCCACAAGCGCAAGCGCTCAGGGAACCACTGTGATTGAGCGGATCGATTTTGTGGGTAACCGTCGCGTCCGGAAAGATACCCTGCAGGCGCGAATATTTAGCCGGGCGGGCGACCCGTATAACGAAGAGTCTTTGCGCAGGGACTTTCAAGCCCTCTGGAATACGCAATTGTTCGAGGACGTCAGGCTGATTGTGGAGCCATCGCCCACGAACCCCGCCAGAAGGATTGTGGTATTCGAGGTCAAGGAACGTCCCGTTATTCGGCGCATCCGCTATGAAGGTATCCATTCAATTTCGGAGTCGGACATCCTGGATCGCTTCAAGGAGAAAAAGGTCGGCCTGACGGTCGAAAGCCAATTCGACCCGACACGCATCAAGAAAGCCGACGTGGTGTTGAAGGAACTTCTTGGTGAGCACGGCCGGCAATTCGCAAAGATCACTCCAGAATATGAACGTATCGCCTCTAGCAACGCCGTGATTCTTACATTTCGAATCGACGAAGGGCCCAAGGTCAAGGTCGGGAAACTATTATTCACGGGCAACCACGCCTTCAGCGATCGAAAACTGATCCGGGCCATGCGGCACGACCGGCCTTATTCCATCCCTTTGTACTTCACCCAGATCAATGTGCTCTCCAAAACGTACGACCACGAAAAGCTGATCGAAGATCTGGAAGTTGGAATCAGGGGTTTGTATCAGGACAACGGCTATTTCAAAGCAGTGATCCTTGATCCCGTTCTTCAAAACGTCGATTCCGTGGAGAACCGGTACGGCATTCCCCTCGCCGGGAAAGTGCGGGGCAAAGCGGTCAACATCACCATCCCTATAGAAGAGGGTGATCGCTACACAATGGGGACTCTAAAGGTGGTCAGCTCCGATCCTGACAAATCTCTCTCTCTGAAGGCAGATGCCCTCAAAAACGCGTTTCCGCTGAAACAAGGCGATGTTTTTTCGGCCAGCAAAGTTCGCAAGGCCATAGAGGACTACGGCAAGATTTATGGCCAATACGGGTTCATCGATTTTGTTCCACAGCCCGACACTGAGATTGACGAAGCGGCCAAACGAATCAACATGACCATGCGATTCGACGAAGGCAAGCAGTATTACATTCGGCGGATCGAATTCAGCGGGAACACGACGACGCGCGACAAAGTGATTCGCCGCGAGTTGTTGATTGATGAAGGCCAGTTGTTCAACAAGCGTGCCTGGGAAATCAGCATCCTGCGCTTGAACCAACTTGACTACTTTGAGCGGATTGAGCCGGAGAAGGCGGTGGAAATCAAGCGCAACACCAAACAAGCCACGGTGGATCTGAACCTGAAATTAAAAGAGAAAGGGAAGCAGTCGATCGGCCTCAATGGTGGTTTGAGCGGCCTCGCCGGTGGTTTCGTGGGCCTGACGTATCAAACGAACAATTTTCTTGGGCTAGGCGAAACCCTTAGTCTGAGCGGGCAGTTTGGAGAGCGGCAAACGAATTTCCTTTTCGGGTTCACGGAACCATACATCTTCGATCGGCCCATCAACACTGGCTTCACCGCATTCTTCAACCGCTACAAGTATAACCAACAGCAGGAACTGTCCATACTGCAGAACCAGCAGGTAAGTATCAATCCGACGACGGCGCAGAACTACACGCAAAACTCCAAAGGCGCCACGGTGTTTGCGAGCTATCCCCTCAAGAAATTTTCCTTTGCCCGGTTAGGTCTTACCTACAGCTTTACGATCACCGACATCACCGGTCTCTCGAACTCTGCACAGGTGCTCTTTCAAACCCTACAATACCGTTCTTTCGCCGGCCCCAGCGCCTTGCAGGGAATCAAATCCAGCAAAATCACTCCGACTCTCTCCTATAACACGATCGACAATCCCAACAATCCCACTCATGGCAAGAGTCTCTTCTATTCAGTTGCCATCGAGGGGCTTGGAGGAAATACCAGGTCGGTAACACAGGTTTTTGAAGCCAAGTACTTTCGCCCAGTAAACCATCGCCGCAATGTTTTGGGGTTCCGTTTACAAACTGCATTCACGACGGGTTACGGCGGAGTCGAGGTATCTCCCTACAGCCGCTTCTATACGGGCGGCGAGGACAGCGTTCGAGGGTTCGACATCCGCACTATTTCGCCTATCGCATTCGTTCCCGTGGAGACTAGTTCCAACATCTCCTTCCAGTTGCCGAATACCCTCGGCGCAGGCGGCGCGCCAATTACAAAGACTCTCTCCGTTCCTTTGCTCACCTACACCATTGTGTATCCGGGCGGCGACACGCAAATCGTCGGAAATGCGGAATACCGCATACCCCTTGCCGGTCCCGTATCGATGGCCTTATTCGCGGATGCGGGAGTGAACGGGATTCTCCGGCGGAGTCAGCTGAATCTGGACCCGAATGGTTACGATCAGCTCCAGTCGCAATTTCCGAACACATCCCTGAGCAAATCCATAGTTCTGGCGCCAGGCTCGAACTTTGCCCCAAGGACATCAACAGGCGTCGAGTTCGTCGTTCAACTCCCGATTGTCCAGGCTCCTTTCCGGGTCTATTGGGCAATCAATCCCACGCTCTATTCACAACAGGTCACAGCGCCCGCGGGGACATTTTATTTGAGCGATGCGGTCAAGAATTCACTTCCGCCGAATGTGTACCAGCAACAAGTCGTCCCAACTTTGGATGAATTGCTGAAAAATCCGCAGATCATTTACTTCCATGAAAGAAGATCTACATTTCGTTTTACAGTCAGCCGCACATTCTAGGGAAATCTTGGCAACAGGAACGTTTTTCGGAAAGCCAACGGACATACAACGGGGAGAGGAATGAGAGAACCGATAGGGACCATGGGCGGGGATTGGCGGCAGGGGACGCGGAAACGACACTTGCGGTTCTGGAGCGGGATTCTGCTCACGATGGCTTGGACCAGCGGATGCGGAGGAGGGTCAAGCACCGTCACGGTGACGATCAGCCCCACTACTGCGACCGTGAAACTCGGGCAAACGGAGCAGTTCACCGCGGCTGTGACAGGAAACAGCAACACGAGTGTGACTTGGGCGGTGAATAACGTAACGGGCGGCAATGCGACCGTCGGCACGATCACGACGGCTGGTTTCTATACCGCGCCGTCCAATGCCGTAAATGCAAGCTCTGTCAGCGTTACCGCCACGAGTGTGGCGGACACGTCAAAGTCTGCCTCCGCCACGGTGACAATCAATTCCGGTGCGGTCGTCACGGTTTTGCCCACCACGGGAGCCACCGTTTCAGTCGGAGACTGCTATCAATTTTCCGACACGGTGACGAATCTTACGAGCACAACGGAACCCACAGCGGTCAACTGGTACGTCAACAGCGTGCAAGGCGGGAACTCAACGACGGGAACCATCACCACCAGCGGTTACTACTGCGCTCCTTCTCAGCTCGGCTCCTCAACTACCTACGTTGTCAAAGCAACATTGCAGGCGGACACATCCAGTTATGGGCAAACGAACGTTACCGTGGTACCTACGGGTGCTCCCACACTCTCAACGGTTTCCCCTCTCACAGTTGCCCAGGGCGCGTATTTTGAGGACTTGTATCTCGAGGGGAGCAATTTTCTTTCCACGAGCCTTGTGCGCGTAAACGCCACGCCCGTAGCTACAACCTTTATTTCGACAAACGTGCTAAGCGCAAGAATACCGGCCTCCGCACTCGCTCCCAGCGGCACACCCGGAGCGAACGGTACGCTTTTTGTCGATGTCCTACAGGAATCAGGGACGACTTCGGGCGTGGTGGAAGTAACGACTGTACCCACGGCACCTGCACTGGTCAGCACCACGCCAAACAGCATTCCGTATTCGAGCATCCAGAATGGCACCATAAGCGTTTCGTTGAACGGTGGCTATTACACATCCGCAACAACCGCGGAATTCAATGGCCACCAGGCCACTGCATCTGCGGAGAACGATAGGCAACTCAGCGTGACTGCCTCTCCTTCTTCGATCGGTGTCACAGCGGGCGGACTGTATCCCGTGAATGTGCGAAATCCCGGCGTAACCGGTCAAATAGCCGCCGCAAACTTGGCGGTGGGTTCCGGGACATCTCCAAGCATTCTTACGACCTATGGCGTCGGGGCCAAACCCAACAGTGTGGCCGTGAATCCGGTGACCGGAGTTGCCCTCGTTGCGAATGCCGGTTCCAACACGATTTCCGCGTTTAATTTGGGCGCGTTCCTCAGCAACCCTCAAGGCAATCCACAACTTCCAACGACGGCAGTCGGCAAATCGCCAACCGGCGTCGCGATAGACAACCTGCGCAATCTAGCGTTCGTCGCAAACAATGGCGACAATTCCATTCAGATCCTGGATCTATCGCCACTGACAGCGGCAACACCAGCGGCTGCCACGGTAGTCACGACAATCTCCAACACGCTATCCACGCCCGTCTCCGTCTATCCGTATTCCATTGGGGTCAACAGTCTTACCGGACAGGCTTTGGTCGTCTATCAAGGCTCCAACGCCACAACATTTATCAATTACGCGGGCTCTGCGACTCCCCAAAATCCCACGGTGACGACGGATCAAACAGTGTCGCAGATTGCGCAGACCGGGCTCTATCCTCAGATCGCGGTTGAACCGAAGTTGAATTGGGCCTTGGTCACACCAGGCGGAAACGGAACCTTTTCCTTCGTGGATCTGAACGGGAACGGAAATGAGAATGTTGCGAGTATTGCGCCACCTTCTTCGAACGGAGCTGTGCGAAGCAGTGGCACAACCACCATCACAACCAGCGGATCTCACGGTCTGAGCGTCGGAGAAACAGTTGTGGTCGCCGGAGTGAACGACGCAAGTTTCGAAGGGACGTTTACAGTCTCCAGCGTTCCGTCGAGTACGACGTTCACCTATTCACAGACGGGCAAGCCGGATACCTCTACGAGTTCTCCCACTGGAAATGGAACCGTAAGCGCAGCCGCTCCGCTCGTCACGCTGGGCGTCGAACAAAACACCCGCGGAGTCGCGGTCAATCCCGAAACGGAATACGCCATTTACACGGATCCGGCATCTACTTCGCTCTCCATTCTGAGTTTGCTGGATCAAAGTGTCAGCACGATTAGTACGAACGCAACGGGGTATGTCGCGGCGGCCGTCAATCCCTTGACCAATATCGCCGTGGCGGTGAACTCCAACAGTACTGCAACGCTTTTGGATCTGCAGTTACACCAGATTCTGACGCAATTCACGGTAGGCAATAACCCCACTGCGGTCGCAATCGATCCTACCTCAAACATCGCTCTGGTCGTGAACCAGAACGATGGCACGGTCAGCTTCATCCAATTGGGGACCGTTCGGTCGAACCTAGCCGCGCCGCAACCGCAGATTCTCGATATCAGTCCCTATAACAGCTTGACTAGCGCTTCCAGTTTGACGATCAGCGTGCTCGGTGCAGGTTTCACGAACAACTCGCTCGTGCGTCTAAGCGAAACACCGCTCACGACGACGTACATGACCTCGCGCCAACTCACCGCGACAGTGCCCTCCTCTTTGCTCTCTTCTCCGACGCGTTATGTGCTGGATGTGCTGAACGCGGATGGCACAGTTTCAAACGTAAAGGATTTCACGGTCATGCAGGCCGTTACCGTGGGAACCTCTCCTCACGGGGTGGCCATCGATCGGCAGCGCGATATTGCGGTCGTCACCAACACTGGCTCGAACAACGTGACTTTGTTCAAGCTCAGCGATATGAGCATTCTTGGTACGTTGAACGTAGGCCGATCTCCTGCCGGAGTAGCGATTTCTTCGGTCTTTGGGCGGGCAGCGGTGGCAAACAATGAGGACGACACCGTTTCAGTCATCGACCTCGACAACATTGCCGTTGGCTCGACGGTTTCTGTTGCTCCCGCGTCCACATCGTCCAGCACGATAACGACGTCACAGCCCCTGGGCATTGCCATTCATCCGGGAACTGGAACTACGATCGTGGCCGACAGTAATTCAGCACAAGTCAGCTTCTTTAACGTACAGAATCCTGGCACTCCAACTACGCTTGCTCTAGATGCGGGACCCAGCGCGGTAGCAATTGACCCGACGCGAAATATTGCGGCCGTTGCCGAGGCTGCCTCGAATCAGGTTGTAATTGTCGACCTGGGTTCTTCTCAGGTCCTGGATCGCGAGACCGGTTTTCAGCTTCCCACGGGAGCGATGTACGATCCCGATTCTGACACTTTCCTGATTGCTTCCAGTTTGGCGAACAGCTTTCTTTCGATCACCGCCAGGCCAGCGACTGGGTCGTATGTTACGAGTGCTCCGTATAGGGTAGGGATTAACCCCACGGCCATCGACTACAACTATCGCAGCAGCACCCTCGTGACAGTCAATACCTATAGTCAGACCCTCTCTGTCATGGATTTTCAATCGAAGACGGTCAAAGCAATCATTCCGCTTTCCATCTCTCAACAATTCGGCGTGGCGATTGATCCGGTAAGAAACCGCGCGTTGGTGGTGGATCAGGCAAACAACCGCGTGCTCATCGTGCCATTGCCGCGTTGAGGAGCGACTATGGCCCGGCCCAAAATGCACAAACGTCTGATACAAGTCCTTACGTTTCTTGACACCCTAGCACGGGAATTTGGGGATACCCTAAGCATGATTTTTTTGGAGAAGTCACTTTTACTTTCTTCAGGAAAGGGGGACGCAAAACAAAAGCTCCGGATCGGCCATGCTTTCGAGGAAAACCCCAAACTCCCTCGAAATGAGGTCCGATCCGGAACTCCCGTTGTCCTTGGGGTACCCGCCCTCCGAGGCGGCGCGCCGAAATTAGGACGCCGTCCACAAAATTATTCCAATCCCAGATCCCGCCACTTTGTTTTCCTTGAAATGCGGTTTGCCACGTGTTCCACGAGAAGTTTTGTTTTTCTGTTTGTCTGCTCATTTGTTGCACTCTGCTGCATTTCGTGCGGTGGCGGCAGCAGTGCCGCATCCAAGGAGACCATCACGGTCAACATCACTCCGACGACGGCAATCGTAGGATTGGGTGGCACCGAGCAGTTCACTTGTCTGGAATCGGGAGACGCAAACACCAATGTCACCTGGGAAGTCGACGACGTTGTCGGCGGGAACGCGACCACAGGTACGATTTCAACAACGGGACTGTATACAGCTCCGACCACGTTCTCTACGCCCAGCACCGTGACGGTCACATGCATCGCCCAGGCGAATGGCACATCCGCCGCAAACGTGCCTGTTACTCTCAGCTCCGGCGTTACGGTATCCGTTGCCCCAACCAGTGTAAATTTACAATTCGGCCAGACACAGCAATTCACTGCCACCGTGATTGGCTCGTCGAACACAGCGGTGACTTGGCAGGCGGGCGGAGTCTCGGGTGGAAATTCGACATACGGCACGATCTCCTCGAACGGCCTCTACACGGCCCCATCTGCCGCGGCGACTACGCCTCTGGCTGTGACTGTTACCGCCGTGGCGAAAGTGGATTCATCAAGATCCGGCACGGCCAGCGTCATCGTCCACGGGGCAATCGGGGTCTCGGTCACGCCGAGTCCAGTTACAGTTCCCACTTTTGGCTCGCAGCAATTCACAGCCGCAGTCACAGCCACAGGGACTTCTAACACCGGAATTACCTGGGAGGTGAATGGCATCGTCGGAGGCAGCAGCAAAACGGGAACGATTTCCACCGCAGGACTGTACTCTGCGCCGAATTCGGTTCCAACCGCGTCGAGCAACGGCAAGAGTGTGACCGCTACTGTGACCGTTACGGCCATTTCTCAGGCTGACTCTGCCGCTGAGAGCAACGTGATAGTCACCATTCTGTCAAGCAATCAAGCCGCACAGAAGACGCCGGTTTCCCTGGGAGTTTCTGGTGGAAACGCGAACGACAACGGGAGTTCCGGCAGTTCATCCACCTGCTGTGGTGGCACCTTGGGCGCACTCGTGTCACGCGGCGGCAACCAGTACGTCCTGAGTGCTGGCCACGTTTTGGCTAGAAGCGACGCGGGCAGTGCCGGCGATGCAATCATCCAACCAGGGCTGATCGATTCAGGTTGCTCGACGGCAAGCACCACCACAGTGGCGAATCTCTCGCAATTTGTGAACCTCGAGAGTCCGCCCACAACCACACCGTTCGTTGATGCCGCACTGGCTCAGGTCGTCTCTGGTCAGGTGAATCCGCTCGGAACAATTCTGGAGTTAGGCGGGACAACGGCAAATGGGCAGCCGACGGACGCTCCGCCGCACGCGGGTGCCGGCGTAACTCCTTCGATTGGTCTGGCAATCGCCAAGAGCGGAAGGTCAACTGGTCTCACCTGCTCCACCATCACGGCGATTAATGCTGTCGTAAATGTGCAATATCAGAAGGGCTGCGGAGCAGGCCCGTCGTTTACGGCCACTTTCAGTGACCTCGTGATCGTAGGCGACCAGAGCTTTAGCGCCGACGGAGATTCCGGCTCACTGCTTGTGACGCAAAGCGGCGCCGATCCGGTGGCGCTGTTGGTGGCCAGCGCAGATACTGAAACCGTAGCGGCACCGGTCTCAGATGTACTCGCGGCTCTTGCCGATCCCGGCACTGCTGAGCAGCCTGCGTTTGTGGGCACCGCTTCCACTCACGCGGTCGCGGGATGCAGCCTTCCCGGTCCTCAATTGACCTCAACATCGGCCAACGCTCAAATTGAAGTGTCTCCTACGGCAGAAATACTCCAAGCCGCTGCTGTGGCCCGCGATGCCGGTGCCGCGGCCTTACTTGCCCATCCTCAAGTTCATGCCTTGGGTGTTGGCCCGAGCATGGATGAGCCTGGCCATGCGGCGATTCTCTTGGTGGTTCCGAAGACAGCATCGCTGACAGGGCTTCCGTCTCAGGTGAATGGCCAACGTACACGCGTATTGCAAACAGAGGACATTCCACATGAAGGGGTCCTCAGCTCAGCCGAGAGCGCTGCCCTGATTCAAGCTACACGTCCAGCAAGTAGCGTCACCGCACTGACTGACGACGAGGTTGCGCGTGCGCGGAAAGTTCAGTCCGCTCACGTAACCGACTTACTGAAAAAGGAAGGAATCCAGGGTGTGGCGATTACCTCCAGCGCCGACAATCCGAGCGAGGCTGCCCTTCTCGTACTGGTTGTAAGAGGAAGTAAACATGACACGATCCCGGCCGTGATCGACGGTCTTAGGACGCGAATCCAGGAATCCACTGCATTTCAATCTGGATCCCACTCCGAAAAGTCCAACGCAGGTTGCCGCCTTGCATCTTCAAATCAGAAATCGAGGTGAGCAAGACAGTTCTGACCGGCGGCCCGCAGACGTATTTTCGGATGGTTGTTGGTACGCCTGGCTGCTGCGGGGCTGGTTGCTGCGGGACTACGTTCGATGAGGAGGAAACAAACATGACGTTGAAGATAACGAACCGCGACGTCAACGGCGTGTCCGTGGTGGCGCTGGACGGCCGCATCGTGCTGGGCGAAGAGCGCAATACTCTGCGTGAGAAATTGAAAAGCCTGATCGCCCAGGGAGAGAAGAAAATCGTCCTGAACGTGGACAACATCAAGTATATCGACAGCGCCGGGCTGGGGACATTGATCGCTGCGCATTACTGTGCGAAGACGCAGGGCGTATCTCTGCGCTTTAGCCATCTCGGCAGCAAGTTCCAGGACGTGCTGCAGGTCACCAAGCTGCTGACGGTGTTCGAAATCAGCGATACGGAAACAGCCGCTGTCGCCAACTTCTCAAAGTGAGCGCAATTTCTGCTCCAGAGCGGATGGATGAAGTCGGCACAGGCCCACGGCAATCACGTGATCTGAATACACGAAGAGCCGTTGAGGAAATGTTTTTGGCAGGGAGGACCGTTGCGGCAAAGATAAGGGCGTGCTTCCGCTGCCCGTCCTGGGAAGTCTTTCGTGCCGTGAGCATGAATCGCTGGTAGAGAACGAGACAGCGGTTGTATTCCGAAGGACTGGCTGTCACTTTACGCCCAAGGTAGTCGTAGGTCTGAACACCTCCTGATGCCCATTCACCTAAAACAGTTGTCCCGAAATCAGTGTCTATGATTTCACGCCGATTCGGTGCAGAACCGCGTCCAGAGCTTCCGAGACTCTCGTCAGGAGGCCATATTCAACCAGGTAATTCAGAAATTGCTCATTTATGCCACCGGCAGTGGCGTGAGTAGCGGCCAGTGATTGGAAACTGCGCTCGGACGCTTCGACAGCGCCGGTCGTTACCCCCAAAAAGAGTCGTGCAATGTAGTCTCTGGCTTGCGGTGCTGGAACACCTTGCTGCTCCAGCCAAGACGCAATCGTTTCATTAAATGCGTAATAGGACGCAATTGTCGCAGTCGTCGCGCAGATTGCATCGAACTCGTTTTCCGCTCTAACTGGAAAGACAGTTCCAAGGGCAGCGAAGAGTTCAAAGGCAACCGGATCAGGGGGATAGATTGCCGTGGGGCTCAATCGTTTTGCCGTTGATGGCAATGGCACGGCCCTCGCGGTTCGCACAGCAGGCACTACGAATTCAGACAAGCTCCGCAGCGAGAGCGCCGAGACAAGGCTGATAACCTGATGATCGGGACGGAAACGCAATTCCGAAAGAACATTTCGCGCAGCTGAAGGCTTCACAGCGATCACGATTGTGTCGGAATGGTCGAGAACCTCTTGGTTACAGGACGCGACCGATATTCCCTGGAAACGATTGGCAAGCCCATTAGCGATAGCAGAATTGCGAGGTGACAACCAGATGGAGTGGGCTAACATGCCAGACGAGCTCAAGCCAGTGACGATTGATGATGTGATTTCGCCAGTTCCGATGAATCCGAGTTGCATGAGTCTTTCCTGTCGCTTCCAAGCGGTAGCACGCACAGTTCTAAAACGGCCTTCAAAAGAGGCCAGACTGTATTTGTCGACATTCTATCCGACGAGGACAGAGGCCTGACAGTGGCGAGTTGTCGGCAACCCTTACCTGGGTTGCTTAATGAATCTCCCTAAGGTCGAATTCACATCACCTGCTTGAGCGCCATCCAAACGAACGCGGCGGCGCTGCTAGGCAGTCAGATCTCGAGCTTGGTGTACGCATCCATGTCTGCTTCGACACCGAGGCGCTTAATTACTTCGATGGGATTGAAACCTATTTTCTTGTAGTGCTCCTGGACGATCGTTTTGGCCGACGAGAAAGCCTGTTCATTTTCCCAGACTGCGATTGTGACGATTTTTGAATCTCCCGAGTCGCCCAGTTGTTCGAGCAGACAATCTTCGACGAAGCCGGGAATGGCACGAAGAATTTCGTTTGATGTGCGGACGCGAGCGAGAAACTCACCTCGGGCCGCGGCGGGAACCTTAAATTTGTCCAGGCGATAGATGTGATTTTCGTTCTTGAGATTGCGTTCCATTGCGTTTTCTCCTTAGATAGATGACGAATGTTTTTCCCGTGAGGTCCCGGTACGCTTTCGTTAACGATCTCTGACTAGCCGCCTATACCCGAACTTGCAGCCGACGACACAGATTCTCTGCTTGGGATGAAAAATGCTGCAACCAATCCAAGAACCAAGGCCGCACCGACGACGCCGAGCGATTCACGCAATTGCGGCTTTGCACTCATAAGCAGGGCAGCCGCGAATACAAGCGCAATTCGGAGGCTGAGGGAAATCCTTAAAATGGGATGCCCTCGACGTCTAAAGAACTCGAACTGGTCGTGGGCAGAAGTTCGTCGTAGCGCGCGCATTCGCCTGCCGCTAACCCCGCCGAGAATGCCTATCAGAATCAGCGCCGAAACAGCCACTTTTGGCCAAGCCTCCGTCCCTGCGGACATTCGGTGGGCCAGATATCCTCCTGAAAGAAGCAGGACGAGACCCGAACCGCCAGCGACCCCGGGGAACCCCTTGCCAAAGATCCACCCAAGATTTAGTTCCACTGGGAAATGTTGCACGCCGTAACTGAAACAGTATGAGGGCGTCGATGCTTAGGGCCGAGGCGAGAGCCATAGCAGCCCCCACATGCAAGAACAAAACGACTGAATAAACCGTCATGTTTTCCTCATCTCCAATTAGCTGCAGACCCCTACGACTTTGCCAATTAGCGAGCGGTTCTCAGCCGCTTTGATCATGAAATCGGCCGCGTCCGCGTGCGAAATACTGAAGCCGAAAGGAGGCAAGTGCCCCTCTCTCACCCGATATTTCCCCGTATAGGGCTTCGGGGTCAGTTTGGGTGGACGCGCGAGTGTCCAGTCGAGCCCGCTCTCTTCGAACACTTTCTCCATCGCGGATGCGTCCGCGACGATCCCCGGGAAGAACAATCTGCCCAGGAGGTAGGCCGGCGGGATAATTGCGTCCTTAAACAGGAACGCCACGGACTCGACGACGACGCGTCTCACTCCGGCGCGTGGCATGGCGCTCGTCAGTGCCACAGCGAACTGCCTTAGAAGGTCTGCGTCCGCTTTCGCTATCGGCACCCGCGGCCCGAATGCCGACAGAATCGCGTCATGACCTCCAACAGCCTGTTCGAGTTCGGCAGCATCGAGCAGATTTCCCTGCTTGACGGTGATGCGGTCGCGAAACGGTTCGAGCCGCTCCGGCGAGCGAACAAATGCCGTCACCGAATGACCGTGCTCCACCGCCTGCCGAACGATCTCCAGTCCTGTGCTCCCCGTGGCTCCCAGCACGACCAGCTTCATATGGCCTCGCTTTCCAGAACAGCAAGCGCTCTCCGACGGGTGTTCACGTCGTCTTGCATATTCGCTTTAGATGACTATACTCAATAGAGGTTACTTGCCATTTTCAGCGGCCAAGGATGAGAAAACGTTCTTACAAATCACCCCTTCGCCAGCGTCAGGCGAGTGATACCCGCCGACGCATCGTCCAAGCCACGTGGCAGCTCTTGCGGAGCGAGGGTTATGATGGAATGACCGTCGAAGCTATCGCGCGGCGGGCGGAGGTGTCCGCACAAAGCGTATATGCCCTTTTCAAGTCGAAGGCGGGAATTCTCACGGAACTTCTCGATCAGTCCACGTTTGGGGAGACGTACGAGGACGCCGTACGGCAGGCGATGAGCGCGACCGATCCCGAAACTCGTTTGCGGCTCGCAGCTCGCATCGCCCGGCAAATCCATGAGCCGCTGAGTGCCACGTTCGATCTGCTGCGAGGTGCGGGCGTCGTCGCGCCCGAGCTAGCAAAGCTCGAACAAGAGCGAGAACGCATTCGCTATGAGAGGCAGGAGAGAATGATCACTTCTCTACGCGACGCAAAAAGACTTCGGCTGGGTCTTAATCATCGGACCGCGAGGGGTATCTTCTGGATGCTTACTGGGAGGGATGCGTACCGGATGCTGGTGCGCGAGCGTGGGTGGTCTCCTCAGCAATACCAGGAATGGCTGGCCGATACTCTCGTGCATTCTCTGTTGAGTCCGGCAAAACTAAGTCCAGTTCGACACCGGTGAAGCGAGTAGGCTATTCCGGAATCCTGCAAAGCGTTTCGACTGATCTTGCAACAGCACAAATATTCCCCTAGGCGTCAATCGAAAGGAAGGCATGAAAATGACACGCGTCCGAGTTGAGGGCTTTACCATCTCGCTTGACGGATACGGAGCTGGTCCGAATCAGGACATCAGGAA
>Ga0137399_10000773_pt1 | contig 13635 bp, 28 predicted proteins | sample czorhiz316metaG_FD_104810 | JGI IMG/M metagenome (GOLD analysis project Ga0137399, IMG submission 104810) | Vadose zone soil microbial communities from Angelo Coast Range Reserve, California, USA - czorhiz3.16 metaG | ecosystem: Environmental > Terrestrial > Soil > Vadose zone | place: USA...
ATCAAAACGGAAGTCATCCGCGCCGAGTTCCAGCACGCGCTGAAACCGGTCCTTCTCGGGCACGCCCGAAGCGATCAGCGCGCCATGCACGGCATTGAGCACCATGGACTTGAATTCGCTGGACTTGCCTTCGCGGACGGTGAGCGTGACTAGCGGCATGGAGTTCTCCTTGGGGTCAAACGCCGGGATCGAGCGAGCGGCAGCCCGGCCGACATGCGCGGCGCACTACGCTTCACCGGTCGCTCCCGATTCATGCTGAGGCACCGGGCCGCTCGCGCTCGACGATGACTGCCGTCCCATAGCACAGCACCTCGGTCAACCCCGCCATCAGCTCGGTGGCGTCGTAGCGCATCGAAACGATGGCGTTTGCGCCCTGCTGCTGTGCGTGCTCGCACATGAGGCGATAGGTGTCAGCGCGCGCCCGCTCGCACAGGCTGGTGTAGATGGTGATGTTGCCGCCGAACAGTGATTGCAGGCCGCCGAAGATGTTCCCCACGATGGAGCGCGAGCGCACCGTGATACCGCGGACCACACCGACACTGCGCACCACTCTGTAGCCCGGCAGCGTAAGGGCCGTTGTGACCATGGTGTCTTGCATGTTTCTCTCTCAATCATCGGGACCACACCGTTGAGAGTGAGTAAATCCCGAACGCGAAGATGATGCAACCGGATAAGCGGTTTACGACCTGCATCCAACCGGAACCGACCCGTGACTGGAACAGCCCGACACCACCACTGAGCAGCAGCCACCACAGTGCCGAACCCATGAACACGCCGGTGACTAACACACCTGCGGCCAGATAGTCCGGTGATGATCCGAGTCCAAAGCCAGCAAAGACAGCCACGAAGGACAGGATGGTCATCGGATTGGTGAGGGTCAGAAAGAACGTGGTGAGATAAGCCGCAAGCAACCCGCGGCCCTGTTTCTCCGCAACTTGTGCCGCCGGGCGGCTGGTGAAAGTCCGCACACCCAGGTAGCACAGGAACAGGCCACCCAAAAGGCCAAGCCACCACCTGTAGCCGACGAGAGCGCTCGAGACAGCCGTGAGACCAAAGGCGGCAACGCAACCATAGATAGCATCCGCGCTCGCAGCTCCCAAGCCGGTGGCCAGGCCAACCTGCCGGCCCTCCAACAACGAGCGACGGATACAGAGCACTCCAATCGGTCCCACCGGCGCTGCGATGGAAAAACCGATCGCCAAACCCTTGAGCATGAAGGTGAGCAGCACGCCTGCTGAATGCGCGTCCACACGGACCTATAAAACCCGCCACTTCAGTAATATGGCCGCAATGGTCGGCACAGCGAAAATGAACAGGAATATCGGAAACTCCTCGCCCAGGGTGTACCCGGCCTTTGCAACGCCCACCCATAGGTTGGCAATTGAGATCACCAGCCAGACCACGACGAAAGTCAAAGTTGCAGCGTAGGTTGCGCCAGCATAGTTGCTGGAAAAGAGCCTCCCCAAGAGCAGACAAGCGGCCAGAAGGAGGAACCCGACGAGGAGAAACAAAAGCGTACGCATATCTGGCGCCTTCCGGGTTGACCCACTGCGAGCCTTGATCATCTACCTGGGCTTTGCGACCTGAAAGCAAAGCCACCAAACGATCGCGTGTGACGTCCGAGTCCTGTGCGGAGTTCGTCTACCACGGCCTCTGACTCGGCCGTCGCCGCCCTGATGAGCGCCGGTGACCGTGCGTCTGATGCCAGAGCTGGCCGCGCGTGCGGTAGCCAAGGGTTACGCGTCGCTTCCACGTGCCAGAGCCTGCAGCTTAATAACGGTTGCCCAATTTCTTGAAGTGGTAGTGGCCAACCTGCCTGTCTTGCCGAGGAGAGCTTCCCCGGCTTTGCTTTCCAGTATGCCCGTCGCGCACAGGAGGTAGGCGGCTTTCCTGCCTATAGCGAACCGCTCGGGAGGCACTACCAGCGACTCAATGGCGGCGAGACTCGATAGCGCTTTGGGGTCTTGAGCGAATGCGACCAGAAAGCGTGGATGCTCGTCGGCCGCTGGCGTGATTGGACTCTCGGATACGATGGCCGCTAGCTCGCTTGCCGACTTAACGATGACCGGCACCGCAACCTTGAATCGGGTGAAGATCGCGGCGGCTATGTCTGCAGAATGCTTTGCCGGCGTGCCCCTTGGAGCGTGGAACACAGCGTTACCGCTGTTGAGCAACGTAGCCACGTGTGTGTAGCCCAGCCGGGAGAGCAGAGTACGCAGTTCGGCCATGGGTACACGCTTGGCTTTGCCGACGTTGACGCCGCGCAGCAGGGCTACGAATGTGGGCATTTGCGACGCCTAACGGTTAAGCGGCTCCAGAGACGCGTACACCCCAACGATTGTCAGGCTCCATACGGGCCCAACGCCACAAACTCGCCCTCGAAGCGACCGGCACGCTGGCCATCGTAGTCGAGGATGCACGAGATGGTGAGTCTCGCCCGGCCCTTGCGCCTGAGCATCAGCATGAATGAGTCCCAGGCAGCCGGTGTCTGAATGAACGATCGCGCCGTGAATGGACCCGCAATCGGAAGGTCGTAGTTCACGGTGTTGCGTTGAATTACAAGGCGGCTGGAGAGGCCCGCCCCCTCGAGGCGGGTATGCAGGAGCGACCAGCCCGCTAGGATCGCTAGAGCCGAAGCACTTCCACCGAAGACCGTATCCCGGTGATTGATGTTCGGTGCCAGCGGCGCACGGAGAGTGACGCCATCGGTTTGAACGCTAACCACCGAGACTTGCATCGCCTTCGACAGAGGGATGTGCTCGTGGAGGTACCGCTCAAGGTCGATGGCGTTCACGATGAATGTCTCGGTGTCCTGGCGCATACCGGCGAGGTTGAGCGGCAGCGCTCAGGTGGCTGATCAGCACCAGCGAGCCATAACGCCAGCAGAACGGATTCCCGTTCATCGAAGGTCCAGTTCCAGGAAAGCGGTCCCTGGGACGGGGTTGAATCGATACGCCGCAGTCGACTTGAAACCCAGGGACACATACAAGGACTGAGCCTGCTTCATGGAAGGTAGTGTGTCCAGAAGCAAGCGGGTGTATCCAAGCTGCTTGGCCGCAGCCACGATACCTTTGGCTAGGAGACGTCCGACCCCGCGTCCTCGCGCAGCGGGGATCACATAGAGGCGCTTGATTTCGCCGATGCCGTCTGAGAATTGCCGCACGCCGACACAGCCGAGATAGACCCCTCTCTCCTCAGCGAGAAGGAACGCTCCCGTGACTGGAGCGTACTCGCTTGTAAGATGCTCCAGCTCGTGCGCGAAGTTCTGAAACGAAAGGTCTACGTTCAAAGACGCCGCGTACTCTTCGATGAGCCGGCGCGCTTGGCGCCAGCCTTCCTCCGACTTCGGCTGCGCCAGGCGAATCGTCACCTTCCCCCTCGAGATGCTGAGATGCTGTGCCGCATCACGGCCCGCTCCAACGATTGTCAGGCTTCTCGCAGCCACGCATAGCACAACGCCAGGATTCCCAGAATCAAATAGAGCGCCACGCGGAACCAAAACCACACGGGATTCCCGGCCCGCTGTACGCTGCCGATGCGCCCAAGTACGCTTCCGGTGCGGACTCCGTTAATGCTCAGGCCGATCAGAAGCAGCCCGACCGCGACAACAAATACTCTGTTCGGCATGTTTAGATGTTAGATGTTTAGACGCCTGACGATGAGGCTGAGCACCGCGGGGCAGCGCCGGCGGCAATCGAAGGCACGCCTGCGACATTGACGGCTCAGGCAGGTTTGATGCGGACGATAGGCCGCTGGGGCTTGCGACGCGCCACTTCCTTGAAGCCGGCGTTGTCGTACATGGACTTCGCCCCGAACCACATATATTCGTCGTTGGAACGAGCAGGTTTGTCGACCGGATAAGCCTCAACTAGCGTGGCGCCTTGTTTCTTGGCGTACGCAACGGCTCCCTTGAGGAGTGCCTGCGCCACACCCTGGCCGCGGTACTCGGCCGGCACAACAAAGCAGACGACTGACCAGACCGGTTGCTCGTCGACCGCCTTCATCACAGGCGAGCGCTTGAGCTTGCGGTACTCTTCACGTGGACCGATGGAGACCCAACCGACTGGGACCTTGCCGCGATAGCCGATGAGGCCTGGTGGATTGCCGGCATGGACGAGCGCCTTGAGGCCAGCTCGATTCGCTTGAGAGCGGGTCATCCCGCTTGGCAATGGTTCGCCTGAGCCGCTGAGACGGTAGGCCATGCACCAGCAGCCGCGAGCCACCGAACATCCCCTGGCATTGAAGACCGCTTCGACGTCGGTCCAGCGATCTGGCGTAAGAGGAGCGACTGTGAGCCTCATCGGCCTTGTCCGCTACCAGATCGAATGCCTCGAGCCAGTGTAAGCGCGACGTATCCACATGCGCACGCGACCAGCGGCACAATGAATAGCGAATGTATCAGCCAGCACCCGGACCACCAGCGGGGAAGGCACTCAAGAATTCTTGGCGTGCGAATAATCGCGGCCGCATAGACAACGGCGATCGGCAGTAGCAGCCATGCCAAGGGGAAGCGCGATCTGATCCAGCGGGGCGCGATGAATCCGCAAATGAAAAAGCACACCGCAACTGACGCGTACCCAACGTAGGTACCTACGTCCGCTGCACCTACGACGCGGGTGGCGAGTGCAGGCCAGAGGAGAGAAAACGCCTTCTGGAGCGTGGCACCGACGATCAACGCCGACGCCAGCGCGGCGATCGCCGTTAAAGCATTGCGCACTACCTGTCGCACTGCCGTCTAACGCCTCGTTCAGTGGGGCATGAAGCCGCGCTGCGCGGCTGAAACGTCCCCCGCAACCGACTGTCAGGCACCGCTTGCTCCCTTGTTGGCCTGCTTCTCTCTGAGGAGCCAATAGCTTGCTCCCAAAGCCAGTGTGGCGGCAGCAAGGCCAAACAGCTGACCCTCTGTGACTGTCTGCAAATCCAAGATTATGAACTTCCTCGCAAGAGCCAGCAGGGCAATGAGCAGCACAACCGAGGTTTGGATGATGCTCTGCTGACGCGTGACCACGTACTGCAGAGTGTGGTTGAACTCTAAGGCAATCAGTAGCGTCATGATTTCGCCAAAGACGGTCTGAAACACTTCATGGCTCAACGGGTCAAGCGCGCCCAGAAGCACGCCTGATACCACCGCAAGGGTCAGTCGGAAGAGCGCGACCACGATGATCAGCCCGACGATCAGCGTCAGGATCAGAGCGACAACGCTCTCGAATCTCTGGTAATAGCTCAGCAGCTGCCAGTCATCCCGCAGGCGTTTGAGACCAGTTGATGGCATGGTGACTTCCTCTGCTCCTCTCGACGCACACGCCGCCAGTCCAGCGCGACACGAGCGCACACCGTCCCAAAGTGCCCGCTGCGCAGAACCACCCTGCCTCACGGCCCGTCAGGCGATTGTTACGAGGCACGACGATCTGCCGGGTGATTGACACCGTCATTGGTCGGCACATGGGGAATGTCGAAGGGATTGACGCCCTCGAGGCAACCCACGTTGAAACCGTACTCCTCAGGGTTCGAACGACGCTGATGGTGCGTGTAGATCCCGCAGTTGCAACAGAAATAGTGCTTCGCTGTCATTGTATTGAACTGATAGAGCTTCAGAACCTCCCGACCTTTGACAATTCGTATGGCCGACAAGGGAACGGAAGCGACTATTGCACCCTTTCTTCGACAGATCGAGCAGTTGCACCGTCTCGGATCAACGATACCGTGGGGCAAGTCGAGCTCCAGCACCACCGATCCGCAATGGCATGAAGCCTTGTGCTTCGCAAGGATCACGGTAGGGCCGACTTTCTTGATCATGGCGCAACACATCCTCGTGCTTCATAACAATGAGGTCGAGCGACGCGCGGGTGCCGCCGGCATCAGCGAAAGCATTTTATCCGCAAGCCCGACCTCGTGGCCTCTCCGAAGCTACCGGCCGTGCGTTCGCTGCAGCGCGTGGTCAGGGGGCAGCAGCCTGCCAACTAAGGAGCCCATACTTCTCCCAATCAGCCAGCCGTCTTTCGAGATGCGCCATCGCGCTCGGACGTTGCACCGTGACGACGTAACCCCGCTGGCTGGCGTCCGTCGCGCGAACCACAGCGCATGAGCTGAGCCAGGTAACCATGCTGGCTACGGTGTCCAGAGGCACGTGGGCTGCGAAGGTGACGTGCACGATTTGCTCCATGCTACTGCCTAGCGACGAACCTGAAAATGAAATGCGTTACCGTGACCCTGGAGCGCGCGACAATCCATACGAGGCCGAATGTGCTTTGAGCGCATAGCGAAACCAGCAGCGCGTCCCTATGTTCTTGAACCTCGCGCGGAACCACAAGCTGCCGCCTAACGACGAGCTTGAGCGCTGCATTGAGGGGTTAGGTGGCTTATGGAGCGTCACGCGCGCTTGCGTAGAAAGACGTGCGTCGCGCGTTCGCCCGCGACGTACTTCGCGCATTCATACCCCAAAGCACGCATATCAATGTCGTTCAAGAGATGCTCCCCGGAACCGAGTAAGACAGGTCGGATTGCGAGATGCAGCTCGTCAATCAGGGCGGCGCGCAGATACTGCCGTATAGTGGATACGCCGCCACCGAGGCGGACGTCGCGACCTCCCGCAGCAGCGGTCGCCTGCTCCAAAGCGTCGTGAATGCCCCCGGTGACAAAGCGAAACTCCGTAGCTCCCGCCATTCTGAGCGGCGCCCGCCGGTGATGCGTCAGCACGAAGACCGGCGTGTGATATGGGGGCTCGTCGCCCCACCAGCCCTTCCAGCTGTCGTCCGGCCACGGGCCTCGGACAGGACCGAACATATTGCGCCCAAGAATCCAGGCACCGATTCCGGCAAAGCCTTGCTCCGCAATTCCGTTATCGACTCCCGTCTCTCCATCGTCATTGCCGTGCATCCTGCGCCATACGCGTGTGTGGAAGAACCACTCCATCAACTCAGGGCCCCTGACGCCAAGCGGATTCTGGAGATCTTGGTTCGGCCCAGCACCGTAGCCGTCGATGGAGATAGCGAAGCTTTGGACGCGGAGTTTCGACACTACATTCCTCGCTGTTTGATTAGTGGGACGGGGCCAGCGGTGGCCATCTAACGTTCGACATGAGCGGCAGCCTCATTATCCCGGAATCTCGGGCTCGACGAGCTTCGCAAGTTGTACGAGCGACTCTTGCCAGCCGAGATAGCACATCTCGAGCGGAATCGCTTCAGGTAACCCTTCTTGCACTACGTTGAACTCAGTTCCGCACGACACTTGCCGCAAGGTCACCGTCGTCTGCATTTCCCCGGGCAAGTTCGGGTCCTCGAACCTACCCGTATAGCGAATTCTTTCGAATGGCACCACTTCACGATACTCGCCGCCAAACGAGTGACCGTGGCCGGTCGTGAAGTTCGTGAACGACATCCTGTAGGTGCCGCCGAGTTTGGCATCCATGTGGTGAACCTTGCAGGTGAAACCGTATGGCGGAAGCCACTTGGCGATTGCGTCAGCGTCCAAGAACGCTCGATAGATGCGCTCCGGATTGGCGCGGAGCACTCTGTGAAGCCGGATGGTGCCTGTGGGCATGGTCATTTCCCCTTTCGATTCATTGTGCCGCGGGAACTAGGTTTACCCCCGCGGCTCGGTGCAGTCTTTGCATCGGCGCGCTTCGGTGGTGCACGATCGTGTCCGCAGTTCGGGGCAAATTACCACCAGGAGGTGAGACATGGTCAAGGTGAGTGTGATGTATCCCAATGCACGAGGCGCCCGATTCAACCATGAATACTACCGCGACAGGCACATGCCGCTGGTCAAGGCGCGTATGGCCGAGAGTTGCAAATACTACACTGTCGACAAGGGCCTGGCCGGCGCTACTCCAGATGCACCAGCGACGTATGTTGCCATGTGCCACATCTTTTGCGACTCCGTAGAAGCCTTCCAAACTGGGTTCGGCCCTCACGCAAAGGAGATCATGGCCGACATACCGAAATACACCGACTTGTCTCCGGTGATCCAGATCAGCGAGGTAGTCGTAGGCTGAGACCGCTGCCTGGTGGGCCTGTTAGGCGGCTGATGCGTCGCGGAGCTGATGAAACTCTCACGCGAAAGGCCTAAGGGACGAGCGCAAGAGTGTGACCCTCGAAGAACACGACGACCTGTGTCTTGCATAGTTCACATTCTGACGAAGTATGGGATAGCAATAAGGACGATCCCTAATGTCACGAGCAGAATAGTGTTGGACACGAAATACGGAAAAATCATTAAGGCCAGCCCAGTGACCAACGGCACAACCCTCTTCTGCCTTCTTCCGTACACGAAAAAGCCAAGCCCAATTGAGCCAAAGAGCAAACCCCAAAGAAGAGATGACGTGTCCAATACGGTCCTAAAGCCCCTAATGTTGACGCTCAGGCGTGCCGAGTGAGCGCAGCGAACGAGGGTACCCCGCACGCGAAGCGTCTGCCGGGCGACGCCTGGAGCGCTTGGTTGGAGCGCTTGTCACTTATGCGCCTCCATATATGCACGCAGCAGGGCGTTCATTCGGGACTGATATCCCGCGCCCTGTTTCTTAAACCATTCGATCACGTCGGAGTCGATTCGAAGCGACAGAAGCGCTTTCTTTGGGACGGGCTTTAGGCCCTTGCGCGCGACGGCGCGCGCGAACATCTCAGGAGTCCACTCCGGTGCGTCGCCGTCGCGCACTATATCGGCGTCAATCATTTTCCGTACCCTGGAGAGGTTAGCCGAGGATTTGTGAGAAGTAGTAACGCGCTTCATGTTTCGTGGCCTTGCGAATAGAGGTTGAGCGGCCGGACGCAGACGCGTCCAGCGTGACGCGAGCGCAACATAGCGAAGCGTGCTCGCGGCGCGCCAGCACTGCCCCAAGGTTCGCGACTATTGAGTCCGCGGGCGTTAGGCTCCTGTTGAAGCGTTTTGCCCAATCCACAATCGATTCCCGTCCGGGTCATCGATCCGGAACTCGGTCATGCCGTAGAAGGTGACCCCTAAGTCCGGGACGACCAGCCCGTTCCTCCGCACCTGCTTGTGAAACTCAGAAATGTCATCCGGGTAAAGGTAGAGAACGGATGATCGGGGAATGCCCGGGTGAACGTTGATTGACTCATCCACCATCAGACGACACTCATCAAAGCAGAGCATCGCCCAGCGCCAATCATCGTTTCTCTGCTCGATGCTGAAGCCGAGCTTCTCATAGAAATCGACGCTCGCTGGCATGCTTCTAACTGGCAGCATTGGAATGAGGCGGTTCATCTTCATGGATGCCCCTCGGGTGGTGGTATGACGCGTCACGGCCCGCTCCAACGTTTGTTAGATCTCATGCCGCATACCTTCAGCCGAGCTCGCCTTCAAAATGTACCTTCGCGAGCCACAGTACCGCGAATACGAAGGACCCAACGCTGAGCCCGAGCATAATGACAATCATCTGGCGAAACCGAAGATCCCACTCTCGGTCAGCAAGGTACGCGGAAACGGCTGCCATCAGGTAAACGTATCCAACAACCGTTAGAGGAAGCAGCGCCAACGCAAGAATCGTGCGAAAGTTTCCGGCGATCCGCGGATGTAGGAGTGCGAACCAACAAATCTCTGCAACGAGGATCGCGCCGACCCAGAGGCGCCACCTTCGAAGTGCTGCACTGTCCGGAGTGAGGCGCATATCGAGATCTAACGATGAGGTTGAGCGGCCGCGCGCATGCCTGCCCAGCGCGACGAGAGCACGAAATAGCGCAGCGCGCTCGCGGCGCGCCGGCACTGCCCCATCACGGCCCACTCCAACCGAGTGTTAGGTGCCATATTGGTCGCTGATCACGTGTCCCAAGTTATGAGCAATACGGTAGCGCGGGCGTGTCGCGCGCTCCGTGGAATGATTTGTCAGGCGGAGGCCGTCCGCAATCGTGCTCAAACCGGGTTCCCCGAGACATGATTTGAGAAGAAGGTAATTAAGTGGCCGGCCGGTTCTCGGACACGGAACAGTTCGTGATTGATGGATGGCATAGCTTCGATCGGCGCAGGAGCGAGCCCCATCGAGGTGAAGCGCTGATGTGTCGCTCGGAGGTCCTCAACCATCAAGTCAAACGGAGCATCACCCGCGACTATCTCGCTCTTCGCAATAAGGACCAGGTGCGTCCCTCCGCGCAGCTCAAAGATAGCCACCTCCGACCCTTTGTGCACGGGTCGCATCCCGATCGTGAGCATGAACTGCGCGGATTCTTCCAATCGGTTTGTCTCAAGGGCGACATGCCCTACCCAGAGTGGGGGCCGAAGATCTTGGTTTCGCACCTAATTCCTCCAGATGAAGCCTAGGCGCCTGACGATGAGGTTGAGCGGCCGCACGCAGGCATGTCCAGCTCGACCCGCGCAACATAGCGAAGCCCGCTCGCGGCGCGCCACCACCCACGCCTCACAGTCCGCTCCAAGCAAGGTTAGCCGTCATCTTGGCGAGCCGTTCAAGCGGTGTACAAGGTGATGAGGAACAGAACGAATCGATAGCCCAGTACGATGGTTGCCACGGTCAGAGCCAGCAGGAATGCTTTGGCGGCCCGGAGTTTGCCGCTGTCGCCGTAGACCGGACCACTCGCGAGATAGATGTAGACCGTGCATGCTACGAGGTTCGCGATGCTCAGCACGTTGTCAACGCGAGGCACATCCAGCCCACCAAACCCGAGCAGCTCACTGAATCTTGCCAACAAAAGGGCGACGCAGAAGAGCAGCAATAGGAAGGTGTATAGGTGAAGCGAGAACGCCACGTGCGTCATGAACGGGCGGCGTTCGCGAAAGAATGCCAGCGGCAGAATCAATGCGAACGGTATCGTCATCAGCAAGATGAGCGACTTGGCATTCAATACCACCGCACGATCGAATACTGGTTCATATTGTTCGAGGGTCGTGTGCGTCGCTTCCAGTCGCCGTGCCAACAACGATTGAGCCAGATCGCTCCAATCCTGGTGGTGGAGATGTGAGTCAAGCGAGGAACTGAAGACGTTCTCGCTGGTCAGCCACTGCACCCCGAAGAAGAGGATGTTGGCAATCAGAAAGAGCTGAAACGGTGCCACGTACGACTTGCGCACGCCCCTCGTCCATGCCAGCGTGAGTTCGCCGGGGTGGCGCAGTAGCTTCCAAGCGGAGCGCATTGTGCGGGCGTCAATGCTCGTGAGGGCATGAAGCAACTTCTCGCCGAGCCCGCGCAGGGTAAGATCACGAGCCGCCAACGGCTCCTCGCCGCAACGGGCGCAGAAGTGTGTTGTCACAGGGACGTTGCACGTCGGACAGGTCCAGTTCACGCTGTCGGTCGTGGCGGCGTCCTCCTACGCTCGTGGAGGCTTTGGCGCCAGCAGAAGCACGACAACCAGGCGGCTAGTGTGCATGCTGCTCAGGGCAGAAGTGCTGCACGGGAACCTCACATGACCGCTAACGATGGCGCTGTGGGAATTTATGTAACAGATACCGTCGAAAACGTCCGTGAATTCGCGGCCACCGCCTTGGTCGTTCGGCAATATTCGCGATTGCAGCGTCCAGTTCGAGCAGAAATGCATCTGCGACCGTCGGATTACGCGCCAAATACCAGGCACGTGCTCCTTCCGCTTCGTCCACAGCGAGCGGATGCAGTCGAACTGTGTGACTAGCCACGCGGAGCGCGCGACAGGCGTGCCTTCACCACTTCCCAGGGAATGCTCTGTAAGCCGCCGGAATCGAGCTCCTTAGCGCGGCGTTCGATCTCAGCGCGCCAGGCCTCCTCGACACCTTCTTCAACCCCCACGTCGAGGCTCTCAATCAGCGCGCCAATCAGATCGGCGCGATCCTGCTCAGGCAGAGACAGTGCCTTGCGTAGGATCTCGTCTCTCGAAGTTGCCATGGCCAAAGCTTACTCCTGCGCCAAACGAAGCGGAACGTGCCCTCTAACGGCGAAGCTGAGCGGCCCCACGATGGCGGCAGATCAGCGCCGCGGGCGCACACTGTCTTTCAGCGCCCGCGGAGCACAACGACCCACGCATCACGGCCCGCTCCAGCGATTGTTAGACGGCACCGTCATTCGATGACCACGAAGTGTCTGACACGCTGATCATACTCAATCATCATCGCAGCGGCCTCCGCAGGCACCACGGCTGCTTCCAGATCCGCGCCCGCGAACCGAGCGATGGCATCCAGCGACTCCCAGTCCGTGATGATGAGAAATTCGATGCCATTACCGAGGCGGCGGGAGAGGATTGAGGCGCTAACGAAGCCCGGGAGTTTCCGCAACGCAGGAAAGGTCTTAGTGCGAAGGTGCTTCACGTAGCTCTTCGCCTGGTCTGGGTGCGCCAAGCCACGCCACTGTCTCGAAATCACGTTGACCTCCAGCCTGGCGCGGCGCGCCCAGTGATGTCTAACGGTGAAGCTGAGCGGCCGCGCGCAGGCGCCCGATTGGAGCCGCGGGTGCAAACTGTCTTTCTGCACCTGCGGCGACACTAGTGAGCCTCACGGACCGCTCCAGCGATTGTTAGACGTCGGCTTAAGCGCTCTTCTTGTGCTTCGCAATTAGCTCGCGGACGGTCGGCACCAGATCCACTGAGGCCACTGATAAGGCCCGCCGATCCCATCGATGCCGTATAGGGTTTCCGCCACGTCATACTGATAGAAGATAGCCAGCACCCACGAACCAGCATAAGGCCGCCACCAAGGGCCACCATCTAGCTAGGCTGCGTCTCCCAAGGAGAAGTGCACAAGCACACGCGGGAGCAAGCCCCAGCGTGAGGAGAGCATGGATCGGAAAGAAGACGGGCCCGCCGAGCGCGCACAATCTCTCAGCGCCCGAGGTGCGAAACCGCTCACGCATCACGGCCCCCTCCAACGATTGTTACGCGGCGAGTCAGGCGGCGACGCGTGAAACCCGAAGGTCCTTGCGGCGTTTCTCCGCATGCCATAGATCGTACTGCGTCTGCTGGTTCATCCAGCTCTCAGAACTCGTCCCAAACGCGATCGAGAGGCGCACCGCCATCTCCGGACTAATACCGGCCCGCCCATTCAGCAGAGCCGACAAGGTCTTGCGGCTTACGCCCAAGGCCCTCGCAGCGTTCGTCACCGTCATGCCCAGAGGCTCAAGGCACAACTGCCGAATAATCTCGCCCGGATGGGGAGGGTTATGCATCCTCATACGCCACCTCAATGATAGTCCTCATAGTCAACGTCCACGCATCCTTGCCGCTGAATCGAAACGTGATGCGCCAATTTCCGCTAACGCTCACCGCCCAAGTACCGCTGCGACCACCTTTCAAACGGTGGAGCTTGAGCCCGGGTAGGCCCATGTCGCCTGGGGCGACGGCGGCGTTCAGCGCCGCCAGGATCAACCGCAGCCGTTCCGCATGAGCCGCCTGGATCCCGGCCCGGGAGCCCGTCGCAAAGAACTTGGCCAATTAACGTTACGGGTTACAAGCAGGGCGTTTTGGGGCGCTAGAACCTAAAGAAAGAGAAATCTCACTAATCCGGCAGAAGGCTCAAAACAGTCTTATCTCCTTGGACGGCTTTCTACCGCGTGGCCCACTTTGGGATCGCGCCTGCGAGAACATTGATAGGCAGGCGCAATCGCTAAGAAACAACGCACCCCGGACATTCGCAAGTCTGCTGGGGATTGAGGGATCGATAGCCGCGGATTACTTCCGCGTATGGTCCGGCTTGTCAATTAAGTGGAAGCCA
>Ga0137399_10000774_pt1 | contig 13635 bp, 12 predicted proteins | sample czorhiz316metaG_FD_104810 | JGI IMG/M metagenome (GOLD analysis project Ga0137399, IMG submission 104810) | Vadose zone soil microbial communities from Angelo Coast Range Reserve, California, USA - czorhiz3.16 metaG | ecosystem: Environmental > Terrestrial > Soil > Vadose zone | place: USA...
AACATCCCGAGCTTGAGGAGGAGCGATTGCCACATTATTGCGTCCGCTTTCGCGCCTGGTGAATCGCCTTCCCTTCGACATCTTCAGCTGCTTCCATCAGGCCCTCGGCCAGCGTTGGATGGGCATGGATCATCTCCGCCATTTGCGTCACCGTCGCGCCGACTTGCATTGCCATGGCCGCTTCATGCACCAGGTCGGCTGCGTGGGCTCCGACGATATGCACGCCCAGAATCCTGCCGCTCGCAGACTCGGCTATAACTTTGAACAACCCCGTCGTATCCCCTGTCGCTTGCCCCTTCCCTAACCCGGCATATCGAAAACGTCCCACCTTGAGTGCGATATCGGGATCCTGCCCGGCAACCTGGACTCCTTCGCGGGCTTGCTGTTCCGTCACGCCCACGCGACCGATCTCCGGCAGGGTAAAAATCCCGGCAGGGATGACGTCGTAGCGGACCGTCGCCTGATGCCCCATGATATTCTCGACCGCGACTTTGCCCTGAGCCGAGGCGACATGCGCCAGCATGGCCTTGCCTACGACATCGCCGATCGCATAGATCCCTGGCACAGTGGTTTCCATCCGCTCATTGACGAGAATCTCCCCTCGTCGTCCCGTCTGCACTCCCACATGCTCCAGTCCAATACCGCTGCTATTCAATCCTCGCCCCACCGACACGAGTAGCTTCTCAGCCGTTACCTGCGCGCCATCTTTGAGATGCGCGGTAATGGTCGTCGGTGACCGCTCCAGTCTCTCGACGGTGGTCCCGGTCATAACCGTCACGCCGCGTTTCTTCAGCTCCCGCTCCATCATCAAAGAGATTTCCTCATCCTCTAGAGGAAGCACGCGCGCCATCAATTCCACAATCGTGACCTCCGTCCCCATACCGCTATAGAGCGCCGCGAACTCGCATCCTTCGACTCCCGCGCCGACGATCAGTAGACTGTCAGGAATGCGATCGAGGTCCAGGAGCTGCTGGCTTGTGAGCAGCTGCTGTCCGTCGATCGGAAACTGCGGCAGGTTCGGCCAAGACGACCCAGTGGCAATTACGATTGCATCAGCCTGAACATCCCGCGGCGCGCCATCGGCTCTGGTCACCGTGACCGTCTGCCGATCTCGCAGCGATCCAGTTCCCCGCACATACTCGATATTCCACGCCTTGAAGAGCGTCGCAATGCCCTGCACGAGAGTCGCCACCACTTTATTTTTCCGTGCGACCATCCGAGCGAGGTCGTACGTGACTGGTCCTGGGACGAGCAGCCCCCTGTCTTCGGCTTTTTTGACCTTGTCACCGAGTTCGACGACCGACAGGAGGGCCTTACTGGGAATGCAGCCCCAATTCAAGCAGACGCCGCCGAGCGCGTGGGATTCAATGACAGTGACGCTGGCGCCAAGCTGGGCTGCCCGGATCGCGGCGACATAGCCACCAGGTCCAGCGCCGAGAATGGCAATGTGTTTCTGGGAAATCATTGAGTCATCGGCTCATTGCCGATTGATTCATTGCGAGACTCACCAATGATCCAATCACACAATGGTTCAATGATTCAATGCACAAATGATTCAATGTTTCTGGCTGGCAAGAAATGCTTCATACAGTGCTGAGGTCATCAGCTTATCGACTTCGCTCGCGTTCGACAGATCAATTACCACCATCCAGCCTTTGCCATAGGGATCGGAGTTCACCACTTCTGGGTGGTCTTTCAAGTCGGCATTGACCTTGGCAATGGTGCCACTCACGGGTGTGTAGATCGTGGAGGTCGTCTTGGTCGATTCGACCTCACCGATCTGCTGCCCGGCCTTGACGATGGCACCAGGCTTCGGCATATCGATGAAGACGATATCGCCCAACGCATCTTGGGCAAAATGACTGATGCCAACAGTAGCCTGCGTGCTGCTCACGCGGACCCATTCATGCTCTTGGTGGTAACGGAGGTCTTTCGGAATCATGCGCGCTCCCCTTTGGAACGGGTCTAGGTTGAGGTTAAGGTCAAGTGAAAGCCAGTCGCTCTCATATAGCCACTAGCCACTCAACCTAAGCCTTAGCCTCAACCTCCAAGATTTTTTGGGATCGTAGTGGTCCGGCGCCTCTTTTGTCAAGGAATCGCTGGCCCGTTCATCAGCAGCAGATGTGGCCCGACTTGTCCAGCTTTCGTCGCGAGTATGGCTCTCACAGCCGTAACCAGAGATGATGGATCCGCCGCGTCCATGGCCATACCGAGCCAGAGTTGCCGTTCATCCCCGGCTACCGGCGCCAATCGTTGTTGCACCGTTTCCATCCTCGCCCCTTGCTCATCAGATCGTTTAGACATGCCCGGCTCTGGCTGGACAACCAGGTGGAGACCACGTTGTTTCGGCTCGAACACGTCTTCTCCATACTCCGTCAAGGCATCCACAGGCGAGATGACCGCACGCTCGTGCACGGCCACGGCGACCAGGAGTCCCGGTCGTGTCTGTCGCAACTGCTGGGTTAATCGTGCCACAAACCCAAGATAGGTCCTCGTCTTCCACCCGGCCCAGCGCCATGCGTCTGGTGCGACAGACTGATCGTGGCTGTCGAATGAAGGCCCAAAGAGCCCTTCGAACATCCGTCGCGATGTCGGGCTCCATTCCTCGGCAAATCCCTTGGTCGTCCTCGCCCCAACCACCAGCCCGTCGATGTCTGTGCGCAACAAATCCTGTGCCACCTCACCGACGAAACGCTGATAATCAGGGTGGAGCACATCGACATGTCCGACCGGCTGCAACACCTGGTCTGTCCCGTTGGCCATGACGATGCCCCACTCAGGATTCACCGCCATCCATCCAGGCTCATGCAGATTGAGCGACGCCAACACCGCCATCCCTTTGGCATGAGCTGTCGGCACAATAACCTTAAAACGATCCTCGACGACTGGGACCTTTGAGGTCTGAAAGTACACCCCCATGGGGCCTGACTGCATCGTCTCACGAGAAAGAGATCCCGCCTCGACAATCAACGCCGTCACTCCTGCGTCAGCGAGTTGCGCAATCCATAGCTCGACATCAGGAATCGTAAGCCACTCCGCGCTCGTCAGCCAGAGCGCAATCTGCCTCCGTTCCAACAAGGATGATGGGCCGAGACTCCGGCGAAATTTGTCCAATCGATTGAGGGCGTGAAATTCATAACTGCCGGCTCGCGGGATGGATTGCGGTGCCTCCCCGACCAAGGCGCGATAGGCAGACAGTGCGGACGGGAGTTCCCCGCGCTCCTCATACGAACGCGCGAGCCACCAACGAGCTTCACTCAGCCTGGGAGAATCGGGATTGGAAACAACAAATCGTTGGAGCAGTGCACTCGCGAGTGGATAGCGCTCTTGCGCAAAAGCACGATAGGCGGACTCAAGGAGCCGCATCTGAGCATCCAGTGCCGGATCGACACCCGGGGTGGCAGGCGGCACCGAAGGAGGGAACCGTGGCGCCAGATCGACGCACCCCGGAAGAACCAAGAGCAGCACACAGGAAATCCATCTCAAGGTAACCGGCCAACGATGAACGGGAACAAGCACAGCCGTTCACGCCTGCCGACAGGCGTCCTTATCCAACGAGATCCATTTCGGGGAAGAAGTATCCAATCTCGAACTTGGCGGTCTCCGACGAATCGGATCCATGCACAGCGTTAAATTCGATATTCGCCCCATGTGCCTTGCGAATCGTGCCCGCCTCCGCCTTGGCCGGATCGGTCGCCCCCATCAGCTCCCGATTCTTCTTGATCGCGTTGTCACCCTGCAGGACCAGCACCACGACGGGACCGGACGACATGAACGTGGAGAGGCTATCGAAAAACGGGCGGGCCTTATGCACCGCGTAAAACCCCTCAGCTGTCGATTTTGAAAGCTTCATCATGCGTATGGCCACAGGTCTCAGACCAGCTTTGTCATAGCGGGCAATAATATCGCCGATCGCGTTCTTCTTCACTGCATCAGGCTTGATAATCGCTAATGTCCGTTCACTCATTGTAGCGACGGTTCCTCCGCACAGTTAAAGGATAAATTGAAGACTACTGTGGGCATTATAAGTGGCCAACTAGATGCGTGCAAGCCTTCTACCTGGACCATGCAGAAACATCCCTCAAATAGAAATTCGTTCTATAATTGACGCTCCAACACAACGAACATTCGAAACGCGAACAGCCATCCCAACCCTTCCAACTTCTGTTCCAGGTTAAGCATCGAAGCGACCAGCCATGTCGGCATGAGCGATGGATGTTCAAATCCTCCGCTCAATGGATAGGCGAAGAAGGCGATGCGCCGTACAGATCGAACAGCGAATTGGGGATAGCGGGATTGGAACCGAGTCAACTCCTTCTCAAACAGAATAGTCGAGATGGCTTGGTTGGAATCAAACGGCTGACGACCTGGCCGTGAAGTCCTGAGAATCAGCGGGTTCTGTGCAAAATCCACGGGCTCTGAATGCAGGAATCTATAGATCGGCCAGGAGACCCAGGAGATGTACGGGTCCATGATGATGACACGCCCACCTGCTTTGAGCGTGCGCAGAGCTTCATCGAAGAACAGCGAGACGTTTTCGATGTGGTGCAGCGCATCGAACAGGACGAGGTTAGCAAGAGAACCGGACTGAAACGGCAGCCGCTGCGCATCCGTCACCCCATCCAACCAGGGAAGACGAATGATGTCGGTACAGTAGACCCCTGAAGCATATTCCTTCAGGTTTCCCGTCCCACCGCCCACTTCGATCGTCCGACCGGGAACTAACCAACTCACAATATCCCGATACCACTCCGCATAGAGCTGGCGAAGCACCGGCTTCTGCTTCCAGACTTCGCGATGTCGATGCAGGACGACATCGGACATCACACGGCCTTCAATCGAAAGAATCCATAGATGGTCATCTTGAGCAACAGCCAGCCGTGGGCAAATCGTTGGATGTTGGTGGTCCCGTAGGTCCGATCCTGATATCGGATGGGAATTTCAACGATATGAAGATTGAGCTTCGACGCGCCGAACAACAAATCGAAATCCCCGAAGGGATCGAAGTCTCCAAAATACTGCCGATTGGCCACCAAGCGATCATAATCTCGCCGGAAGAGGACCTTAGTTCCACAGAGCGTATCTTTGATCCGCTGATTCAGCAGCCAGGAAAACGCCATACTGAAGAATTTATTCCCGATGAGATTGAGCACGCGCATGGCCTGTGACTTCATAGGATAGACAAGGCGACAGCCGTTGATAAATTCTCCTTTGCCGCTCGCGATCGCGTCGTAAAACTTCGGGAGATCCTCCGGGGGCATGGTCAGATCTGCATCAAGGATCATGAGAATATCCCCTTTGGCCTGCGCGAATCCTTTGCGCACCGCATCGCCTTTCCCTATCCCGTCTTGCACCAACATCTTGATGTCCTTGCCCGGATACGCCGCCATGGCACGCCGAATTTCATCCGTAGTCCCATCGGTCGAATGCCCATCGACAAAAATAACCTCTTGGTGTTCACCAAACGGAGGGATCCTCTGCACAGCGGCTTCAATGTTTCCCCGTTCGTTGCGGCAGGGAATCACAATCGTAGAAGAGTACGCACGCGCCGCCTTCCTCACGCGTGGACGGGCTACCACGTAGTGGCACAGACACAGCTTGCTCAGAAATGGAAGATACGCCGTGAATCTATTGAACAGTACGGACAGCAGTGGGATGCCCTTCGGCAGCAACAGCCGTTGCTCCGTCTTCACCACTTCAAAGTCTGCCAAGTGCAGCAGGTTGGCAATGTCGGCCGGCGACAGCCAGCTCTGTTCCCGCTGGGGCATTTTCATGCCGATTGTTTCACCCAACCGCAGAACGGGTTCCCAGAGATAGTTGAAGTAGGACACAATGATCCGGGTCTCAGGCGTGCAGACGTGGTGCAACCGCTTGAAGGCAGCCTCGACATCGAGCAGGTGACCGATCACATCGGCCATAATGATCACGTCGAAGGTTTCGTGCAGGGTCAAGGTCTCCGCGTCACCCACTCGAAACTCCAACTTAGGATGCAGCCGAGATGCCTCGTTGACCATCTCCTCGCTGAGATCGACGCCGACGCCTCGAGCAGGCTTGACCGCAGCGAGCAAATTTCCCAGACTCGATCCCACCTCCAACACACGCAACCCTTCGGGAACGAGAAACTTGTAATAGCGCGCCTGATCCTCGTAATACACGCCGGACTTCTGTTGCCAGTATGCACGACGACTTGCGAGCCGATTAAAGTGGTCGCGGATAGCCTGTTTCTTGTCTTTGGTCTGAAGGGTCATGATCCGAGGCGGTGGAAAAGGGAGATCAGAAAAAGGACACTCTCCCGTCGAAGACGAGTGGATGAGAACCTGCGTTGTGGGGAATAGTCCACCGTTGATACCCAAGCATACATCTTGCGACCCACAATATCACTCAGTCGGCAATTTCGCACGACTTGCGTGTGAATTCAGCGGTCGAAACTCGTTGTTATGGTCGGTTCAGTTTGGCGCGGACCTTCTCCCAGAAAGGGTCCCTAGAAATGGTCAGGTCTTGCACTCGTACATTCGCCTGCCAGGCCTACATCGCATACCCGGGACCTCGCATTGTACGCACGTATGAACTGAAAGCAAGGGAACCTTTTGTTCACCTCGGTCTCGATTGTCATATATAGCGACAACTATTCCGCTCACAGCGCGATTGCTCCCTCAGAGTTTCACGACGACCCATGGGCGTCAAGTGGCAATGACAATCGCTCTAGAGACAACTCGGTGCGGGGGGGGTTGGCAACGGACTATGACTGAAACTGTGCGGCAAGCTCGTCCGGCCTGAAGACGCCCCTTTCGGTAATGATGCCGGTGATCAATTCAGCCGGCGTCACATCGAACGCGGGATTGTAGACGGCAATTCCGGCTGGTGCCACGGGATGGCTGCCGTGAATGGTGGTAACTTCTACCGGATTCCGTTGTTCGATCGGAATGTCCGCTCCTGTTTTGGTCTTCAAATCAATCGTGGAATAGGGCGCGGCCACGTAGAAGGGAATTCCATGGGCTTTCGCCAGCACTGCGACTGAGTAGGTACCGATCTTGTTCGCCACGTCCCCATTTGCCGCGATCCGATCGGCCCCCACGATACAGAGGTGAATTTTCCCCTGCCGCATCAGTGTGCCGGCCATATTGTCTGTGATCAGCGTCACAGGAATCTTGTCCTGCATCAATTCCCAGGCCGTGAGCCGCGCGCCCTGCAAAACCGGCCTGGTTTCGTCTGCGATGACTTGAATCTGCTTCCCCTGCTCCCAGGCCGCACGAATGACGCCCAATGCCGTTCCGTAGCCGGCTGTGGCCAGCGCACCGGCATTGCAATGAGTCAGAACCGTTTGACCGCTCGCAATGAGTTCCGCTCCGTGCTGTCCCATTGCCTTACAGAGGACGATATCTTCATCGAGAATAGCTTGTGACTCCTTCAGCAGAGCGGCTTTGATGGACGCAACTGGCTGCATGCGTAACGAGGTGAGGAGGCGTTTCATCCGTTCGATGGCCCAAAACAGGTTGACCGCCGTCGGCCTGGTCGCCGCGAGGCGATCGCAGATCACGAGCACCGCCTTGGCGAAGGCCTCGTAATCGGATGTCGTGACGGTCTGCGCACCAAGTGCGACCCCCATCGCCGCAGTCACACCGATCGCCGGAGCGCCTCTGACCTTGAGGCTGCGAATCGCGTCGGCAACGGTCTGATAGTCCCGGCAGTCCAAAAACTCGATGTATTCCGGGAGTCGGCTCTGGTTGAGCAGCCGTACTGCGCCGTCTTTCCATTCAACGGTAGGAACCATAGAGGAATCTTGTAGCGGGAACTGGGATGCAGTGCAAGGGGTGGCTAACGTTTCTGGCGGCCGCTCCACTCTAAAATCGTGATCATGACCACAATCAAGCAGGCTTGCACGAGCAGCAGCAGCGCCTCAGCCGTTCCGGCATCACGGAGGGCTAAGGCTGCCAGCCCGAGGCAAATCGTCATGAGAAAAATCATCGCGACACTGGCCTGGCGAGACCCCAACGCGCGCTCCAACCGGTGATGGAGATGGTCTTTGCCCACGTAGTCGAGCCATTCCTTGATGGAGCGCACTTTCCCTGTCGCCACCCGTTCCACGCTGATATGGATCATGTCGTAGATGAGCACGCCGAAGATGAGGAGCGGATTACTGAATGAGACGATCGGATTATGATCCGCCCAATTCCCTTTGACGGCGAGACAGGCCAGCGTGAAACCGAGGAAGGTCGCCCCACCGTCTCCAAGAAAAATCACGGCGTGCCTACGTCCTCGAAAATTGTAGGGGAGAAATCCCACCCCTGCCCCAATGATGGCAATGGCAAGCCAACCCAATCCCGGCTGGTTTGTTTCAAATGCCACCGCCCCCATGAATCCGGCTATGAGAATCGCAAGTCCCGTGGCCAGGCCATCCATACCATCAAAAAAGTTGAAGGCGTTCGTGATCCCGACGATCCAGAGCAACGTCAGCATGACGTTCGCAATATCGCCGACTGGACCGCTTGGAAACAGCGTCAGCACCTTGCCCGTGGCAATGACGATCCCGGCTGCCACAAGCTGAGCGACCAGCTTCGAAGAAGCAGGCAATTCCCAAATGTCATCAATGATTCCGACGATCAACAACAGCGATCCGGCCGCGAGGGTTGCGATCATCCAGTCTGGTAGGATCGAATTCATCAACACCGAACCAAGGAATCCAAGATAGACGGCCGCACCACCGAGCCTGGGAGTCGGGTGCGCATGGATCTTACGATCAGACGGTTGATCGACCAGCCCCCACTGATGACTGAGATGCACCATGAGCGGCGTCAACGCGCCGGCGCCGAGAAACGCAAAGAGAAGGATGTAGAGCCACCGAAGACCTTCGAACACGAAGAGTTGACGAACCGTGGGGACCGCCAAGGTCACCGCTCCCAGCAGGGCCCCCAGCGCAGCCGGTGTCAGCCAGCGCCGGCTGCTGCGCAACGCGAACGGTGAGACCTCGACGTCAATGGCTTTCACGATAGGACCTTGGTCAACGATTGTAGAATTTGATGGACTTCGTCGTCTGTGAGACCAGGATAGAGTGGGATCGAAAGCGCTGTTCGATCCGCTTCGTCACTGTTGGGGAAACCAGACTGATCCAGATACCGGTGGAGCGGTCGAAAAACGGGCTTGCGACAGTGAATCCCCTGCTGCTCCAATGTACTGATGAGGCCAAGCAAACCCTCAGGATCGGTCCGGAGATGCGGGAGTCTAATTGTAAATCGATAGTATCCATGCGTCCTGCCTTGAGGCACGCTTGGACAGACGGCGGCCTTGGAGGACAGTGCTTCCCGATAGGCTGTCGCGAGGAAGCGGCGCCGTTCATGAAAGGTCGATAGCCGTCCCAGTTGAGATAGCCCCAGCGCTGCTTGCAAGTCGGTCAGCTTGAGATTGCAGGAGGAAGGGTCTAGTTTCGGTGCGCCATCATATTCGCGCAGCGACCTGACTCGTTCGAGTAACGCCCCCTCATTCGAAAGTACCATCCCGCCTTCTCCGGCACACAACAGCTTTGTCGCGTAGAAGGAACACACCGTGAGTCGCCCGACCGTACCAACAGGCCGACCCTGTTCCGTTGCCCCTAGCGTCTGCGCACAATCCTCAATCAGCGCGATCCCCAGCCGCTCGAGTGCCGTCAGATCAGCCGGCAGGCCGAACAGATGTGGGATAATGATCGCACGAGTCCTATTGGTCACCACTTGGCAGACTGCGAGCGGATCGATGTTGAACGTATTCAAGTCAATGTCGACGAGCGTGGCCTGTGCCCCGACCCGTTGCGTCGCGAGCCATGGCGCCGGACAGACGTAACTCGGCATGATGACTTCATCACCGGCTCCAATCCTGAGCGCCCGCAGCGCCAGTTCGAGCGCCGCAGTCCCTGAACTGACGGCCACCCCACCCTGCAGGCCAAAGAACCCTGCCATCCCACGTTCGAATCGCTCCACCCACGGCCCTTGGGCAATCTGCCCGGAACGAAGCACCTCGGTCGTCGCTCGGAAGTCCTCCTGGCCGATCGCAGGCCGTGAGTGGGGAATCATTGTCGCCACAGTCGTCATACGCCAATATTAATAAACAACCGCAGCGGAACAAAGCCTTCTGCGTTTTTCACCCGACCTTGGATGCCGCGGAAATGCGCCCCGGCCCGGATCACATCCACGATACTCAGACCTTCGATGTTGGTTTTTTTCACCTGCGATGCGTGGGTCTCGATCGATTTGACCTTCTCCTCAAGCACCTGGTCGATATCGACAAAGACGGTCGGCGAGAAGTTCTGGGTTGTCGGTCCTTCGTAGAACAACACGTTCTTGGTATAGCGGGTCGCGGTGATCGTACTCATCGCCAGGTGCCGATGGTCCTGATGGGTATCGTCGTGATAGTGCGAGAAAATAAAGTGCGGCTGAACCTTCTTCACCACCTCTTCAATCTCCTGAATCAATTCGCGTCCCATCGGAACCGCCGTGTCCTCATACCCGCCCCAGAAAATCTTTTCGGCCCGTAATTGTTTCGCCGATTCTTCCTGCTCGCGCTTGCGTACGCCGCTCGATCCACCCTTGTCGCCGGCTGTCATCACCATCAAAAAAATGCGATGCCCCTTTTGCGCATACTTGAGCAACGTTCCGCCGCACCCGGCTTCAATATCGTCCGGATGTGCGCCGATTGCCAGTATCCGCATCGGCACTCTACGTTCGTTCGCCATCTCATCCCCCTCGCTCGGTATCAGCCCGCAATATTCACGAAAGCTTCTACTACAGCCGCCGATACGCTGCTACGACAAGCCTGGCGGCGAGCGGGCTCGCCGCTCAGTCGGTCAACATACTGTTTCAAGTATGCCTCCCTCCCTCGCGGCTCCGCACGCCCGTCTCGCATGGCATCTCGGCGGTTTCGTCACGAACCCTCGTGAATAATGCGGGCTGGCCCGCCGTGACCACGTTCTGCCCCGCCCGTGCATTGCGCAATCGCGTCAGCGCCTCCGGGCCGCAACAGAACAACAGATCGATTGCCGACATGGCCGGCATGAATGGTTCATAGACTTGCTGATACATCGGATGTTGGAACTGTTGAATCTCCAGCCTCAACCCGGACGATTCAAACCGCGCAGTGTCCAGATACTGCTCCCCGCCTGGACCGGAGAAATATCCCGATGCTCCAACGGCATGGCAGAGATCGATCAACCGGTCGGTGGGCTCTTCGCGCGCCTCCCACTCCGACGCACAGCGAACGGGCGTCGTAATACCGAAGGCCCCGAGCAGCCAGCGAATCACCGCCATATTCAGCTCGTGCAGCCGCTCCCATGACTCCTTATAGACGCTGCGCAACTCCGGCAGATAGCGGTCGCGGAATGGCGCCCGCGCATAGTGCATCTCAATGGCGCGCAGGTGCTGACTCCGCCAGGCCACGGCTTGATTGATCCGGACATCTTTCACCAATTGGCCAAAGTGATGGAGGACCGGCACGGTCACCCAGTGGCACCCGTCTGCAGTTCTGATTCGATTGCGATTTTGCCACTCGTTCTTCTTGAATTGCACCGAATCCAAGGCAATGAACAGATCCGCTTGATCGATCTTGTCCAGATACCCAAGCCAGGGCAGAAACTGCGGTTGATGAATGGTGACACGCATGAGATCAAGTAAGAAGTCTGAAGGCAAAAGGTAAAAGTTTCATGCTTATTTTGCCTTTACACTTTTTCCTTTTTACTTTCGGCGTCAACAGACGACGAAATCGGTCCCACGAAGATCGGATTACTCAGGAGCTCGCCGCTGCCGGTGATCTCCACTCGATAGGTCATCCGTTCTGCTGTCGGCACAGTTGTGTCGGCCCAGTCGGCGCGGAACGGTGTCTCACCTGCCAACAGAGCGACCACCTGGCCGGAACGAATCACCCGCACCTTTACAGGATGGCGCTCTCGATCGGTCGCCGTGACGGAGAGCCGGACCATGAGATCGCGAGCCCCGCCTGGATCCAGATTGTCACCAACCGATGCTGATTTGGTTTCACCCTGGCACAGAACTCGGAACTCATCCAGTCGAAGCTGGACGTGATGATCGCCATCTCCCACCGCATAGGAGTGACCGGACCGAAGCGCCTCTAGCACGCCAGCGGCTGTCCGTTCTTTCACCCAAAGCGCGGTCACAAGTCGATGCAGGTCCTTACCGGCATCGCTCAATCCATGAAACGCCAGCTCCCCGATGAGCACCGGTGTTGGCCGCGATTCATTCGCAGGCAATTGCAGCAGCCGATCCCATAGTTCACCCGGCTTGACGCTTGTTCGCCCATCTTGATAGAGCCCACCAAATCCGGTATACCCCGTCGTCTGCAGCAACGCCTCAGGGTGGGCCTCCGTCTTTACCGTAACGGTTCCCAATGGCCCAGCAGCATATTCATGAAAGTCTCGCGCTTCAGTCATCGACCAAAAGACAAGCCCACCCTTGTCCCTCACATCATCGATGAGGGCCTGATAGGGACGATACCCCAGCCGGTCGTCATACGAACTAAACGCAGGCTGACTCAGAGGCCAGGCATTGACCACCAGCGCCACCGCGAGGACGACCAGGATACAGGCGATAGTTCGCCGTGAGGATCGCCAATCGGTACTGCGCCTGAGTGGCCGCCACAGCCAAACTGCGGGAACGACCAACAAGATCGGCACGCCATTCACCGCCCCCCGCCAATCGAATGTATAGGAGCCCGGGTTCCCACTCGCAGGAAGGGACCGATAGTCCTCCGGATTGGTCAGGCCGAGCACCAGCAGATTGCGTTGGGCATTGTGCATCGTCAACGTGTGTCTCAATAGTGAACCGGTCCAATGGTAATAGGGGGCGACCTCGACACCCGGCAGGATGATCAGCTTCGGGTGACGGCTCTGCACTGCCGCAATCTCGTCCAAGTACCGTTCGATCCCATACTCCAACACAGATGGAAAACGGACCTGTCGTTTCAAGAGACCAGGCAAGGGCCAGAGTCCATACTGATAGCGGAGAGAAAAGTTGTCGGTCAAAATCAGTACATCCAGCCCGAGTTGTTCCGCCCGTTCGGCCAGCGCCTCAACGGTCAGTTCACCGGTACTGGCAGTACTATGGACGTGCACCGTGGCCAACAACTGCTGTCGGTCATCCGATGCCTGTGCGCGCGCAACAGAACCTGACAGGCATGACACCACGATCATAGATGACAGTATCAGTCGACGCGTACATTTCATCTGTCCGTCTCGCTTACAGATGAACACTGAGCGCCTCGGCAAAGATTGATTCGATTGCGTGAACCATTGAGACCGACCCATATCGGCTGTCCACGCTACAGCTCGCTGCCAGGCCTAATTGCGTTGCCCACTCCGGTCGATCAAGTAACCGACGCAGTGCCTCCGCCAATGCACCGGCATCACCAGGAAGCACCAGCAAACCAGTTCGCTCGTGGCTGATGACGGCTGGAATTCCACCGACGCGGGAAGCAATCACCGGCAGTCCGGCTGCCATGGCTTCGATCAGCGCACGCCCCATCCCTTCATTGAGCGAAGGCAAGACGAACAGATCCATCCCGGCGAGACAGGCCTCGATGTCATCCCTGTGACCCAAGAGATGTACGGCATCGCGGAGACCGGCCAACTCCGATTGCTGCAGGAGTGCGTCATGCCGA
>Ga0137399_10000777_pt1 | contig 13622 bp, 11 predicted proteins | sample czorhiz316metaG_FD_104810 | JGI IMG/M metagenome (GOLD analysis project Ga0137399, IMG submission 104810) | Vadose zone soil microbial communities from Angelo Coast Range Reserve, California, USA - czorhiz3.16 metaG | ecosystem: Environmental > Terrestrial > Soil > Vadose zone | place: USA...
ACACTGGCGGCATTGCCCCCAATGTGGTGCAGGCCCACGCCCGCGTGCGCTATTCCATCCGCGCCCGCGATCTGCCCGGCATGAACGAATTGGTGGAGCGTGTCCACAAGGTCGCGCAGGGGGCAGCGCTGATGACCGAAACCAAGATGGAGATGCGGATCATTTCCGCCGTCTCCAATGTCTTGCCCAACACCCCGCTCGAGCAAACGCTTAACAGGATCATGGAGGATCTCGGTCCCCCGCGTTTCGACGAGGCGGACCAGGAATTCGCCGCGAAAATCCGCTCGACCCTGACCGAGAAGGATATCGCTTCGGTGTATCATGCGATCGGCATGGATTCGACCGACCGCCCGCTGGCCGATTTCCTCGTCCCGCTCGACGCCAAGCGCAACCCTCTGATCGGCTCGACCGATGTGGGCGACGTGAGCTGGGTGGTCCCGACCGTTCAGGTTCATGCCCCGACGGTCGCCATCGGCACTCCGTTCCACACCTGGCAGGTGGTGGCGCAGGGCAAGAGCCCGGCCGCCCACAAGGCCATGGTGCAGGCCGCCAAGGCCATGGCAGGGCTCGGCGTCAAGGCGCTTAACGATCCGGACCTGATCGCCGCCGCCAAAGCCGACCTCAAGAAGCGCACCGCCCGCACGCCTTATGTCAGCCCGCTGCCAGACAATGTGGCGCCGCCGCTGGACATGTCCCTGACCTGACCCAGGACCTGATTTGGCGAACAGATTTTTCGCGCGAGCGGAGCGACGATGGTCATCATGCTGTGACCACAGATGGTCGCCTCACAAGCCTTGCCCGGGATCAATGCAAAGCCGCTCGGATTGGTCGATAAACCGAGGGATCGAGATGGCGCGTGAGGCGGCCCTCGCTGCCCGGGGAACCCGGCGACTGGCCGTCATGCAACGGGTCGGGCCGCACTGACCGGGGCGCCTCAGTCGAAATTTTTTGAACTGGGAACCCGCGGCCGCTTTATGCGGTTACGCAACCAGTATCTTCCGCGGAGAGGACATATGGATAAGCCTAACTTACCCAGGCACGTTCTGGAGCGGGTCGAACGACGGTGGGCGGCGGTGCTTGCGCGGCAGGCCGCCCTGCGGCCAGTCAGAAGGCCTCGGGGAATGCAGCAGCCGTCGCCCGATGGTCCGAGGCAAACGACCGAAAGAGCGCCCGCCCAACCCATGTCGAAGCGGTAGGATTGGAACGGGTTGTTCCAGTTGCGTTTGCTGGCGCAACGGAACCGAATGCATCCAAACAAGTTTTTGGATCATGGAGAGATGTCGCAACGCGCATCTGCTCCAAAAAGGGAGGATGTCATGAACGTGTGGTCGAACGAGAAATATTGCGACCTCGCAAACCTGGTCCTCGGTGCGGTCCTGTTTTTCTCACCGTGGATCTTCGGATTTGCGAGTGGACCTCAATCTCAGAACGCCTGGATCAGCGGTATCGTAATCGCGATCCTCTCCATAGCCGCCCTCGCGGCGTTTGCGGTATGGGAGGAGTGGTTGAACCTTATCGCCGGGCTTTGGGCGATCGTGTCGCCTTGGATACTCAAATTCCAGGGGACAACCGCGATGACCGTCCATGTGGTAGTCGGTGTCCTTGTTGTTGCACTGGCAGCCATCGAATTGTGGCTTCGGTACCAGAATCCGCCACGGCTGACGGCCGGGCGGTGAAACTGCCGATCGACGCCGGCGCGCGCTAGTTGATTCGGACCGCGATCGCTGCCCGCGCACAGCTAGTCTAGTGCAGGCCGACGGCGCAGCGAAAAAGAAATGGCCCCGCTTCTGCGGGGCCATCATGCGCGTGGCGTGCTGCGATCCGGCTCACCAGCCGCGGTCCACGTAGCCAGGTTCCCCAACATAGTCGTAGTCGTACGCCTGTATCGGCGCGCGATACGCCGGATAGGCGGGGGCCGGCAGATAGGCCGGACGTCGCACCACGATGGTGCGCTCGCGCACGATCGGTGGCGGCGCAACGATCGGCGGGCCCGCGACGTAAACGCCGCCGGGAGCCACGACCACCGGGTAGGGCTCGACATAGGGCTCGTAATAGATTGTCTGCGCGGTCGCGCCGGTGATACCGACGCCCAACAAGCCGGCTATCAGGCCGGCTATCGACAGCATCTTCGATCTCGCTATCATGTTTGGACCTCCTTCACTGCGTATTACGGCTTCCAAGCGAACCCACACCGCGCGCGGTAGTTCCAATCCCCGTCAGGTTTTCGGATCGGTCATTTTTTTTCTGTCGCGACGGCCTCAGGGCTGGGATTGGCCAGGATATCGTCGGCCTCCAGCGGGCTGTCACGGCAAGCAAACCACTCGGCGCGACGCGCGGCGCGGCGTCGACCGCGATCGTCGATCGGCAGCTTCAAAATCTCGAGCAGAGATTGCACCTCACGAAATGCCGTGGGATGAGACGAATCCGGGCCGATGCCCGGCATGGTCTTGTACAGGTAGTCCAGCGCGGTGAGCCCGCGAGGGAAAAGAGCCCGATAGATCTCTCGTTCATGGAAGCCCAGCGCAATCCGGAACCCCAGCCTGAGCGCCAATTCGTCCAAGCCTTCGCAAATGATCGACTTGATATGTGATTCGAATAACGAGACCCGGTTGCGCACTACCACCCAATCGATGAGAGCGCCGTCGACCGATCTGCGGTGGCGACGGGCATCGCGCACCAGCTCCCCGTAATGACTGGCGCCGGTGACGGCGAACGTTACGGGATCGACGGTCGCGAGCACGTCGAGATCGACGAAACTGTCGTTGAGCGGTGTTACCAGTGTGTCCGTGACGGAATGGGCGAGCCGCATCAAGTAACTATCATGCGGCGGAGTATCGATCACGACGAAGTCATGGTGATCCTGCGCTGCGGCAACGGCACGGTTGAAATCGGCGAGTTCGGCGGCCTCGTTTTCGTCCACTCTGGCGCTTTCGACGCGAGCAATGCAGAAATGGGTCGGCAACTCGAGATCGATATGGCTCCTCCGAGCCCAGCCGCGTCGGCTCTCGATGTAGTGGGTGAGCGTCTTCTGTCGGCTGTCCAGATCAATTGTTGCGACACGTTGACCGGCTTTCAGCAATGCTACCACGACATGCATCGCGATCGTGGTTTTTCCCGAGCCTCCCTTCTCGTTTCCTACCACGACAACATGCGGAGGACCGCGCAAATGCTGTATGGGCGCGTTCAGCACGGCTGCGCCTCGAAACGGCAGTTTTGTGAAAGCCAGCGACTGGCGAGGGCCGCGGTCCCAGAAACCGCGGCAGTCCCTCCATCAGCAGTCAACTGCACAACATCGTGGACGGGCGTTCGTTCCCTGGGGCGGGCCGGCAAGGCTGGCCAAAATGGCTGCGGCCGATCTTTCAGATGGCCGTCCGCCGGTTTAACCGGCGCCGGTTGGGATCACGGGCCAGCACCTCGGCAGATGCTGCGTGCAAGCGGCCATTTTTTCCACAAACTACTTGAAGCGCAATCCTGACCCACCTAGGTCGCATACGGTAGCCGGGAGATCACCCCAATCGACCGCTGCGATTCGGTCAAACGTTCACACCCAGCTTGGGAGGAGCGCAATGAAATTCCGTCCGCTTCACGGTCGGGTAGTCGTCAAGCGCATCGAGGCCGAGGAAAAGACCGCCGGAGGCATCATCATCCCCGATACTGCCAGTGAGAAGCCGCAACAGGGCGAGTCATCGCGTTCGGGCCGGGAGGACGTGACGAGGCCGGTAAGCTTATTCCGATCGATATCCAGACCGGCGACCGCGTGCTGTTCGGCAAAAGGTCAGGCACCGAAGTCAAGATCGACGGCATCGAGTACCTGATCATGAAGGAAAGCGACATCATGGGCGTGCTGGTCGAGGCCAGCGCCAGTCGAAAGGCCGCTTGAACGCCCGCCCCATGTGATCAGTAAGAAATCTGATCAGTAAGAAGAGAAGAAAGAATAATATCGCAAGGGAGCAAGGCCATGTCTGCCAAGGAAGTCAAATTCTCGGTCGAAGCCCGCGAGAAGATGTTGCGTGGCGTCGACCTTATCGCCAATGCCGTGAAAGTCACGCTCGGTCCGAAAGGACGAAACGTCGTGATCGAGAAGTCGTTCGGCGCGCCGCGTATCACCAAGGACGGTGTGACCGTCGCCAAGGAGATCGAGCTCGAGGACAAGTTCGAGAACATGGGCGCTCAGATGGTGCGCGAGGTGGCGTCGAGGACGTCCGACCGGGTGGGTGACGGCACCACCACTGCCACCGTGCTCGCGCAGGCAATCGTGAAAGAGGGTGCGAAGGCGGTCGCTGCAGGGGTGAACCCGATGGACCTCAAGCGCGGCATCGATCGTGCGATCGAGGTTCTGGTCGAAGATATCGAGAAGAATTCGAAAAAAATCACGTCGAACGACGAGATCGCCCAGGTCGCAACCATTTCGGCCAACGGCGACGCCGAGATCGGCCGCTTCCTGGCCGACGCCATGAAGAAGGTCGGCAATGACGGCGTGATCACGGTCGAGGAGGCCAAGTCGCTGCAGACCGAGCTCGAAGTGGTGGAGGGGATGCAGTTCGACCGGGGCTACATCTCGCCCTATTTCGTCACCAACGCCGACAAGATGCGGGTCGAGCTCGAAGACCCCTACATCCTGATCCATGAAAAGAAGTTGTCGGGACTGCAGCCGCTGGTGCCCCTGCTCGAATCGGTCGTGCAGTCAGGCAAACCGCTGCTCATCATTGCCGAGGATGTGGAGGGCGAGGCGCTTGCCACTCTCGTCGTGAACAGGCTGCGCGGCGGACTGAAAGTCGCAGCGGTGAAAGCGCCCGGCTTCGGCGATCGCCGCAAGGCGATGCTTCAGGATATCGCCATCCTTACCGGCGGCAACATGATCGCCGAGGATCTCGGTATCAAACTGGAGAACGTGACCATCAACATGCTCGGGCGCGCCAAGAATGTGAGGATCGAAAAGGAGAATACGACGATCGTCAACGGCGCCGGCAAGAAGGCCGATATTCAGGCGCGCATTGCTCAGATCAGGTCCGAAATCGAGGAGACAACCTCCGACTATGATCGCGAGAAACTCCAGGAACGGCTCGCCAAGCTGGCGGGCGGCGTTGCGGTGATCCGCGTCGGCGGGGCCACCGAGGTCGAGGTGAAGGAGCGCAAGGACCGTGTCGATGACGCGCTGCATGCAACCCGCGCGGCTGTCGAGGAAGGCATTTTGCCCGGCGGCGGCGTTCCGCTGCTCCGTGCGGTCAAGGCGCTCGACAAGGTGAAAGGAGAGAACGAGGATGAGCGCCACGGCATCGAGATCGTGAAGAGAGCGCTTTCGTGGCCGACCCGCCAGATCGCGATCAACGCGGGCGAGGACGGCTCGCTCGTGGTCGGCAAGATCCTGGATAAAGACACATACGCTCACGGCTATGATGCCCAGACCGGCGAGTTCGGCAACCTTATCTCTAAGGGCATCATCGACCCGACCAAGGTGGTGCGCGCGGCGCTGCAGGATGCGGCTTCGGTGGCGGGTCTTCTCGTCACCACCGAGGCAATGGTCGCCGAGCTCCCGAAGAAGAAGGGCCCGCCGGCATCTCCTGGCGCTGGCGCGGGGATGGGCGACATGGACTATCAAATATAAATAAACCGCGACGTGATTGGCGGGTCTGCAATGGCACGCCAATCACCCGAGATTCGATTTCGCCACATGCGCAATCCGGCACAGCTTGAGCCGGGTGAGCCGCTCCACAATGGTTGAGCCGCTTCTTACGGATCGAGCTCGGTATCCCAGTATAAATAATCCAACCAGCTATCGTGCAGATAGTTCGGCGGGAACAGCCGGCCGTTGCGGTGCAGCTGATGCACCGTCGGCGCGAACGGGGGTTGCCTCGGAAACATCCGCGCCTGCTGCGGCGTCAGGTTTCCCTTGCGCAAATTGCACGGCGAACACGCGGCGACCACGTTCTCCCAGGTGGTCTGGCCGCCCTTGCTGCGCGGGATGATGTGATCGAAGGTGAGATCGTCGTCGGCCGAGCAGTACTGGCAAACGAAGCGGTCGCGCAGGAACACGTTGAACCGGGTGAAGGCGGGGTGCGTGGTCGGCTTGACGAAGGATTTCAGCGACACCACGCTCGGCAGCTGAATTTCGAACGAGGGGCTGCGCACCGCGCGGTCGTAATGCTCAACGATATTGACGCGGTCGAGGAACACCGCCTTGATCGCGTCCTGCCACGACCACAAAGACAGCGGATAATAGCTGAGCGGCCGGAAGTCCGCATTCAGCACCAGTACCGGCCAACCGCCTTGCGAGACATGTGCGTTCAAGTAACGCCTCCAGAGCATTCTCCGGCAAAGTGGAATCCGGTCTGTCGCAAGAAAATGCTCCCAACTATAGCTTGCGCGTATTCTTTTCGCAAAACCGGTACCCTTTCGCCCAGTACGCGCGAGCCTCCATATGAGCTGCGAAGCAGCGTGAGTTGACATACTACAGGCAGCGTGACGGGATTGTGAAGAGCGTTAGCGGGCTTATCCTGCGGGCAGGAACCGTTGGCGAGCGCAGAAGGCACCGCCAGCGGCGGCACCTGATGCGTGAGAGCCCGGAGGGAGCGACATGCTGAGATTGCTGACGATCATGGTTGCGACCCTTGTTGGTCTGGCATCGACCGGCATGGCTGCCGCGCAGGGCTATCCGACGCGGGCGATTACCATGATCGTGCCGTTCCCCGCCGGGGGCGCAACCGACACCTTGGCCCGCTTTCTGGCTGAGCGGATGCGAGGAATGCTGGGTCAACCCGTCATCATCGAGAACATTGCCGGCGCCGCCGGCAGTCTCGGCGTCGGCCGTGCCGTTCGTTCAGCCGCCGATGGCTACACGCTGAGTATCGGCACCTCGACCACGCATATGCTGACCGGAGGCCTCTACGCCCTTCAGTTCGATCTGCTGAAAGATCTGGAGCCGATCATTCAAATCGGCAGCGAACCGCTCTTGATTGTCGGCAAGAAGAGCCTGCCGGCGGAAGATCTGAAAGGGTTGATTGGGTATCTCAAGGCCAATCCGGACAAGGCGTCCGTAGGCATCGCCGGCGTCGGCGCGACAGGTCATCTCACCGGAATTTCGTTTCAGAAGGAAACCGGAACCAAGTTTCAATTCGTGCCCTATCGCGGCAACGCGCCGGCGATGCAGGATCTCTTGGCGGAACAGATCGATTTCATGATCGAGCCGTCGTCGAATTTCAAGTCGCTGGTCGGCGCCGGAAGCGTCAAGCCCTACGCGCTCACGGGCAGGACCCGGTTGCCCTCGTCACCGGATATTCCCACCGCGGACGAGGCGGGTCTTCCCGGCTTCTTTGCTTCGCTCTGGTATGGGCTTTGGGTCCCGAAGGACACGCCCAAGGATATCATTGCCAAGCTGAATGCCACCATGGTGCAGGTTCTCGTCGACCCCATGGTGCAAAAGCGTTTCGATGAACTCGGCATCCAGATCACGCCGCTCGCGCAGCAATCGCCCGAAGCCTTGCGCACTTTCCAGAAAGCCGAATCGGAGCGGTGGTGGCCGATCATCAAGGCATCGAACCTCAAGGCGGAATAATGAAGAGGCGAGCTTTCGGCAAGTCTGTCCACAAACAAGTCTGTCCACAAACAAGCTGCTCACAAAGATGACATCGCGAAATCGTCGCATTTGCACGTTTCCTTGGCAGCCATGAAGGTACACGCCATTCAGACCGGTCTTGTTCGGATCAAGACCGCACAGGTCGAGGGCCGCGGACACGGTCTGTCGCGTCGGCTCGCGATTTTTACCGACCGGAACTGGACCGAATGGCTACCGACGTATGCATGGGTCATCGATCATTCCGAAGGCGTCATCGTGGTCGATACCGGGCAGGGCGCGCATCTGCTCGAGTCCGGCAAATCGCTTCACCCTTATGTCCGGTGGGAGGTCGCGTTCCGCATCGACCGCGAACAGGAGATCGGTCCGCGGCTGCGCGCGCTCGGCATCGGGCCACGCGATGTGAAACGGGTCGTACTCACCCACTTGCACATGGATCATGACGGCGGCCTTGCGCACTTTCCGAACAGCGAAATCCTGGTCGCGCCCGGTGAGCTGCAAACTGCAAGCGGATTTGTCGGCCGCATGCGCGGCTATCTTCCGCATCGGTGGCCGTCATGGTTCGATCCGAAGCCGCTTACTCTGGCAGCCGAACCGTCTGGCCCGTTCGCGATGAGCCGGCGGTTGACAGAAGCGGGCGACGTCGTCGCGGTCGCGACGCCCGGCCACACCGCGGATCATATCTCCATCATCGTTCAGGACAGCGAGATCACGTATTTTCTGGCGGGCGACACTTCGTATGATGAGGAAAGAATGCTCGCCGGCAAGCTCGACGGCGTCAGCGCGGATGAGCAGGTTTGCAGCGCAACGCTTGCGGCGATCAAGCGTTTTATCCAGTCGCGCCCGACCGTGTACCTGCCGACGCATGATCCACAATCCGCCGAGCGCCTGGCGAACCGACGATTGGCCGCAGTCAGAGAAGTGCTGCTACCCAACGTGCCGGCGTAAGACCATAGGCGCGCTTGAATTGTCGCGACATATGGCTCTGGTCGGCAAATCCCGCCGCGAGCGCGGCATCCGCAAGGCTGTTGCCGGATTTCACCAACCCGCGCACCTGATCGAGCTGCCGCATGGTGCGAAACCGGCTGGGGCTGGTACCGAATGCGGCTCGAAACTGGCGCGCGAGCGACCAGCGGTCGAGATCGGCCACGCGCTCCAGCTCATTGATCGGATGTCGATCGGCGGGACGCGCGGCAATCAGAGAGCGAGCGCGCAGCAGACCCGGGAGCTCAAGCTTCGGCAACGGCCTTGCTGCAGCTGAGGAAGCGGCGAGGAGAATATCGGCGACCGCGGCGACGATCTCGATCCGCTCGATGTCATCGATCGGGACCTCGATCTCCCACGCGGTGGCGAGAGCATCTCTCTGCCGCTCGGTCAGGTCGACGACCGGAGTAGATACGAACGGAAGCGGTTGGCCGTCCAACACTGCCTGGACGAGGCAGGGGTCGATATAGAGGATCCGGTAGGCGAATCCATCCTCGGTACCGGAGGCGCCGTCGTGCAACTCGTCGGGATGGAGGATGTGGCACTGGCCGGGCAGGCAGTGCTGCGCCTCGCCACGGTAATGAAAAGTCTGGACACCGGCGAGCGTGATGCCGATGGCGTAGGTATCGTGGCGATGCGGTGAAAAGGCCTGACCGCAAAACCGGGCTTGTAACCGTTCAATGCCGTCGCATCCCTGGCCCATCGAAATGCGTGCCATGTTGCGCGCACGGCCAGGCGTGCCTTCGCACAATCCTTCAAGACGGTCCCCGGGGCGGCGCGTTAGCGTTGCTTGCATGTCGGCGATGTTACGGGAATCTCAATGACCGGGCATGTGTTTTTCTCCTCCGGATCGTGGCGGTCATTGTTGACGCTGGTGCTGGAAGCGGCAGCCGTGATGGGAAGTCCGGGGCCATCGACGATGGCGGTGATGGCGACCAGCGCGGCCTTCGGGGTCCGCCGCTCCCTTGGGTTCGTGTCGGGCGCCGTTACGGGCACCATTGCCGTCCTGCTGGCCGTCGCCACAGGTGTCGCGGCGCTGTTGGTGTCGATCCCCGGCCTCGGCACTGGGCTCACGCTCGCCTCTGCCGTCTATGTTCTTTACCTGGCGCTGAAGATCGCGATGGCGCCGCCGTTGTCGAAGCAGACTGCCGAGGCACTCGCACCGTCGTTGGCCGCAGGCTTCGTGCTTGCCATCGCCAATCCCAAAGCCTGGTTTGCAATCGCCGCGGTGTTCTCGGGTTCGACGCTGGTGCAATCCTCTCGCGAACTGGATGCATTGCTCAAAGCGGCTGTCCTTGTGGCGATGATCGTCATCATTCATCTATGTTGGCTGCTTGGCGGCATTTCGCTCGCCGGCTTTCTCAGCAATCCCTTGCGATCGCGTATCGCTAACGTCCTGTTCGGGCTGATTTTGGTTGGAACAACGTTGCTTGCGCTGATCCGTTGAACGCTAGACCCTCTCCAGCTTCTGCAGGCAGCGAACCACCGCCGGGACAGGCGTGTCCGGAAAACTCGTCTTCCAGTCGGTGACGCCGACCTCGCCGACATAGATGTCGCCCTTCGAATCCAGCGCGATGCCGTGCGGCGCCAGGAATTTTCCAGTCTCAAGGCCGGGACCATTATCGCCGCCGAGCCGCGCGATGCGCTTTCCCTTGGAGTCGACGATCGAAAGGCGCGGACCTAAATTTGGCACCTTGCGGTTGACCGGCATGCCGGGACCGAGTTCACCGACGATGAAGTTAGGCTGCTTGCCGCCGCAGCAATGCAGCGCGCAGGGCCGGTGCAGATTATTCCATTGCGTCTCGTATTTTCCGTTGCCGTCAAACACCTGCACGCGGTGGTTCTCGCGGTCCGCCACATAGACCCAGCCATCTTGGTCCGTGGCGATGTTGTGGACGATGTTGAACTGGCCCGGATCGGTGCCGGGCTCGCCCCAGGTCTTCAGCAGCCTGCCGTCCGGGGTGTATTTGTGGACGCAGGCATTGCCGTAGCCGTCCGAGACGTAGATTTCGCCTTTCGGCGAAAGCGCCGTGTGGGTGCAGCGGTGGAACGGCTCGCCGCTCATGAAAGGCGCCGGTTTGTTCGGGATGCCGATCGTCAGCAGCACTTTGCCGTCGGTCGAGCACTTGCGCACCGTATGATCGCCGTCATCGGTGCAATAGAGGTTATCGTCGGCGTCGATGTGCAGCCCATGCGCGCGGTTGAACAGGCCTTCGCCCCAGCTTGTAATGAAACTGCCTTGGCGGTCGAGCACCACCATCGGGTGGGCGCCACGATTGAAGACGTAGATGCGGTCCTTGCTGTCGACCGCGACGGAGGCGACGTCGGTCAGGTTCCATCCCTCGGGCAGCTTCGCCCAATTTTCCACTACGCGGTAGCGATGTTCGCCCGAGCCGAGAATGGTCGGCATGTGTTTTCTCCTAGAATTGGTTTAGATCGTCATTCCGGGATGGTCCGCCAGGACCAGACCTCAGATGTGCAATTTGCACATCGGGCAATCTCGAGATTCCGGATTCGCGCTTTGCGCGCCCCGGAATGACGAGATTTTTGCAAATCACACAAAGGCCGCGTCGGGCTCTGCTGCGGCCGCAACGCGTGGCAGCAACCCTTCCTCGACCGCCTTGATCTGCAACGCCAGATATTTCGAGTTGATGCGGCATTGCGCCAGGCCGCCGGCGATGAACCAGAGACCCGGCTGGCGGGTGCGGGTATACATGTTGCGCAGCTCCTGCTCTTCACCGAACCCCCAGATCGGGCCGATGCGATCGACGACCTCGTCGCCGAACAGTTTCCGCACCAGTTCCTCCTGGCGTTTGTATCCGGTCGCAAGCACGATCAGATCGGCGGCAAGCGTCTCCCCGCTTTTCATGCGCGCGCCCTCGGCGACAAAGCCTTCGATATCGGAAAACTGCTTTAGCCTGATCTCGCCTTTGACGACCAGATCGGAGCAGCCGACGTTGAAATAATAGCCGCCGCCGCGGGTGAGATATTTGAACTGCCAGCCGGTGTCACCGTCGCCGAAATCGAGCTTGAAGCCTGCGCGCGCCAGACCATCGAGCAATTCCTTATCCAGTTTTTTCGATTGCTCGGTCACCATCGCGTGGCTTTTCCGTGCCAGCACAAGTGGCATGGAGGTTGCGATGAGATCATTGTCCTCCAGAGTTCCCTCGTTATACGTCGCGTAGACCAGTTGCGCTGACGGTTCGATGCTGACGACCAGCGTTGAACTGCGCTGCACCAGCGTGACCTCGGCGCCGCTTGAATAAAGGTCCTGCGCGATGTCATGGCCGCTGTTGCCGGTGCCGATCACCAGCGCCTTTTTGCTCCTCCATTCCTCACCGTCGCTGTACTGGCTGGAATGCAAAACCGTGCCGGTGAAGTTTTTCAGGCTGGGAATATCGGGCAAACTTGGAATGCCGCTGACGCCGGTGGCCATCACGACGTGTCGCGGATGCATTTCGCGCCTGCTGCCGTCGGCCCGGCGCAACGTCACGGTCCAGCGTTCTTGTTTTTCATCGTAGCCGCCGCTCTCGAACTCGGTACCGGTCCAGTAGTTAAGCTCCATGCTTTCGACATAGGCCTCGAACCAGTTGGCGAGCTTGTCCTTTGGAATATATGTCGGCCAGTTCGGCGGGAAGAGCATGTAGGGGAGGTGATTGACCTGCACCTGATTATGCAGTGTCAGCGCGTGGTAGCGATTGCGCCAGTTGTCGCCGATGCGGGCCTCGCGGTCGACGATCAGCGTGTCGACCTGCAATTGTTTCAGGCGTGCCGCGATCGAAAGTCCGGACTGTCCGCCACCGACCACCACAACGGCCGGATCACGGTCGGCATATTCGGCCGCGGCTTTCCGCAGGTCGAGCCAGTTGGGACCGCGAAAATCGCGCGAGTAGGCCTGGCCGCGGGGTCGAGACGTTCCGAGTTGTTCCTCAAAGCCCTTTAATTCATCGAGCGCCGTGAGCAGCGTCCAGGCTTTCATCGCGCCGCCGTCGCGGGCATCCGGGATCAGCCGCACAATTCCGCTGCCGCGCCCGAGCCGGGTTTCGAACTTGAAGATGGCTTCGATCGCATGGGTGCCGGCGCGCATCACCTTGCGCGGCGCGGCGCGATCGGGATCGATTCTGAAACTTCTGGGGGAGGTGCGGCCGGCGTGGATTTTCAACTCGCTCAGGATTGAGTCCGCGCCGTTGATGGTCTGGATGTTCCAGCTCAGCGCCAGCAGGTCGCGCCAATAGCTGCTCGGATGGAACAGCGCCTTTAGTCCGGTGCCGTCGGGTCCCGCGATCGCGCTTTCGAACTGCGCGAGCCAGCTTTCCGTAGCGATCGCAATGTCGTCGGTTCTGTCGAGCATTCGCGTTTCCCGCAAGCTGCCGTCTTCGCGGCGTTTTCCCCTTGATCCAAAACCTATACCGTTTGGCGGGCCTCAGAAAGAGCGCGAAAGCATAGGCTCATGTCGCCAGCGACAGGATGTGCCCCTGATCCGGCGGAACGCGGCCATTTAATGTATCAAGATAAACTTGCGTCACCGGCCCCTCGCCGCGGCCTTCGGTTATTTTGAGCCATCGATCCAGCATTGGGGCGAAGCCAGACCAAGCCGCGCCGAAACGCTGATCGATGCCGCCCGGGCCCCATTCTTTGGCACGCTTGCGGATCTGGTCAGGCGCGAAGAACCATGACGGCTTGGCGCCCGGCAATTCCGGCTCATCTGGCGACGAGCTGCGGTGTGTGATTCCGATGCGTCCTGAGTATTTCATCTGATCGCCGAAATGCCGATGCAGCCTGGCGCGCAACTCGCTGTTCCCCGCCATGTCCACCAATGCAACCGGAGAATCTGGCGGCAGCGACGTCACGCGGTCATAGGTCACGACGTCGTCGTAGCAGCCGAGCGATCGCACAAAATCGGTGTTGGCCGCCGAAGTGAGCCCGATCACCCTGATATCCTTGCGCAGCGTGTGCAGGAGATGCGCGAGGCCGAACGCGGTCTTGCTGGGCGCGCTGGAGAGCAGGACGCTCCGCGCGCCGTAAAACTCATTCTCGGCCAGATAATCGTCGACCAGAAACGACAGCG
>Ga0137399_10000779_pt1 | contig 13603 bp, 9 predicted proteins | sample czorhiz316metaG_FD_104810 | JGI IMG/M metagenome (GOLD analysis project Ga0137399, IMG submission 104810) | Vadose zone soil microbial communities from Angelo Coast Range Reserve, California, USA - czorhiz3.16 metaG | ecosystem: Environmental > Terrestrial > Soil > Vadose zone | place: USA...
GACCGGCGCTGACCATCCGGAAGTTCAAGCGCGATCTGCTCACCGCCCTGGACCTGGTGGAGCTGGGCGCGATGACCGCGGCGATGGCCGGGTTCCTCGACGCCTGCGTGAGGGCCCGCCGGAACCTGGTGGTCTCGGGCGGGACCGGCAGCGGCAAGACGACTCTACTGAATGTATTGTCCGGCTACATCCCCTCCGGGGAGCGGATCGTCACCATCGAGGACGCGGCGGAGCTGCGGCTCTCCCAGGACCACTGGGTGCAGCTCGAATCGCGGCCGCCGAACATCGAGGGCAAGGGGGCGGTGACCATCCGCGACCTGGTCCGCAACTCGCTTCGCATGCGCCCGGACCGCATCGTGGTGGGCGAGTGCCGCGGGGGCGAGGCGCTCGACATGCTCCAGGCCATGAACACCGGCCACGACGGGTCGCTCACCACCCTGCACGCCAACTCGCCTCGCGACGCGCTCGCCCGCCTGGAGACGATGGTCCTGATGAGCGGCATGGAGCTGCCGGTGCGCGCCATCCGCGAGCAGGTCGCCAGCGCGGTGAACCTGGTCGTCCAGCAGCAGCGCTACGCGGACGGGACGCGCCGCATCTCCGCCATCAGCGAAGTCCGCGGCCTCGAGGGCGACGCCATCGAGATGCAGGACGTCTTCCGGTTCAGGCAGGAAGGCTTCGACGCCGAGGGGCGGGTGGTCGGCCGCTTCGCGCCCACCGGGGTGGTGCCCGCCTTCTACGAGGAGCTGCAGCGCCGGGGCGTCCCGGTCGACATGGACGTGTTCCAGGACGCCTGAGCGCTCTCGAAGTATCGTTGCCGTCGGCCGCCCGGAATGCGCCACCTCGGCGTACTCCCCGCCCGCGGGCGATCAGTCGTTGACGCGGGGCCGCCTCTTGAACCGGCGCGGGACGGCGAACCCGATCTCCTGCGCGATCCAGTCCGGCTCCGCGCTGCCCTGGCAGGTGCCCCAGATCGCCAAGGACTCGTTGCCATAGCGAAGCATCCCGCTGTGCCGGGACTTGTCCCGATCGACCTCCGGGTCGGGATCGGCGAAGCCGAGCTTGTGGCGCAGCAGGTCCACCTCGTCGGGTTTGCCGGTGAGGAACGACCAGTGCTGGTCGTCGACGCCGTGGATCCGGGCATATTCCTTGAGCGCCGCGGGTGAATCCTCCTCCGGCTTCAAGGTCAGCGAGTAGATGAAGATCTCGTGATCCACCGCCTCGCGGAGGATCTTGCGCACGGTCTTCAGATTCGAGGTCGTCGTCGGGCAGATCCCGTCGCACTGCGCGTACATTAGATTCAGGACGACGATCTTGTCCTTGAGGAGGTCGTCGTAGAACTTCACCTTCTCCCCGTTGCTGGTGGTGAGCTCGACGTTCGGGAAGTAGCGCCTGCGCAGCGCCTCCCGTCCCGAGAGCGGAGGCGCGAACCTGCCCTTCGCGCGCGGCGGCGTCGCCGCGGCCACCTTGCGCTCCTCGGCCCGGCCCACCAGACCGCCCGCGACCGGCAACGTCGCGAGCCCCGCGAACAATCCTCTTCTTCCGATCATGTCGGACTCCTTTCCTCGCTGGCCTTGGTTCACGGTCTCGAGTTGGTGTCGCCGGTGGTCGCCACGTCGAACCGCAGCATCATCGCGTGGTCCTCGTGGATGACGTTGTGACAGTGCATGGCATAGCGGCCCAACCAGTCGCGGAACCGCATCCGGATCGTGGCGTTGCTCCTCGGGACCAGGCGCACCGTGTCCTTGCGGGCCAGGTTGACGCCGGTGGGGCTGTTGGTATCGCAACCCGACCAGCAGTACTGGCTGCCCCAGCGGCTGTAGTTCGCGCTGTCGTCGGAGCTGCTGCCGTAGAGGCCCGGCGCCCCCTGCGTCACCTGGTGCTCCTCCAGATGGACGTGGATGGGGTGCGACCAGTTCCAGCCGTTCTGGAAGTTCCACTGCTCCAGGCTGTTCTGCTGGACCAGGAAACGCGGCGAGTTGCACGAGAAGAGACCGCCGTTGATGGTCCACTGTCCATTGCGGTCCTGGTCGAAGTTGAAGCTCCGGCTCACCCGCGGCGAGGCGCTGACGCTGGGCAACGTGTAGTAGCTCGTGCTCGCCGACGGCACGGCGCTGTCGTCCGCGACCGCCGGCAGATCGACGACGATCTTCAGCATCAGGAAGCCCTGGCCGCCGCCGACCACGCTGCCGGTGGGACCGCCCTGCCCGTTCGGCTGGTTGAGCCGGTTCTCCAGGTAGATGGTCTTGCCGGCGTACTGCGCGAAGTCGATGATGACGTCGGCCCGCTCCGCGACCCCCAGCGCCACCGCGGGCACCTGGACCGGATGCGGCAGGAGGTTCCCGTCGTTGGAGATCTGCCAGAACGGCTGCGGGGCCGACAGGTTGTTCGGGTCGGTGACGTAGACCTGCAGGAAGCGCGAGGGACCGGAGTTGGTCCAGCGCAGACGGTAGCGCCGAGGATGCACGTGGAGCACCGGCTGGATCGCGCCGTTGACCATGAACTTGTCGCCGAGGATCCCGTCGATGTTGAAGGTGTCGAAGACCATGGCGCCGGTCACGGCGTCGAAGCAGCGGTCGGCGAACATCATCGGGATGTCGTAGGCCGGGAAGGAAGGCAGCCGGAACCCGGTAGTCTCGTCACCCGTGTCGAAGGAGTTGAAGAGGATGTAGTGCCCCAAGAGGCCCTTGTAGACGTTCTGGGCCGTGAAGCCCTCCCGGTGATCGTGATACCAGAGCGAGCTCAGCGCCTCGTTGATGTCGCCGTTGGTGGACTGGTGGGTCGACAAAAAGCCGGCGAGCTGGTTCGGGTAGTACTGGTCGTAGTACTGCCCGGCGGCGAAATAGTCGCACGGGAACCCGTCGCTCTCGGACGGCGTGTGCCCGTTGTGCAGGTGGGTGGTGACCGAGTTCAGTCCGAAGCCGCCGTTGTCAACCGGCAGGTTGTTGTAGTTGCGGATGAGGATCGGCGTCCCGTACTGCGCCACGAACGTCGCGCCCGGAGAGACTCCGTCGAAGGTCCAGAGCCTCTGGGGCGGCAAATCGGGGGAGACGTTCACGTCGGCATCCCGCTGCCTCACCTGGTAGACCGTGGCCGCCGGGAACGGCAGCGCGCTGTGGCTGCCGATGGGCGACTGGTGCGCGCGCGTGCGCCCCTCGTACGCGATCCCGGTCGCCGGATTGATCGCGTTGTTGGGAGCCAACGTGGGCGCCGGCCCCGTCAGCGCGGAGAGCGCGATGGGCTGCTTCACCGGCGGAACGGGCATGTTCATGGTCCAGGGCGTGGTCACCGGGCTGGCGCAGTTCCCGCAGCCGGTGGTGCCGCGGCTGCAGCTGCCGCTACCCCAGGCGGCGTAGGCCCGCGAGCTCAAGCCGTTCTTCGCCACCAGCATGCCGCCGGCGGTGAGGAGCCCCATCTGGATGAGGTCGCGGCGCGTGAAACCGGCCTTGATGAGCTCCTGCCGGTTCTTGAAGGCCTGGTACATCTCCTTCCAGCGTGAACGCGACACTCTCTCGCCGTCGGCCTTGTAATACATTTTTGCCCTCCTGAGTTTTCCAAGACGGGCGAGCGGTAATCAACGCCATCTGCGACCGGCTCGCGCTGGCTCGAACGAGCGATGCGCACCGTCCACGATCCGCTCCGCGCCTGTCAACTGGAAACCCTCTGGACCGACCGGCGACCACCCCGACCGTGAGCGCGCGCAATTGTTTAGTGAACACGGCAGGCGTTTGCTTGTCGAAACAGATATCGATCGAGTGTCGATCGGGTGTCGATGCCGCCGATCCGATCGGGACCAACGTCTCGGCTTCACCTCACCGCGTACCCGGCGGCGCGCCACTGCCCGTCGTCGCACAGCATCTCGGTGACGCTCTCGAACGCGACCGGCCGCCGGGCGAACTCCGACCGGTACTCCACCACCACGTACCGGCCCGGCGGCGCCGACGGAACCGAGCGCGTCTCCATCAGGGAGATCAGCTTGCGCAGGCGCGGACTCCCCAGGGACGCGCGGATCGCGGCCGCGGACTCCGTCCAGCCGGCACGCGGCGTGCTCCGTTGCAGGACCGGCGCCGCCGCTTCCCAGCTCTCCTCGAGCCGGCCGGAGTCCAGGAGCGCAAGCCATGCGTCGGCCTGCCGCTTGGCCGCGCGCGAACCGGCGAGGTCGCGTTCCTCGTCCGGCGGGACCGGCATCGCCCGGGGGAACGGCTTGCTCGCACCGGCCGCGCGCTTCCACTTTCCCGAGGGTTGGCGCTCATACAGCAGGTCCTGATCGACGACCTCGCTCCCGGAACCGAGCCGGGCGATGATCACCACCGCTTTGTCGTTCTCGTGCTCGGCGTGCGGGCGCAGGTACTGGAACAGCTCTTCGGCGGCTCCCTGCAGCTCGTTCTGCGTCTGCGCGGTGCTCAGGTAGGAGAAGGCCAGCGCGAGCCGCTTGCCCTCGGCGTCGAGCAGCGGCCCCGAGTTGAGCACGCGGAAGACGTTGCCGGACGCCAAGGTGAGCAGAGCGTACTCGGTCGGCGTGGCGTTGGCGGGCTTGGTGATCGAGGCGAGGGCCGCCGAGAGGAGCAGCGAAGTCACGAGCATGCGCCGCACTCTAGACCAGAACCTGCCGCAGGGAGCGCCACGAGTTTCGCCGCCAATCCCGCTCCGGAAAGCCCCATTCCTCGTCGTGGCAGCGGACGTACAGGGGGTCGCTCGTCGATCGGCGCGTTGCGCGCGCATGGTCGCATGCCGGCAAGCCTGTTAGAAATTGCCGGTGCCCTCGCTCTGGCTCGTCGACGGTTCGCACGCCATCTTCCGCGCGTATCACGCGCTGCCGCACCTCTCCACGCGCCAGGGGGTCCCCACCAACGCCGTCTACGGATTCACCACCATGCTGCTGCGGGCGATCCGCGAGGGCAGCCCCACCCACCTGGCCGTCGCCTTCGACGAGGAGGGCAAGCAGGCGCGCATCGAGATCTACGCCGACTACAAGGCCACCCGAGGGGCGCCGCCGGACGACCTGAAACCCCAGTTTCCCCTCGTGCGCCGCGTCCTGGAGGCGCTCAACGTGCCGGCCGTGGGATTGTCGGGGTGGGAGGCGGACGACGTGATCGCGACGCTCGCCCGCCGCGCCCGCTCGCTGGGCTGGGAAGTGGTGATCGTCACCGGCGACAAGGACCTGCTGCAGCTCGTGGACGGCGCCGTCCGCTGCTACGACAGCATGTACGAGAAGTGGTACGGCCCCGCCGAGGTGGAGGAGAAGTGGGGAGTCCCCCCGCACCTCGTCGCCGACCTGCTCGCGCTGACCGGAGACAAGATCGACAACGTGCCCGGCATCCCCGGGGTGGGCGAGAAGACGGCCGCGGCGCTGCTCAAGGAGTTCGGCACCCTGGAGGGAGTGCTGTCGCACGCCGGGGAGATCAAGAAGCCCAAGCTGCGCGAGAACGCGCTCGCGAACCTCGAGACGGTGCGCCGCGCGCGCAAGCTCATCCAGCTCCACGAGGAGCTTCCCCTGCCCGTGCAGCTCGAGGACCTCCTGCGCAAGCCCCTCAACGAGGAGAAGGCCCGCGCCCTCTTCACCGAGCTGGAGTTCGTGCGGCTGATCAAGGACCTCCCGCGACCCGCGCCGACGCCGCCCTCGGGCGCGAGATCGATCGCCACCGACCTCGCCGCGGTGGAGAAGCTGGTCGCCCGCGCCCGGCAAGCCGGCCGCATCGGGCTCCTCACCTTGACCAGCGCCGACGAGCCGCTGCACGACGAGCTGCTCGGCGTGGCGATCTCGCTGCCCGAAGAGTCGGTGTACGTGCCCCTCGGTCACCGGCCGCGCGGGGGTCCGTCCGGGGCGCTCTTCGCTCCCGCCGAGCTGGACGGGCGCAAGGCGATCGCGCTGCTCCGGCCATTGCTGGAGGATGCGCAGGTACGCAAGGACGGCCACGATCTGAAGCGCGATCTGGTCGCCTGGAAGCGCGCCGGCATCGACTTGCGCGGGCTCTCGGTCGACGCGCGGCTGGCTTCGTACCTGCTCGATCCGACCGGCCGCGACCACTCGCTGGCGCAGACCGCGCGGGAGCGCATCTCCTGCGAGCTGCCGCTGCTCAAGGAGCTGTGCGAGAAGACCGGCAAGGGGAAGAAGGCGACCCCGCTCCCGGAGGTCCCGGTGGACGAGGTGGGCGCGGCCGCCTGCGCCCTCGTCGAGGGCGCCCGCCGGCTCTCCGCCGCGCTCGAGGAGGACCTGCGCGGCGACCCCGAGCTGTGGCAGCTCTACTCGGAGCTGGAGCTGCCCCTCGAGGAAGTGCTCGCGCGCGTCGAGCTGACCGGCATCTCGCTCGACGTGCCCCGCCTCGAGGCGCTGAACCGCGAGCTGGGCACGCAGATCGACCAGCTCCTGCGCGAGATCACCGAGCTCGCGGGCGAGGAGTTCCTGCCCACCTCCAACCAGCAGCTGGCGGAGATCCTCTACAAGAAGCTGCAGCTCCCGGTCTTGAAGCGCGGCAAGACGGGTCCTTCCACCGACCAGGAAGTGCTGGAGGAGCTGGCGCAGCAGCACCCGATGCCCGCCAAGGTGCTGGAGCACCGGCAGCTGACCAAGCTCAAGTCGACCTACCTCGACGCGCTGCCCGCGGCGCTCGGCAAGGACGGCCGGCTGCACACGACCTTCGATCAGGCGGTCGCCGCGACCGGCCGCCTGGCCTCGATCAATCCGAACTTGCAGAACATCCCCATCCGGACGCCGCTCGGCGCGCGGATCCGCGAGGCGTTCACGCCCCGCCCGGGCTGGACGCTGCTCAGCGCCGACTACAGCCAGATCGAGCTGCGCGTGCTCGCGCACATCTCCGGCGATCCCGTGCTGCGCGACAGCTTCCTCTCCGGCGAGGACCTGCACGCGCGGACGGCCGGCGAGACCTTCGGCGTCCCCGCCGCCGAGGTGACCCGGCAGCAGCGCGACATCGCCAAGATGATCAACTACGGCATCGCGTACGGCCTCTCCTCGTTCGGGCTGGCGCACCGTCTCGGGCTCGAGCAGTCCGAGGCGCACGCGATCATCGAGCGCTACTTCGCCCGGTACCGCCGGGTGAAGGAATGGTTGGACGCCACCATCGAGGAGGCGCGGCGCAGCGGGCGGGTGAAGACGCTCTTCGGGCGGCGCCGCTACCTGCCGGACATCAACTCCAAGAACCCGGCAGCGCGCAACGCGGCGGAGCGGACCGCGGTGAACACACCCATCCAGGGCACCGCCGCCGATCTGGTCAAGCGGGCCATGCTCCGCGTCGACCGCGCCCTGACCGCGCGCGCGCTTCAGGCGAAGATGCTCCTCCAGGTCCACGACGAGCTGGTCCTGGAAGCGCCCCCCGCCGAGCTGGACTCGGTCGGCCCCCTCCTGGTCGAGGAGATGAAGGGCGCCGCCGACCTCGCCGTCCCCTTGGAAGTCGACCTGGGCCACGGCGACACCTGGGCCTCCGCCCACTAGCCCTCAGGGCTACAAACGTTTCACGCAGAGTCCGCAGAGGCCGCAGAGACTTTTTTTGCGCGTGCTAACGATCTGGCGCTCGCACCCGTTCGTGGATGAACCAGATTCCCTCTGCGGTCTCTGCGCGCTCTGCGTGAAACGCTTTTGAGTTATTGGATGGAGAGGGTGGTGGTGCCGCGGGAGGCGGCGGGGTCGGCGGCGGAGATGGATGCGCCGGAGAGGGCTTGGGAGACGCAACGGGCGGTGTCTTCGTCGCGCGCCGCGTCCAAGACCACCTGGGGATTGCGGACCTGGCCGTCCTGCACGCCGAAGCTGACGACCAGCGAGCCCCGCCGGCGGGCCGCCTGGGCGCAGCGGTCCAGCGCGCCTTGGACGGCGGCGAGGCGATCCTTCCCCGCGTCCGGGCGCGGCATCTCGGTGTCCAGCAGGACCTTGTCGACGCGGAAGGTCCGGGCGGTACCGGGCTTGTCCACCGGCAGGCCCTCCTCGTCGGCGACCGCCACGGGGGCGGAGTCCACCTCGAGCTCCCACCAGAGTGGAAGGCCCCCCATCCGGAAGATTCGCGCCGCCGCATTGCCGGCGCACCGCTCGGCGGAGGCGCGGAAGTACACCGTCAAGGAGAGCTTTCCTGCCTTCTTCGCCGCCGCCCACTGCTTGGCCTGGTCCGGCGTTGCGCGGAAGGCGACGTCATCGATGCCGGCGAGATCGAGCGTGAGCGCGCCGTCCAGGGCCCGCAGCGCCCGATCCCCGTCGAGCTCCAGCTCCTGTTCCGCCTCGTTGTACCGCCCCAACCCGAACCCGTTCGCCGGCACCCACACGTGGTAGGTCCGCGAGAGCGCCTGCGCGCGCGACCGGGCCGGCGACACGCCCGGGGCGGGCTCGCCGCCGGGTTCCTTCAGGGCCGCGCAGATGTCGCGCACCTGGTCCTCGGCGGTCAGCGCGGCGGCGTCCCGCGGCGGGACCTGCGCGGCGGCGACGAGCGCGATCAGGGGGAGCAGCATCCGGCCAGCATAAGGCCGGTGCGCCGGGAGGCCAACGGTCAGGAGACCAGCCGCACCGCTCCGGGGACGACGGTGAATGTGGCAGGAAGTCGCCCGATCAGCTCCCCGTCCGCCTCGATGTGGACCGGCCCTCTCGCCTCGCCCAAAGGCTCCAGCCGCACCGAACGCGCCGTCGCGATGCGCGTACCTTTGAGCTTCACGTGCGATCCGTCGTACATCGCCCCACTGCGCAGCACGAAGTCGGAGAGCGAAAAACCGCTCCAGATCGTCACGTGGAAGAGCCCGTCGTCGAGCAGGGCCCCCGGGGCGACCACCATGCCGCCGCCGAAGCAACGGCCGTTCGCGACGGCGAAGGTGGTGACTCCGCCCTCCTCGAACGGTCCGGCGTCGAGCGACCAGCGGACGGGGACGTCCCTCCAGCGCGCCAGCGCCCGCAGCGAGGCGAGCGCGAAGGTGAGCTTGCCCCCGAGCACCTTGCTGCTCGCGTTCACGATGCGGACCACGTCCGACCCCACGCCGGCCTCGGCCACGTTGACGAAGTAGCGGGCGGCGGGCTGCCCCTTGGAGTCGACGAAGTCGATGCGTCCGACGTCGATCGGCCGGCCGTCGCCCTTGAGGCGCGGCGCGCAGGACCGCAAGTCGCCGTCGAGGCCCACGGTGCGACGTAGATCGCCGCCGGTGCCGCGCGGGAGGATGCCGAGAGCCGCCCCGGGGCGGACCGGGCGCGCCGGCTCGCCGTGGCGCGGCTCCTCGAAGAACCCGTTGACGACCTCGTTGATGGTGCCGTCTCCGCCGACCGCGATCACGAGGTCCGCGCCCCCGCGGAGCGCACGCCGGGCCAGGTCGCAGGCGTGCATCGGCCGCTCGGTGAAGGCGTGCCCGTGCTCGCCGACCGCCGCGCGGACCGCGGCGGAGATGTCGTCGAAATGGCGCCCGGTCGTGCCGTTCGCCGCGCGCGGGTTGACGATCAGGAACGGCTTCACGCCGGCTGTTCTACCGCGACGCCCATCCAGCGGGCGAGCACGCTGACCACGTCCTCGGCGCGCAGCGCGGCGGCGCAGCCGGGGCTGGCCGTGACCGCGGGCGCGCCGCACCTCTCCAGCTCTTGTCGCCGGTCGTCCGCGATGGCCTCCGCCACGGCCGGCAGCGTGCGCGGCAGCAGACCGTTCGCGCCGCAGCAGGCGGTATCGGCGCCGCAGCGGAGCGGCTCCCGCACCTCCTCCACGGCCGCAGCCAGGAGCGCCCGCGGCGCGGTCAGCTCGGAGAGGCCCCGGGCCAGCTCGCAGGGGTCGTGGAACACGACCGACTCCGGCAGCGGCGGACGTTCGCGCAGGTCGGGCCGCGCGGCCAGGGCCCGGGACAGGTAGGTGGTGACGTGCTCGACCCGGCTGCCGTCGGGCAACGCGGGCCACCGTTCGCGCATCGCGCGCGCGCATCCCGGCGAGAGAGTCACCAGATGTACCGGCGCCGGCTTGCGCGACCCGCCCAGGATGTCCATGCGCACCCGCGCCGCATGCGCCGCGAACGTCTCCGGGTGTCCTGCCTCGACCAGCTTGAGCCCGCAGCAGAGCGCCCCCTCAGGCGCCAGCACGAGCCCCGCCCCGGCCGCCCGCGCCACCGCCAGCGCCTCCCTGACCACCTTCCCTCCCGCCGCCAGCGCATCGCACCCCGCAAACAACATCGGCTTCCCCATCCCGGGCTCCACCGCAGGCCGCAGTAGGGCCGTCACGGCCCCCACCATCCCCCGGAAGCGTGTGGCAGCCGCCGACCGTTCCGCCGTCGCCGTGGCCGTCGGAGTCGCCGTCGCCCTCGCTGTCGGAGTCGCTGTCGCAGTCGCAGTCGCTGTCGGAGTCGCCATCCCCGTCCCCTCTTCCGCCTCGATCCTCCGGAGCACGCTCCTCAGGTCCACGTCTTCCGCATGCCCCGCGCTGCTCACCCTCCTCGCCACCTCCGCCCACGCTCGCGGCGCCGTCCCCGCCCTCACCGCTCCCGCCCGCGCCGCATAGAGCAGGGCCGGCACGTCGTTCGCGTGCGCGCAGTACGTCTGGCAGCGCAGGCACCCGGTGCAGGCGGCGAAGGCGAGCGCGGCCGACTCGTCCGGCGCGCGCCCCGCGAGCGCCGCCAGCGAGACCTTCCCCCAGGGCGTGAACGCCTCCCGCGAGGTGACCTCGGAGGCCGGACACGCGAAGCGGCACATCTTCGGGCAGAACACGCACAGCTCGAGGGCGCGCGTCAGGGCCGTCACCGCCGCTCCTCCGCGCCGAGCGCGGCGACCAACCGGCCCCACGCGGCTCCTGCTCCCATCTCCTCCCACGACGGCCCTGCCTCGCGGAGCCGCCTCGGCGCGATCAGGCGCGCTCGGACCGCGCGCGCGGCTCCGGCGGACTGCTCGACGCCCTCGCCACCCAGCGACACCACCGCGAACGCTCCGCCCGCGTGCATCCCATACAGCGCGAGCTCCCGCGCGCCGGGATGTCGTGCGAACGCGGCGAGGGCGCCCCAGCGCGCGTCCACCTCGACGCCGCCCGAGGAGGCCGGCGCGCGCACCTCCGGTCCCGCTTCCACGGCGAGCGGCTCGCCGAGCGCGCGCACCGCGCGGTCGCGCAGGAGGCGCCCCGCCTCGGGTCCCTCCCACGACAGAGCGACCAGCGCGGCCCCCTCGTGCAGCCGGAGCATTCCGCGGGCCGGCGCCAGCCGGTCGCCGCACAGCCGCTCGACCATGCTCACCGCGGCCGGGAGATCCGGGGCGCGCCAGGCGGCGTACGCCGGCGGCGCCGCCGGAAAGAGCCGGATCCAGGCAGCCGCGATCACGCACAGTCTGCCGGCGCCCCCGAGCGCCAGGTGATCCAGGTCGGGTCCGGTCGCCGAGCGCGGCGCGGCGCGGCTCTCGGCGATCCGCCCATCCGCCAGCACCGCGGACACGGACAGGGCGGCGGTCTCGCGCCGGGCCCCAGGGACGGCGCGCTCGGCGCGGGTCGGTCCCGCGAGCCAGGCGCCCACCGACCCTGCGCGCACCGAGGGCAACAGCGGCCCGAGGGTGGCTCCGGCGCGGCGCGCCGCCGTCTCCAGCGCGGCGACGCTGCAGCCGGCCTCCACCCGCGCGATGCCGGTCGCTCCGTCCACCGAGGCGATGCGGTCGAGCGCGGTCAGCTCCAGCAGGGCCCCACCCGCGGGAGCCTCGACGGGCGCATCGCCGTTCCCGCGCACGCGCACCGGCAAGAGGTGGCCGCGCAGCACCGCGACCGCCCTGCCCAGCGCCGCGATGCTGGGCGGCGTGACGCGCAGCCCGTCTCCCTCGGCCACCACCGCCGATCCAGTGGTCGATAGATCGTCTCGGAGCCCGTTCACAGCAGGAGCTTTCCCGGGTTGAGGATCCCGTGCGGATCGAAGGCCTGCTTGAGCGCGCGCAGCTGGCGCATCCCTTCGCCGTGCTCGCGGGGAAGGAAGACCTGCTTGTGCAGGCCGATGCCGTGGTGGTGGCTGAGCGTGGCGCCCGCGTCGCACGCGGCCGAGAGGGCCGCGTTCCAGCACGCGTCGTAGCGAGCCTCGGCCTGCTCGAGGTCGTCGGCGTCGCTCGCGCCCGCCGGGGCGCCGGCCAGCCCGACGAAGGTGAAGTAGATCGAGCAGCCTTCCAGGTAGGCGTGGGAGAAGTGCGCCATGACGAAGGCGTGCGGCGCGACCGCGTGGCGGACGGCGCCGTAGAGCGCGTCGAGCCGGTCCCAGGTGGTGGCGACCTCCATCGTGTCCACGAACGCGCCGGCCGAGAAGAGCGGCGACTGCCGGTAGCTGATCTTGTACCGGTTGGCCAGCCACTTCTCCCCCGGCGTGGGTCCCAGGTCCTCGGCGCCTTCCGCCGCGAGCAGCCGGAGCGCCAGCTCGCCCTCTTCGCGCGCGTCGGAGGAGGCGAACGGGCCGTCTCCCTCGAATCCGAGGAGCAGGAGCGACGACCCCGGCAGCGCGTCGACCAGGCGGTTGAGCAGGACGGGCGCGCGCAAGGCGAGCCTCAGGGCCTCGCCCTGGGCGCCCTCCACCACCCAGCGCAACGGCTCGGGGACCTGGACGTGCGCATCGCCGCCCCCGCGGCCGGCCAGCAACGTGTCGAGCGGATCGTAGAGACGCGCGACCGCGGGTCGCAACCCCGATCGCATCAGCGCGCGCAGGCCCGCCATGCCCGCCTGCACCGAGCCGAAGCGGAGCCCGCGCATCCACCGCGCGGCCGGCGACGGCCAGCAGCGCAGCCGGGCCTTGGTGACGATCGCCAGGGTGCCCTCGCTGCCGACCAGGAGCTGCACGAGGTCCGGCCCGGCGCACGGGACGTCCTGCGTGCGCAGGACTTCCCCCGTGCCGTCCACTGCCTCGAGCGCCAGCACCATGTCCTCGATCTTGCCGTAGCGCGAGGAGAGCTGGCCCGCGCTGCGCGCCGCCAGCCATCCCCCGACGGTCGAGCAGTAGATGCTGGAGGGAAAGTGGCCCAGCGTCGCGCCCGCCCCGCCGAGCAGCTCCTCGAGGCGCTGTCCGTTCATCCCGGCCTCGACGTCCACCGTCCGCGCGGGCAGGTCGATGCAAGGAGGACCGGACAGCCGCTTCAGGTCGAGCGCGATCCCGCCCTTCACGGGCACCGCGCCGCCGCACACGCCGCTGCCCGCGCCGAACGGCACCACCGCGACGCGCCGCTCGGCGGCGAATCGCACCACCCGCGCGACCTCCGCCGCCGAGGCCGGCCAGACGACCACGTCGGGCGGGTGCGGAGCCACGCCGGTCTTCGTCCACAGGAGCGCGCGCGGCCAGCAGTCCCGGGACATGGCCCACAGGTCGGCCGGCTCGCAGGACGCGGCGCCCGCGCCGAGCAGCGCGGTCAGATCGCGCTCGAGGGCCCTGCCCCGCGGTCCCGCGCCGCGCAGCGGAGAGGTCACGTACCGAGCCCGGGCTGCGCGGCCGCGACCGGCTCCTCGGCGGAGGCCAGCTCGGCGGCCGGCGCGCGCGCCGCGTCCACCTCCACCAGCTTGCGCCGGGTGAAGGCGAAGATCTCGAGCAGCGGGACCGCGCGCGGGCACACGTCCTGGCAGGCGTGGCAGACCCCGCAGGCGTCCAGGGTGGCGATCGCCGCGCGCAGGTGCGGCAGCTCGGGCGTGGCCCGCGAGTAGGCGATGGCGAA
>Ga0137399_10000780_pt1 | contig 13588 bp, 13 predicted proteins | sample czorhiz316metaG_FD_104810 | JGI IMG/M metagenome (GOLD analysis project Ga0137399, IMG submission 104810) | Vadose zone soil microbial communities from Angelo Coast Range Reserve, California, USA - czorhiz3.16 metaG | ecosystem: Environmental > Terrestrial > Soil > Vadose zone | place: USA...
GATCACCGAATTCGCCGGGTACGGCTTCAATAAATCCCACTCGTGTGCCTACGCGCTGCTGGCCTACCAAACGGCGTGGCTGAAAACGCACTACCCGGTCGAGTTCATGGCCGCGCTGCTGACCTCGGAAACGGGTAACACCGATAAGGTGGTGAAGTACATCCACGAAGCGCGCGTCATGGGTATCCAGGTGCTCCCCCCGGATGTGCATGAGAGCGCGCTGTACTTCACTCCGGTGGGAGAGGCCATCCGATTTGGCTTGGCGGCGATCAAGAATGTTGGCGAAAACACCGCCAAAGGGATCTGCGAAGCGCGCGGGCGTTGCGGGCGTTTCAACAACATCTACGAGTTCTGCGGGGCGGTGGACGCGAAGCTGCTCAATCGCCGCGTTCAGGAGAGCCTGATCAAATCTGGAGCGATGGATTCGTTCGGTTCCCCTCGCGCATCGCTCTGGGCTACCATCGACCCAGCCCTGGGGCATGGGCAAAGAGCGGGACACCAGAGATCGGTTGGCCAGCGCGCACTCTTCGGAGCGCGAGCGGTACCTGTCGAGGAGGCATTCAACGAGCTGCCGGATGTCGCGGAATGGTCAGAAGACGAGCGCCTTGCCGGCGAATACGCTACGCTGGGGTTTTACGTGTCCGGCCACCCGCTTGCGAAATACACGGGGCGGTTGAAGCAACTGGGAGCCACCGAACTCGGGGCCATCGAGGGGAAGCGTTCCGGCGAAGAGATCGCTGTGGCGGGTATTGTCGTGGCGGTTCGCCCCATGCGCTCACGCAAGGGCGACCGTTGGGCCATCTTCACTCTCCAGGATATGACTGGTGTGCTGGAAATTCTGGCTTTCCCGGAGGCGTTTGCGCGGGTGGAAGCGATGTTGAAGGGCGCGACGCCGCTGCTCATCAAGGGGCGCGTCAATGTCGAAGAAGCCGGCACGCGCATCGCGATGATGGAAGCCCAGCCGCTTGAGGATGTCGCCGAACCTCTGCCCAGCTTGCTGCGCGTTCACGTGGATCTCGGACTGCTAGACGAGTTCACCCTCGATCGTTTGCACGAGCTGTTCCGGAGCAAGCCGGGGCCTTGCCCGGTGGCATTTGAGCTGCGCTACGCGGATGGCTCAATCGCCACGCTTGAGGCCCAGCAACGCGTGCGCCCCGACCGTGCGCTTGTCGAGGCGGTTTGCGAAATGTGCGGGACCGACGCTGTTGAGGTCTTGCGTTGATGCCTTCCAGCCACTAGGATCGATCCCCCGGCTCCCGAGCATGGACAACAAACGGCGCAAACGCGAGATCGAGCAGCTCGAGAAGAAAGTCGAAGACCTCCGCCGGCTGGCCTCGCCGCAGATTCCTGAAGCGGAGCTGGAGCGCGTGCGCGCTGAGATCAATTTTCTCAAGCGCGACTTCCACGCTCATCTGGACGCCTGGCAACGCACACAACTCGCGCGCCATCCACAGCGGCCCTCCACACTCGATTACATTCGACTGCTCTTCGCAGACTTCACCGAAATCCATGGTGACCGCGCCTTTGCGGACGATCCAGCGATGGTCACCGGCATGGCACGTTTCCACGGGCGACCGGTCGCCGTCATCGGCCAGCAGAAGGGCCGCGACACCAAACAAAAGCTTGCGCGCAACTTCGGCATGTCCAAGCCCGAAGGTTATCGCAAAGCCCTGCGGGTGATGAAAATCGCCGGCAAGTTTGGTCGGCCGATCTTCACCTTTGTGGACACGCCTGGCGCCTATCCGGGCATCGACGCCGAGGAGCGCGGTCAAGCTGAGGCCATCGCTCGAAATCTGCGGGAGATGGCGCGGCTGCCCGTGCCTATCATCGTCACCATCACCGGAGAAGGCGGGTCAGGTGGGGCGTTAGCCATCGCTGTGGGCGACACGGTGAACATGCTGGAGAATTCGATTTACTCGGTGATTTCGCCGGAGGGTTGCGCCTCGATCATGTGGCGCGATGCTTCTAAGGCCGAGCAGGCTGCCGCAGCGCTGAAGATTTCTGCTCCCGATTTACTGGAACTCGGCCTGATCGACGAAATCGTGCCGGAGCCCGATGGCGGCGCGCATCTGAACCATGAGGCTACCGCCCAGCTCCTTGACCCGGTGCTCGAACGCTGGTTGAAGGAATTGGTGCGGTTACCCACCCCGGAGCTACTCGATCGCCGTTATGAAAAGTATCGCCGCATGGGCCAGTTTATGGAGCAGGCGGCCATACCTTAACTTGATGGAACTATCTAGCTTGTGCTGCGTATAGGAGAGTATCCAACGACAAAGCTTCGGAGGGGTACATGTTCTGTGACCGTTGCGGGACCGAATTGCAGCCGGGCCAGAGATTTTGCGGTTCTTGCGGCAAGCCGGTGGGCGTGGCCGTTGTTCCTCCGGCCCCAAGTGGACGCGTTGCTCGTCACCTGCACCTCTTGGCTGTACTCTGGTTCGCGGCCTCCGCTATCAACCTGATCGGGGCCGTCGCTGTATTCATCGTGGCGAACACCCTGTTCGGCCATTCCATCCGCTTTGAGAATGCCTGGCCGATGCAGGGTTTCCTCCAGACGTTGCTGTCCGCCGTCGCGGGGCTGCTATTCCTCAAGGCGGTGGCTGGGTTCGCTGCGGCCTGGGGCTTGCTCGAGCGGCAACCCTGGGCGCGCGTGTTGACTCTGGTGCTGGGGTTCGTCAGCCTGATCCACATCCCGTTTGGCACCGCTCTAGGCATCTACACGATCTGGGTGCTGCTACCTGGCCAAGCCGATGAGGAGTATCGCCGCCTGGCCCAGGCCGCGTAGCCGTATTCGCGAGGGGTCGGTTTCGCTTAACTTTCGCATCGCATCGGGTCAGTTGGGATGCAGCATCGAATCTCCAACTCTCCTCCTTCCCCTTGAACTTCCGGCCTCCAGCTTCCAGCGCCCACCCTTTGTTGATTCGCTATCTGACTTCCGTACCGTGGTTGTTCGGTGCGACAATATGTCCTAGCCTGTTTTTGTGCCCGGTGAATGGTTCTGCAGGTACGAGGGAGAAACCTTCCTTGAGGCCGGCGACACAAAGCAAGCGTGGGGTCGATTCGAGGCGAACCGAGAATATGGGCGAACCCTTCCGTCCCTTTGAGCGTCTGGTTGAAATTGAGATTCTGGGTAAGATGTTCCAGGTCCCGGAAAAGAACTCTGTCCTGCGCTGCTTCCAGTTCATCAGCCCGGACACCATTCCTTACGGGCGGTTTTGCTGGAATCAGGAATGCCAGTATTGCCGCATCGATTGCCAGTTGCCCGACGACGACCAGCCGCGCGAGATGCTGAGTTGCAAGTTTCTGGTTATGGCTGGGATGTCGATCACCGAGATCAGCCCGGAACTCAAATGGTGCCTGCGAGCTAAGCTGCGCCGGTGACGCGCTGACCCCTCTCCTTATCGCCTTTCTCGGCCAGGCAAGAGCACTGCGCAACTTTTTCTTGCCAGCGGGTGTGCTGAGCACTTGGGCGTCACCCACCAGGCCGGAACCGACCCGAGGCGCCAGCCCGAGCGCGTGGAGGGCGGTGTATTCCCAAGAATTGGAGCGCCCTTCGGCTGCACTGGCAACCGAGTCCCACCGAACTAGACCCAAAAATCCCTCGCTCGGTGTCGCTGGTGAGCATGACCATTGCGCCCGCTATTGTCGCGGATTACCATGTCCTCCCATCCGGTTAAGGGTGCGTCACACCGGGAGGGAAGGAATTCCTGCCGCCTGGCTACGGGCAAGTGGTAGCGAGGCGATGGCAAGCCGATGACGGAGATTCTCTGCGACGGTTGCGGTATACCGGCGACCCCGGAGCACATCGCTCAGCGGTTACGGCACCTTGAGTTGGCAACTCGCTTTCGTCCCATTCACATCGGGATCTTGTTTGTTGCCGAGGCGCCTCCGCCACGCTTGGAAAACTATTTTTACTATTGTGTTTCAGATCGCAGTGAAAATGACTCACAGCGGACCGGCTCCTCGGGCATCCTGTTTGATAGTCTGCTCCAGGGTGTGGGCATCCCAGAGCCGGCCGGGAAGGGAGACGAAGCGCGTCTGGCAGAATTTCAAAAGCGTGGGCTTTTCCTCGCGGATCTCGTCGAGTGCCCTCGAGAAGAAGCTGTCAATGACGAGGCGCACCAGGCCGCCCAACTCGGCAAAATCGAGTCACTGATTCAGCGCTTCGCCCCGACCCTTCTCAAGCGCATCCAGTTCTCCTATAAGCCCAAGTATGTCGCTCTGATTTCCAGGCGACTCCGCCACCTAATCCCCATTTTCCAGCAGGCAGGCCTGGGCGATCGACTGTTGCTCGATCGGGGCTTGCCACTTCCTTTTCCGCACAGTGCGGCGACCCGGGAGCGATTTGTTGCAAGCTTGACCGAGGTATTGTCCAAGGCCGGGGCGCGAGCAAAGGGCGCATGAGAGGCGCTCGCGACGTGCGGCCCTTCTTCGCACGGCCGACTATCGGGTAGCGGGCAGGCTGGTACTCACATTCTGTTGTTTGGCCCTATTTTTCAACCCCATCTCACACCCTTACATTGCAGAGAGCCCCAAAGACAAGTCCCCGCAGCGCGGCCCTTAGAGATGTTGACAAAAAAGGGGCCGGCTTCTGAATGACCGGCGAGATCAACTCTTTCAGTACCCAGCACACCTCGACCGGGCAAGTGAATGGCGATCATCCAGGGTTCCCCAGGTGGCTGTGTAATGGCCAAGGCGAAGAAACGCGTCAATGCAGAGAAGCGGCAACATCCCCGACTCAGGATCAATCCGGGGATGCCCGCCATACGAGTAGCTTTGCAGCCACTTAGCGGCGGAGAGGAAGGACTCCTCCGAGGAAAGGTTCATAATTTTAGTGCCGGTGGCTTTTGCCTGGTGGCTGATCACATGGTCCGACCATCCCAGGTTTTTCGCTGCGTGATCCCCTTTCCTGACCTGCCTTTTGTCATCCCCACACTTTTGCGGACTCGGTGGTGCAAGCGGCGCCAGCAGGCTCGGAAATACTTTGCGGGTCTGCAGTTTCTCTCCTAACTGGCGAATTGATTGCGGTTCAGTTTCAGCCGTAATGGGACTTCCGACCGAGCGGGGGGAGATGGTCTGAACCAGCCGATTCACTGCACCCGCAGGCAATTCAATGCGCCCCCAACTCTAACTCTCTCCCAGCTTCTATATTTTCTGACGCCGTTCCGCACCCTAAGAGTATAGAAGAGAATGCTTTCACTCACGGTCGCCCACTGGGCGGAAAATGAAGAAGCATTCTCGGGGGGAGCACGTCCCCCGCCCATCCAATCCCAGCTTGGAATCCTGTTCGTTTCACTGGTTCCGCAAACGGAGAATCCATCGTGTCGATACTAAAGAAGCGCGCGGAGTTGAACAGGCGCAAACATCTGAGATTCCCGGCGAATCCGCGCCTCGCCCGTCTACGGATGGCCCTACAAGGAACCGGCCGGGACGCCGTCAGGCCGATCCGGGGACAGATCCATGATTTCGGTACAGGGGGGGTCTGCATGTTGATCAGTCGCAAGGTCCGGGTTTCGCACGTCTTCCGTGGCATGATCCCCTATCCTGATTTTCCCCTCGCTATTCCAACCCTGCTGCAGGTCCGTTGGGGCCAGCATGATCCTAAGACGAATAAGTACTTGGTCGGTTTAGAGTTTCTATCTTAAAGCTGCCGTGCTCTCGGCTCATGCCCTCCTGGGCGGGAGTGATCTCTTTACTGGTTCGCCTCTCACGCCAACTACCGCGACCTGGTCCGCGCCTGGCCTCAGTGACGACGGCGACCTTCCCGCGAAGGATTTGCGGGAATTATGGTGACCACCAACGGTGTCAGCCTGCCGAAGCAAACAACCGAAAGGGGTAGCAGGAAAGGTCTCCCGCGGCGCTGACATTCAACACATCTGGAGGAATTTCCTGCGCAACGGGCCTTCTCAATTTCCCAAGACTGCAAACGGCCAGCATCGTCGCATTTAGCCTCGGTACTGGACTGGAAGTACCGGGAAATTTTAAACCTACTTTGTTACTTGCCAGATCTCGTTAACAATGCAATCTTAGTTGCGGTGCGAGCCGATTCCACCTGGTAGTGTGCCTTGCTCCCAAGAGCGGCCGAGGGAAGCGAGAAGCCGCATCGGAACAAGGGGCAGGAATGACGCTGAACAAACCTGTTATGCGCCATCGCCTCGAAGGACAGGGTCATACGTTGTCCCAAAACTGACCCTCACACCAGTACCGTGACTTTCGCCAGGGTGTAGGCTGTGAGCTCGGGCCCAAACGAGCACGGGTAGGGGCCAGAGAAATGGAATGTCCCGATAAATCTTGGCCCGAAAGGCAAACGCAGGTCGGGCGAAGCGTGCGGGTCAGATACAGTTAGGAAAAGGGCTCACGCGCTGGTGCTTTTTAATGTGCCCGAGCCGCTGTATGCTAAAATGTGAATTTTAGAGGCGGCACGCGCAAGGGGAGAAATGCAATGCAGAAGCAAACCAAATTCGTGGCGGGCGCGCTCATCATAATCGTCTCGCTGGGCTGGCTCGCATGGGTAGGCGCGAAAGAGAGCAAGACCTACTATCACACCATTGCGGAACTCTCTACGCCGAAGGGTGCCGAGGCGCGCCATCGCATGCGCGTGGGCGGTACGGTTCGCGCCGGCTCGATCGCGCGATACACCGGGCGGGTGGACTTTGTGATCGAAGGGGAAGGGAAGTCGCTCCCGGTCAGCTACACGGGAAGCGACCCGCTGCCCGATACATTTGTGGATAACAGTCAGGCCCTGGTCGAGGGAAGGCTGGCGCCGAACGGCACCTTCGTGGCCGACAAAGTTCAGGCCAAGTGCGCGTCAAAATATGAAGCGGCGCCGGGCCAGAAGAAGAAAGACTACGAAAACCCAGGGTACTCGAACAAAAAAAGCTAAACCGTTCTAGAGGTGTTTGTGGACCTGTTTGGGTCATTCGCACTGCTTCTGGCTTTCGTCTGCGCCGTGTATGCCATCGGCGTAGGCATCGCCGCCATCCTTAGCCGCCGGCCGCTGCTGAACAAAAGCGCCCGGCAGGCCGGCATGGCCGTATGCGTCCTCATCTCGCTGGCGATGGGTAGCCTGGTCTACCTGTTCCTGACGGACAACTTCTCGTTAGCTTACGTCGTGGGGCACAGCAACCGCGATCTTCCTACCTTCTACAAATTCGCCGCGCTGTGGTCAGGTCAAGAAGGCTCGCTGCTGTTTTGGAGCTGGCTGCTTTCGATCTATGTCTTCTCAGTCTTGTATTCCTATCGCGCTAAGCACCCGGAGCTGATGCCTTACGTCGGCGTGGTGCTGGTGAGCGTGCAACTGTTCTTCCTCATCTTGAACGTCTTTATCGCCAGCCCGTTCAAAGTGCTGGGCGCGCTGGGCCCCGGCGGCGCGATGCAGGTGATTACGCAGGCCGACGGCAAGGGTTTGACCCCGCTGCTGCAATACCCCGAGATGGTAATTCACCCGCCCATGCTCTACTCGGGCTATACCGGCTTCACTATCCCATTCGCTTTCGCGCTGGCGGCGCTGCTGGGCCGCTATCCGGGTGAGAAGTGGATTCACATCACGCGCAAGTGGACGATGATCGCCTGGTGCTTCCAGAGCGCTGGCATTTTGCTCGGGGCGCATTGGGCCTATGCCGTGCTCGGCTGGGGCGGCTACTGGGCTTGGGACCCGGTGGAAAATGCCTCGCTGATGCCCTGGCTGACGGGCACCGCCTTCCTGCATTCGGTGATGATGCAGGAGAAGCGCGGGATGCTCCGCGTGTGGAACGTCTGGCTGGTCTTCTCTACGTTCTTGCTGTGCATCCTGGGCACCTTTCTCACGCGTAGCGGCGTGGTCAGCTCGGTGCACGCCTTCGCGCAGTCCAACATTGGACCCTGGTTCGTGGGGTTTCTCGGTTTGATTGTGACCGTGTGCATTTTGGCATTTCTGAAAAATCGTGACTACCTGCGCAGCGATAACCAGCTCGATTCGATGGTATCGCGCGAGTCGAGCTTCCTGTTCAACAATCTGATCCTGCTGGTGGCCTGCGTCGCGGTACTCTCTGGCACGCTCTTCCCGGTGCTTTCCGAGTGGGTGCAGGGCACTAAGATCAGCGTTGGCGCGCCCTTCTTCAACAAGGTGAACATTCCGATCGGGCTTTTTCTGCTGTTTTTGACTGGCGTGGGCCCGCTGTTGGCTTGGCGCAAGACCTCGGCGGAAAGCCTAAGGCGAAATTTCGGCTGGTCGCTGTTAGGGGGTCTTGCTGCGGGTGCGATCGCGTACCCGCTGGGCTTCCGCGACTTCTACGCGCTGGTTTGCCTGATCCTCTCCGTCTTCGTTGCCCTGACCATCGCCGCCGAATTCTTCCGCGGCGCCCGAGTGATTCGCGCGCGCGCGGGCCTCAATTTCTTCTCCGCCGTCGGACAGCTCACCATGCGCAACACGCGCCGCTACGGCGGTTACGTCGTCCATTTTGGCATGGTGCTGATTTTCATCGGCCTGGCCGGCACCGCATTCAACCAGGATAAACAGATGGAGATGGCCCCCGGTTCGAAGATGGAGATTGGCGCCTATACCCTGGTCTGCCAGACCTTCACCTCGCGTCCGGAACAAAACTACACCGCAGAGCGCGCCACGATTGAAGCGCTCCGCAACGGCCAACAGGTGATGATGCTCTATCCCGAGCGGCGTTTCTATCCCGCCAACGAACAGTCCGGCACCATGGTGGCCATCTACTCGACGCTCAAGGAAGACCTCTACGTTGTCTACGCCGGCCGCAGCCCGGAGACCCAGCAGCCGGTAATTCACGTCTATCTGAATCCCCTGGTGAAATGGATCTGGCTGGGCGGCGCGATTGTCGTGCTCGGCACCATCCTGGCTCTGGTTCCCAACCGCCAGGCCGTCCTGGTAATGCGCGCGGCGACACAGCCTGTTTCAGCGGCTCCCGCACCTCAACCCGTTAGTGCTACCCTACGGAGCTATGAAGGGCACGACTAAACTTCTGCCCCTGGCGCTGGTGGTCCTTTTGGCGCTGGCACTGAGCCATCTCGCGTGGCTACCCGCCTACGCCCAGCAGACCGAGCGTGCTAAAAACATCGGCAAGCGCCTGTTGTGCATGTGCAACTGCAATCAGATCCTCACTGCTTGCAACCATGTTGGCTGCTCGACGTCGGCCGCCATGCTGAAAAAACTCGACCAGGTTGTCGCCCGCAATGAACCCGAGGACCTCACCGTGCAGTCGTTCATTCAGGAGTGGGGCGAGCGGGTCCTGGCTGAACCGCCTGCCAAGGGCTTCAATCGGCTGGCCTGGTTTATTCCCGGTGGGGCCTTCGCGCTGGGCCTGGTGATCGTTATCGTAGTCATCGCGCACTGGCGGCGTCGCATGACACTGGCTCCCGCAGGGCCCAGCGTCTCCCCAGATGCGCTCTCGCGGGCGCGCTTGCAGGCCGATCGGGAGACCGAGGAATAGGATGCTGGCTCGAGGCGAGACGCTCCTGGCTGCGATCGAGACCTTTGCGGGCATCGATGTCGCCATGCTTCTGGCGTGCCTTGCGCTTTCGGCAGCAACAGTGGTATTCATTTTTCTCATTGAGGCCGACCCTGTTGATTCCGCGCCGCATCGCTCGCGCCTGGACCAGTTGCTTGAGCGCCGCGACACCATCTACGACAACCTGCGCGACCTGAAGTTCGAGCACCGCGCCGGAAAATTCTCCGAGCAGGATTACGAGGAGACTAAAAACGCGCTCGAAACTGAGGCCGCTGTCGTTCTGGCGGAAATAGAGAACGTTACCGGCGGCCAGGCCCGCCCGTCCCGGCGAGAGATACCCAACGCCGCGACGCGCCCTGCCGCTACGGAAAAATCACCTTCATGACCAAAAATTGTCTTCGCGTCGTCCTCGTAATACTGTTAACGCTTTCTGTAGCGGGTGTAGCCGAAGCCGGGACCGTGTCCGGTGTGGTGCGCAACGCCACCAACGGCTCAGTTGCCGCCGGCGTGGACGTCATCCTGATTCAACTCCAGGCCGGCATGGAAACCGTCGCGAACACGAAAACGGACGCTCAGGGCCGCTACCAACTGGAGCACCCGTCCATCGGCCTCCAGCCCATGCTCGTTCGCGTCAACTACCGCGGCGTCAATTTCCATCAGGCGCTGCCACCCGGCCGTAATATCGCCGACGTGGAAGTTTTCGAGCAAACCACCAATGCCAGCGCGATGCAGGTCGCCTCGCGGGTAATTGTTCTGCAGCCGGATGGCCCGCAGTTGGAGGTCGGCGAGGAATACGCGGTGGAGAACCACTCAAAGCCTCCCATGGCCCATTACAAGTCCGATGGCAATTTCGAGTTCCAGCTTCCGGAAGGCGGGGAGCTAAAGCAGGTGTCGGCCTGGGGCCCGGCCGGTATGCCCGTGGTGCAGGGAACGATCGACAAAGGGGGACGCCGCCAGGCGATCGCCTTCGCTTTCCGCCCGGGGAAGAACGGTGTACGACTCTCCTACCAGATGCCCTATGCCACAAACCAGGCTACGCTCCACACAGCATTGCCCTACGCGGTTGGGCGCGTCCTGGTAGTGGTGCCGCCGACTTTGCAAGTGTCCAGTACGGGTTTCCAGCCTGCCGGGACCGAGCAGGGGTGGAATATCTATGCCCGCGACTCCGTTGCGGCCGGAACACCTTTAGATATTTCGGTGTCCGGCACCGCGCCGCACCCCTCGGCGTCCGGGGGACAGTCGCAGGGGCGCGAATCTGGGGGTCGCGAAGAAACCGTCCAAGTAATGCCGAACCGACTCGACGGCTTGAAGTGGGTGCTCGTGGGCGGCTTTGCCGCGCTGTTTTTCCTAGGCGCGGTCTTCCTGTGGCTCAGGCCAGCCGGCTCAGCCAATAATCACCCGGAGGCGCCGCGGAGCTCGAACCGCAAGCGCGGCCGGTCGAAACAGTCCGAGGCAGCAACGGTTTCCCGGTCGGCCCGGGAAGCGGAGACCCAGGCCAATCGCAGCCTGGAGGAGTTGAAGGACACGCTGTTCGGACTCGAGTTGCGGCGTCAGGCTGGCACCATCTCCGAGGAAGACTACGCCCGGGAGCGTGGCCACGCTGAAGGTAAGTTGCGCGAGCTCGTTAAGGGCTGAGTCAAGCCTCGTGGCCACTGCGCTGCACCAACCACATCTCGGGATCGAATTCCATCAGATCGAAAAACGCTATGGCACGCTGCTCGCCTTGCGGCAGATTTCTCTCAGGGTCTCCGCAGGCGAATTTGTCGCGCTGCTGGGGCATAACGGTTCGGGCAAAACCACTCTGCTGAGGGTGGCCGCGCTACTGGTGAGGCCCAGTGCGGGGCGCGTGTCGTTCTCGGGTGTCGCCGAGGACACGGCGGCAATCAAACAGCGGATCGGCATGGTGGCGCACAACACGATGCTCTACGACGAGTTGTCCGCCGAGGAGAACCTCACCCTTTTCGCGCGGCTACACGGTCTGGCGAATCCCGCCGCTCACGCCCGCCAAGCGCTCGAGCCCGCCGGCTTGGCCGCGCGCCGCAGTGACTTTGTGCGAACCTTTTCGCGCGGCATGCGCCAGCGCCTGGCCATTGCGCGGGCGCTGCTTGCTGCGCCTGGCCTGCTGCTGCTCGACGAACCCGCCGGGGGACTGGACCGCGAAGGCACCGATTGGTTGACGGAAACACTTCGCCGCCTCCGCGATTCCGGGTGCACGATCCTGATGAGCACACACGGCCGCAGCGAAACCTTGTCGCTCGCCACCCGCGCGGTGCGCTTGGAAGCCGGAGTCCTGGTGCAGGACACGGGGGCGGGGAACGACCTGCGGCAGGTTCTGGAAGCTGCGGCGGGCTCCAGCCAGCCCCCGCGCGATGGGGCCAAGGAGGAGCCATGCCGAATCTGACGCGTGCCGCCACAATCATTTTGGGAAAGGAACTCCGGACCGAGTTCCGCACGCGCGAGTTGCTCTCCACTACCATCGTCTTTGTTCTGATGGTGGTTGTGCTTTTCAGCTTCACATTCGACCCCTCCGCCGCCGAATCACGCCGCTTTGGTCCCGGTCTGCTCTGGATCGCCTTCCTGTTCGCCGGTTCGCTAATGCTCCATCCCTCGTTCATGCGCGAGCAGGCCAACGACACCCTTGCTGGGCTGCGTCTGGCTCCCATCGAACCGTTCGCCATCCTGACGGGCAAAATCCTGGCCAACTTCCTGTTCCTTCTCCTGGCGGAGCTTCTGCTGCTGCCAGTTTTTGCCGTGCTCTACGACGTGCGACTCACGCCGGTGCAGAGTCGCTTGTTACCGGTGATGTTGGTGCTGATCCTGGGCACGCTCGGATTGACCACCGTCGGCACCGTGTTTTCGGCTGTCGCCTCGCAGGCGCGCATGCGCGAGCTGCTGCTGCCGCTGCTTCTGTTGCCGGTGCTGACCCCGGTTCTGATCGCCAGCGCCGAAGCAACCTCCGGGCTGCTGGCCGATCCGCCCGAGCTGCCCCGCACCTGGCTTGCCTTTTTAGTCGCTTTCGACGTTGTCTTTTTGACTGCCACCTGGCTTTTCGGCGAATATTTACTCGAAGAATGAAAGAGGCAGGGATGAAACCGAACTGGATCACTACGCTCATTGTTGCCGCGCTCATCGGGATCGCCGGCTACGCGGCGCTGTTCCTTGCGCCCACCGAGCGCACCATGGGCCTCATCCAGCGGATCTTTTATTTCCACGTGCCCAGCGCCTGGGCGGGTTTCGTCGCTTTCTTCATCACTTTTATCGCCAGCGTGGCCTACCTGCTGCGCCGGGCGCCGAAGTGGGACTGGCTGGCGGTGTCCTCGGCCGAAGTTGGCGTGGCCTTTTTCACCGTGGTCCTGGTGACTGGTCCCATCTGGGCTAAGCCGGTCTGGGGCATCTGGTGGACCTGGGATGCGCGACTGACTTCGACGTTTGTGCTCTGGGTGCTCTACCTCTCGTACCTGCTGTTGCGCACGCTGGTCACGGACGCCGAGCGCCGCGCAGTGGTGTCAGCCGTGTTCGGCATCTTTGCGTTTCTGGATGTGCCGCTGGTGTACATGTCCATCCGATGGTGGCGGACGCAGCACCCCCAGCCAGTAATTGCGGGCGGCAGCGGTTCGGGGCTCGATCCGCAGATGTGGCGCGTCTTCTTGACCTGCTGGGCAGCGCTGCTCGGAGTGTTGATCGTGCTGCTGCGCCAGCGGTACCAGCTCGAGTCGTTGCGCCACACCGTGGAAGAAATGACTGTCGAAGCAGAACGCCGCAACGCCGATCGCGAGCGGATACCGTCCACGCAGGCGGTGCGGTGAGGAGCGGCGGGCCCGCGCGCTTTGGCAAGGAGACGGAGATGAGGAGCGCACCATGTTGAAGAATCTGGGTAGCGTGATGGCGGCGTATCTGTTTGTCTGGGGCATCTTTTTTGTCTACCTGATTACCGTCGGGCGCCGCCTGGCTCAACTGCAGGCAGAGGTGGATCGCCTGAAGCAAACGCTGAAGTAAAATCGCCATGCCTGTGACGCCCCCCGTCAAGGCGCGGCTCTTGGCTGAGCCCTGGAAGGCCGTTAAGAGCGGGGCTCGAGCCATAGGGACGTCTGACGCCCTTCAGGCGCTGAAGCTCTTCGGACGGCTGGCTATTTCAGTCC
>Ga0137399_10000781_pt1 | contig 13585 bp, 7 predicted proteins | sample czorhiz316metaG_FD_104810 | JGI IMG/M metagenome (GOLD analysis project Ga0137399, IMG submission 104810) | Vadose zone soil microbial communities from Angelo Coast Range Reserve, California, USA - czorhiz3.16 metaG | ecosystem: Environmental > Terrestrial > Soil > Vadose zone | place: USA...
AATTAAATTTCTAATAGCAAGACACGCCGGACGACACACATCAATGCACTGTTCGTTCGCTTTCCCTCTACCCATCTATCATCCCTCACCACTGACATATTTGTTACAGAGTGATTAGAAGAAAGGAACGTATGAGAAGAAGGGGGAGGCGCTCAGTAGGTGACACGCGTGAAAAAATGAAGCGAATTAGGACAAATATGATAATCACGGGTAGTAGTCTCTAAATTTGTATGTATATGGACCTAAATTGGATACAATGAGTTATACCGAGTGTTTTCCTGATGTCATTTGTTCCGTAGGTTGAACACGACCAAAAAAAGCCTGATTTAGATATGTACAAGTATTTTGATTAATTACAGGTCCAAAATATAACTTTGTGTTAAATATAGTCTGACAAGAAAAAAATCACGGGTCCCATCAACGACTGGTTGTTTCTAATTAATCAAATTCAAGCAAGTGTATTCGGGGACTCGAACGGAAGGACTTACGATTCATGTTGATTGTTAGTGAGCTGTTTTCGCCTTGGGTTATAATCCAATGGCGTCCCTGAATTTCCAAGTTACTGGACGCTTGTAAGGAATCCCGTCGAGCAGCAACTGTTGAAACCGACGGACATTGTTTGACCAAATCAGTTGGCGGTGATCAGGAATATCATTCACACTTACTATTAAGCGTCCTTTCGGAATGACGACGAGAGGCGTTGACACCTTGGTGTCTGTGAGTTCAAGATTTCTCCATTTAACCATTTGTGAACATACCTTGAATCCATGCACTTCTTTCGTATAGCCGACACCAGAGATAACCGACAATTAATGCGGCGAGTAATAGAAGTAATACGAGCATTGTGTGGGTAGGCGTTGATTGATGAAGGAGCGGGAATGGATCAACAAGTCCAAAAATGGGCCCAAACAGCATCAAATTCCCATCCGTAAAAACATCGACTTACATGTTCAGCACATTGCATGACGTGGTGAATTTGGATAGAGTCCGATCTTTGTTGAAGAGAATTTCATACCGGCGAAGGTTTTTGGCGAAATATATTTAATCGTCAATGTCTTCCAGGGATATTTTGAGTGAAGGATACGACCATTATTCTCCGGGAAGTCACATTGATTATTCTTTGGCGATGGATATGTCTGGCAGCGAGGTAGTAGACGCGGCAGTGACTATAGCACATATTCTGCAGATCTGTTCAAATCACCGTTTCTTCCTTCCTGATCACTGTTTCTTCTGTAGGCGAACATCACTTGTGGATGATGATGCACAACCGCAACAGCAATGCATAATTCTGTTTGTTTTCATCGGAGGATATGGCGGCTAGGGTCCCTTCATCCCTAGGAGGACACACATTCACTGTTGGAGAACGGTCAGTGCGTTGCTGTGTTGTGATGATGATGTTTAATTACCATAATCTCCAGACAACTCCGTCTGTCGTTTTGACTGTGTAAGTTTTCCTCAGTGTCGTTTTCTTGAAGTGGCCCATCAATGTACTTGTCTCTGAAATGTGTATAAAATTTATCGCATAATTTTTTGACCTCCTGCACATAATGAAATTATTTGTTTGAAAGCCAAACATTAAGTTGTATATATTTAAGTGAGGGAGGACACATTGGTGAGTTGAATAGTTACAGCGTACACGATCAAGATCATTTTGGTCTTTTCAATATTACTGATTTGTCGATCTTGGGTGAGTACAAGGACGAGGTGGGCAGCAGCGAGTGCAAGGTAGATGGTAAGTGGGTGGCGCAATAGTGGGAGTGTGAAAATAAGTCGTGTTGAAGTCAACTGTTGAGTGCTGAAGATATCGATCACGTGATCCTCAATTCTGAATTTCTGATCATTTAATACCGACGGGTTGAGGGTGAAAATGAGAAGTTACCGCATGCTTACACAAATTAGAAGTTATGCTGAGGGTGTCTGTGGTGCGTTTATCTTGACATGTTAGTCATCACTCTTACTTATTGTAGCCAATTGTCATAGCTTTATTTCTTAGACAACATGCAAGCATATGATTGACAAGGGTCAGCACCTCCATTCATGTGTTTGTGTACTCACTTATCTTATTTATTTATTGTTTACTACCTATGCGACCCTCACTATTGAGAGTATTCCATTATCACAGCTGGTTATTATCTCTCTTCACACACACTCCTGAATTCGTTGTATGGACTACTTCACTCCTTCATCATTTTTAAACCACTGCAATTTTCTATTCTGACAAGCGGAACACATACAAACAAATAGTTGGTGGCGTGAGCGCATAAATATGCACAAACACTGTGGCTCCGCAGCCTGGTTGTTTGGTCTCGGCTTTGTTTACATTGGCACATCCACCAGTAGTTTGTTATGACAGATTAATCGAGAGCAAAAATTCCGCTGAGATAGCTTCCATTGTTAATTGGGGAAGGAGTGTGCTCGACCTTGAGTGTCATGTCAAGAGTTAAATTTATGGTCGAAGTAGAGGTTCAGATAAGGCAGCAGAGCCAAAGATCATCCCTGAGGGTATGCAACATCAGAAAGCGAATCATCGTCATCTGCGATCTCCTGTAATTCTCGGGTTAGAAGTAAGAGTATGGTGTACGTCGATGGATCAAGATTCCTGCGCGTTGATTGCGCATCAAGGAGATAATTTAGTGCGTGTAATTCATCCACCGGATACGGCATATATACAATAACATAGCGTTTTTGAACCAACCTTTCTCATCCATTTGGTATCCGAAGAGAGATCTATGGTTCCTTCCCATTGGCACGAGGACCCAGTGGTGATTCCGTCGTGAAACCATACCTGACCACTTCTATCAATTATACGACTTACAAAGTGGAATTCTCCCCAATAAATCAGGCCCCTTAATCTATACGCGATAGCGCCCGAGTTATGTGTTAGATGAAATTGTACGGTGGGTGTTGCCTTCGTTTCTAAAGCGATCACAGATGGGATTTCATGTAAATACGCTGTACGGGTCATTGAAGCGACTTTCAAACAAACGGTGCACGATAGCTTTGGACTACCGACTGCACCCAGCAGGGTTGCTACATCGACACCTTCCGTTTCATTTAATGTCAGTATGTGCTTTCCTTCGAGTATGAGAGAATGAATTGATCCACAAAGCTCGCAAGTGTTTATGACAGAACCAAAGGCAGTATCTCCCATGAGCTTGCCGACGAGAGACGTCACTAACATTCCCCGTCTTCCCATTGGAAATTCAAGTTGGTTAAAATTGTGTAAAAGGATTCGCATATGATCACGAGCCTCTTCGAATGTTAATGTCCCTTGAACCACATTTGCAAATTTTTCACAAAGCACGTCCATCAAACTACTACACTTGGACAAATTCTCTGAAAACAATGCGACATTATCGTTCCATATATTATAAATAATGGTGAAGAAACTATCGTATCCGCAGCTATAATCATTTCTATCCCACTTCAATCCTAATGGTTCTCTCTGGGCGGTGGAGCCTTCTGGACCTTTAAATTTCTTGCTTCGAGGATGTGGAGATGTATCTGCCTTTGTATCTTTTCCTTTTACAACCGCGCTGGCGGTGTTTTGATTTTCTGGACCCTTAGATTTATACGCTTGAGGATGCGGCGTTGGCGCTTCTTTTTGTTTCCCTTTCACATGCTTGCTCGTGTCACAATTATCTTCGTCCATGGTGATATGTTTTCCGAGAGATTTTTCCCTTATCTTGTTGGTCTTCTTTACAGTGTTAGACACCGCTAATGTGGCGTTCATCTCTTCTGACCAGAATCCATCCTGAACTTCGGTTTTCAGCTGCAACTCATCAGGTCGCCATTGGATCGCTGGATGCCAGGATAGGTCGCGCTCAGATTTATATTCAGATGAGTTCTGGTATGTCTTTATGATCACGTTCCTCAGTCTCCCTTTCACAGTCTCAGGTAAACGACCTTCGTAAGCTTTTTTCGTGATCGTGTTCAATATCTCAAGTTCCCTGAATTCCTGGCGAAGGTAACCACTGATTCCACTGCTAATTTTTTTATCAACGAATGTTTGAACCAATACAGTCCCAGCAGCACTGGCGCTCCGGGACAAAGCAGTGTAATACGATTGATGATTTTTGCAATGCCCAGGATCCACAACATTGTTGGGCCGAGTTTTTCCTTGCGATGAATAATTGGTCATTGCGAAGTTAGGCAGGACCACGACCTGTTCTCTTCGAACGGCGATCTCTGTGTCATTATGAAGTCGACAATTTATATCTGTAGTAGTTCTCGGTATCGGTACAACATTCAGTGGAAGGCCTTGAAACTGGATAGGTTTCGGAGGATTAGACAATTCTACGTACAGTGTCTGTAATACTTGTTTTCCGTGCGGACCTATAATAGTGTCCCAACCAACACATATGCCCTCCTGACCTTTAGTAATACAGAGTTCCGTTGCATCATTATTTCTTATCATTATCAGGAGACCTTTACACAAGGTTAATTTACCTGCTATGTGATCACTTGTGGATGGAGGCGCTTCCCAAAGTTGATTTTGAACCAGAGTGTTCAGATTATACCTCTGTTTCCTTGGACGAGACCCTTTACCCCTTCTCTTTTTGTTGCTAACTTCGCTTTTTCCATTTAAGAGGTCGATGCTGTAGAAATCATGCAATTCTACTCCAGTCTCAACCCTGAAACGCGTGGTCCCCATTGTATTAATCTTGTCTTTTTGGGAATTATAGCCGGTTATAATCGACACGTTTCGAAAACGAGCATCAGTCAACCGAGGACGCCCCTCAGCCCATCCCGCCACTCTGGATTTTAGAAAGGCGATATCCTGGGGAGTACACGATGCGTAACGCATATTCTCCAATGCCGTTCGAAATTTCTTATCTGCTTCACTTGCTTCTCTTTGACGCAGGTTTTCTTTCAGGATAACGACGGTCGTCACTTGCTGCCAGAGTAATTTTCCGATCGTGTTCTCTTGTTGCCTCAAAGACATGTTTATATCAAGGCATCCAGCTACAGAGTTATTGTAGAGAGAAACACCGGTTGTTGGTGGTAATTGAGCAAAATCACCAGCGAATATCATATTCATTCCTCCGAATGGCTGATCAAATACCTTGGTGATCGCTGACAAGCGAGCGCGTATTGCGTATAATTCGTGGCATGCTACCATCGAAATTTCATCCAAAAAAATGTAATCTACACCGGAAAGTCTGTCTGAGACATCCGCCAGAACTGTAGTCGAGTTTCCATCTCCCATTCCGGTTTCCTTTGAGGATTTGATCCTTATTCCAAGTGCGGAATGGTACGTCGAACCGTTTAGCAATGCAGCAGATGTACCTGTTGGACCTAAAACCAAGAATCTGTGTGATTCTCCTTTCATTTTAAACATGTCCATTAACGCTTTGATAACTTGTGTTTTACCGGTTCCAGCCATACCGTTGAGGAACATTTTCAGCTGGAGTGGATTAATTGTAGAAGCGTGCTGAGCGACAATCTTAAATGCGCGTTCCTGACCTTCATTCAAGCCATAGGAGGTTATAACATCCTGAAAAATGGAGTTTACTTCAACCTTTTTTGCCTTGAAATTTTGATGAAAGTAACTGGCGTGAATAAGTTGTACTTTGTCAGTTGTTTTCATGGTGTCGGCGCTAGTTCTAAATGTATTGTAATTCGCGTCCATATTTTCTCTTTTTTTTTTTCCGACCTCCCTTTTCATGCGTTCTACTTCACCTTTCCACATTTCTGGTGTGCGATGCTCTTCTGGGCAAACCATGTCTGGAATTTTTTGTTTCCCTTCCTCGCTACCCTCTGACATCCACCCGACTCTCTTCAAAATCGATTCAATTTCATCCATTTGTTCTCTACGCGATCTGGTAACTTTTCCGACAATTTCTGAACCAAAAATATCTACTTGTTGCGCATAATTACCCTCACCCGAATCGCTTGATTCAGACCCACTATCATTGAATTCACACATCCTTTGAGCCGTATTCACTTTCTTATTCAACTCAGCGTGGAAATCGTCTCGTGCATCCAGGCACTCATAACGCAGATTGAGGTTACTGATCAACTCGGACTCTCTTTCGGGAAAATTGTTCCCATTGAACGCGTCATCCCAGGTCTGGTCTACCGCCTTTAAATGAGCACTATTACGCCAAGGTTTAAAAATTGTGAGCATTGTTGCGCAGTAAAATTCACGGTCACCTTCATCTGCTCTTGGCAGAGTCCCACCGAGAAAATTAGGGACAACCGTTTCACATTTCCATTCGTCGCATGTTGCTTCGTGTGTCATGTAAAGAGGATGTCCAGCAAGGAAGGGGAAGAATTTTGTAATTGTGTTATTTTGGGAACCTTCTCCGTTTTCGACGCGCTCCCTGAATGTTTTTATACGCTGTGTAGACCGCTTCTTAACTCTTTGACATTGTATCCATCTGAACAAGGTGTAGTTTTCATAGTTTCTAGGTCGGAACCTATAATCGTCAATGTAAGATTTTGGTACATATTTGCCATCTTGGTGGCCCAAGACGACGTTGTCATCACCATTTTCCTCGTAGTCTGCTTCTTCACCAGAGTCCTGTCCTTCGTTGTGGACATTATCGATGCCACCTCCGACCAAGTTTCTGGTCATCGAATCGTCATCTGAATCGACGTCCATTGCTCTGTATGCATGTTTTGCATTTGCATTGTTGCAATCCGAATCTGAACCAATATACATGTCTTCATCATCATCGCTATCATTGCTAGTGTCGTTCTTAGCTTTTGGTCCATCGTCGTTTTCCTCGTGTACGTTTGTCGACCCTTCTCGCATTATTTCTGATACGTAATTTCTCCACCAGCACACAGCAAATTGGTGACTAGTGTAATGGTCAGGATTGTTCAGCAGGTACAAGCAAGCAAAGGGGCTACCGATCTCCATTTTCGCAGTCAATGAATTGGCTATTTTAAGCATCAACTTACGTGCAGTGTCTTCTGTGTTTTTATCCCCCCCGATCATTTCTGAATTTTTTTCGTAAACGTCGTAAGCCGAGGAAAATATCTGGTGCGTTTTAAGAGTTGGTTTTGTAACGTAGTCGGTAACATACGAAATAACAGCCTTGATAGACGTGCCCGAGAGCAAGCTTGTCACATCGGTGTTGCACCTGAGAAGATAGGTTAACACGTACGAAAAAGTATTCAACATTCTCTCTCGTTTTTTCATCAAGATATGACCATCGGAATGATCTACGAAAGTATCCTGAAAGATGTCTCGAGGAAATCTTGCCATGCAAATACCATCTTTATTTAAGCATCCTTTTACGGTATTCAACTTCTTGTGTTCGCTTTCCGTCTTCGCACTTCTTGGTTTTCTCCCTTGTCGACAAGTGTGAACATTTGATCTGAGAAGCAAATCATCGACCGTTGACTGGAAGGCACCCCACCATGTACGGCATCCTGCGCAACGCTGACAATCGTTTACATCGGAGTCGTCGTTGTGTGGACAACTGCAATTGATTGGTGGAGGCAACGGCATAGTTTGTGTCGGGTCGTTGTATTTTGGCAATACCCGATTCACGGAGTCCAATTTAGTTGTATCGTCTCGCATGGTCTGTGTGCGCGACGCTTCATCTGTTTCTGTAGGGGGATCTTTCACCTCTAAATTTCCACAGTCATCTCGCAGTGCACGTTCTTTTGTCACTTCCTCCATAGATCCAGACATGAATTCACCAGCGTGTGCGGCTTCAAGATAACTTTTTAACGCCTGTTCAAAGTCGGAATCTCGGCTCATCAACCGTTCACGGATCTTCTGTGGAGACAGCGCACCTTCTATCCACAACATCATATGCATATGGAGTGTCAGACGTCCCTGTTGCTCAACTGTACCATAATACGCAGAGGTTTTGCCGTAGAGACCGGGGTGTAACTCACCAACCCCCAATACATGTTTGATCACCATTCGCACCATATAATCAAAAAACCTAGCAGCGGCAACTGGATTCGACAACACTAACAAATCGCGCTCTGACAAGGACCTCAGGTTATGTTTGAAGTGTATGTCTTTATCTGCGTAATACAGACATATAGGATGCTTATTGTCAGCTGGAGAAAACGTTATGAACCATGAAGGCGCACCTTTAAACGCTACGAGGGACCATATCTCGTTTCGCATTCGTTTCTTGCTTGTTATAGAACCTTTCACCGATCCTCCAATGACATCTAAATTGTCTAGGACTGAGAAACACTTCTTTTCCTCATCGGTGATCGGTTTGACATATTCACCGCTGGCCATCCTCTTCGAGATGGCTTCAAGAATTCCGGGTTTCAATGATAACAACTGTTTAGCGACCGAGCGAAAATTTTTGCGTTTTGTTAACAAAAAGCTTCCTGTACTACTGTCTTTTACTTGTTCGTGGTTGAAGGCGATCATGGGGAAGTATAGATCGTTTTGGAATCTCTTGTCGTGGTACATGAGTAGCCATTTTTTATGTGCCTTGGCTGAGAAGATTGACTTGAATTGAGGCTGTCCAATTCCTCCGAGACCGTGAGGGAATAGCCAAGGAAACATTTGAGGATAAGCCTGAGGGTTGTTATAAATCGACTCAGGATGAACCTCGTGGTGGAATCCAACCGATATACCGTTTTTATCTAGATGTTCAAGAGCCCGAACCTTTAAACCTGCAATTGATAAAGTTGAATATTCTTCACCTGTCAGACCATGAACGGTAAATGGGCACGGTCCTTCTGTCGTGCCCTCTTCAACCTCCATGTCAAATTTACTCATTGCTGAGGGAATCTTATTCCCTTCATCCTCATTCGTCTTTTTGTAATCTATCACCACAGGCATGCCCGAGATTGGATATGTTTCTAAATTTCGCTTGGAAATGTTCAGGTCTGCATAGTCGATATGATTGAGTTTTAACCATTCTAGAGCCTTCGCCACATGATTTCTTCTAACTAGCATAGGCGTATGTTGTAGGTCCTCCTCAGAGGGACGAGCACTACCCAGGAAAACAAATGCAAGGACCTCGCTCAATTCTTCACGACTGGGAGGCAGGACGGTGTAAAGTTCAGCTGTAGGATTAGAGAACATGATACAATTTGCGATCATTTTTGCACGACCTGATGACACTCTGACCAAGCATCGATTGTGTCTTATACGTGCGATCATCATTTGTTCTGCGAATGTGAGGTTCGACAACTCTACCGGAACCGGCCCCAACCATAGCCCTCGAGCAAGCGCATTCCAAGGGATTTTCTCGTTGAGAAGCTGCTCCTCACACGGAGCGCATATAAACTGACAGGATGGGTCGACGATGGGTCCGTTTATTTCCTTTATGGGATCTTTGGTTGTCATTCTTGGGCATCTAGTGAATCCCTCCCCAACCAGTAAATTCATGTTAACATTGGTCTCGGTGAGCGATTTCATGTTATTCAATAGATTAAGTTGTCCGCAAACACCGCATCCTGCTTCTTGAAATGCATCCGGTCTAGTGTCTCGGCAAAAACCATGTATTATTTTCCTGATTAGAGGTTCGTCCGCTGGTGAAGGTGGATAACTGATAGTTTCAATTTCAGTCGATTCAGTAGGATTTTTGACCGTCTTCATCGAGGTAAACAAAGAAAAATGTGTAGTACAAACATAACAGTGGTGGCCTCTAAATCGCAATTTATTGATTTCTTTCTTGGCTCGGCTGCTCAATTTCACCCGATGCAAATCCGCCATTTCTCTAAGCTCGCTAACAGTTATACAATTCGTCAGTATGTGAATAGGTACCTGCGCTACTATGCATTCCGGCATTTCCATCATTTTAGTTTTCAGGTCATTCTCATGAACGTACATTTCCAATAAGTACATGTCGTTGGCATGTACATCTTTGTTGTTCAGAACATAGTCCTTGATGTCCAAGCCGTATAACGTATGGCCACTGTATCTGACGCCCCTGCCACCAAAACCTTCGCAAATTTTGGAGACCTTTTTTTTCTTTTTGGAAGCCTTCCTGTTACCAATGACGCTTGGAATAGTAGGATCGATTCGATCGGTAGATGGTCGGACTGTATACACAAAATCAGTGGGTGGCTCTCTATTGAATAATTCTGTTAATACGTCCTCTCTACCTGCAAAAGCAACATTTTCTACTTGAAACGACGTGATCTGGCAATCGTTTGCGGAAACGGGTACCATAGCCAAAAAGCTAGCACCGATATCGTTTGCTAATGCTCGTGCGACATCTAGAAATCTGGTAGTTATTTGCCGGATTCTCCAAGGTACGATCCAAAGTTTTATGTACACTCGGTAATATACGAAGTGCATCCTGATGTAAGATTTCTCGACAGGTTTTCTGATTGTTATTATTAAAGAGTAAACCCAGGGGAACAATCGGGTCGGAATTTTCGATTTGCATATGTAAATGCGAAAGTCATGCTTTCGCATCAGCGTTCTCATGAACGACTGTTTTATGTGTCTTCCTTTCAACGCATCATTCGCAAATTGTTTAGCGTATATTGTTATAGCCACCAAGGAATCGATATCGATTACGTGAACCTCACGAACAATACGTTGCACGATTTGGAACACCGTTGGGTCAAGGTACATCTTATGCAGAATGTGAACAACATATCTGATGAACCGAATCATAAATTGTACATTCTGAAATCTCTGAACCTGTAGGCGTCTCCTGAGGCCTGATATATCGACGGATTCGGCCGATCGCATGGACCTCCGAGATGGGTCGCTTTTCTGAGAGCGAATGGTGATGATAACATGATGTATAACAGAGGGAACAATGGAATGCAATGGTAATGGAAAGGGATTCACCGAGTTATTAAATCTCACTCTCCAGAGGCCAGAATAATTTTCATTTACAACGCATTGATTTTGGGGATGAGGAAGGTAAAGACCAACACAAATGCTGTAGTCAAAGATACCATGGGCCATGGTCTCATGCAGTATATAGGCCTCCGCCGACGCATTTGAACCCGCGGTAGTGAGGGCACGAGATTCACAGAAAACCCATTGATTTAGGGCACGAGAAACGAAAAGACCAGGGACATTCCTGTAGTCACGCAAATGAGAACGCCCGAATGGAAGATCTCTATCACACGAGGAGAGACCAGCCACATGCGTCAGGTCATGAATCGACGCAGGAATCTGAACAAACTATAACAATGTCAAGGACAGAAGCAATCAGCACGAACAAGCTCACATTTAATAAGCTCGATTGAAAGCAGAGCACCCATAACAAGCAAAGAGGGATAAGGGTCGGAAATCTGAGGCAGAAGCGAAATAAGTAAAAGATATTCATGGTAGGGAGGCAAGATGAAAATTTTTCTTCCGACGGTTTGATGATATCGGGTTATTCCGACTTCCTGATTTTAAGTTTTTATTTTATTTTAATTTGTCAGATTCTTGCTCATATCATGCTAAATAAATATCAAAATAGGCAGCGAGTATTTTCAAAATTCAAGAGAAAAAAAGAAGCAAGATATTTAGGAAACAAGATATTTTAATTTTTCGTAAGAGGAAAGATTGGTAGCTGTGTACGTTTAAACATGAATCCCTTATTCCAGATTATTTTCACTGCATCTCATCTCCCTCTACCCAACCCCGAACAGGATCCATCCAGCCCGTAGGCGTCGCAAACAAAATAACCCAGTGTACGTAGTTGGTTATCTTCCACATATCCTCGGGTTGGCCTTTAACCGCACGATATTCCTCCGGAAGTTTGTCGTTCGCTTTGAAAATCTGAATGCCATAACCTACCGCCGCGAAGGAGGTGGAAGGAACCTCTCCCGGCCATACTTTGAAATGCTGGCCAAGATTTTCGAATACCTGTGCCGTCCATTCAAACTTGGCATCAACCGAGCGTGCATCATAAACGGGTACTAACGACAATGTCAAATTTATACGTTGTCGAAAACAAAACAGAAAGTGACATACCTCGTGTATTGAAATCCAATGGGGCGATATGATTAGGGAGAATGACCGGACCTCGGGGCGTCCCTTTTTTGGGGCTCTGGTAAGTGTTTAGAAAGCCCGTTGGAGGGGAAAACTTGGACGCAATGTTCTCGACTACAAGGGAACAGAACGTCAACGATAGATGTGACGTCACAAAATTTACAATTGCCATGCTTACCCGGCACAGAAACGTTCGTCTGGAAAGACATCGCATTCTTGAAAGTTTGGCCAACAAGAGTGCGTTTCCCAATAATTGAACAGACGCATGCCTCGTAACGCTCGGCATCTTGGCAATGCATCGTTAATGACAACCCGTGATAAGGAAATTTCAATTGAGGTGAGACAGATTCGATTTGAGATTGGGAAACCATTCCGCAACACACGCCAATCGCTGTGCGGCCTTCCTTGACGAATTCGTAACGCGAACTGATGATATTCATCAGACGGGTGCCAATTTTAGTGGGAGAAATGAGGGAGAAATTAACGAAGTTCTTGTCTTCCGCGAATTTCAAGATATTGTATGCAACCCTTGGAGCAATAATCAATGGATATAACATGTGACATATGATAAATGGACACACTTTATTTTGAAATTAGAAGCCACAGAGCCCCACTGACTGAAAAATGGACGCCCCGTGTTGTGCGTCAAAGGTCTCAAAGGAAGGATGCGGCCATACCTAACAATATGTATTAATAAGATGGGACGATCATCACTGCGAAGCACTTACCGAAGTGGGGGAAGGTTATCATAAAAACCTAATTTGGCAAGGAAGGCATCTTGCAATTTGGCTTCATTGACTTCGCAATGTTCAGGAAGAACGCTATAAACCAAGACGACAATGATATGTTTCAGCAAGCACTCAATAATACAATTTTTTTTAAAAAAAGACGAACACGATCGGAATATCGGACGTGGATGGAGTCGAGAGCAAACTTCGCTTCTTGGTTTCAATAGTATCTCCCAGGAAGACTTCTTCGTCCGAATCGACGCGTTCTTCTTTTGGCTTTTGGAGAAGGTGTACCATCCTCTCAGACGCCGTCTGGGTGGGGCTCGACTCGTGAATGGAGGATGACGAGCCCATTTTAACAACATCCGAAAACTGAGTGCTGTCGGCGTACGTATGATCGTCCTCGACACCAATTGCATGGACCTTCTTTTGCTTCTTGATTCTTTCGTAAAGGTATGAGCAACGTAGTCGTTGCGTAAATACGAAAAAAAAGACAGACGGGGTTTCCAATTTTTTACCAGGAGCGACATCTTCCTGTTCCATCGAAACGGAATCACTGAGACAGGGTGTGAGAGGCGAAATCTTTAAAAACAACTTGAATGATGCAAGATCGACACACCTAACGCTGGTACTTTTTAAGGTTTCCGCGGTAGCCCGACGGGTGGACAAGGGTGGGGTAACAGGGAGGGGCCTTTTGCGTGAGAACAGCGTGGACTTAGGGGCGTCCTCTGGATACATACTTTATCGCAAATTTCAGAAAACTCGAAAGCGGACGAGGATGTATTCGCACCTGTCACCATCCACCAACGCGCCTTTTGCTTCCTCGTCAGAAACCTCGATGGATCTTATCATCATACCCGGTCAGTGAAATATCTGAGACAATATCGTAGGGTAGACACTTACTCTTGCGGTCTAAGAAATCACTATTAGAATGCACAAAGGGGATTGGAGAATGGAATACAAACTCACTTCG
>Ga0137399_10000782_pt1 | contig 13578 bp, 7 predicted proteins | sample czorhiz316metaG_FD_104810 | JGI IMG/M metagenome (GOLD analysis project Ga0137399, IMG submission 104810) | Vadose zone soil microbial communities from Angelo Coast Range Reserve, California, USA - czorhiz3.16 metaG | ecosystem: Environmental > Terrestrial > Soil > Vadose zone | place: USA...
GGAAGATCACGTCGTGCAGATGTTCGTCACGATCAACGCGAAGCACACCCGGCTGAACGCGTCGCACCTCGTCAGCCTCTCGGGGCGGCAGTTGTATCGGGATGAAGCGCTGGCGACGGGACACGACGTCGCGCGCGCGCTGAACGATCGCGAGGATTCGCCGCTCTACGACGAGATCAAGCTGCTCGGCGTCGGCCGCGGCCGCGTCGCGCAGGCGCCGCTCGCGCAGGAGCTCAAGAAGCTGTTCGCGGAAGACGGCGTCTTTTCCGGCCGCTCGCGATCGGGCGATGTGCACGAAGAGGCGAGAAAGTTCTTCGTGAACTACTTCAAGCAGATTGCGCTGGTCTTCGGCGGCGCCTGGAACGGCCGCAAGTACAGCATCCGGAGCGCCGCTGCGCTGCGTGCGTTCATCCGTGTCGCGCCCGACGTCATCCGCCGCCTCGATCAGGAGCACGCGGACCGCGGCGATTTCCGCGCCATCGGCCGCGTCATCGCGCCGTGGGGCCGCCGCATCGGCGATCTCCGGTTCGAGACCGAAGGACAGTGGAAGCGCACCGGCACGACGGTCGATTCGCTGGCGAAGGAGCTGCGGCTCGCGCTGCAGTATCCTGAGGGAGCGGCCGTTTAACCGCCGAGCACGCTGAGGTCGCTGAGAAAACCTTCTCTGCGTTCTCTGCGATCTCCGCGGCTGCTTGATTGTCGTGACAACCCTTCTCATCACCGGCGGGGCCGGGTTCATCGGCTCCAATCTCGTTCAGTACGCGCTCGATCACACGTCCGATCGCCTCGTCGTCGTCGACAAGCTGACCTACGCCGGCAGCCTGATCAACCTCGCGCGGCCGTTGAAGGATCCGCGTGTGACCTTCGTGCAGGAGGACATCGCGGACCGCGCCGCGATGGCGCGCCTGTTCACGGACCATCTCCCGCGCGCGGTGCTGAACCTGGCGGCGGAAACCCACGTCGATCGCTCGATCGACAGCCCGCGCGCCTTCATCGACACCAACATCGTCGGAACCTTCGCGCTGCTGGAAAGTGCGCGGCTGTTCGTCACGCTGCTCGACGCGGCGGCGCGCGCGGCCTTCCGGTTTCTCCACGTCTCGACCGACGAGGTGTACGGCACGCTCGGCGCGACGGGACTGTTCAGCGAAGAGACGCCGTACGCGCCGAACTCGCCGTACGCGGCGAGCAAAGCGTCCGCGGATCACCTGGTCCGGGCCTACTTTCACACGTACGGACTGCCGGTGCTCATCACCAACTGCTCGAACAACTACGGACCGTTTCAGTTTCCGGAGAAGCTGATTCCGCTGATGATTCTCAATGCGATCGAGGGCCGCCCGCTGCCGATTTACGGCGACGGCGGCAACGTGCGCGACTGGCTGCACGTCGAGGATCACTGCGCGGGCATTCTGCTCGCGCTCGCGAAGGGCCGCGCGGGCGAGAAATACAATGTGGGCGGCGGCAACGAGCGCACGAATCTCGACATCGTCGATGGCATGTGTGCGGTCCTCGACGAGCTGCGGCCGCAGGCCGCGCCGCACGGCCGCCTGAAGACGTTCGTGCCGGATCGTCCAGGTCACGATCGCCGGTACGCGATCGACGCGGCGAAGATTCGCCGCGAGCTGGGATGGGCGCCGCGTCACACGTTCGAAACCGGCCTGCGCGAGACCATCCGCTGGTACCTCGACCACCTGGACTGGTGCGAGCAGATTCAGGGAGGGCGCTGCCAACGGGAAAGACTCGGCTTGGGGGAGCGTCAGGGGTGATCCCAAGGCCTTTCGCCACGAAACCACGAGAGCAGGACACCACGAAACTCGATCGTGTTCGTGTTTTCGTGTTTGCATGTGTTCGTGGTGACGCCGGGTTGCCGTGCTGAAGGGCATCATTCTCGCCGGCGGCTCCGGTTCGCGCCTTCACCCGCTGACGCGCGCCGTCAGCAAGCAGCTCGTTCCCATCTACAACAAGCCGATGGTGTACTACCCGCTGTCGACGCTGATGCTCGCCGGCATCCGGCACATTCTCGTCATCACCACGCCGCACGATCAGGACGGCTTCAAGCGATTGCTGGGCGACGGCAGCGAGATCGGTTTGCAGATTCAGTACGCGGCACAGCCGAGCCCCGACGGCCTCGCGCAGGCGTTCATCATCGGCCGCGCCTTCATCGGTCGCGATCGCGTGGCGCTTGCGCTCGGCGACAACGTGTTCTACGGCGCGCATTTCACCGACTATCTGCGGAGCGCCGCGGGCCGTGAGATTGGCGCCACGGTATTTGGCTATCAGGTCCGCGACCCCGAGCGCTACGGGGTCGTCGAGTTCGGCGCCGACGGCCACGCGGTGAGCATCGAGGAAAAGCCGGCGACGCCGAAATCGTCGTATGCGGTCACCGGCTTGTACTTCTACGACAACCAGGTCGTCGACATCGCGGCGACGCTGAAACCTTCGGCGCGCGGCGAGCTCGAGATCACGGACGTCAATCGCGCGTATCTCGAGCGGGGTCAGTTGCGGGTGGAGAAGCTCGCGCGCGGCATCGCATGGCTCGACACGGGCACGCACGAATCGCTCATTCAGGCGGCCAACTACATTCAGGCGCTCGAAGAACGTCAGGGGTTGATGGTCGCGTGCCTCGAAGAGATCGCGTTCCGCATGGGCTACATCTCGGCGGACGATCTGCTGCGCCTCGCGCGCGCGATGGAGACGAGCACGTACGGGCAGTACCTGTTTCGTGTGCTCGAACAAGAGTCCTGATTGTGCGGGTCGTTCCGACCGAGCTGTCCGGCGTCCTCATCGTCGAGCCGGATGTGTATCGCGACGGCCGCGGGTTTTTTCTCGAGACCTATCACGCCGATCGGTACCTCCAGCACGGCATCGTGGGTCCGTTCGTGCAGGACAATCACTCGCGATCGACGGCCGGCACGCTTCGCGGCCTGCATCTGCAGCTCGGGCGGCCGCAGGGGAAGTTGATACACGTCATCGAGGGCGAGGTGTTCGACGTCGCCGTCGACGTACGATGCGGCTCGCCGACGTTTGGCCGCTGGGTCAGCGTCGTCCTCTCGGCCGAAAATTTCAAACAGTGCTACGTGCCGCCCGGGTTCGCGCACGGTTTCTGCGTCATCAGTCCGATTGCCCAGGTCGAATACAAATGCACCGACGTCTACGATCCGGCGACGGAAATTGGCATCGCGTGGAACGACCCGACGCTCGCGATTCGTTGGCCGATCGCCGAGCCGCTGTTGTCTGATCGCGATCGCCGTCATCCCACGCTCGTTGCGCAAATCGATACGCTGCCTACCTATTCGACAGATCTGTAACATCGCGTACCAAATCGTCGCCGCCGTCTCGAGTTCACTCGCAAGATCTCGCTGATTTCCGAAGAAAACCGGCAGGCACGAGCCTTGCCCCACACGCGGCACAGTCGCTGGTCTGATTACGGCAGGGCGCCGTGAATGCTGGGGGAGCCAGACCAGTGGAGCAGAGGGGCATCGCAATAACGCGGTGCCCTTTTGTTTTGTACTGGTAAGATTTCCCGCCACAACGACCCTCACGTCCGCCGAACCTTCCTAGTGGGGTGTCTCCTCGGATTTACGAGCGGGCCGCTCCGTTGTCGCGGCCCGAGAATCGCGGTCGAAGGCTCGTCGTGACCCGCATTGATTCAGCTGATACGCTCCCTTAGAGGTGCATTGTGACAAGGCGAGTTCTGCTAATGGCAGTCGCTATTGCCGTCGTGTCTCTACCGGTTCACCGAACGGTCCCAGTGATGGCCGACGCGCCTCATCCGCAGACGCTGACCGCGCTGGTCGACGCCGTTTCGCTGACGACCCTTCGCATTCGTCCGGTGATGCCGGGCAAGACGCCCCCGTCGCCGCGGACCACGACGTCATCGACGACAGGACCCGGGACCGGGCCGGAGGCAAGTAAAGCGCCTGCGGCCCGAGCGAGCCGCTGGAAGGAAGCCCGTCGAAGCCGGGCCGGCGAGCGAGAGCGAGCGGGGGTGGGGCCCCGCGAGCAGTAAAAACTGGAGGCTCAATGCACAAGAGGCTCATCGGAATCATCGTCGTCCTGGTCTGGACGGCCCTCGCCACCACCGCCTACGCGCAGAACGCGCAGATCAACGGCGGCGTCAAGGATTCGAGCGGCGCGATCATTCCCGGGGCAACTGTCACGGCGAAAAACATCGAAACCGGCTTGACGCGAACGGCCGTCACCGACAGCCAGGGCGAGTACCGGTTGCCGTCGCTGCCGCCCGGCCGCTATTCGGTCTCCACGGAGTTGAGCGGGTTCAGCACCGAGACGCGGCCCGACATCGTGCTCATCATCGAACAGACGGCGATCATCAACTTCGCGCTCAAGCCGGCGGCGATCTCGGAAACCGTTACCGTGACCGGAGAGTCACCGATCGTCGATGTCACCCGATCTGACGTGGGGATGTCGATCTCGGGCCAGCAGATTCAGGATCTGCCGGTGGCGTCGCGGCGCTGGATCGATCTGGCGATGCTCACGCCGGGGACATCGCAGGACAACATCCGCGGGTTCTTCTACCGCGGCAACGTCAACCTCGGCGCCGGCACGCGCGAGTACTCGAACGGCTTCGTCGTCGACGGCGTGAACAACACGTGGGCGGAGATGGGCGAGCCGCGGCAGAACTTCGCGATGGACGCGATCCAGGAGTTCAAGGTCTCGACCTCGACGTACAAGGCCGAGTACGGGCTCGCGACCGGCGGCGTGCTCGCCGTGGTCACCAAGTCGGGCACCAACCAGCTCCACGGATCGGGTCTGGTGTTCTTCCGCGACGCGTCGATCACGGCGAAGGAATTCTTCCAGGTGACGAAGCCCGACTATCGGCGGTATCAGTACGGCGGCACCGTCGGCGGACCCATCGTCAAGAACAAGACGCACTACTTCTTCGCGTACGAGGGGACGAAGGAGAAGCAGTTCTTCACGGTGAACGCGCGCGGCCTGTGGCCGCAGTATGAAGGCACCTTCCCGAGCGAGCAGAATCGCTGGACGTACAACGTCAAGCTCAATCACCAGATCACGGCGAGCCAGAGCCTCTTCTTCCGCTTCGGCGCGGAGGATGAGTACCGTCCAATCATCACGACCGGCGGGCGGACGACGCCGAGCGCGAGCTTCGACTTCGCGGTGCCGCGCAGGTCGGCGGTGGTCGGTCACTCGGCGGTCCTGAGCGATCGCGCGTTGAACGATTTTCGGTTCCAGTACGCTTACGCGAAGTACGAAGTCGCACCGCCCTATAGCCACGGCGACTGGGCGCCAGGGGACTTCACGGCACGGCTGCCGTATTGCACCCCGGTCTACAGCTACCCGAGTGTCCAGGTCGGCGGATGCGGGAACGCGCAGATGGGACCGGAAGGACGCTGGGAGCTGAAGGACGACTTCTCGTACCTGATGCGCGCGTTCGGCGGCACGCATCAGTGGAAGATGGGATTCGACTTCAGCTACATCCCGTTCGAGGGTGACAACACCGGTTCGCCGCTTGGGAGCTGGACGTTCCCGAAGGATGTTGCGTACGACGCGAACGACCGCACCACGTGGCCGACTCTGTACACGAACTCGCTGCCGACCTACGCAAACATCCCGGTGAAGGTGTACGCCGGATATCTGCAGGACGACTGGCAGGCCGCCGACGGCCTCACCTTCAATCTCGGAATTCGCTACGACCTCCAAGTCGGCTCGTTCAACGAAGACGTGCCGGGCCTGCTCGCCAAGATCCAGGACAAGCTCGGACGCGACGGCAGCTTGCCGTTCGACGTCTCGATCTTTCCGCAGTCGCGCGCAACGCGCGGCGACCACAACAACTTCGGACCGCGAGTCGGCGTGGCGTGGGACCCGGCGAACAACGGCATCACCAACGTGCACGCGGCGTACGGGTTGTTTTACGACAACATGCGAACGCTCCAGAACTTCGGCGAGCTGACGTGGCCGCAGGCCAAGTCGATCACGATCCAGAGTCCGTCGTTCCCTGATCCGTTCGGCGGAAAGAGCCGTGAGGCGTTCCTGAGCTCGACGCCGCCGACCGTCAACGTCGGCAGCAACGCACAGATCAACATGTATGCGCACCAGTACAACGTCGGGATGAACCGTCTGGTGGCGCGCAATCTGGCGCTCTCAGCCGATTTCACGACGGTGCGCCGCTACGGCGATCGCGACACGGTGGAGATCAACATTCCCGATCAGGTGACCCGGCAACGGTTGTACCCACCGTTTGTCCGCGTGAACTTCTGGCAGCCGACGGCCGACAACTACTACAAAGCGCTGCTGCTGAAGATCGAGAAACGGATGTCCAGCCGCTACCAGGCGCTGCTCTCGTACACGCTGAGCAAAGCGGAAGACGACACATTCACGTCGGCGCTGTCGGATCATTATGGCTACACGAAGGTGAGGCGGGCCGGCGTGTCGGATCGGCGCCATCGCCTCGTGGCCAGCGGGATCGTCACGCTGCCGTATGACATGCAGCTGTCGGGCATCGGCGATTTTCGCTCGAGCCTGCCGTTCGGCCCCATCACCTCGGGCCTCGACCTCAACAACGATACGTTGTCGGGCACCTCGGTGTCGGCGCCGGCGAACTCCGATCTGCCGCCAGGCGTCATGCCGATGTCGGGCTGCCGCGCGCTGAACCTCGACACGATCAACGCGTTCAGAACAGGCCGTGGTCTGACGCCCGTCGCGCAGGTTGACTGCCCGACCTTCGTCAACGTCGACGTCAGGTTCTCGAAGTTCTTCCGGATCGGCGGCTCGTCGCGTGCGGAGTTCATCGCCCAGTTGTTCAATGTCTTTGACCGCGCGAATTTCAACCTACCCAACAACAACATCGGCGCCGGCAACGATGCGGCTACCAACCGGCCGCTGTTCGGCACAGTGACGTCGCTGCTGCCGAACATCAACGCGCCGTCACGACAAGCGGAGTTCGCGATACGGTTTCAGTTCTGACGGGAGACACGAAACGCGCAACGACGAAAAGCACGAAACCACGAAAATGTTGTTGGTTCGCACCTTTCGTATTGTCGGGTCTTTCGTGATTGAGTGGTTATGAAGAAGTTGTTCGTCGCATGCGTGTGTCTGACTTTCGCCGAAGCCGTCGGCGTGACGCAACCGGTCGCGACAACGCCGGCGGCGCTGTCCGACTTCTTCAAGCCTGGCGTCGTGCTCCAGGATCGAAACAAGGATGGCGCGATCGACTTCGTCAACGCGCGGATCGTCCTGGCGGAGCAGCCGACGGCCGGCGAAGTGGCGGCGGCCGCCGACATCGCAGCACGATTGGGGTTCGAGACCTCGGCGATCGATCTACCCGTGGTCCGGCTAAAGCCGGACGCCACCGATAGCCGCAAACCGGACGCCGCCGACAGCCGAAAGCCAGACACCACACCACCGGTGGAGTCCGGCTTTAGCCGGACCTTGATCTTCGTCGGTGCCAGGTCGCTGGCGGGATCGGGCGCAACCGCAGCCTCGCTCGGCGGCGCGAGCCTCAAAGCCGGCGAAGGATTGGTTGCGGCGTTCACCGCATCCGGCCAGCCCGCTATCGCGGCGCTCGGCGCCGACGAAGCGGGCATCAGCGCGGCCGCGTTGATGTTGGCGGGGCACCTGCCGTACCTCTGGGATCAAAAGAGCCCGACCACCGACAAGATTGCCGACGACGTGAAGCAGTGGCTGGTGGGGAAGGGCGTGACGGTGTCGTCCGCGTTCGTACCCGCGGTCGTCGTGAAGAGCGGTGCTGACGGGGTCGATCGCATCACCGTGGACGTCAGCATGGCGGACGGCGGCGATCTCTTGAAGGCGCAGGTCGCGCTCAGCCAGTTGAAGGCGACCGGCCGCCGCGATCCGAAGCGGGCCCTCTCATTCGCGAACGTTCGGTCCCTCGTCCTGCGCCTGCGCGCACCGGGCGCGGGCACGGCGACGATCGATTTGCCGCAGGTCGCCGTGGCGCAGGCAGTCGCCACGACGCCGCCAGGCCGGCGGCCTGGCGGCGGCGCGAAAGAAAACTTCGACCTCTCGACGTTCTATTCGAACGACGGCGCGCTCGCCGATTCCGACAACAACCTGATTCCCGATCGCGTCGACGTGATGCTCAGCGCCGACGGCGACGGCACGCAGGGCGTCGTCGATCTCGCCGCGCGGCTCGGTCTCGAGTCGACCGGCGTCGCGCTGCCGATCGCGAAGACGCCCAAGGGCATCACGTCGCCCGACAGCGAGCCAATCCTCGTGCTCGCCGGTGTCACGCATCCGATCGTCGACGAGCTGATCAAGAACAACAAATGGGTTCGGCCGTCGCTGCAGCCCGGCGAAGGCCTGATTCAGGTCGTGAAGAAGGCGTTCGGCGACAAGAGCGCGCTCATCGTCACTGGCGGCGATGCGGCCGGCGTCGATCGCGCGATCCGTCAGCTCGCGGAGAAGTTTCCGCACATCTGGTCGAGAGGCAAAGACCGCACGACGCTCGACGACGTCGAGGACGACGTTCGGAAGTTCGTGGCCGGACGATCGCCGGCCGGTCAGGCGGCGATGAGTTTGTACAAAATCGACAAGCTCGCGACGCGGCTGCAGGACAAGGATCTCACGAGCGCGCAGGTGCGAGTGTTCGTCGAGAAAGCCGCTGACGGCCTGGCCGACATCGTCCGGCAGGAAGCGGCCGCGACGATCAAAGCGGGCACGATCGCCGTCGCTGTGCAGAACCTCGACGTCCAGAAAGGCCGGCCGATCGTCACGGATGAATTCGACGTCGCGTCGGAAGTGGATGAATTCTGGTCGAAGCTGCGGACGAAGGTGATTCCCGCGATCGTCGCGATGAAGAAGAAGAAGCCGCCGGTCACCATTGAAGCGCGGCTCAGCGAGCCGCCCGCAGTGCGCAAGCAGGTCGAGGAGCAGGCGCGCGCGGAACTCATCAAGGCCGGCGCGCCCGACGACGCGACGACCGTCACCGTGCTATCCGCGTACAAACAAGGTTATGGCTGGCTGTACGACATCGTGCGGCCGGCGCTTGCAGGGAAGGCGGTCGAGTCCATCACGATCCGCTTCGCGGAAATCGGGCCGCCGGCCGGCTGGACGCAGCAGGGGATGTTCGTGCCGACGCGGTGGCTGCTGGAGCTGTATCCGATCGACGAGATTCTCGCGAACGAGCTGAAGATCGACGTGAAGAAGATCCGCTTCGAGAAGATGCCGATCGGATCGCCGGCCTACGAAGTGGTCGCGACCGGCGCCGGTGGCGCAGAGCTCTTGCGCCGGACCTTCGAGCCGAAGTTCGTCGAGCGCCCTTTCTTCGATCGGTTCCCGGATTACGAGCGCGTGCGCGTGACGACCGGCTGGATCAAAGCGGACGCGGCGGGACGGACGGTTGTCGACGAGCGGATTGCCACCGATCCCGAGCGCTTCTGGGATCGCTTCCAGGCGAAGACGCTGCCGGCGCTGTACGACCACGTGATGGCGCTCGGCAACGGCAAGCCGCGCGCGGAGGACGCGCCGTTCTTCGGCGAGATGACCATCGACCTCACGTTGAGCGAGCCCGAATACCGGCTGCCGGTCGATCAGGAGCAGATCTCCTCACTCGAAGCGATCCACGAGGAGATCTACTTCAACACGCTTCATTTCTTCGACGTCATGGGCCGGTTCTCACGCGGCCCCGCACTCGCGTACCCGGGCCGGATCATTCCCGTGATGCACCCGAAGGCGGACGGCAAACCCGGCCACGCGAAGATTTCCATCACCGGCTTCGACGCGCCGCGACCCTCGGTCGTCGTCGAGTACACCGAGCGTAACGGCCGGCGCGGCGAGGTTCGCCTCGATATTCCGAAGATTGCCGTCGACCGTCCGCAGACGCTGGCGGCAACCGTCCGCGCGGGAACGGACGGCGTCGAGCGGCTCGATCTCCGCGTCAAGGTCGACACGGACAAGGACGAGCGCGATGCGCTCATTCAGCGCGCCGCCGACGAGCGTGTCGACCGCACGGTCATCTCCGCGGAGCAGGTGCGCGCGGTAATCGGGAACCTCGATCGCCTGCGCAAGGCAGGCCTCTACCGCGATGCGCTGGCGTATCACGATCTCGGCGGCCTGCGCGTGACCATCGGCTGGGAGCACGATGCCAAATCCGCCGACCTCGTCGCGTCAGTCGACGCCTGCGCTCCCGCGCCGTTCCCCGACATCAAGAAATATCCGGCGACCGACCTGCAATGGGACACGCCCATTCCCCCGCCCGAGGCTTATGGCATCCTCGCGAAGATGTCGACCTTCAAAGAGGCGACCGTCTACAAAGTCGGGCAGAGCTATCTCGGCAAAGACGTCTGGGCGATGGACCTGATGCCGTCCGTCGAAGCGTCGCACTGGTCGCAGGCGAAGCAGACGACGATGAAGCCGACGATCGTGTACTCCGCGCGTCAGCACGCGAACGAGGTCTCGTCCACGAGTCACGTGCTGAAGATGGCGGAGCTGCTGCTGACCGATCCCGCGTATCGCGCGAAGCTGGATAAAGTGAACGTGGTCATCCATCCGATCACGAACGCCGACGGCGCGCAGCTCGCGTACGACCTGCAGAAGATCAATCCAACGTACATGCTGCACGCCGGCTATCTCGGCGCGCTCGGCGTCGACGTGACCAGTCAGCAGTGGGACGCCGATCCGATCTATCCCGAGAGCGGCATCCGCCCGAAGATCTGGCGCACGTGGCTGCCGGACATCTTCCTCAACCCGCACGGGTATCCGACGCACGAGTGGGTGCAGCTCTTCTCGGAGTACGCCGCGTGGGTTCGCACGCGCGCCGTGGAGACGCGCGATTACTGGACGATGCGCGGGTGGTGGATGCCGGGGTTCGCGTGGCTCGACGACCCGCGCTATCCGCGCCACAAGGACGAGCAGATGAAGCTGCTCACGATGATCACGGAGTACGCAAAGGCGGCGCCCGGCACGGTCGCGCTGAACGAGCGCGCCTACGATCGCTACAAGCGTTACAGCTTCGATTTCGATCAGAAGAACTTCAAGCTCGATTTCACCAACGGCGTCCTGATCTACAAATCGATCAAGGGCGCGCGCGCGGACCCGCAGAGCCAGGACTTCATGGCGCGAAACCCGAACGTCACGATTTGGGAAGGCGTGACCGAGGCGCCCGACGAAACGGCGCGCGGCGACTGGATGAAGCTGGTCGCCAACGCGGGGCTGCAGTGGGACAAGGCGATTCTCGAGTATCTCGTGCAGGGCCGCCACGAAGTCGAGCGGAAGGTCGAGCCGTTCTGGAACGGCGTCAGCTTGAGCATGAATCGCCCTCGGCCGCCGAAACCGGAGAAGAAAGACGACAGCAAGCCGACGACGCAACCACAATAACCCTGCGGGGCTAACACAATGGACACAAAGGACACAAAGTTCAGGTCGGATTCTGTCTGTGTGTCCTTTGTGTCCTTTGTGTTGACTCAGTGCTGATATGAGGATCGACATCAACTCCGACATGGGCGAGTCCTTCGGGGCCTACACGATCGGCCACGACGCGGGACTCATGAAGTCGATCACGTCGGCGAACATCGCGGCCGGATTTCACGGCGGCGATCCGTCGGTGCTGCGCGAGACCATTCGGATGGCGAAGACGCACGGCGTCGCGGTCGGCGCGCATCCCGGCTATCCCGATCTTGTCGGCTTCGGCCGCCGCGCGATGGCGGTGTCGCCGAAAGAAGCGGAGGACTTCTGTCTCTATCAGATCGCCGCCGTCGCCGGCGTCGCGCAGGCCGAGGGCGTGCGCATGCAACACGTCAAAGCGCACGGGGAGCTGTTCAACGTGGCGGCGAAGGATCGCGAGCTCGCGATGGCAATTGCGCGCGCGGTCGCGGCGTTCGACACGTCGTTGATCTTTTTCGCGATGCCGGGATCGGAGATGCTGAAGGCGGGGAAGACGCTGCAGCTTCGCACGGTCACCGAAGTGTTCGCCGACCGCGCGTACGAGCCTGACGGCTCGCTTGTGTCGCGCCGCAAGTCCGGCGCCGTCATACACGACGCCGACGCCGTCGTCGCGCGCGCCGTCCGGATGGTGAAGGACCGATCGATTGTCGCGATCGACGGATCGGTCATCCCGGTCGAAGCGGATACCATCTGCGTCCACGGCGACACACCAGGTTCCGATGATCTCGCCGCAAAAATTCGCGCCGGCTTCGAAGCGGCCGGCATCACCGTCAAACCGGTCGGACAACCGTAAATGGCCACGCTGCAGCCCTCAGCCCTTCGCCCTCAGCCCGCGGGAAGCCCTCAGGCGTTGACCGTCAGCCCTGACGAGCGAAGCCTGTTCGGGTGGTGGCGCGACGCCGACACACGCGCCCGACGCGCATTCGTCGCCGCGTCGCTCGGCTGGATGCTCGACTCCTTCGACGTGATGCTCTACGCGATGGTGCTCGCGGCGCTCATCGAGGATCCGACGCTGCACCTGTCACTGGGGATGGCGGGCATCCTGAACTCGGTGACGCTGCTCTCGGCCGCGGCCGGCGGCATCACGTTCGGCGTCATCGCCGATCGCATCGGCCGCAAGCGTGCGCTGATGGCGGCGGTCCTCATCTACTCGATCTTCACAGCCGCCTGCGGCTTCGCGCAGTCGGCGCTGCAGCTCGCGATCTTCCGGATCCTGCTCGGCATCGGCATGGGCGGCGAATGGGCCACCGGCGCGGCGCTCGTTTCTGAATCGTTTCCTGCGAGGCACCGCGGCAAGGCGCTCGCGTTCGTGCAGAGCGCGTGGGCGATCGGCTACGGCCTTGCGGCGCTGGTCAACATGCTCGTCATGCCGCGCTGGGGCTGGCGCGGCGTGTTCTTCGTCGGTGTGCTGCCGGCCCTCTTCACGCTCTGGATCCGCCGCCGCGTGGAAGAGCCACCGCTCTGGAAGTCGGCGACGCCCGCCGAGCGCGGCCGCTTCAGCATGCTGTTCGCGCCAGGGACTGGTCGCGTCACGATGGCCATTGCGCTGATGAACTCGTGCTGCCTGTTTGCGTGGTGGGGCCTCAACGGCTGGGTGCCGGCCTATCTGCGGCTCTCACCCACGCAGGGCGGCATCGGCCTCGCCTCGTCGACGATGTCGTGGTTCGTGATTGCGATGCAGGTGGGGATGTGGTTCGGCTACGTGAGCTTCGGGTTCATCGCCGACGCCATCGGCCGCAAGCGCACGTACGTGATCTACCTCGTCACGGCCGCGGCGTTGTTGCCGATCTACGGCTTTCTGCGCGTTCCGACCGCATTGCTCCTGGTCGGTCCGTTCGTCGCGTTTTTCGGCACCGGGTACTTCAGCGGTCTCGGCGCGCTGGTCGCCGAGCTGTACCCGACCACGGTGCGGGCGACCGCCGCCGGCTTCTGCTACAACTTCGGCCGCATCGCGAGCGCCGCGGCGCCGTACACCGTCGGATCGGTCGCGGCCACGCGCGGCTTCGGTGTCGCGTTCGCGATCGCCGGAGCCGCGTTCCTCCTCGCCGCGGTTGCGTGGATTTGGATCCCGGAGACGCGTAATCGCGAGCTCGTCTGAACCAATTCACCACGGGGATACTGAGGACACGGAGGAAAATTCTGTACGTTTTGAGCCTCCGCGTCCTCATGTCCTCCGTGGTGGAGAGTTCGTGGACGGCAGCC
>Ga0137399_10000784_pt1 | contig 13557 bp, 11 predicted proteins | sample czorhiz316metaG_FD_104810 | JGI IMG/M metagenome (GOLD analysis project Ga0137399, IMG submission 104810) | Vadose zone soil microbial communities from Angelo Coast Range Reserve, California, USA - czorhiz3.16 metaG | ecosystem: Environmental > Terrestrial > Soil > Vadose zone | place: USA...
GCTGGCGCCGTACCTGTCGACCGGCGCGGAACGCCTCGGCTTCACGATCCAAGGCCAGGCAGTGGCGAGTTGGGAAGAGGCCGGAGGGATTGCGGGTGCGTCGTACCGGTTGGGAATCAGCCATGCGATTGCCGCGAGACGTCTGGTGCCGATGATCGAAGCGGGGTGGGACGTGCCGCGGGCCGGCGCAAATGCCCTTGTCCTTTATCCCCAACTCTGGATCAAGCTGTCACGCCTCGGTCACGTCGCCGGATCGGTCGGCGCCGAGGTTCCCGTGAACGGCGTGTCACCGCCCCGATCGAAACTGATCGCGTTTCTGCTGTGGGATTTTGGAGACGCGCCGCTACTCCGCGGGTGGTGACGGTCCGCCCCCGCCGCCCCCGCCCCCCCCGTTCACGCGGAAGCGCCGGATCGTCTGTGCCAGCTGCGTCGCGGCCTCCGACAAATGCTGCGACGTCGTTGTGAGCTCGCCGAGGGACGCGAACTGATGCGCGGTGGCCGCCGACGTCTGTCGCGCACCGCTTGCCGCGCCATCGGCGATCGCCGCGACTTCTTCCATGCGGCGCAGCACCGCACGCATGCGCTTCGTCTGATTCTCGGTTTCAGCGGCGAATGAGGTCGCGAACTGCACCGTCGTATTGAGGTCGGAGAAAATCGCGTCGAGTGCCCCTTGTACGGTGGTGGCGACGCTGCCGACCCCTTGGGCCGCTACACGACCTTGCTGCATCGCCTCGACGACCCGGCCGATCTGGCCCTGCGTCTGGCGCACACGGGTGCGCACTTCCTCCGCGGATCGCGCGCTTTGCTCGGCGAGCTTCCGAACCTCACCAGCGACGACGCGGAACCCTAACCCATGTTGACCGGCGCGCGCGGCTTCGATCGCCGCGTTGAGCGCGAGCAGATCGGTTTGACTGGCGATGCGCGTGATCCCGTCCACGAGCTTGCCGATCTCCCGCGATTCACGATCGAGCTCGATCGCGACCTCGGCCGCGTGATCCATGTGCACGAGCAGATTCATCAAGTACGTGCTCGCCCGGGACACTTCTTCGCCGCGGCGATGCGCCTGTACGGCGATCTCGGTGATCCGCCGCTCCGCTTCCTGCGCGCGTGCGTGCAAGGTGGTCGCGAGACCCGATGCTGCTTCCGAGTCCTCGCGGCCGGAGACGATGAGCTGGCGCTGGCGCTCGGTCCCCTCCGACAGCTGGTCCGTGGTGGTTGAGATTTTCTGCGAAGCGGTTTGCAGGTCGCGTGCGGAGACGGCGAGCTCACGCGCCATGGCGGCGAGCGCGTGGCCCTGTTTGCCGATTTCGCGGATGATGTCGGTGATGGCCGCCGTCGTGCGGTTCACGCTGACACTGAGGTATCCGATTTCGTCGGCGGCGATGCCTTCGCCCGCCTCCATCTGCCGCGTCAGGTCCCCACGTTCGATCTCGCCGAGCACGCCGCGCGCGTGCCGCAGCCGCTCGACGATCTGCACAAGCATGGGAACGAGGGCGACGCAGGCGAAGATCAGCACGAGGCCTTCCTGCAGATAGAGGGACCATGGCCAGCCATGACCCGCGACCTGCGCGACGGCAGTCACGAGGGCGAACGCAACCAGATTGGTGATCAGCGCGCCCCAGGCGTCGCGTCGCTCGAGGTACAGTGCCGCTTGCAGCGGCGCGATCAGATAGGCGCCGTAGAGCACGTGGCCGTTCGCGCCCATCGCGAACACGACCGCCGAGATCAGGAGACAGCCGACGACCAGATTGAGCTGCGCGTACCACGGCTGGAACGGCGCGCGCCGCACCAGCCGGCGCACGCCCGTGTTGGCGCCGGCAAAGATCGCGGCAAACGCCAGCATGAACCACGGCGAGATCGCGCTGATGCCGGCGAGCTTTACGATGCCGAGCAAGAGGATGCCGAAGCCGACGAATCCCCAGCGCGCGCGCGTGTTCGCCAGCACGTACTGCCGCTGCTTGGCGAGCCGTTCGTCGAGGAGCTGAGCTCCCAGGCCGTTCACATCCGGAATAGGTAGCTGGCTTTCAGGAAGAAGCCGTCGCCGGTGCGCGTGAGCCGGCCGAAGCTGAACGGCTCCGGCTCGGTGAGTGACGCGCCATATCCAAAGAACAACACCGTTCCCGGAACGGGCCTGTAGGAAAAGAGAACGTCGTTGCGGAACTCAGTATCCGTGTGGCGCGGTTGGGACTGGCCTTTGACGACCAGCGAATCACCGGTGCGCGGATCACGTAACGCGTCGATCTGTTGAGCGGTGTATTGGCCCACGTAGCGAAAGAAAATATCGCGCGTCAGCTGGTACTCGAGCTTGAGCCGCGGAATGTTCGCGGTCGAGAACCAGCTGCCATCCCCGGCTCGCGTGAGACGCTGATGAATCCACTGGCCATCGACGCGTACGGCGTTCGTCGGCTTCCATGTGACTCCCACAAAGGCGTTGAGCCCGCGCGATTCCGCGGCTTCGGCGAAGATCACCCCCATGCCGGCGCCGACGTTTGCGTTCAGCGTGAGCGCGCGGTTCGGGGTGTTGAAGCCGATATTCCCGCCCCAGAGGTTGTAGCGGCCGTGGGGAACGACAAACGGAATCAGGGTCCCCGCCGAATCTACTTGGTAGCCGGCGTAGTCCGGCGGATTGAAGAGCTGATGGGCGTTCTGGTAGTTCGCGTTGATGCCCCAGCCGCCACGCAGCGTGAAGAGCCACTGCTCGTTGATGCTTCCCTCGAACGTGCTGCCGAGATGGAAGAAATCCCGATAATGCCAGACCGGTTGGATCAAAATGAACGTGGTGGCATTCTCGAGCTTCGCGCCCGGCTTGCCATACCACGTGAAGCGATTGGCGAACCGGCCCTGCACGAGGTTGACGCGATTCACGAAGCCGCTGAGCGCCGCGAAGTCGGGACTGATGCCGACGAGCTCCGCGTGGTTTCCATAGGAATAACCGGTACGATCGTACAGCGTGACGTCCCACAGCTGTCCTGACCGAACTCCGGCTCCGGCCGCGTCCTTGGTCCACGAGCCCACGAACTGGGCGTCGGAGAACCAGATCTTTTTCCAAATGACCCGCGCGTCGGCGCCGAGCACGCGATTCCAATTGCTGCCGACGATCTGATCCGTGTACGCTATGCCCACGGTGGAGCTGCTCCCCAGGTCTCGCCGTAGGCGCAACAGATTGAAGATCGGATGCGGCGCGTTTGCGACGCCACCGTTGTCATCCACGGCGCCGATGTACGCGACCGCAGTCCCACCGAGCTTCCCCGTGAGTTTCGCGCCCGCGACGGGCGACGTGATCCGCCGCGTGTAAATGAGCGCATTCGGCGTGTCGAACTGCTCGAGTCCTTCCAGGAAAAACGGCCGCTTCTCGGGAAAAAACAGCGCGAAGCGTTGGTTGACGGTCACCTGGCCGACATCCGCCTCGACCTGCGAGAAATCGGGATTCACCGTACCCGCGGCACTCAGATTCTGCGTGACGCCCCAACGCACGTTGACGCCGAGCTCGGGATCGATCTTGTTGTAGCGATAGGTGGTGGGCGATACCGGTGCGCCATTCAGGCGCGACGTGAACTCCGGCGCCACGTCCATGACCAGGCCGCGGCGCAGGCCGGTGAGCGACTTAAGTGTCCCCGATTGGATGAGAAAGCTCGCGCTGGCGCGTACCACGGGCGCCCAGGTGTCTTCATAGCCGGTATGCTGCGTCGTGCGCACGATCTGGAGGCCCCAGTCCTGGGTCGCGCCGCTCTGATAGCGGAGGCTCTTGAAGGGAATGCGCACTTCGACCTCGTAGCCCCAAGGGGTGACGCGGCCCTTTGACTCGTAGACGTAGTCGGGATTCAGATCGACGACGCCGTCGAATCGAAAGCCGGCGTTCTGCCCGCCTGCCGCCCCGGCGATTCCTTCACTGCGCACACCGTCCTGTTGCACGCCGAGCGGGTTGACCGCGAACAGGAGCGCGCGGCGGCGATCGTTGAACGTGTCCAGCAGGATCTGGATCTTGTCGTCGGCGTCGATGTTGTCGCGGTCGGCGAGCGTCGCGCGCACGACGTTCCCGTGGGCCTCGAACGCGCGAATCCCGAAGTAGATCGCGTCCGGCCCGTAGAACGCGAGCACTTCGGTGCTATCCTCCGCCGGCCGGCTATCGACCGGGCGGTATTGCGTGAAGCCGGTGAGCAACGCCGCGTGCTGCCAGGCCGCTTCATCGAGGACGCCGTCGACGTGCACCAACGGCGCGTCGATGCGCGGCACGCGCACTTCGATGCGATGGAGGCGGCCGTCGTACACCGGACTCGGATCGCCAGTGGATTGGAGCAGAGCAAGAAGAACGGCGAGCATGGCGAGAATCTAAAGCCGGGATACGAGAAGCGGGATGCGGGATGCGTTGGCTATTCGTAATCACGCATCTCGCATCCCGCATCCCGCTTCCCGAATGCCCCGACGCTTCGTCGGCTGGCCGGTCTACTCGTATCGCAGAGCGACGATAGGATCCAGCGCCGCCGCCCGCCGCGCGGGCCACAGGCCGAAGAACAAGCCGACCAGCGCGCTGAACAGAAACGCGATCAGGATGGCGAAGATGCTGATCGAGGTATTCCAGTGCGCGATCTTCGACAGGCCCACGGCGCCCAGGGCGCCGAACAGGATCCCGATCACGCCGCCCACGAGGCACAGCACCAACGCCTCGACCAGAAACTGGAACATGATGTTGAAGCGCGTCGCGCCGAGCGCTTTGCGGACACCGATCTCGCGCGTCCGCTCCGTGACCGAGACCAACATGATGTTCATGATGCCGATCCCGCCGACGAAGAGACTGACCGCCGCGATGCCGGCGAGGAGATAGGTGAACGTCTCGGTCGTCTGCTGAAAGGTCGCGAGGATATCCGACTGGTTGCGGATCTGGAAATCGTTTTCCCCGCCGGGGCGGATCTTGTGCTCACGGCGCATCACACGCTCGATCTCGATCATCGCGAGCGTCATTTGTGGCACGCTCGCCGCGTCGACCGTGATCGACCGCAAGCGATTGGTGCCCATGATGCGGTAGCGCGCGGTCTGCAGGGGAATGAGAATCTGCTCGTCCGGATTCCCAAACCCCATCGCGGAGCCCTTCGACGCCAGCACGCCGATGATTTCAAAGGGAATGCCGCGGATCTGGACCTCCTGCCCGATCATCGCGGCTCCATTGGCATTGAACATTTCGGGAATGGCCGATCCGAGCACGGCGTAACGGCGCCGACCCTCATCTTCACCGGCCGTGAACATCCGGCCGGCGGTGAAGGTGTAGTTCTTCACGGTCGGATAATTCGGCGTCGTGCCGACGATGTTCACGTTGGCGTTGAGGCCGCCCCGCTTCACCTGAAAGTTGCGGGTCAACTCGGGGACGACGCCCTTCACGTAGCGCGCACTCGCGGCGAGCGAGTCGGCGTCATCCACCGTCAGGCTGGCACGCTGGTCGAACATGATCGCGACGCCACCGCGGAATGACTGGCCGGGATAGATGGACAACAGCGTTGGGCCGAGCGCCTGAATGCGCGCCTGCACGGACTTCTGCGCGCCGCTGCCGAGCGCCACCATCGTGATGACCGCGCCCACGCCGATGATGATGCCCAGCATCGTGAGAAACGACCGCAGCTTGTTCGCCCGGATCGCCTGGAGCGCGACGTGGAAGATTTCGTCGAGCAGCATGGTTAGGGCCTCGTGGGCGTCGCCGCGGTCGGCCGCTGCTGCGTGGTCGTCTGCTGCTGCACGCCAGGCAGGCCGCCACCCGTGAAGCTCCGCATGCGCTGTTGCATGTCGCGCTGGGAATTGATCAGTGAGGCGCTGGGAAGCACGAGCACAGTGTCCTGCTCGGTCAGACCGCTCACCACCTCGATATGATCGAGATCGGAAAGTCCGGTGCGAATCTGCACCGGCACCGGCTGTCCCTTGTGGAGTGTGAAGACGATGTAGCTGGAGGCGTCGCCGCCACTCCGCCGCGTGCCGCCACCGGCGCCTCCGCCCCCACCCCCGCCGCCGCCTGCGCGTTGGAATGCCGCCCGCATGGCCGTCATCACATTCTGCTCGACCGGCGTCAGCTCCTGGCCCGACATCCGCTTCTGAAATGCCGCGCGAACCTGCGCTTCGGTCACGCCGGGAGGCAGTTGAATCGTCCGTCCATCCGGCATGGTCATCGTGTTCCCACCACGGGCCGAGTCCCCTCGCGTCGCGGTGCCTCCGCCGAGTGAAGCGCTGTCATGGGTGGTCGGGGTCGGCGGCTTTTGGGCTGCGAGCTGCTCTTGAACCTGCTGCGGATCGAGCCCCAGCACCTGGGCCGCCGATGCGACGTCGCGCTGGGTCCGCAAAGCCGCATTGGGGATGGCCAGCGTATTCTGACGCTGCCCCACGTGAATCTCGACCTCCGTATTCATGCCCGGCTTGAGGAGATGATTCGGATTCGGGATGCGCACCAGGACATTGAACATCGTCACGTTCTGTTGCACGGTCGCCTGCGGCTCAATCTTCAGGACCGAGCCTTCGAACGGCCGGTTGGGATACGCATCGACCGTAATGCTCGCGAGCAGGCCGGCTTGCACCTTCCCGATGTCGGTCTCGTCCACGAGCGCGCGGATCTGCACGGTATCGAGGTTCGCCATCTTGAACAGCACGGTCCCGCCGCCCACGTCCGTCGTCGGCGAGGAAATCACCGTACCCAGCTCCACGTTCTTCGCGATGATGGTCCCGGCGAGAGGTGCGCGCAGCTTCGTGTCGGTCATGCGGTCGCGCGCGTTCTCGAGGTCGGATTGCGCGCGGATCACGGCCGCGTTGGCGTTGGCGTAGTCGAGCTTGGACTGATCGTACTCGGTCTGCGTGATCGCCTGCGCCTTGAACAGCGTATCCGAGCGCGCGAGCTGCGCCTTCGCGTTGCTGAGCTGTGCCTGGGCGACCGCCAGATTTGCCTGCGCCTGCGCGAGGTTGTTACGTGGGATGCGCGGGTCAATCTCCGCGAGCTGCTGCTCTTTCTTCACGTCGTCGCCCGTCTGCACGTGCATCGCAATGATCTCGCCGGAGGCCTTGGACTTCACGTCCACAGTCAACACGGGTTCGATGGCGCCCGATGCGGACGCGGAGACCACGATATTACGGCGTTCGACAGGAACCGCCTCGTACGCGATTGGCGCCTGCTTCTTGCTGCAGGCGATGACGCCTACCAGCAGCGCGGCAGCAGTCCAGATGGATTTGTTCACGGCTTCACTTCCGTCCTCTCATCGCGCTCGATTTTTCCGTCGAGCAGATGAATCTGGCGGCGCGCATGCGCCGCGATGTCGTGTTCGTGCGTCACCAGCACGATGGTTTGACCCGAGTCGTGGAGCTCTTGGAACAGCCCCATGATCTCATTGCCTGTCGCCGAGTCGAGGTTGCCGGTCGGCTCGTCGGCCAGGAGGATGCTTGGCGCATTCACCAGCGCGCGGGCAATGGCGACGCGCTGGCGTTGGCCGCCCGACAGCTCGTTCGGGCGATGATCCATACGATCGCCCAGCCCGACCTGCTGTAGTGACCGCTGCGCGCGCTCGCGGCGCTCTTTGGCGGACATGCCGGCATAGATGAGCGGCAGCTCGACGTTGTGCAGCGCGTCGGCGCGGGGCAGCAGGTTGAACGTCTGGAACACAAATCCGATTTCCTTGTTGCGAATGCGCGCCAGCTCGTCGTCGCTCAGGTCGCTGACCTTCTGGCCGTTCAGCCAGTATTCGCCGCTCGTCGGCGTATCGAGACAGCCGATCAGGTTCATCAGGGTCGATTTCCCCGATCCCGACGGGCCCATGCATGCGACGAATTCGTTCTTCTTGATCTGGATGTCGACGCCGCGCAGCGCGTGCACGACTTCGGCGCCCATCTGGTACTCGCGCGCCAGGTGATGCGTCAGAATCACGGTGTCGGGCGTCGGCGTGTCGCCCGTGCGGAACGTCATCGCTTGCGCGGTCGTCACAGGGTGCGCCCCAGGATCGCCTCGAGCTGCGCGCGGGCAATCAGATAATCGAAGCGCACCTGAACGAGGTTTTGCTCCGCCGTGGTGAGCGCCGTCTGTGAGGTCAGGAGATCGAGGATCGTCGCGGCTCCGACGCGGTACCGTTCGTTCTGAACCCGCAGATCCTCGGTCGCCGCGGCCACGTTCGTCTCGGCGATCGAAATTTTTTCGTACGCGGTCGCCAGCGCGGCAATCTGTTGGGTGAGTTGGGCGTTGACCTGCCGGCGCGTGTCTGCGGCTCGCGCTTCGGCCTCGTCGCGAGCAACGACGGCCGAGGTGAGCTGTTTCTCGCGCGAGAATCCGTTGAACAGATTCCACTGGCCGCTGAAGATGACGCGCCAACCCGACGCATAGCCCTGGGTCGACGTCCAGGGTGCCACGGAGCCAGAATAGGAATTTCCAATCGAGACGCTGAACGTCGGCCAGTACTGGGCACGGGAAATCCCCACCTGGGCGCCGAACGACCGCGCTTGGGCGTCAGCCTGCTGGACCTGCGGAGTGTTCGCGATGACGGACTGGCGCAACCCTGACGTGTCCGGCAGAGGAGGTAAAACGCTATCTGGCACCGCACGCACCAGCGCGTCGACGCCGATCTGGCGGCCGAGATTCGCTTGAGCCGTCTCCAGGTTCGCCTGCGCCTGCAGCAGTGCGATCCGGGAGTTGCCATAATCCACGAGCGAGCGGAGTGAATCGGAACGCGTCGCGGAGCCGGCGTGCAGCTTGTCCACCGAGATCCGCAGCTGCTGCTGCGCCCGACGCACCTGTGCTGCGGCGACGCGCACGAGGTCCTCGGTGGCGAGCGCGTTATAGAACGCCTGTTTCGTCTGGAGCGTGACCTGAAAGCGCTCGTTCACCACGCCCGCTTCGGCGGCGTCCTGCGATGCATGCGACGAATGCACGTCAGCCAATCTGCTAAAGCCATCGAACAACACCAGACTCGCGCTCAGGCCGCCGTTGAAGGCCGTCGACGCGGGAAGCGTGAGCGTTTGGTTGGTCGAGGAGTTGAACCGCGTCCCGCCAATTCTCTGAGACGACCCACTGGCGGACACGGTCGGGAGATACGAGCCGAGGCTCGAACGCATCGACGCGCCGGCATTGCGCTGGTCGCCGCGCGCCTGCACCATCGCGGGCTGCACCTGCAACGCGCGCTCGACGGCTTCGTTGAGCGTGACTTCCTTTTGGGCTTGTTGCTGCGACGCGAGGCGCCCGCCTGGGAAGGCCCCCAGGGCCAACAGGACAGCGAAAGGCCACCGCATTAGTTCGGTCCCCCTCCCCCGCGTTCCCCGGAGCTCTCCCTACGGTGATGCTCTGCTTTGTCGATCAGTCGCTGATGCTTCTCCCGCTGTGCGGGCGTGAGCTGGGCGTCGATCTCGGCGCGCATACGGGCCTTGATCGAGTCGAAGCGCGGGCGGACCTGCGCCCAGAGGGAATCGGTCTCGGGACGGTGCCGCTCGAAGATCGCGCGCACCGAGTCCCGTTGCGCGGTACTGAGATCCAGCTCACGGCTCAGATAGGCGACGATGGCGTCCGGGCCGTGGCGTCCGCGCATTCCGGCATCATCGCGCTCGGCGGCCGCGTGGCCACCCCAACCTGCGAGGCCGCCCGCCAGAAAAACGGCGGCGAGCAGTCCGACAGCGGCGAGTTTCGGTTTATTCAGCATGGCTCCTCGAAGTGCTTTATCGTTGCTCTACTAATGAAGTGAACACGATGCTCGGATCAGGCGGAGACGGCGCCGTGACGAGGGCTGCGACGCCGCGTCCCGGTCCACCGACCGCGGCGGAGGCGATCGCGGCATCCATCGACACCGCAGCGGCTCCACCACCGGCTCCGGCGAACAGCACGGTGCGGCCGATGAGGAAACCGGCGAGCAGCGCCGCAGCGGCTGCGGCAACGCCCGGGCGGAACCACGACGCGAGCACGTCCCACGTCGGGACCGTCGCCCGCCGCAGTGCTTCGTCATATCCTGCCATGACGCGAGCGACGAAGGCGGATTCCTGCCTGGGCTCCAGCGCCGCACGCAAAGCGGCCCCGAGCTCCGGATCCGGGCGATGGTCGAACATCTGCGAGTCATTCATTTCACCTGCTCCTTCATTTCACCTGCTCCTTCCAATCAGCCAAAAGGGCCCGCAACCGGCGGCGTCCGTGAAATACCTCCGAGCGTACAGTCCCTTCGGGAACTCCCAGCATGCCGGCGATCTCGGCGTGCGAGTATCCTTCGACGTCGAACAGCACCACCGCAGTACGCCGCCGCTCGGGCAGCTCGGCCAGGGCGGCGCGCAAGCGATCGCCCAACTCACTTTGCACGGCTGCCGCGTCGGGCCGTGGGCCTCCGCCAACCAGCGCTGGATCGAGCGGCTCGGCGCGCCGAACGCTGCGGCGGCGACGCCGGTCGGTCGCGGCGTTTGCGACGATCCGCATCAGCCATGGGCCGAACGGACGCCGGGCATCATATTGAGCGAGCTTCACCAGGGCCGAGAGAAAGCCGTCCTGCGCGGCGTCATCCGCGTCATCGGGATCACCCAACACCGCCCGTGCAACACGGCGCGCCTGCGCCGCATAGCGCTCGACCAGCTCCCCGAATGCCGCACGGTCGCCGGCCAGAGTTTTGGCAACGAGCCCCCGGTCGTCTGCTTCGCTTCCCATACGCTTTGCCCCGCCGGGAGGTTGGGACGGGGAGGGGGGCGGGGGGGCCGGGGGGGGCATCCCGGCTTCAGTAGGCATCGGTCTCGCGGCGGCGCCGCCGTCGCGCGACGACGTAGCCCGCCAGCCACAGCGACGTCGCTAACGCTCCCACTGCCAGCACCGCGCTCGCGGTAAGTGGGAAGAGAATCAGGAACACGGCGATGACTGCAAATAGACCCGCCGCCGCCCCCGCGAGCATTCGGCGGGCGCCGCCCGCCGCCTGCATGAGTGCAACGGCCGCCGCCGCCTGCCGCTCACGCAGCGACCGCTTGTGGGACGATGGAGGCTCGGCCGCCGCAGCCACGAGTTTCGGCGGCAACGGCAGTCGGCGCCGCGCCATGAGGACGATCTCCCGGCTCTGCGTCATGTCGTGCAGAAACTGCGTCGCCAAAGTGCCTGTGAGGCCGTCGGCTTCCGTCACGAGGTCGAGCTCGTAATTCCCGAGCAGGCTCGAGACGTTGAGGTTGCTCGACCCCACGCGCGCCCAATCGTGATCGGCGACGAGCGTTTTCGCGTGCAGCATCGGTCCGCGGAATTCGAAGATGCGGGCGCCCGCGTGCAGCAGCTCGCGATATCCGCTGCGCGTGAAGACGCGAACGATCGGCACGTCGGTGGTGCCGGGCAGCAGCAGACGGACATCCACGCCGCTGCGGGCCGCGTCGACAAACGCAGCATACAGCGGAGGCGGAGCCATGAGATATGCGTCGGTAATCCAGAGCCGCTCCGTGACGGCGGCGGCGAGCAATTGCACGGTGCGGTAGATGCGCGACTGTCCCGGAAGGCCCTCGACGACGCGCACTGCTGACGGCCCACATTCGTCGGTCGTTGTCGCCGCTTCGTGTTCGGGAAGGGCCGAGCCGGCCCGCGCCCACATCCGGCCAAACGCGCCTTCGAGCGCGGCCACGGCCGGACCGCAGACCACGATCATCGTATCACGCCACGCCGCCCGCCCAAGCGCCGGATCGCCGGACCATTCGTCGCCGATACACAAGCCGCCCGTCATGGCGCGATCACCGTCCACGACGAGCAGCTTGCGGTGATCGCGACTGAATGCCTCGATTGGGCCGCTCGTCCAGAGCGGCCGAAACGGCCGCACGTCCACACTGTGCTGACGGAGCTCGCGCCAAAACGCACGACTGGTGCTGCGGCATCCGAAGGCGTCGTACAGCACGCGCACGTGCACACCGGCCCGGGCGCGCTCGGCCCACGCCGTCGCGAACCGGCAACCGGTGCGATCGTCGTGGATGATGTAGTTCTCGAAATGCACCGATCGCTGCGCCCCGGCAATCATCTCGAGCATCGTCTCGAGCGCATCCCGGCTCACGGCGACATGGCGGACAATGTTGCCGGGAATCGGTCGCGCGCCGGTGGCGCGATCGAGAGCGCTCGAGAACGGGTGTGCGGTCACCCTCCGAGGCCCAACGTCGGCTCGATCGGCCGGAGCGCTTGAATACAAAAGGCGATGTGCTCGTCGAGCGGGACACCCAGCTCCTCTGCCCCCTGGCGAACTTCGTCGCGGTTCACGCCGCGCGCGAAGGCTTTGTCCTTGAGCTTCTTCTTGACGGACGAAGCCTCGAGATCGGCAAAACTCTTCGAGGGACGCACCAGAGCGCAGGCAACCAAGAATCCACACAGCTCGTCGACCGCAAAGAGCGTCTTCGCCATGGGCGTGTCGCGCGGTACGCCGGAATAGGTGGCGTGTCCGAGGATCGCGCGGCAGAGCGGCTCCGGGACTCCGCGCGATCGCAGAACGCCGACGCCCCAGGCGGGGTGCCCCTCCGTCGCGGCATGCTCCTGATTGGGAAACTTCTCGTAATCGAAGTCGTGCAGCAGACCGACGAGTCCCCACGGGTCCGGAGCTTCGCCGAATTTCGCGGCGTAGGCCCGCATTGCCGCCTCGACCGCCAGCATGTGCTGGCGCAGCGACGGGCTCTTCGTGTGCTCGTGCATGAGTGCGAGGGCTTCTTCGCGCGTCACGGTCCGATGTCTACTCCCCAACGCTCCGCCCACAACCCGAGCATCAACTGGGGCCACAGCCGGCGAGCGTGGTTGCGTTTTCCCGACCGGTGCTCTGCCAGGAGCGGCGTGTCCAAGAGGCGGTCGGCCAGCGGAGCCAGTCCGGTGTTGAGCCAGCGAGCGACGGGCACCGACAAGCCGCGTTTCCGACGATTGATCACCTTGTCAGGCACGAGGCCGCGCGCTGCTTCCTTTAATATCGCCTTGGTGGTGAGGCCACGCACCTTGAGCCGCGACGGCGCGGGCAAGACCAGCTCCATCACCTCCCGATCCAGGAATGGCGCTCGCGCCTCGACGGACGCGAGCATGGTCGCCCGATCCACCTTGACCAGCAGGTCGTCGGGCAAATACGTCAGAAAATCGAACCAGAGAATGCGATTCACGGGGTCGTCATGCGGGAACCGGTCGAGCTTGCACGCGAGCTCCGCGATTGCGCCGTCCTCTATCGCCGTCGCGCCAAGCCAGGTGAGGTGGCGCTCCATCCACGGCAGGTCGGTCGCCGCGAGAAACTGCTTCACCATGAACTCGAGCGTCATCTTGCCGGTCGATGACGGCCAGCGATCCATGGCCCAACGAAAGGCTTTACGGAATGGTTTTGGTACGCGATGCCAGCGCTCCGCAAACTTGTGACCGAGATACGTCGGATACCCGCCGAACAGCTCGTCCGCGCCCTCGCCGGAGAGAACCACCTTGACGTGCTCGCGGGCCGCCTCCGCCAGCAGCCACGTCGGGAGCACTGCGGGGTCGCCGAGCGGCTCAGCGAATTTTTGGGAGACGACGTCGAGCGCGCGACTGAGCGACTCGTCGTCCGCCGTAACGACGTGGTGGACCGTCGCGATGTCGTGAGTCACGGCTTCGGCATACATGCTTTCGTCGTA
>Ga0137399_10000786_pt1 | contig 13547 bp, 13 predicted proteins | sample czorhiz316metaG_FD_104810 | JGI IMG/M metagenome (GOLD analysis project Ga0137399, IMG submission 104810) | Vadose zone soil microbial communities from Angelo Coast Range Reserve, California, USA - czorhiz3.16 metaG | ecosystem: Environmental > Terrestrial > Soil > Vadose zone | place: USA...
AGCCGCTCGACCAGCTCGGCCTCCTGGCCGCGCGGGACGCCTTCCCAGTAGCGCGCGTCCCCAAGCTCTTCGGGGAGGAATCGCTGGCCCACGACGGCGTCCTCGTAGAGATGCGCGTACTCGTAGCCCTTCCCGTAGCCAAGCTTCTTCATGAGCGGCGTGGGCGCGTTCCGGATGTGGAGCGGGACCGGGTACGGGGGCTTCTCGAGCGCATCGCGCGAGGCGCGTCCGTAGGCCGCGTAGACCGAGTTGCTCTTGGGCGCGAGCGCGAGGTAGATCACCAGCTGGGCGAGCGCCGTGTTGCCTTCGGGCATCCCGAGGAAGTGGACGGCGTCCTTCACCGCGACCGCGAGCCTCAATGCCTCGGGATCGGCGAGCCCCACGTCCTCCGACGCGAATCGCATCAGTCGCCGCGCGACGTAGAGCGGGTCTTCCCCCGCCTCGAGCATCCGCGCGAGCCAGTAGAGCCCGGCGTCGGGATCGCTCCCCCGGAGCGACTTGTGGAGCGCGGAGATGATGTTGAAATGCTCCTCTCCCGCGCGGTCGTAGGGCAGCATCTTCCGCTGCGCCGCCTCGCGCACCTCGGCGTCCGTGACGGCGCGCGCCCCGGCCGCCTGCCCGCCGGACCCGACCGCGATCATCGCGGCCCCCTCGAGGATGTTGAGCGCGATCCGGGCGTCCCCTCCCGAGAGCCGCGAGATCAGCCGGAGCGTCTCCTCCGAGATCGCGGGCGCCCGGCCGCCCAAACCCCGTTCCGGATCGGCCACGGCCTTACGCAATATTTCGACGATCGCCGCGTCGGGAAGCATGGGCAGGACGACCACCTGCATCCGCGAGAGGAGCGCGTTGTTGACCTCGAAGGAGGGATTCTCCGTCGTGGCTCCCATCAGCACGATCGTGCCGTCCTCGACGTGGGGCAGGAACGCGTCCTGCTGCGCCTTGTTGAAGCGATGGATCTCGTCGACGAAGAGCAGCGTGGCCGCGCCGTGGGCCTTCCGTTCCACGCGGGCGCGCTCGATCACCTCGCGGACTTCCTTGACGCCCGATGTGACGGCGCTGAACGCGACGAAGTGGCTCCCGCTCGCCTGCGCGATGAGGCGAGCGAGGGTCGTCTTGCCGGAGCCGGGCGGGCCCCAGAAGATGAGGGACGGAAGCTCTCCACGCTCGACGGCGGTTCGCAGGAGGCTCCCCGGCCTCAGAAGGTCTTCCTGTCCGACGAATTCATCGAACGTGCGGGGCCGCATGCGCTCGGCGAGAGGAGGACGAGGCGTCCGGCGCCGCTTTTCTTCGGGGAAGAGATCCAGAGGCTCGGCCATGGGCGTCGCGCTCCCGTGCCTCAGGCGGGCTCGAACAGCTCGACCACGTTTCCGCAGCCGTCCTCGATGAGGATTTGCTTCCCGCCCGGGCCCTTGACGATCTCGTTTCGAAACGCCACGCCCTCCCGCTTCATCGCGGCGACCCTGGATTCGAGATCGGTGACCTCGACCACCACGCGGTTCCACCCTCCCGGAACGGGCCTCCGCCCGTCCGGCATCGGCCGCGCCGCGGAGCTCTCGGGCCCGCTCAGCCAGAGCGTGACGTCGCCCCGCGCGACCATCGCGAAAGGCTTCCCCCAACGCTCCACCACGTCGAAGCCGAGCCGCGTCGTGTAGAAGTCCACGGCTCGATCGACGTCGTCCACCAGATATCGGATCGCCGCCATGTCAGGGTTCCGGGCGCTCCTCGGTGAACGGGACGTCGATCGCCGAGGCGCGGTCGACGAGAGGCTTCGGCGCGCGATCGCTCGGGCCGCCCGGCGCGCGGAAGGCGCCGCCCGCCGATCCATCCCGCCCCGGATCGAGACGCTGCCCGGGGTCGCGTGAGGCGATCCTCGCCGCGAAGCGCGCCAGCCCGATCAGGATCCGGAACGTGACGATCGCGAGGAAGATTCTCAGGAAAAAACGAACCATGGCCGTGTCCCGCGCCCGAGCCGGCCGCCGGCTCTAGCGCCCCGCGTGGGCTCCGACGAGCGGGAGCGCACGGGTGGTCAGATCGGAGAGAGGAAGGGCGTTCAGCTCCGGCGTCGTCTTGAAGACCGCGATCCAGCGCTGGATCGTCTGGTCCTCGCGCTTCGCCGCGAAGAACGTGCCTTTGTTCGTCAGCACGTCGCGCTCGAAGTAGGTCGGGAGCGGGTAGTGCGGGCGTTCATGGGGTGGGATGTGGCGCTCGAGCATGTGGCGGCGTTCCTCGACTTCCTCGGCGGGCATGGGTTCGTCCGCGGGGAGCGCCTTCAGCACCTGATAATCGCGGAGGGCCAGGAGCTCGCTCCACACCTCCGGGCTCGCGATCCCCCCGGACGGGGTCCGGTGATAATCGAAGAACGGCTGGATGGTGCGCCGCAGTCCCAGGTCCTCTCCGAGAATCAGCGAAAGACGCGTCAGGCGGGAGAGTCCCTTGATGCCCGCTACTTCCGGCACCGCGTTGGTGTCGGCGAACCAGTAGAGAAGCAGGAGAAAGTCGCCGCGCGTCATGGGACCGGTAAGCCTGATTGTCGACGGCGGGACCGCTGTGCTCACCCTGCTCCTCCTCTTGGGGCGCTCAGGCCGGCGATTCCGGCCGGCTCAAGGCCGGCGTTCGCCGAGCTTCCGCACCTCCACGTTGCCGTTGGTGGTCGCGAGCGATATCTTAGCACCCCCTCCATGGATCGTGCCTCGAATCGACTTGGAGGACCCCACGCCCTCGCGCGTCACCGGGAACGCGATGGATACGCGCCCGTTCGTCGTCGTGGCCTCGAGGGTCGCCTTCAGGTCCGCCGGAAAATAGGCCGTCACGTTTCCGTTCGTGGTCTCGAGCTCGACATCGCCCTTGGGCGGGACCATGCGAAGCTCCGCGGAGACGCCGCCGTTCGTGGTGTGCGCGGAGGCCTCCCCGGACACCCCGGTCAGCTCGATCTCGCCGTTGGTGGTCTCCACCCTCACGGTCCCCTTGACGTTCCCAACCCGCATGTCGCCGTTCGTCGTCTTCGCCTCGAGGCCGCCGCTCAAGCCGCGCGCGCGGACCTCGCCGTTGGAGGTCTGGAGCGCGACGTCGGTCTGGCTCGGCACCTGGACGTAGTAATGGATCTGGAGGGACGCGACCTTGCGTCCCAGGATATCCCAGATCCCGATCGATTCGCGCCGCTTGGGGAACCGGCTCACGATGTCGATCCGCCCCTTGCGGACCTCCACGTCCGTCTGCAGATCCTTCATCAATGCTTCGACCTTGGTGTTGTCCTCGGCCCGGACGACGCGGGTGATCTGGATCCGGACCTCGCGGCGCGGCCACCCCTCCACGGTCAGCCGGCCGTTCTTGTCCTCGATATGAACCTCGCCCCCCGGCGGGAACGGGATGAGGCGCTCGGAGACGCGGCGGACCTCGCCGCCTTCTGCAGAGTGCGCGGTGCCGCTTCCGGCCGCCGCCGCGAGAAAGAGTCCGAGCCAGAGGCTTGCGAATCGATTCGTGGAACCGTTCATGGCGTTACCTCCAAGGCGAAGGGAGCGGGTCGGCTGGACCCCGATTCCCTACGTTCGCCGGGAGGGCTAAGTTTCCCCGTTACACGCTGAAGCGGATGTTCAGGATGTCGCCGTCCCGGACTCTATAGTCTCGACCCTCGGTGCGCAAGAGACCCTGCTCCCGGGCCTTGGCCATCGTCTGGGTCTTGGCGAGGTCGTCGTAGGCGATCACCTCGGCGCGGATGAATCCTCGCTCCAGGTCGCTGTGGATCGCGCCGGCCGCCTGGGGAGCCGTGGACCCCTCGCGGATCGTCCAGGCGCGTACCTCATCCGGCCCGACGGTGAAAAACGAGAGGAGCCCCAGCGCTTCGAAGCAGATCCGGATCATGCGCGTGAGCCCGGGCTCCTCGATGCCGAGGACTCCCAGGAATTCGCGCTCTTCCTCCTCGGGGAGCGAGGCGAGCTCCGATTCGGTCTTGGCCGAGAGCGCGATCGCGCGGAGCGAGGGAAATCGTTTCGCGATCGCGCCGACGACGGCCGCCTCTCCCGCTTTCATCTGCTCGTCGTCCGCGTTCACGACAAAGATCCACGGGCGCGCCGAGAAGAGCTGGAATCCTCGGATGCTCCGCTCCTGCGCCGGCGTGAGGCCCGCGGCGCTCACCGGTCGCTCCGCTTCGAGCGCCGTGCGCGCGAGCTTCAGCGCTTCGTGCTCGTTCGCGTCCTCGGGTTTCTTGCCCACCTTGAGCGCCTTCTCGATCCGCTCGAGCCGCCGCTCCACGAGCGCCAGGTCCTCGAGCAGAAGCTCGCCCAAAAGCCAGCCCGCGTCGCGCGCCGGATCCACGGTTTCCATGACGTGCGCCACGGAGGGGTCCGGGAACCCGCGAACGACGAGCGCGTAGGCGTCCACGTCGCGGAGGGCCGTGAGCGCGGCGAGCGCGCCCCGCTCGCGTCCGGTCGCCTCGAGCGCCGGCGCGTCGACGTAGTCCACCTTGGCGGGGGTGAATTTCTTCGGCTTGTACATCCCTCCGAGATGATCGAGCCGCCGGTCGGGCACCTGGACCGAGCCCAGGTGGACCTTTTCGCCGCGCGAGGACGTGGCCTGGGCCTGGCCGCGGGTGAGCGCCTGGAAGAGCGTGGTCTTGCCGGCCAGAGGAAGCCCCAGGATTCCGATCTTCATGCGGTTCGGATGCGGGGTGCGGCGTCAGTCGCGCCCGGTGTCAGGCGCGGCTTTTGGTGGCGAGCTGGGCGGCGAGCGTGTCGGCCTGCTCGCGGGCCCACGGAGCGTCTTCGTCGTCCGGGTAGCGCTTGGCGTAGTCGATGAAGATCAGCCGAGCCTTCTCGAGCTTGCCGTCCTTCCTGTAGCCCTGGCCGAGCTCGAGGAACGCGGCTTTGTACATGTCGCTGTCCGGGTAGCGGTCGAGGATCCTCTGCGCGTACTTCCGGTCGCTGGCGTAGTCGTGTTCTTTTCGCGCCATCCGCGCGAGCCGGTAGAGCGCGTCGTCGACCTTGCCGGATTTGTTCTTGGGGTCGAGCGACACGAAGACGAGGAACCGCTTCCGCGCCTCGTCGAAGAGGCCGTGGTCCGCGAAGCGGTCGGCCAGCTTGTAGATGAATTCGGGGTCGTTCTTCTTCGCGGGCTCCTCCGCGATCATGGATCCCAGCGTGTTCCGCCCGGCGAGATAATCCTCGACCTGGGAGATGAACTCGGGCGCGCGGTAATAGCCGACGACGCGGTCGAGCTCCTCCCCCTTCTCGTTCAGCACCATGACGGTGGGATAGCCGAGCACGCGGTACCGCGCCGCCGTCGTCGTGTCGACTTCGGCGTTCAGCTTCGCCATGGTGAAGCGCTTGGAGAACTGGATGAATTGGGGATCGACGTAGGTAGACTCTTCCAGAGCCTTACACCACGTTCACCAGTCCGTGTAGAAGTCGAGGAGTATGGGCCGGTGGTTCGCTTGCGCGTCGGCCAGCACCGCGTCGTACGCCTTGTTCCAGGCAATTCCGGCGTCAACCGGCTTCTTCGCCTGCGTGCAGCCGATGGCGAAGAGCGATACGGCAAGCGTTCCGGCTACCCATCCTCCAACTCTCGGGCTCACGCTAACGAAACCCTCCGGTTGGGCGGGACCGCGGGACGAGAAGCATGATCGGTCAACCCCATCCGGCAAGTCAAGGCCGGGTTTAGAAATGGCTGGCCGCAACGAGCCCGCGCTCCCTATCATGGCCGGAGGTATCTCCGTCGGAGGTGGCGATCATGAGCGCCTGCTATTTCTGTGGGAACGAGATCGATCCCAAGATGCGGATCGTCCGGGACAGCGAATGCCCTTCCTGCGGCCGGGACCTGCACGCCTGCGTGCAATGCCGGCATTTCGACCGGAACGCCCACAATATGTGCCGGGAACCCCAGGCGGAGTGGGTCACGGATCGGGACCGGCGGAATTTCTGCGAGTATTTCTCGCTCAACCCGGCGGCCAGGGGAGGCACGCGGAAGCCGAGCGCGGCCGGCGACCGTGCGTCCACGGCGCGCTCGAAGCTCGACCAGCTCTTCAAAACCAAGGAGCCTGACAAGGAATGAAGCTCAACGTGCTCGTCTTCGGGCCACACCCCGACGATGCCGAGATCGGCTGCGGGGGACTCTTGCTCAAGATGAAGGATCTGGGATACGCGACCGGAATCGTGGACATGACCCGCGGGGACATGGGTTGGGGAACTCCGGAGGAGCGCGACCGCGAGAGCGCGGAGGCGGCGAAAATCTTGAAGCTCGACGAGCGCGTGAATCTGGATCTCGGGGACAATCGGATCGAAGACACGTTCGAGAACCGGTGCACGGTGGCCGCGGCGATCCGGAAATACCGGCCCGAGATGCTATTCGCTCCCTACTACGATCTCCCCATCGGCCGCGGCCTCGGGCACAACGATCACTGGAAGACCGGGATTCTCGTGTCCCAGGCGTTCAACCTCGCCCATCTCGCGAAGGCGCCCGTCGAGGGGGAACCGTTCCAGGCAAAGGCGATCTACTACTACTTCGTTCCGCCGGGAACGAGGCCGACGTTCACGGTCGATGTGTCGAAGTACTTCGATAAATGGATGGAAGCGCTCGCCGTGCACAAGACGCAGTTCCACAACCCGAACAAGCCCAAGCCCACGACCCCGGTCCCGGAAGTGGCCGACTACATCGGGACGCTTTCGCAGACCCACGGGTGGCCCATCGGCGCGAAGCACGCACAATCCTTCCTGGCCACATCGCCGCTGCGGATCAATGACCCGATGGAGCTGGTGAAGGAGATTCAGACGCGGCTGTAGGGGCAGAGGCATGGGCGCCGGCGCGCGGCGAGGCGCGCGCCCCGGGTCAGGCCGGCTTCCGTTTCTTCTTCTTCCTCTCGAGGTAGCGCTCCAGGTCCGCCGCCGTGCGCAGCAGCACTTTCTCGCCGGGCCCCGCATAGCGCTCGCACTCGGCCGGGTCGTAGTCGCGGCAGATCTCCGGACGCAGCTCGTAATGCGTGCATCTCCCCTCGATAAGCCATTCGCAGGGCGTGTCGAACTGGATCAGCCAGTCCCCTTCCCAGTCGATCATCACGGAGACGTTCTTGTGCAGGAGATACCAGCGGATGTTCTCGAAGTCGTGCTTGCTCCGGGGCTGGTCGATCTGGATCGAGACATACCGGCAGCAGTGATCGCATCCTTCACAGGGGTTCCCCGCGGGCAGCGCGACGCGGCCGTTGGGAAGAACCGGGAGCCCGATCGGCGCCCGCGGAGGCCGTAACGGCCCCATTCTCTCGCGGTCGATGGGGGCGTGCGGGTTCGCGCTCAGGCGGACGGGCTGCTTCGCGCGCCGGACGGGCAGCTTCGTGCGCCTGTCGGGCCGCTTCCTACGCCCGCGCATCGGTCACTTCGCCAGGTGGGGCCGCCCGGAGGAGCCCGCGGTAAGGCGCCGCCGCACGATGGGCCGGGTCTTCGACCGGCGCGCCACCTCGCGGAATCCCGCCTTCTCGAACGCCTGCAGGAGGCCCGTGTAGACCCAGCTGCTCGAGGTCTTCTTTCCGCGTGTGTCGGTCGGGTATCCCTCGAGCACCCGGGCCCCGCGGGCGCGGGCGTACCTCGAGGCGCCGCGGAGAAGCTCGACCGTGAGGCCCGTGCCGCGGTGCTCGCGCGCCACGAAGAAGCACGAGACGGCCCAGACCGGCTTGTCGTCGACCGGCCCGAGAACGCGGGAATTCTGGAGGCGGTCGTATTCTTCGCGGGGCGCGAGCGCGCACCACCCGACCGGCTCCTGCCCCGCATAGGCGAGGAGCCCCGGAGGCGGCCCTTCCTTCACGATTCTCCGGAACGCCGCGCGATTCTTCGATCCCCACGCGCCGGAAAACGCGCGCCCTCTCCGCCTCCAGAACATGCAAAAGCAGCCCCGACAGGTGCCGTTCGATTCGAAGAGCTGCTCGAGATCGCCCCAGCGCTCCGGCGTCAGGGGTTTGATGGCGAGCCTGGCCGTCCGCGGGGCGATCAGGATTCCCTCCATTCGGGAACGGTGCAGACGAAGCGCGCTCCCCCGTCGGGATGATTGTCCCCGTGGATCGTTCCACGCATCAGCTCGAGGTAGGATCTCGCGACGTAGAGGCCGAGCCCGAAACCTCGCTCCCGGGAGTACGGGCTCGGGCGGCCCTGCTCGAAGCGCTCGAAGATCCGCTCGCTCTCGCTCGCCGAGAGGCCCGGTCCGCGATCCCGCACGACGAGCATCTGGCCTTCTCCGTTCCGGTCGAGGGCGATATCCACGGCCTGCCCGTCCGGCGAATAGCGCACGGCGTTTTCGAGCAGGTTCGTGAAGATCTCGAGCAGCTGGCCGCGGTCGCCGCAGACGGGTTTTAGATTTCGCGCGACGTCGACCTCGAACCGGACGTTCCGCGTTCGCGCCGTGGGCTGGATCGTGGCGACCGCCTCCTGGACGAGGGGATAGAGGTCCACGGGCGCATGCTGCGCCCGCGCATTCGGGTGCTCCAAGCGGCTCAGATCGAGGAGATTGTTCACGAGCCTGCCGAGCTGGTTCGCGGCGGTCTCCACGGCCTGGAGCTGGGGAACGTGCTCGGCGGTGGGCGACTCTCGGACGCCGTCGAGCAGGTTCTGAACCGTCCAGCGGATCGCCGTGAGGGGCGTGCGCAGGTCGTGCGCGACGCGCGAGAAGAAGTCGCTCTTCAGCCGCTCCAGCTCCTCGGCCTTCTCCCGCGCGAGCGCCTCCGCCGCCGCGTGCTGCACGAGCTCCACCCGCTCCAGCGCCGTCGCGGCCTCCGCCCGGACGGCGTAGAGGAGCTTCAAGTCCTCGTCGATGAAACGACGCTCGGATTTCTTCTCGCCGACGAGGATCCCTCCGAAGCACCGGTCCTCGGAGGCGATGGTCACGGCGAGCCGGAACCCCTCACGCGCGAGCGGCTCGGGGAAATCGGGACTCTCGAGGTCGGGCCGGCTCGTGCTGTTCGGCGCCGCGAGAAGCTTGCGGGACGTCCCGCACGCCACCGCGGCGGAGAGAAGCGCCTCTGCGTCCTCATCCTCGATCTCGCCGTCGGCCGCGAACGTCTCCCCTCTCCGCGCCAGCGCGACGGCTCGCTGGAGCCGGAGCCGTTCCTCGACGAACCGCCGGCACACCGCGGCGATGTCCTCCTGGCTCGAGGCGCCGCGCACGGCGTCCTGGAATCCGAGGAGCGCCCGGGCGTAGTCGTACTGGATCCTGAAGAAGGTCCGATCGACCCAGGTCCCGATCCAGCGCCGCGTCGGGACGTAGAGGATCACCGGGAGCGCAACCGCGAGGATCTGGATGGCCACGGCGTACTGGGGAATACGCTCCGCGATCCAGTGCGCGGCGACCACCCCGACCAGCAGGTAGACTCCAGCGAGGACTCCCGCCAGGATGCCGTAGATCAAGCTGCGCCGGATGACGATGTCGATGTCGAGGAAACGGTACCGCACCACCGCGAATGTCAGGGCGACCGGGATCGCCAGCTCGAAGATGCGATCCAGCTCTGGCGGAATCGTGGACTCCAGGCCCGCGAGCCTCGGGAGCGTCCGGAGGAAGACATAGGGCGTGACCCCGATCGTGAATCCCCACAGGAGCCACTTCGTCTGTTCCCGCTCCCGGGACAGCTCGAGCTTGCGCCCGCTCCTGTACAGCGTGAGACATCCGAGACCCAGTGCCGCGACCAGGAACGCCTCGCTCAGGGAGCGCGGAAGAAGCGTTCCCTGCCACACGCCCGGTCTGGGATCCAGGAAGTACCGGAAGAGGGTCGCCGTCTGCCAGGCGATGAGCACCGCCGCCGTGATCCAGAGCCCGCGCATGAGGCCGGGACGCCGGACGAGAAGCTTTCGTTCCCGGGGAAAGGTCTGCGCCATGCGGAAGAGGAGCACGGGCAGAAGGGTGAGGCACGCAATCCAGACGACGGGCATGGCCCATTCCGTCCACGCCCGAGAGCGCGGGAAGTAGGGTCCATTGATCATCGTCGCGATCCCGTAGAGGAGGGTGCACCAGTAGAGGTCCCGGACGGGTCCGCGATCCACCCGCGGCGCGAACACGAGGAGGTTCACCGCGAGGAAGACCAGCCCCTCGAGGAGGATGATTCCGAATTGAAACCGCGAGAGCTGCGGGGCGAGGTGCGTCCGGAGAAGGCCTCCATCGGAGGAGAGGACCTCGATGATGGACCCGGCGGGGCGCGACTGCGCGATGAAGCGCAGCTCGGCGGGAGAGTCGACGAGGGTGGCGCCCACGCGCGCCGGATACCGGATGGGATTCGTGGGCGGACCGGTAGGTGGCGCGGAGAGCGCGAGAAGCCCCTGCATCCCCCACAATCCGACGACGAGCCCCAGCACCGAGATCGCGAAAAAGTGCCAGCGTCGCCGAGGCGATTCGACCATCGGGCCTCCGGTTCGGGTTACCAGGTAATCTAGAGGATCAACCCCCTGTCCGCCAGTCCCACGTTGGACTAGACTGGCGGCTTTCTCCCGTCAGGAGCCACCAAGGCCCAGATGCCCAAGACCCGAGCCCATAAGCCCACAGCGAAAAAACCGCAGTCCCCGCAGCCGCCCGGCGGGGAAAAATGGGTCCTCTGGCTGAGCGCCATCCTTCTTCTCACCTACTTCATCTATCAACCCAGTCTCGATAACGCCTTCACGAACTGGGACGACAATTACTACGTCACGGAAAACGCCACGGTCATTCATCCCTCGCTCTATGCGCTCCTGACGGTGCCCACAGCCGGGAACTATCACCCGCTCACCATGGCCTCGCTGGCGCTGAACTACGCCATCTCCGGTCCCCGTCCCGCTCTCTACCACTGGCTCAACCTCCTGCTCCACCTCGCGAACACGGCGCTCGTGTTCGCGTTCATCCGGATGCTGTCGCGGGGCCGCCTCTGGACCACGGTCGTGACGGCGCTCTTCTTCGGCATCCACCCCATGCACGTCGAGTCGGTCGCCTGGATCGCGGAGCGGAAGGACGTCTTGTACGCGTTCTTCTACCTCCTCGCTCTGATCGCCTACGTGCGCTACTTGGAGAAGCCGCGGGCGGCGTGGCCCGGGGGGGCCTGGCTCGGCGCGGCCTGGCTCTCGTTCGTTCTCTCGGCGGCGGCAAAACCCGCGGCGGTCGTGTTTCCCCTCACCCTGCTCGCGATCGACTACTTCCGCCACAGACCGTTCCGGCTGGGGGTCGTGGTGGAGAAGGTGCCTTTCTTCCTGGTTTCTCTCGTGGGGGGCGCGCTCACCATCGTGGCCCAGAAGTCCGCCGGCGCGGTCGCGGCGCCGCATCAATGGACGCCCTTTCAGAAGATTCTTTTCGCCTCGTACGGAACCGTGATGTACGTCGCGAAGCTCTTCGTGCCCGTGCGGCTTTCGGCGATCTATCCCTACCCCACCGTCGCCGGAGTGCCTCTCGGCCTGGAGTATTACGTCGCGTTCGCGGTACTGGTGATCCTGCTGCCGACGATCGTGTATCTCTGCAGGCGCAACCGCGTCGTGTTGTTCGGACTGGCGTTTTTCTTCATCAACATCGTGCTCGTGCTGCAATTCTTCGGCGTCGGACAGGCCGTCATGGCGGACCGATACACGTACCTGCCCTACATCGGGCTCTTCTTCGCGCTGGCGTGGTGGCTCGACGAGCGCCCAGGCCCAAGGGTCGCCGGCGTGCCGGTGAGGACGAATCTGGCCGCGATCTTCATTTTGTTGACTCCCCTCTCGCTCGTCCAGACCTGGAACCGCTGCAACGTGTGGCAGGACGCCGGCACGCTCTGGAACGACACGATCAAGAAATACCCGGGCAAGATCCTCGACGCCTACAACAACCGCGGCTACTACTACACTGAGGTCAACCGGTTCGACGACGCCCTGGCCGACTTCGATCAGGCGATCGCGCTCAACCCGAAGGTCGCCCGGGTGTGGGTGAACAAGGGAAATGTGCTGGCGGAGCTGAACCAGAACGATTCCGCGTACGTTTGCTTCGAGCGCGCGCTCGAGCTAAAGCCGAACTACCCCGAAGCGCTGAGCAATCGGGGTGGAGTCCGCTCCCGCCGGGGGGATCTCGCAGGAGCGATCGAGGATTTTTCACGAGCCATCGAGTTCAATCCGAATTTCCGCGGCGCCTACAACAACCGCGCGCTCGTGTACTTCAAGATGGGGGAATTCGAGAAGGCCGTCGCCGACCGGCGCCGCGTGATCGAGCTGGATCCAAAGAACCCGAGCAACTACACCCAGATGGGCTCGATCGCCCTGGCGTTCCACCAGCTCCACCGTCCCGGCGACGCCATCGCCGCGTACGACGAGGCGATCCGCACGGCGCCCATCGAGGACCGGCAACGATTGAGTGGCTACTTCCTGCGCCGGAGTTACGCCCGCTGGGAGCTGCGCGATCGTGAGCGGGCGTTGAGCGATGCGCGGAACGCGGCGAGGATGGGGGCGGCCGTGGATTCGGCGTATCTGCGTCAGCTCGGGGAGTGAGGGGAGGTCGCAGCCTGGGCGCCGCCTAGCGCAGCTCCGCGACCAGCCTGTCGAGATCGAGCGGAGCCGTGATCATGTGGATCGACCCATCCGCCTCGCGCGGCCAGGTGTCGCGCGGGCGGTCCCAGTAAAGCTCGAGGCCGTTCCCGTCGGGGTCGTGCAGGTAGAGCGCCTCGCTCACTCCGTGGTCGGAGGCCCCGTCGAGCTTGATTCCGGCATCCGCCAAGCGCCGGAGCGCGTCCGCCAGCGTGCGCCGGGTGGGATAGCGAATCGCGAAGTGGTATAGCCCGGTCGTGCCGCGCGGCGGAGACGAGCCACCCCGGCTCTCCCACGTATTCAGCCCGATGTGATGGTGATAATTTCCCGCCGCGAGAAAAGCGGCCCCCGGCATCCGAGACTTCAGCTCGAAGCCCAGCACGTCCCGGTAGAAACGGATCGCCCGGTCGAGATCCGCGACCCGAAGATGCACGTGGCCTATATCGACCCCTGGATCGATGGAGGTCATTGTGAGCTTGATTCTACATCGCGCCGGGCGGGCGCACGTGGACGGGAATGAGGGCGGCCCCTCCGGTAGGCGGTTGCGGGACATGGGTGTGGGCCGTGATGGACTCGAACCATCGACTCCCTGCTTAAAAGGCAGGTGCTCTACCACCTGAGCTAACGGCCCGTAGGAATCGGCATTCTAACCGGTTGCACTGTTTCCACGAAGTGCTGCTTCGGCCGCTTTCTGGCTCTGTTCCCGGTTTTGTTCCCGGTTCGGAGGCTCCAAGCCAGCGGGTATCTGTTCACCATCTTGGCGGTAGTAGACGGTAACCTGGTGATCCGGAGATCAATACGCGATATCGCCGACTTCGTACCTATTCTTCCTGGGAGCCTCTTCCGAAACCGCTCCTGGCAGATTGGCGAACTTCTCGCGACGCTCGAACCTGCAAGTCAGTTCTTGGTCTCCTTGTCGCTTGCGTGCTGGGCACGCGCGAAGGGGCCCGAGGACGGCCGGCCGCGTAGTCACCACAGCCTCACACCCTGACCATGACCTTGAGGGCCCGGCGTTTGTCCATCGCCGCGTATCCACCGGGTACGCCATCCAGATCCACCGTCATGTCGAAGACAGGCGAG
>Ga0137399_10000787_pt1 | contig 13545 bp, 9 predicted proteins | sample czorhiz316metaG_FD_104810 | JGI IMG/M metagenome (GOLD analysis project Ga0137399, IMG submission 104810) | Vadose zone soil microbial communities from Angelo Coast Range Reserve, California, USA - czorhiz3.16 metaG | ecosystem: Environmental > Terrestrial > Soil > Vadose zone | place: USA...
GAGGAGCCCCGCCGGAGGGCGCCGGGCGAGGGTGTCGTTGGAGGTGGAGGTGGAGGTGGAGGTGGAGGTGGATGTCGAGGTCGAGGTCGGGATGGGGGTCGCGGCCGGCGCCTCCCGTACCGCGAACAGCAATGCGACGGCCAGCGCTCCGGGGATCGCCGCGAGGGCGAACACCAGGCGCAGTCGGCCGGGCCACACGAGCAGGAGCGCGGTGGCGACCAAGGGACCGACCGCCGCCCCGAGGTGGTCCATCCCGCGGTGGAACGAGAAAGCCTCCGCCAGCCGCTCGGGCTCGGCGCTGGCCGCGAGGAGCTTGTCCCGTGGCGAGGTGCGGATCCCCTTCCCCACCCGGTCCACGCACCGCACCGCGAACACGTGCCAAGGCGATTGCGCCAGCGCGAGCAGCGGCCGGACGGCGGCGGCCAGTGCGTAGCCGCCGACCGCCATCGGAAGCAGCCGGCGCACCCGGTCCGCCCAGCGGCCCGAGAGGTACTTGAAGAAGCTGGCGGTGGCCTCGGCGGCGCCTTCGATGACGCCCAGCGCCTCGGCCCCGCCGCCCAGCGCGACCAGGAACGCGGGCAGGAGCGGCACCACCATCTCGCTCGAGACGTCGCCGAGAAGCGAGACCAGCCCGAGGAGGAAGACGTTGCGCGAGACGCCCCTGCGGCCAGAGAGCATCGCAGGGCCCGCGGCTGGCCTACTTGCCGGCTGCGCGCGCCGGCGCGGCCTCGAGGACGCGCAACGACGGCCGGGCGTCGGGAGGCGCTTCGGGCCGGGCCGAGTAGATCCCGTGCAGCGTCTCGGCGAAGCTGCGCGCGACGGCGTCGAGATCGCGCAGCGTCAGATCGCACTCGACGAGCTGGCCGTCGGCGGCGATCTGCTGGATGGCCTTGTCGACCAGCTGCCGCAGCGTGCCTGCGTCGGCCTCGTTCACGTTGCGCGAGGTGGCCACCACCATGTCGCCGATCATCACCAGCGCCGCTTCACGCGATTGCGGGCGCGGCCCGCCGTAACGGAACTCGGCCTCGGACGGGGGAGGCTCGCCCTTGCGCTCGGCTTCCTCCTTCGCGCGGTGGAAGAAGTAGCCGATCAGCCGGGTGCCGTGGTGCTGCTCGATGAAATCGATCGCCGCCTGGGGCAGCTTCGCCTTCCGGGCCAGCTCCACGCCGTCGGTCACATGGCGGTGGATCAGCTTGGCGCTCATCTGCGGCTGCAGGGCGTCGTGCCGGTTCTCGCCCTTCTGGTTCTCGCCGAAAAAGAGCGGGTTCTTGCCCTTGCCGATGTCGTGGTAGTAGGCGCCCACCCGCGCGAGCAGCGGGTTCGCGCCAATCTGCTGCGCGGCCGCCTCGACCATCGCGCCGATCACGATGCCGTGGTGGTAGGTGCCGGGCGCTTGGACGATCAGGTCCTTGAGCAGCGGGTGGTTGAAGTTCGCCAGCTCGCGCAGCTGGATGTCGGTCACGTACCCGAACATCCATTCGAACACCGGCGCGGCGAAGAGCACGAGGAGCGGTACCAGGAGCGCCCCTCCCAGGCCGGCGCCCGACAGCGCCGCGGCCGTCTCCATCGTCCAGAAGCGGCCCTGGAAAAGCGCGAACGAGGCCAAAACGCAGACCGATGCCGCGCCGGTCCACAGGCCCGCCTGGAACACGGCGCCGCGGGTACGGGCGTGCGCCACGCGGTCCGCGGCGACCACGCCGGAGACCAGCGCGAGCACCGCCGGCTGCAGGCCGCTGCCCACCATCACCCCGCAGAGGGGGGCGAACCCCGCCGTCCACACCAGCGCCGCCTCGCTGGTCAAGAGGAACCTGACCAGCATGGAGCCGGCCGCGTACGGGACCGCGGCGAGCAGCGCCTCCCCCGCCCAGGTCCACCAGACGCCCTGCAGCCTCTCTCGCAGCAGGTCATGCAGCGTCTCGGCGCCGAGCAGGCTTCCGCGCACCGCCAGCAGCTGCAGCACCAGGACGGCGGCGAGCATCACCACGTCCCGGGTGCGCAACCGGAACCGCCGGACGTTGCGGCGGGCGAAGACGTACAGGGCGAAGCAGATCAGCGCCGCGAAGAGGGCGCCGCCCCAGCGCACCTGCTCGTCGCTCGCAGCCCGGCCGGCGGCGCGCATCGCCTGGAAGATGAGGAGGTGCGTCTTGGTGATCGGCTCGCCCGCCTCGATGATCCGCTCGCCGCGGCGGATCTGCAGCACCGCTTCCTTCACCGCCGCGCGCTTCTCGTCCTGCCGGCGGCGCGTCTCGGCGTCGTCGTAGGCCAGGTTGGGCCGGGTGGCGCGGCGGACTGCCTGCGCGACGGCGTGGCGCAACTGCGGCGAGAGCTGCGAGAGCTTCTCTTGCGCGGCGCGGTCGATGTCGGCGCGCACCTGGGCGAGATCGCGGACGCGATCGATCTCGTCTCGCCCCATCTGCCGCTCGGGCGGGACCATCCCGTACGGTCCCGCGGCGCCCACCGCCAGCGCCCGCGGATCGCCGGGCAGCGAACGGACCACGATGCCGCGCTCGCGGTCGGCGGCGAGCAGCTCGCGCTCGGCGACCGCGTAGCCGCGGTTCGCGGCCTCGACCAGCGGATCGACCGCGCGCTCCACGGAGGGATCGAAGCCGGCGCGGGCGAGCTCGAGGTAGTCCTCCTCGTCGATCACCGCCTGCAGCGCTTTCCAGAATTCGTCCCGCTGGGTGAGCAGACCCCGGACCAGCTCGTCCTGCTCGGGAGAGCGCCGCTTGCCGCGATCGGCGAGGCGCGCCGCTTTTTCCGGGTTCTGGCGCTTCCACTGCTCGATCGCGGCGCGGCCCTGCGCGAAGGCGGAGGCGATCCGCTGCCGCAGGACATCGCCGGCGCTCAGGTCGAAGTCGTAGACCGCCCACACCGAGCGCGCCGCCTCCTCGCGCTTCTGCGCAGTCGCCTCGCGGTCGCGCACGTCGAAGTCGCGCGGCGCCCGGATGGTCGCGGCGGCGATCTGCCCGAGTGAATCGTCGCCCGGGATGGACGGCGTCAGCCGGGAAGGAGTGAGCAGGAAAGTGGCGCTCGCGGCCACGGCGCCCAGCACGGCGAGCTGCAGCAGCGCGCGGAAACGCCGCCGGCGCATCAAACGGCGCCAGACGCCGTCGGTGGAGGTGGTCACGGACTGGCGATATTAGCAGGTTCAGCGCTTTTGCGCCTCGGCCAGCTTCTTCCGCAATTGCGCTTCCAGGTCCGGGCTACGCTGGGTCCGGGGCAGCTCACGGACGACCTCGAGCTGCTCCTGCACCACCGCCGCGGTGGGCTTCCCCTCCTTGTCCAAGATGCGCGCCTTGAGGCCCAGCACTCCGATCCGCCGCTGGCCGCGGGTCATCTTCGAAAGCGCGCGATCCACCGCCGCCTCGGCTTCGGGCAGCTTCCCTTGCTCGAGCAGCACGCGCGCGAGGCGGGCCGGCGGGTTGTAGTCCTCCGGCATCTGCTTCTCGCGCCCGGCGAGGAGCTGCTCGGCCTTCCCGGGCTCCTTCAAGTACAGGTACGTGTCCGTCCGGTGGGCGTCGAAGGTGGACGCCATCGTCGCGTCGGGCGCGCTCGCGGCCGCTTCCTCGAGCAACCTGGCGCGCGCCTGCGCCACCTGCACCGCCTGCTCGTGCCGGCGCGACACGTCGAGCAGCTCCATGAGATTGGCCTGCGCGTCGCTGCGGTCGTCGACCGAGAGCGGCGCGTCCGCGCGGGCGATCAGCCGCTCGAGCCGGGCGACGCTCTTCTCGCGCAGCGCCGCCGCCTGGACGTCGGCCGCGGGCAGCCGGCCCGCGCACGCGTCGGTCGCGCTCAAGAAGTCGGTCGCGATGGAGGTGTCGCCGGTGTGGTCCATCTCCCGCGCTCCCAGCTGCACGCATTCGCGCGCCGACTCGGGGGACTTCGAGCGCGCGAGCGCCATCGAGAGCAGGACGAGCCGCTCGGGCCGGGCCGGGTCGTCCTTCCTGGTCAGCTCCAGGGCCTTGCGGTAGGCGGCCGCGGCCGCCGCGAAGTCGCCCTTGGCGCGGGCCTCGTACCCCTTGTGCAGCTCGGCCGTGGCCGCATCGGGCTTCTCCTTGCCCGCCGCGGCTCGCGCGCCCTCCTGCACGAAGGCGCGGAAGTCGTTGACGCTGGCGGCGCCGATCCACCGGCCCACCACGCGCTCTCCGCGGGGCTCGATCACCAGGAAGGTCGGCCAGGCATCCAGCGGAAAGCGATCGAGGAAGGAGTTGTTCTTCGGGTTCTCGCTGTCGATGGCGAGCCACACCACTGCGTCCTTCACCGGCCGCAGCCCCGCATCCGGGAACACGAACCGCTTCATCGACAGGCAGGTGTGGCACCACAGCGCCCAGGTATCGACCAGGACCGGCTTCCGCTCCTTGCGCGCCTGCGCGAGCGCCTTGGGATAGTCGTCCTCGATGAACTCGATCCCCGACGCGTTCGCCGCCAGCGCGGCCGCCACGATCATCGCGAGCATGTTCTCTTCTCCAGAGGTCGCGTCAACCGCCAGCCGCAATCCGCCAGCCCTATTTCTTCGCCGCCGCTTCGTAGGCGCGCACCACTTCCTGCACCAGCGGGTGCCGCACCACGTCGCGGTCGCTGAACTCGACGAACCGGATGCCTTCCACGTCGCGCAGGATCTCGCGCGCCTCGTTCATCCCCGAAGGCTTGCCGGCGGGCAGATCGACCTGAGTGGCGTCGCCGGTGACCACGGCCTTCGATCCAAAGCCCAGCCGGGTGAGGAACATCTTCATCTGCTCGGTGGTGGTGTTCTGCGCCTCGTCGAGGATGACGAAGGAGTCGTTGAGCGTCCGCCCCCGCATGAAGGCCAGCGGAGCGACCTCGACCGTGCCGCGCTCGAGCAGGTCCTGCGCGCGGTCCATGTCCATCAAGTCGTGCAGTGCGTCGTAGAGGGGACGCAGGTACGGGCTCACCTTCTCCGCCAGATCGCCCGGGAGGAAGCCGAGCTTCTCGCCCGCCTCGACCGCCGGCCGGCACAGGACGATCCGCTTCACCCGCCGCTCCACCAGGGCGGCCACGGCCATGGCCATCGCCAGGTACGTCTTCCCGGTGCCCGCCGGACCGATGCCGAAGACGATGTCGTATCTGCGGATGGCGTCGATGTAAGCCTTCTGGGCAAAGCCCTTCGGCGTGACCGGCCGGTTGCGGCTGGTGATGTAGACGGTGTCGAGGAAGATCTCCCGCAGGTCGGCGCCCGGGTCGCTCAGCAGCACCTTGCACGCCTGCTCCACGTCCTCGAGGCCCAGCGGGTACTTCTTCTCGATCAGCGCGTTGAGCTGCGCGAGCAGGCGCTCGGCGAGCTGCACCCGGTCGGGCTCGCCCGAGATGAGGAACACGTTGCCGCGCTGTCCGATGTGGACCCCGAGGCGCTTCTCCACCAGCCTCAGGTTCTCACTGCGGCCCCCCGCGAGGGCCCTTGCTCCGTCGTTGTCGATCAGCTCCAGGCGAGCGGAAGGTTCTGCCATCAGCGTCTTATTAATCGAGCGGAGGGAGCAAGACAAACCCGTGCGGCGTCCTCCGGTAATGATAAGGCTGGCGGAACGGGTAGCGCAGGTCCTCCTCGGCCACCACCCGCGCCTCGACCAGCTGGCGCAGCTCGCGGGGGTACTCGCCGTGCTCCAGCCGGTACAGCTCCAGCGCGCTCTCCAGCCGGAGCAGCTGGCCGCGCGAGAGCAGCCGCGCCACCGCACCGCGGCGGGCGGGATTTTCCGTCCGGGTCGCCCCCAGGGCGGGAGCCATCAGGTGCACGAGGAACAAGGTCGCGGCGAAGAAGGCGGCGGAGAACGCCAGCCGGAGGAGCGCCCCGCTCCTCGCCAGGCGCCGCCCGCCCTCGGCGAGCCCCTTCACCGCCGCCCGCGTGCCGCGCTCGGGCGGCAGCACCTTGACGTAGCCCCATTCCTGTAGCTCGACCAGCGCCTTGAGCGCCTCGAACTCCCCCAGGAGCGACACGTCCGCGACCTTTTCGGCCGTGCGGCCCTCCACGGCCAGGCGATACGCCAACCGGTGGCTCTCGGTCGGCGTGCCGCCGCCGCCGTCGCCGTCCGGTGGGCTGTCGATGCCCTTCACCCGCTCGAAGGTGGCGTCATTCCACGGGATCTTCTTGCGGACCGCCGGCCACTCGTCCATGCGCCGGAAGCCTTCCAGGAGGATCGCCTCCGCCCGGATGGGCTCGAACCCGCTCTTGCCGGCGTCGACGTCCTCCTGGGTGAACTCGTACGTGCCGGTCTTCCAGCGGAACAGGCGGTAGAGCGTCTCGGTGGTCTGCAGGCGCATCACCTGGGAGAGCGTCGCCGCGTCGACGAAGCTCTGCTGCACCAGGACGTCGCCGAGGCGCTTGAGGCTCCGCTGCTGCTCGGTGAGCGCCTCCTGCAGCTTCTCCTCGGTGATCAGCTCCGCCCGCTGGAGCAGCGCGCCCAACAGGTCCGCCTTGTTGCGCGCCTTCTGGGTGGCGAACACCACCGTGCCGTCGACGAACAGGACGTCCACCTCGTCGTTGCCGCTCTTGAGCACCAGCGTGCCCGTCTTCGTCTGGTGCCCGATGAGCTGGAGGATGTCGGCGATGCCGAAGTCCTTGAGCGTGCCGGAGAGCGCCATCTATGCGCCCTCCGCCCGCTGCTTGGCCATGAGATTCCGCAGGCAGATCGCCCAGACGAGGAGGAAACAGGCGATCGTAGCGCCGACGCGCAGCAGCGAGATGCTGGATCGCACCGCCACTGGATCGCGCGCCAACCCGTGCCAGAACAGGACGCTGGAGGCGAGCAGGCCGGTGAGCAGCAGGAAGACGACGCCCGAGACGGGATAGCCGAGCAGGACGTGCCCGGCGCCGGAGAGCAGGTTGAAGGCGCGGGCGAGGAGCGTGCGGCGCCGCTGGTAGGCGTGGACGGCGACCTCCTTGCGGATGCGCTCGGTCGGGTCGACGCCGGTGCGCCGCACGAAGACGTTCACGCACTGCGCGCAGAGCGCCTCGGAGGGGCGGGCGTCGCCGTCGCAGCGCTTGCACACTTCGCGCCCGCAGCGCTCGCACCGCCCGCTCGGACGGATGCGGTGCCGCAGCGCATGCAGCGCCACCAATCCCACCGCCGCCAGCAGCGGCAGCGCGGTCGCGGCGCCCGCCGGCAGCGGACCGGCGAGGATCGCGCGCACCTCGTCGTCCACGGGCGCGGCCACCCGCGCCTCCGCGTCCAGGAGCGGCCCGAGCATCGACTCGTCGAGAGGGACGTCGAGCAGGAACTTGTTCGATCGGCGGTTCACCCCCAGCTGACCGCCGGTGAAGGCGTCGATGCCGGCGCGGTCCAGGTCCAGCGCGCGGGCCTGCTCGGCCTGCACCTTCTCCAGGGAGTCCACTCCACCCAGGGCGTACGCCCGGCTCAGGTTGAAGTGCGGGGCGGCCAGGTTGTCCTGCAGGTCCATCGCCTTCTGGTACTCGGGCACCGCGCGCTGCGCGTCGTTCAAGAGCAGGTAGACGGTGCCGAGGTTGTTGTGCGCGGCAGCCAGGGCCCGATAGGAACCGCCCTGCCCTGCATCCAGCGCCTTTCGGTAGAGCTGCTCCGCCTGCGCCAGGTCGCCTTCCCGTTTGGCCTTGTGCGCCAGGGCGAAGGCCACCGCCATCTCCGGCTTGCCCGAGCGCAGCCTCTCTTGCAGCCGCCGGAGCTCGCGGGGGGTGCCCTCTCCGTGCTCCAGCGCCCACACGTCCGCGGCCGGCCCCCCGAACGCGGCCACCCGCGCCAGCCCGTCGGACGCGAACGGAAGCGACGCGAGCAGGACCAGGGCGAGGCAGCCCAGCGCCACCTCGGCGGCGCTGGCGTACAGCGCCACGGCAAAGAGGAGCGTGAAGAGGAGCGGGACGAACCCGGCCTGGAGGAGGAGCGGCGAGAGGATCAGCGCCGCAGCGAGGAGGTTCGTCTGCCAGCGCCGGGCCCCGGCGGGGAACAGGTGGCGCACGTCGTGGACGTAGAGTTGCGCATAGCGCAAGAAGAGCAGCAGCACGAAGGCGAAGGCCGCCCCCAGGACGCCCGTGAGCGCGACCCCTCCGGCGTTGACCGCCAGGGCCCGACCCATGCGGGGGTCGGCCAGCGCCGCCCGGAGAGCGGCCAGGGCGGATGCCCCCGCTGCCGAGAGCGCGCTCGGGTCCTCGGCCAGCGTGGCGCGCGCGAGGCAGATATGAGCGGCGGGGAGGGCTGGAGCCAGCTCGACGGCCAGCTTGCACGCCTTGCGCGCCAGGGCCGGCGACTCGGCGGCGAGCGTCTCGTGGCTCTCGCGCACCAGCGCGGCGGCCACGCCGAACACGTTCTCCAGCGCCAGCTCGTCCTTGAGCTGGCGGACGCGCTGCTCCTCGTCCTCGGCCCGGCGCTGGTCGCGTTCGCGCAGGTATTCGCGGCGCTGGGCCCAGTGCGCCATCAGATCGGCGCTCTTCTCCGCGGGCAGGATCGAGACCTGGCCGGGTGGAGGCGGCGCCGGGGGAGCGACGACCGGAGGCGGCGCCTCGACGTCTTCCGCGCGCACGCCGTACGCCGCGGCGCAGGCGAACAGCGCCGCAATCGCGACCGCGCGCCGCGTCGTCGAGGAAACCACGCGTTCATCCTACCGGCCGCCTCGAAAGCCCAGCAAGGAATCGGCTCTGACGGAGGGGCGCATGTGGTAGACCGCCCGCCATGGAGAATCCCACCTCGGCACAGGCCGCGTTAGGCCGCCTGCTGCGCATCATGGACAAGCTGCGCGACCCGGGCGGCTGCCCCTGGGATCGCGAGCAGAGCCTGCGCACGCTGACGCCCTACCTCCTGGAGGAGGCGCACGAGGTCATCGAGGCGATCGAGGCGGGCGACGCGCAGCACCACAAGGAAGAGCTGGGCGATCTGCTCTTCCAGGTCGTGTTCCAGGCGCGCATCGCGTGCGAGGAGGGCAAGTTCGACTTCGCCCAGGTGTGCGACAGTATCTCCGAAAAACTTACCCGGAGGCATCCGCACGTGTTCGGCGAGGTGAGCGTCTCCGGGTCCCGCGAGGTGGTGAAGAACTGGGAGCGGATCAAGGCCGACGAGCGCAAGGCGAAAGGCGACGCGCCGCGCAGCGCGATCGGCGGCGTGCCGGTGGGCCTGCCGGCGCTGGTCCGGGCGGAGCGGATCACCGAGAAGGCGGCGGCGGTGGGCTTCGACTGGCCGGAAATCGAAGGCGTTCTGGCGAAGGTGCGCGAGGAGCTCGGGGAGCTGGAAGGGGCGATCGCCGAGCGCGGTGGGACCTCGTCCGAGTCCGCCGCCGCGCACAAAATGCACGGCCGGGTGGAGCAGGAGCTGGGCGATCTGCTCTTCGCGCTCGCCAACCTGGGCCGGGTCCTCGAGGCGCATCCCGAGGAGGCGCTGCGCGGCGCGGTGCGCCGCTTCGAGTCGCGCTTCCACCACATCGAGGAGCGGTTGCGCGAGCAGGGCCGCACGCCGCCCGACGCCACGCTCGCGGAGATGGACCGGCTCTGGGACGAGGCCAAGCGGCTCGAAAAAAGCCCTGCGTGACGCACATCGACGCCCTTTTTCACAGTCGCAACGCCGCCTGTGGACCGGCTGTGGATTGCGATGATCTGTAAATTTTCACGGACCGCGAGAGCGGCGAGCGTTCCCTCGGAAAGCGGGCCGCCCGGGCCCGAGAACGGGCGCAGTTCCGGGCGCTTGCCCGGGACGTCCGCGGGAGCCCGGCCCGGGCCCGGGATTGCGGAGATGCCCAGGAATCGCGGATTTCCGGGGCGTGGACAAGGTGTGGACGGCTTCGCCCGGCGTTCTGCCCGGCGCGATTGACACCCGGACGGCCGCGGTGCTATCGCACCGCCTCCTTTTCGAGCAGATCGGAGCCCTGGAACGTGGCGAACACCAAGTCCGCAGAGAAGCAGAACCGCCAGGCGATCCGGCACCGCGCGCGCAACCAGGCCATCACTTCGGCGCTGCGGACGCAGGTGCGGAAGTTCCGCGAGGCGCTCACGGTCGGCGACGCCACGCGGACCAAGGCGGAGCTGACCGCGGCGGTGCGCGCGATCTCCAAGGCGGCGTCCAAGGGCGTGATCCACAAGGCGCAGGCCTCGCGGCGCATCGCGCGCCTCAGCAAGGCCGCCTCGCACCCCGCGAAATAGAGGTGGGGTGGGGACACCATGGGAATGGTGTCCCCCTCATGCGCAGTTAGCCGGAGAGGTCAGAACCTCGCGGCCACGCTCATGCGCTGGAGCAGCTCGCGGGACAGGTTCCGCGCCAGGCGGCGGAGCGCGGCCCGCCGGTTCGCCTCGGTGCCCAGCACGTCCACTCCGGCCAGGTAGTCCTCGCCCAGCCCGGCCTGGTCCTCGTAGAGGACGGCCGACGCGTCCCGCAGCCGGACCCGGACGGTGGCGGAGAGGCTGAAGGCAAACGCGCCTTGCGCCCCGAGCGCGCTGGGGGTGCTCGCCAGGGAGATCAGCTCGCCAATCAGCTCCGGCCCGGAGGCGCCCTCCGGAGCGAGTCTGCCCCGCGCCGCCAGCTCTTCCCGGATCGCCGCGGCGAAGACTCCTCCCGCCTCGACCTGCGCCGTGTAGTTCTGGAACGCCGCCACCCGGATGTCCTGCCCCTTCGGCACATCCCCCGGCCTCGCCACCCGATACCCACACCCCCCGAGCGCAATGAGGGGGACTAAAAGAATCGCACCACAGAGGGCACAGAGATCACGGAGAACTATTCTTTGAAACAACAAATCTCCGTGCCCTCCGTGTGCTCAGTGGTGCAATCGCTTTGTCAGGCGACGACGAAGTTGACGAGGCGTCTGGGGATGACGACGACCTTTTTGACGGTCTTGCCGTCGATCCAGTTGCGGATCTTCGGGTCCAGGGCGGCGGCGGCGCGGATCTCGTCCTCGGCGGCGGCGGCGGGGACGAGCACCTCGCCGCGCAGCTTGCCATTGACCTGGACGGCGATGTGGACCGTCTCCTCGGCGATGAGCTGCAGGTCCGCCACCGGCCAGGGGCGCAGCGACAGCTCCTCGTCCCGCTGATTCGCCGTGTGCCCCAGCGCGGCCCACAGCTCCTCGGCCATGTGAGGCGCGAACGGCGAGAGCAGCTGCGCGAGCGTCTCGAGCGCCTCCGCGAGAGCAGCCTCGCCGCCCGCGTCCTGCGGCTCGAACGCGCTGGCCGCGTTGGACAGCTCCATCAGGCTGGAGATCGCCGTGTTGAACTGCAGCCGCTCGAGCTGCTGCGTGGCCCGGGCGATGGTCCGGTGCGTCTTGCGCCGCAGCTCCAGCGCGTCGCCCTGCGCCTGCGAGGCGTGCACGGTCTTTCCGGCCACGCGCGGCGCCTGCGCGGCGAACAGGCGGTGCAGCCGGCCCAGGAAGCGGAACTGGCCCTCGATCTGCTCGTCGGACCAGTCCATGTCCTTCTCGGTCGGGGCGGCGAAGAGGATGAACAGCCGCGCCGTGTCCGCACCGTAGTTCGCGATGATGTCGCGCGGCGAGACCACGTTGCCCCGCGCCTTGGACATCTTCTCGCCGTCACGCCCCTTCACGATCCCCTGCGTGACCAGCTTGTGGGCGGGCTCGGTATTCGCGCAGAGCCCCATCTCCTGCATGACCTTGGTCCAGAACCGGAAATAGAGCAGGTGCAGCACCGCGTGCTCGGGGCCGCCGACGTACAGGTCCACCGGGAGCCAACGGTCCGCGTCGTGGCGCAGGAACGGCGCGCGGCTCTCGTGCGGCGAGAGGTACCGCTGCATGTACCAGCTCGAGTCGACGAAGGTGTCCATCGTGTCCACCTCGCGCCTCGCCTTGCCGCCGCAGCGCGGGCATTTCGTGTTCACGAAGGAAGGCACCTTCGCCAGGGGCGGCTCGCCCTTGCCGGTCAGGACCTCCTTGACGTCGATGTCCGGCAGCAGGACGGGGAGGTCCTCGTCGGGGACCGGGATGCCCTTCCCTTCCGGATCGCAGCGCTTGCAATAGACGATCGGGATCGGCGTGCCCCAATACCGCTGCCGCGAGATCCCCCAGTCGCGCAAGTGGTAGTTCACCGTCGGCCGGCCGATGCCTCGCCGCTGCGCCTCGGCGGCGATGGCGAGCCGGGCCTGCTCCGAGGGAAGGCCGGTGAAGTCGCCCGAGTCGACCAGAGCGCCGTACTCCGTGAACGCCTTGTCGACCGAGGGCATCTCGGGCTTCTGAGGCTCGTCGGGCTGGACCACCCAGCGGATCGGCAGGCCATACTTCTTGGCGAACTCGAAGTCGCGCTGGTCGTGCGCGGGCACGCTCATGACCGCGCCGGTGCCGTACCCGGCCAGCACGAAGTTCGCGACCCAGACCGGAACGTGCTCGCCGGTGAAGGGGTTCCGGGCGCGCAGGCCGGTGTCGATGCCTTCTTTCTCCGCGGCCGCCGCGCCTTCCCCCACCTGGCGCGCCGCCGCCCGGACGCGCTCGGCGAACGCGTCGATCTCCTTGCGCTTGGCGCCCTTGACCAGCTTCCGCACCAGCGGGTGGTCGGGCGCGGCCGCCACGTAGGTTGCTCCGAAGATGGTGTCCGCGCGCGTGGTGAAGACGCGGAAGGCGTCTTCCTCCCCCGCGCCGACCACCGGGAACTCGATCTCCAGGCCGTCGGAGCGCCCGATCCAGTTCCGCTGCATGGTGGTGACCCGCTCCGGCCAGTCCAGGCCGTCCAGGCCTTCCAGCAGCCGATCGGCGTAGTGCGTGATGCGCAACGCCCACTCCGGGATCTCTCGCTCCTGCACCACGCTGCCGCACCGCCAGCAGAGGCCGTCCTCGACCTGCTCGTTGGCCAGGACCGTGTTGCAGCTCGGGCAGAAGTTCACGCGCGAGCGGCGCCGGTAGACCAGGCCCCGCTCCATCATCCGGAGGAAGAACCACTGGTTCCACTTGTAGTACTCAGGGTCGCTGGTGGAGAGCTCGCGCGACCAGTCGATCGAGATGCCCAGCGCGTTCACGTCGTCCTTGAACGAGGCGATGTTGTTCGGCGTGCGCACCGCCGGGTGCAGGCCCTCCTTGATGGCGGCGTTCTCGGCGGGCAGCCCGAAGGAGTCCCAGCCCAGCGGGTGCAGCACGTCGAACCCGCGCTTGCGCGCGTAGCGCGCCAGCACGTCGGTGATGCAGTACACGCGGACGTGGCCCATGTGCATCTCCCCGGACGGATAGGGGAGCATGGCCAGCACATACCGCTTGGGCGCGCCCGAGCGGACGCCGGCGCGGAACAGGTCCTTCCCTGCCCACTCCTTCTGCCAGCGCGGTTCGAGCGACTTCGGGTCGTACCGGTCCTGCACGTTGCCTCCGCTGTGCCCATTCTAACGCTTCGCGGCGCGGGGAAGCCGGGTCAGGTACCAGAACCCTCCCGACTTGGGCAAGTCGGGTCTGCTATAGAGCGCCCGATGGAATCCCACGTCTACGTGCGCGACATCGCCCGGCACGAAGGGCAGGAGCTCCTGCTGCGCGGTTGGTTGTACGCAAAGCGGTCCAGCGGAAAGCTTCACTTCGTCCAGCTGCGCGACGGCACTGGAGTCATCCAGTGCGTCGTTTCCAAGAAGGACGTCCCCGAGGCGGCGTTCGCGGCGGCCGAGC
>Ga0137399_10000788_pt1 | contig 13541 bp, 10 predicted proteins | sample czorhiz316metaG_FD_104810 | JGI IMG/M metagenome (GOLD analysis project Ga0137399, IMG submission 104810) | Vadose zone soil microbial communities from Angelo Coast Range Reserve, California, USA - czorhiz3.16 metaG | ecosystem: Environmental > Terrestrial > Soil > Vadose zone | place: USA...
CAATAGTTGAAACCACAGATGAACACTGATGAACACCGATAAACAGGAAGCGAAGGAGAGAGAGCGGAAGCGAAGGAAGCAAACGAGATAATGGAAGCGAAGGAGGGGGGAACCCCCACATTTTCTGCAAGTGTTGATTTCAGGAGACTTTAAGTCCAATGATTTTGTAACTGCGGATTCCACAGGGTTTGCGGGAGCATTTTTCGCAAGTGCGGAATCTAAACAGCTTGCCAGCGCGGGCGCGAGCTGGAGTGTCACGGGGTAAGAGCCGGTCGCTGAGACGAGGCAGAGCATCATGATGTAAGAGTCGCGCTTCTGCAAAGCTCTTGGCGGGCTTTGCACCTCATGTTACCTCGCCAGGAGTAGTCGTCAACAGGAAACTGCGCTACAACAAAAGAAAATGCGCAAAACGCGCAAGGAAGTCGCGAGAAAACTGTATACTTGCAGTTGAGGAACCTTCACACTAGGAATCCATCAAGCGGGTCAGAGCCACATGGCTGTGACGCTACTCTTCCATCTCCGAGTGTTTGCCGGCAGTGGCCGAGGCACTTGGGCGAGATGACATAGTTAGGCCCACCGCAACCTCCCAGAACGGGACTTATGGACGGCGAGGAGAGACTGCACTCGTTTGAATCGGCCGTGATACCAACTGAACCCAACAACTTGGATAGTTCTAGACTATACGACTACTCATTACCGACGCGCGGTGTAGACCCAGGAAACCCCGGGCTCAAGTGCTCTTGACACATGAGGCCTTTCGGCCGACCATCGGGATAGTCATGTAGCTTTTAGGGAACATCATGAGTAACCGAACTAAACATGCCGCAATGCTCGCGGTATTCCTTGTATGGTTCTGCTTTGGCTGTAGCAAGAGCCCGTCGGAGCCTGCCGCATCTGTTCCCATCGATTGTCAGAAGTTCCTTGAAAAATATTTCGACGCGGTCAAGTCAAAGGACGTTGGAAAAATACAAGAATTCTCTTCTTATGTCTCTCCTGCAGACAGCGCGGACCTGCCAGCGGGGAGCGCGGATATGCTGCGTGAAACCAAGAGAAAGTTTGCCGCGGAAGTTTTTGAGCGGATGACCAAAGAGTTCGGTGATTTTAAGAGTTATTCCGTGTTAAGTGTGACTGTGAAAACGATAACCATGGCTGAGCTAGTAGCAGGCAAGATGCAGGGGTTGGCTAGTCTAGTAGGAACCCATGCTGAGATAGTTTGCAAGGCCAAATTCTCAAAAAAACATTCTGCGCTGATTAGACTACATCTTTTTAAAGACACTCCGGAGTCGGAGTATTCTATTGAAGCTTGGAGTTATCAAGCGGATCTGATCCAGTGACCGGGCTTTGCAGGTCATGTTACCTCGGCAGGAGTAGTCGTAAGGCGCCGCGACATTTTGCGAGCGCGCGACGATTCGCCTAGAACGTCCTTTCACTTCCCACAACCCCGTTTCTGGACCGCTTCCAAGCAAGCGAATAGTGACACGCCGTATATCGAGTTCCGGCGCGATTGACTTCACCATTGGAAAAGCGCTACGCTGGCCGCCAGCGCGAAGGGCGCATCCAGTCCGCGGAAAGGGCCGTGCCCACCTTAGACAGAACGACGAAGGTTACGATCCTTCTTTTAGCCTGATTCGGGCGGACTCCAGGCGCAGTCATGAAAGGAAGGTCGTAATGGATGCCAAAGAACTATCCCCTCGCCCCAGCCTGGAGCAATACAAGAAACAGGCGAAGGACCTGGTCAAAGCCCGCAAATCAGGTGATCCCGAAGCGCTGCGGCGCATAAAGCAACACCACCCTCGCTTAGGCAAACTGTCGGACGCCGAGCTTCGAAGTGCCAAGTTCGCTCTTGCCGATGCTCAATTCACCATCGCGCGCGAGCATCATTTCGAGAGCTGGGCCAAGTTTGCGAAACACTTAGAGGCACTGAAGCGCAAGAATTCCGCGGTCGCACAATTCGAAGCCGCGGTGGAGGCCGTCGTCACCGGCGGTTTGACCACACTGGAACGGTTGCTGCGTCAGAATCCGAAGCTGATTCGAGCGCGTTCGACTCGCAAGCATCGCGCGACCCTCTTGCACTACGTCGGGGCCAATGGCATCGAGGGTTTTCGTCAGAAGACTCCAAAGAACGCCGTGAAGGTCGCTGAGATTCTGCTCAAGGCCGGCGCCGAGGTGGACGCGATGGCGGAGATATACGGCGGATCGACGACTCTGGGGTTAGTGGCCACGAGCATCCATCCGATGCGGGCCGGCGTGCAAAACGCGCTGATCCAGACCTTGCTGGACTATGGCGCAGGCATCGACCACCCAGGAGCAGCCGGCAACGGGCATTTCGTCGTCAACGGCTGCCTGGCCAACGGGCGCGGGGAGGCCGCCGTGTTTCTCGCCAGGCGCGGCGCACGATTGGACCTCGAAGGAGCGGCCGGAGTGGGACGGCTCGATCTGGTCAAAAGCTTCTTCAACGAAAACGGCAGTCTGAAAGCGAGTGCGACGAAAGCGCAGATGGAGGCAGGCTTCGCGTGGGCCTGTGAGTATGGCCGAAATAGCGTCATCGATTTCTTGCTGAAGAGGGGCGTAGATCTGCGCGCACAAGCGAACATCGGAGAGACCGGCCTGCACTGGGCCGTGGTTGGCGGACAATTGGATACGATCAAGTTGCTCCTGGAACGAGGCGCTCCTCTCGAAGAGAAGAACGTCTACGGCGGGACGGCACTGAGTCAAGCGCTGTGGTCTGCTATCAACGGTGACCCTGGGATCGACTATGTTCCGATAATCGAGACGTTGATCGAAGCCGGCGCGAAGATTGAAGACGGTTCGCTGGCCTGGCTGGCGCAGCAGGAAGGCCGCTCTTCCTCGGCGAGAGCGCGCATTGCTGAAGTGCTCCGGCGTCACGGTGCGAAGTCGTGAGTGAATGTAGTTAGCTCCCATGCATGTGCATTACAGACAGGCCGGTAAATCCAACGTTCCCGCGATGGCGCGCATCCGGGCCGGAGAGTGGGGAACAGAGGAGTACTGGAGAGTCCGCATTTCGCGGTACCTGGACCGCGAACTCCATCCGCAGCAGGCGCTGTTGCCCCGCGTCATTTACGTTGCGTTGGAAGGTGATTCTCTCGTGGGCTTTATCGCCGGACACCTCACGCGCCGCTACGCGTGTGATGGTGAGTTGGAGTGGATCAATGTTATTCGGGAGCGTCGAGGGAGCGTAGTAGCGTCGGAACTGCTTCGCCTGTTAGCGGCATGGTTTGCCAAGCAGAAAGCATCCAGGATCTGTGTAGATGTTGATCCTGCCAACACAACCGCACGACGCTTCTACATGCGGCACGGCGCTGACAATCTGAACGAGCACTGGTTGGTCTGGAACGACATCAAGGTCGTGCTCGCCGAGCGATGATCGAACAAGATCGGAGGGCTTGTCGTCACACCGATGCGGCTCGGCTCGCGCGGCGGTCTCTGACGATGCGGAGCTGCGGAGGCAAATTGCTTGGCTTGTAGGCAAGACTGGCGCTCGTCAGTCGCTGCTCCACGGATTCGTGGACGAGCGAGTCGGGTGAAATCCGGCGCCGCCGAGCAAAGTTCGCGCCAATCGACTTCTTCCACGTCCCCTGAGGGGTCTGTACGTGAACCACCTTCGGCCACAGCTCGGCGATCCACCACAAGCCGTGAAGCGATTCGTGCTGGTTTTTCGTAGAAGGATCGGGCGCAACGTTGGGCGGCTTGCCCCCGAGGATGTCAGCCTTCCGGTACGGGTCAACCTTCAGACCCGCAAGCTCCGCCTCATCCAACATCCATCGCAAAGCAATCTCTGAGAGTTGGCTCTCCGATTCCGGGTAGCTGCCACCCACATCCGAATGCACCCCTGCAAACCAGACCTCTAATATGTCCTGTTGGGGGTCGTGCGGCGCACCGAACGAGTTTTCGCGGAAAAATGCCCGGCGCTCATCAATGGAAACCGCGTGGCGGACAATGTGCAAATCCGGATTCTTTGTGGCTCGGGTGAATGGGAAATGAACGGCGTTGTAGACCCATCCCACTGAACTGACGGTATCCCACACGCCCACGAAATGCGGTTTGCAATCGCGTGAAAAGGTCTTTTTGAAGTCGCCAGCGACCGCGAAGTCGATTTTCTTGCGCTTGATCATCCGGATGGCATAAGGGATCAGGCCTTCGTTGCCCTCGGTCAGCAGCCCAACGACGTGAAGCATCCCGCAGAGGGCGCGGGCCGTGTAAGCCCCACGGCTGAATCCGAAGACGTAAACCTGGTCACCAGGCTCAAATGCGCGCATCAGGAACTGGTAGGCGTCTGCGATATTGTCAGAAATTCCGTAGCCGAACGCGAGGCCGATTTTCCGTGTCCACCACTTGCCAATTGATGTGAGCGCATTTCGTGTACCCATTGTGCCAACGCCAGGGTGGTAGTAGGGGATCTGAGACGCATTGCTGACCAGCGTCTGGTAGAGCTTCACGACATTAGAGTTCTGTTCGCCAAACTGATTCCCGGTACCGTCGCAGCAGATCACTATGTTTTTTGCCATTTTCGACTCCTACTCGACGGGATTTCAGGCCCTGCATAAGCAGGATAGTATAGCGTAAGTGATTTAACAAGGTGATAATTTATGGATTCTAATGAGTTCCGTTTCTGGGACGAACCGCATTTCTGGACCGCCGAACCTGAAGTCAAAAGCGCCGTCCATGATTCGGCGGGCATTCCCCATTTAGTGTGATGGACGTTTTACAGGAACAATTCTGCTGAACCAACGGGTAAAGTGATGAGCGTCTTTGGAAAAGAAGGAAACGTTTTTCGCACAGCCTGGATGGCGCTGGCGGCCTGGTCCTCCGCGACGAAAAGCAATCCCTCGAACAGTGACCAAAAAGGCTGGCGGGCCTTCCGCCAGCCCCGTTTGTGTTTCGCGTTAGAACCTGAACTCAGCGCCGAATTCGGCTCGGAACGATTTCGGGACAATCGTGCCACTGGGCGTAATATATCCGGCGGGTTTCCCGAATTGTGCATTCTGGACATTACCGAAAAAGTTGTTACCGAAGTTCGTGCGATTCGTCAGGTCGAAGAATTGGCTGATCAGCCTGAGACCCGCGCGCTCTCCGAACTTAATATTCTTGCCGACCCGCAGGTCCAACTGGAAAAAGGCCTGGCCACGGAAAAAGTCGAAGGGGAGCTGTTTACAAGTGCCCGCTGCCAGACAAGCCCGCAGCTTAGCGGCGCTGTCGTCCTTGTGGGCCAGAAAGTTCGTTGGGTCATTAGTAGGTACGATGATGTGTGCGTTGCCGCGGCCGCTTCCCACGCCGAGTACATCCTTGCCCTGGATGCCATTGTAGGAACGAGCCGAAGCGAGCTGCATGATAGGCGAAATCTGGATACCCCACGGCAAGTCAAGCACGGTGTTCAAAACCCAGCGGTGACGTTCCTCATTGGGCGTGGGTCCAAAGTCCGTGGACGCGAAAGGATCATCGGGGTTGACAGGGCGGTTGCGAAAAGCTGCTGCGCTTCCGTTGTAGGCCACCGCGCGCGATAGGACATAGCTCGTGTTCGCGCTGATGCGCTTGCTCATGCGGCGGCGGTAAGTAATGTTGAATCCGTCGTAGCGCGAACGCCCGATTGCTTCCTCATTGTCAATGCGGCTCAGGACAGGTAGCCCGGCCGCCCTGAAAGCGGCATCCAACGGTCGCGCTCCGCCCAAGGAAACGCGCTTGGGGTTTATGTTAATCGTCTTAGATTCGTGCAACGCCAGCCCGTGCACGTAGTCGATTTCAATCACGTTGGAGGCATTAAAGGAATACGAGTAGCCAGTATTCCACTGCTGGGAGTACGGGTTGCGGTAATTGGGGTCCATCAAGCGACCGGTGGAGCCAGGGGGCAACTGGGTCGGAGGCGGAGGATTCACCGGCAGCGGATCGATCCCGAACCGCCAGTTGGATAGACGGATGCCAGTTCCCGGCACGAAATCGGCCGTCGCATCTCCTGGTCCCCCGCTGCTGATGCTCAGGGTGACGGCGAAGAGTGTGGCGTGAATTTGCTGGATCATGAATAGAGGAATATTCAAAAACGTCTGCCCGAAGTAGAGACCATAGCCGCCCCGCACCACGTGCTTCCCGCTTCCCGTGACGTCCCACGCAAAGCCGATCCGCGGGCTGAAGTCTTTATTGTCATCGTGGGGCAGACTGCCAGCAAAGGGACTCCCAATACCTTTGAGTGCCAGGTACGTGCGATTCTTAGCCTGCGCGTTAGTCCCGATGAGGTTAAAATCTTTATCCCAGCGCAACCCAAGATTTAACGTGAAGTTGCGACGCAGTTTCCAGTCGTCCTGAAAATACAGGCCGAACATCTTCGCCCCGCCGGGAAGATCGAAATTGGGATCGCCGGCAGTGTTGGACATTCCGATTACAGCGCCGGGGGTTGAAAAGCCTTGCGGATACGTGACCCGGTCGCTGGTGATTTTACTGGGCAAATCTTGGAAATCGATCTCCAGCGTGGGATTAAACTCGAAAAAACCACCCAGTTGCGGTTCCCAGACAAAATCAACCCCGGTCTTAAAGGCATGTTTTCCATGCGTAATGGATAGGTCGTCCCGGAACTGCCATTTCTTCTGAATGGACTCCTGGGGCACATTCGTGTTCGTGCCGAAGGTAACTTGCGTCGCCGCCGTGGCGGGTGAAAACACGAACGTCGGCACTTTGTTCTTCGTGTCGATCACGTTGTTCCAATACTGGTAACCCACAGTGATCGCGTTCACGACCGCGGGGCTGAACACAGAATTGAGAGTCAAATTGGAGAGGATCAGGCTGTTGGTCGTAAAGTTTCCGGCGGTGAGATCCGCCCGCCCGCCGACACTAAGAAATTGGTCATTTAGCCCTTCGTTCGTTTGGCTGCTGTAAGTGAAAAAGAGGCTATGGGCCGAGTTGAACCGGTGATCGTAGCGGCCGGTGTAGCGCCAATCAAAATACGGCGTGGGGACGGTTGCCGCCGGCTGGGCGCCCAAACTCTTCACCAGATTCAATTCTGCGAGCGCGTCTGTGGGCACCGGTATGGATGTGTTCTCGCGCTGGCGCTCCAAAGTAAAGAAGAAGAAATCTTTATCCTTGCGGACGTGACCGCCGATCGACCCGCCAAACTGCTGGCGGCTAAATTCAGGCGTAGGTTGCCCGTTCTGTTTTGAAAAGAAATCGTTTGCATTCATAGAGGTTTCGGTATCGAAGAAGTAGAGAGAGCCGTGCCAATTGTTGGATCCACTTTTGGTGATTACGTTCACGGCCGCGCCTTCGCTACGCCCGTTGGCCGCGGAGAAACGCTGCGTGCTGATATAGAATTCCTGAATAGCCCCCAGTGGGAACTGCATGACGGGGCCGCCGACAGTATTGTCTTTGTTATCGATGCCGTTCACCGTGACGTTCACGTTGCGGCCACTCGAGCCATTGATCCCGAATATGGCAATGCGGTTTTTCGTCGGGTCGTATGAGTCTACGGGCGAGGCTCCTGGCGCGAGGTAGGCCAAGTTGGCAAAGTCCCGGCCATTCAATGGCATGCTTTCAATGTCGTTCGGAGTGATTGCCAGCCCGACGTTCGTTTTTTCCACGTCGACGATAGGCGGCTCAGAAGTAACGGTCACCGTCTCAGTGATCGACCCGAGACTGAGAGTGAAGTTCAGCGTAGTGGTCTGACCGACCAGAACTTGCACATTTTCGGCGCTAACAACGGAGAACCCCCTCATGCTCACTCTCAGTTGATAGATTCCCCCTGGCAACAGATCAAAGCGGTAAACTCCTATGTCATTGGAGGAAGTTGTCCGGGCCGCGCCAGTCTCCTTATTCTTCAATGTCACCGTAGCTCCGACCACCGCAGCTTGCGTTTTGTCCAGGATCGTACCTTCCAGAGTAGCGCTGGCCGTCGCCTGTCCAAACAGATTCGCACTGCCCAGTAAGAGCACACACAACAACAGAAACCCCAACGCCACATTGCTTTTCATGGCAGCCTCCCGCTTAACGGACTGGGTGGGTCTTCACTAGTCGCGCCTGAGCATTTCACTAGAGATCGGCCGAGCTCACTCTCGACAGCGGTACGCGTTTCCACCACCGTCTAGGGGAACTCGTGCAAAAGCACGCCACCGACTTAGCCTAAGCCCTCAGGCCAAAGCTTCTTCCACGGATACCGGAACTTGGCCCACCACAGCCACTTGACCGCGCTATTAGCATACGAGGTTTAGCAGTGTCAAGGAAAACTTCTGCTCATGCCGGTGACACAGAGCCGTCTTCGGCCAGTTCGCCGTTTGCGGTTATATCCGCATTGGGCGCAACCACCCATGCGACTACAAGGGAAGCGACTAAGAGGAACGCGGCGAGATACCACGGCGCGCCGGGAAGAGATTTTCCCGGTGAGATGAAGATGGCGAACGTTCCGGAAAACAATCCCGGCCCGATCACCATGGCGATTCCGCGCAGCGAGCCGAGCGCGCCCTGCAGCTCGCCTTGCTCCGAAGGGGAGACGCGCTGCGTCATGAGCGACTGCGAGGGCGGCCCCGCCAGCGACCACAGGCAGTTGATCGGGATAGCCGCCATGAAAATCCATCCCTTGGGCGACCAGCCAAAGAGGGCGAATCCGACCGCGCCGAAAAGAAGACCTGCGAACAACGACCGCCGCTCGCCGAACCGCTTCACGAATGGGCCGACCAGCACGGCGGAGGCAAACACCGACGCGATGCCCACGACCGCCAGCGCTACACCGATCGTCTTCTCATCCCAAGAATAGCGGAAGGTTGTGTAGAGCACGAAAACGGTGGCGTAAACCTCATGCGCTAGGTAGGCGAGAAAGTTCACCACAGCCAGCCCGAACAGTTCCCGGTGCGAGCGAAGCAGTGTCAGGGCGCCTACTGGGTTCGCGTTCTTCCAATTGAGGTGCGCCTGGCGGCGGTCCACCGGAAGAGATTCCGGCAGAACCAGCAGCCCGTAGAGAGCGTTGAGCAGGCTGAAGGCCCCGGCCACCCAGAACGGCAGGCGCGGATTGACGGCGCCAAGCCAGCCTCCGATGGCCGGCCCGAGTATGAACCCGATGCCGAACGCCGCGCCAAAAATGCCAAAGGCGCGGGCGCGCTTTTCCGGCGGCGTGACGTCGCTGATGTAAGCGTTCGCGGTTGCGATACTCGATGAGGTGATGCCCGATAGAACGCGGCCCAGAAAGAGCCACCCAAGGGTGGGCGAGAGCGCCATCACGATGTAGTCCAGGCCGAGGCCGAAGTTCGACAGCAGGACGACCGGCCGCCTTCCGTAACGGTCGGAAAGCATGCCGAGAATCGGAGAAAAGAAGAACTGCATGAGCGCCCAGGTGGTGACAAACAAGCCCATGTATTTCGAGGCGCGGGCCATGTCGCCGTGCAGGAAGTCGGAGATGAGCCGCGGCAGCACCGGGGCGATGATGCCGAAGGCCAGCATGTCGAGCAGAACCGTAACGAAGATGAAGCCCAGGGCAGCGCGGCGTTTAGTCTCCATGAGAAGCCTCCTTGGCGAGCGGAAAGGCGAGGCTACTCATACCGGTGACGCAGAGACGCATTGGCCACCACCAACGCCACAGCGACGAGAGGCGACAAGGTGACGAACGATGGGTATCGAACCTGAATAATGCCGCTGGCTACCGCCGCAAGGCCGTAGATGAAGAACACGGCAGCCTGAAGCCTTGCGCCGTGCTTCTTTTGTGCCGCCGGCGATGCAGGAACGGCAGTGTTGCTCGCTGATTTCGATGATGATGAAAGGAGATCTACTGAGCCGAGCCAGCCAACGAATCCCGCCATGAAGCTCGTTAGAGTGCCAGTGATATAAGTCGTCGCTACCCCTGGGACATTGAGATGGCGGATCGCAGCGCTCTGCATCCCCATTGCTACCGCTGAGAGTGCAATCAGCGCATATATCACGCTTCCGCTTCGTGCGATTCCAGGAAGGTGCCAGGTAACGGCGAAAATGCCGAGGATGACTCCTTCAAGAAAAATAGCTCTTGTGACGGCAGGAGGCCAGTCTCCGCCTTTCGGGGCTCGCTCGACGATCCTTGCTCCCAGGGCCGCCCCCAGGGCAAAACCTGCCAGGGCCACAATGGACCGCAAGGCCGCCCAACCGTGCCCCTGTCCGATGGCTAGGCCGAGCAACACAGTGTTTCCGGTCATGTTGGCAGTGAAGACGTGATCGAGCGCCAGATAGCTTATTGCGTCCACGCTGCCAGCAGCCCACGTGAGCATAAGGACCATGGCGTCCCGCCCCAGGGGAGAAAAAGGCAAAAGACGATCCCTAGTCCTTGCGTCGTCGGTATCGCTGTTGTTCCCCACTGTTAGATGTGCAACCGCTTCCGGAATCCGCGGCTAGCGAAGGAGAGAATTGACTTTGCGCATCTGGACGGCAAACTGCCGCTCGTCATAAGCGGACGGATTTTCCACCAGCGGAAAAAGACCCCTGATAGCTTCGCGGAGTTCTTGAGCGTTCCCCGGCTTGGTATCGGGGGTATTGTTGTAGGCAGTGAAAAGAGATTGCAGAGCCATGGTCGCCTGCGCCGCCGCGCCTTCGCCCTGGGCCGCGATGAAGTCGGCGTCTGCGGAAATCTGCTGCAACAGCCGCAGGGTCCGAGGCCGGTCGTAGGACCAGGTAACCATCCGCGGCGCCAGATTTTCGGCCAAGCCAGCGCAATTCCCCGCCGCCGCAACGACCGCGTCGCGGTCAGAGTTGACCCTGCTCATTAACTCCGAAAGCCTCTTGAGGTCGGTCGTGAGGCGTTCCTCGGCCTGCGGATCCGCCTCGCGAACCAGTATGCGGAACACCGCATAGCGAGCAGCATTCCACGGCGGGTCGCCGGGACGCCGGCCGGGATACCCGCGTTTCTGCCGCCAGCTATTCTCCGGGTTGGTGAGGCTGTGGTGGCAAGCAGAACACTGCAGCTCGGAATATTCGGGCCACAGCTTTGCTTTGTCGCGCGCGCGGTCAGCAAGACGCCGCAAGGCCGACTGGAGCTGCACGGCTTGCCCCACTGCCAAATCGCGCACGCCGTACAACGGATCCTTCCGTTCGGGAACTCCGGGGGCTTTCTCCCGGGGTTCTTTCCAATGCCGCGGCATGACCGTGGAGAAAGTATCGAGCTCAAAAAGGAGATCAGGGTGGCCGGCCGCAATCATTTCGTGGTCCACAAATTTTTCCTGGCTACCGACATGGCAGGAGAGGCATTTCTCAGCGCGCTTGATTAGATCGCGAGTGTCATACATCCCCGCGGCGACCGACCTGTCGTGTGGCCAGTCGCGGGCCGTGTGTTCGCCCAGCCATCCCGCAGCGGGGCCGTGGCAGCTCTCGCAGCTCACACCTTCTTGTTCGCTTTGGCCAAAAGTCCTCGCGCGCTTCTTTTCATCGGCGACGTACAGCGCATGGCATGCCAGGCATTTGGGTGAATTCTCCGCGCCCTTTTCCAAGTGCAGGATGCGCGCCATCTGCACGCCCAGATCCTCTGTGAGGACTCGGTAGGCCTTGGAGTGCTTATCCTTCGCCACCCAAGTACTGAATTCGTTCTGGAGGATGCGGCTGCCATCGACCGGGGTCAGGCTGCCGTGGCAACTTGTCGAACTGCAGGAGCCCGGCCCGTTGTATTGGCCGGGAACGCCAGCGGCGGCGGCTCGCCCGGCAGGATTTTGCGAGCGGGTTTCTCCCGCCAACCAATTTGCCAGCGGGAACACGGCCAAGAGAAGTGCGGCAAGAAGTAATCGGAGAGGCTTTTCCTCAGGTTGTATTTTCATTTTTCATCTCGGGAAGGTCGCCACGTTGTGCCGCAGCACCCTGGCGCGGAGGGCTACAGCGCTCTGCCAGCCGGCCGGATGCCGGCGCAAATCGACGCAGCCCCTTTGTAGTGTGTTCACCGGCGGGAAGACTCCACAAGCCGCGTTGCTTATACTGCTAGGGTCATCAGATGTCAATCAAATCGACGCGACCTTCTTGGCCACCTGGCACAGAATAGCAGCGCTTATTCTGGACAGAGCGGCCAGGGTTTGCTATATGAGTCTGCTCGAACTTAGCAGCCAGGCCAACCCACCAGCTCTCCGAGAGGCCGAGTGGAGGAGGGCCGCGTTTGATTTTTGAGGAGCTCAAAGCTATCCAGCGCCAGTACGGGTATCTCCCGGCCGAACAACTTGAGGCGCTGGCAAAGAGGACCCAAACTCCTCTCTACCGTGTCCACGGTGTGGCCAGTTTTTACCCGCACTTTTATCTGACCCCGCCGGCCAGAGCGGACGCGCGCGTGTGCGCGGACATGTCCTGCCATCTGCGCCGGGCGTGCGAGCTCAAAGCCAGTCTGGAGCAGCGCTTCCGGGGCATGAGCGACAAAGACGTCACGATCCGCGATGTCTCCTGTCTGGGGCGGTGCGACGGCGCGCCTGCCATATCCGTCAACGACCGTATCTACAGCCGCGTCACCGAGAGGCAGGCGGAGGAACTGGTCCGCAGCGCGCTCTCGGGCGAAGATCTGCCGCATCCGCCGCGCGAACAAAAACGTGTGGAATGCGCTTCAGATCCCTATCCGAGCGGCCAGAAATACGGCGCGGTCAGGGAATTGGTGAAATCGCGCGACTGGGATGCTGTTCTGGAGAAGCTTAAGGCGAGCGACTTGCGCGGCTTGGGCGGCGCCGGTGCTTTAGCGGAGATGAAGTGGAGCGCGACGCGCAAGGCGCCGGGTCCAGAGAAGTACGCCGTGTGCAACGCCGATGAGAGCGAACCGGGCACGATCAAAGACCGCTTCATCATGACCCACCTCCCCTACCTGGTGATCGAAGGGATGATTATCGCAGGCCTGGTGACAGGCGCGCGCAAAGGCATCCTCTATATCCGCCACGAGTACGAAGAGCAGGAAGAGGTCCTCGCAGATGAGATTCGCCAGTGCCGACGCGAAGGACTCCTTGGGCCAAGCATCCTGGGCAGCGACCTAAGCTTTGAGCTCGAAATCTTCGTCAGCCCGGGCGGCTACATCTGCGGCGAAGAGACCGCGCTGCTGGAAGCCACCGAAGGCAAACGCGCCGAACCGCGAAATAAACCACCCTTCCCCGCCCAGCAAGGCCTTTGGAATAAGCCTACGGTTCTTAATAACGTCGAAACTTTTGCCAACGTGCCGCAGATTTTGGTTCGGGGATTGGAGGGGTTCAAAGCCCAGGGATTGGGCGGAGCCGCTGGCCTGAAGTTCATCGGCATCAGCGGCGACGTGCTGCGCCCCGGCGTGTATGAGGTACCCATGGGCACTCCCACCTCCGAGGTGATTTTTCGACACGCCGGCGGCTTACCGGATGGCAAGCGGCTCAAGGCGTTCGCGCCTTCGGGTCCTTCGGGGGGATACCTGCCGGCCTCCATGGTGGACGTGCGGCTGGACTTCAAGTCCATGGCTGCGGCGGGCTCGATGCTTGGCTCGGGCGCGCTGGTGGTCTGCGCCGAGGGCACGTGCATGCTGGACATGGCGCTCAATGCAGTGCGATTCTTCCGCAATGAATCGTGCGGCAAGTGCGTGCCTTGTCGCGTGGGCTCTCAAAAGCTGGTGGATA
>Ga0137399_10000791_pt1 | contig 13530 bp, 10 predicted proteins | sample czorhiz316metaG_FD_104810 | JGI IMG/M metagenome (GOLD analysis project Ga0137399, IMG submission 104810) | Vadose zone soil microbial communities from Angelo Coast Range Reserve, California, USA - czorhiz3.16 metaG | ecosystem: Environmental > Terrestrial > Soil > Vadose zone | place: USA...
AGCACCGCCTTGAGCCGGTCCTCGAACTCGCCGCGGAACTTGCTGCCCGCGACCAGCGCGCCGAGATCGAGCGCCACCACACGGCGATCGCGCAAGCTCTCCGGCACGTCGCCCGAGACGATGCGCTGCGCCAGCCCCTCGACGATCGCGGTCTTGCCCACGCCGGGATCGCCGATCAGCACCGGATTGTTCTTGGTGCGCCGCGCCAGGACCTGGATCACGCGGCGAATCTCGTCGTCGCGCCCGATCACGGGATCGAGCTTGCCCTGGCGCGCGAGCGCGGTGAGGTCACGCCCGTACTTGAGCAGCGCCTGGAATTTGTCCTCGGGGGTCGCGTCGGTGACGCGCTGCCCTCCGCGCACCTGCTGCAGCGCCTTGAGCAGCGCCTCGGCGGTGACGCCCGCCCTGGCCAGCAGCGCGGCCGCCGGGCTCGTGGCCCCCGTTGTCGGGGGCTCGGCGAGCGCCATGAGCAGGTGTTCGACGCTGACGTATTCGTCCTTCAGCCGATCCGCCGCGCCCTCGGCACGCTCCAGCACGTCGCGCAATCCTTCGCCGAGATAGAGCGACCCGCCGGAAACGCGCGGCAGGCGCGCCACCGCGGCCTCGGCGTCGCCCGCCAGCTTCTCGCGCGGAACGCCGAGCTTCTCCAGCACCGCCGCGATCGTGCCCTCGGGCTCCGAGACCAGCGCCGCCAGCAGATGCTCCGGCGTCAGCTCCTGATGCCCATGCTCGCGCGCCACGCGCTGGGCGCGCTCCAGCGCCTCCTGGGATTTCACGGTGAATCTATCGAGTCTCATGGGGCCCCACCTCCGGGAATCGGCTTCGATGCCGGAAGGCTAGCACAGGATTCCGGGGCCGCGGGGCGACGCCTGGACCACGCGCCAGAGGCTGCCGAGGAGGGGGGCGAAGTGGGACTCGAAGCGGGGTTAGGCCGCCTGATCCAGATACGGCAGCAGCAGCGGAAGGATGCGGCGCGCGAGGACTGGATACTCCATCACGAAATGGATCGCCTCGCGCAGCGTCTGCCAGGTGAGATCGCGGCGGTCCAGGTGGCCCGCCAGGTCCAGCATCGCGGCGCGCGCGATCGCCCGATAGCGATCCGGTACGCCGAACGCCGCCACCTCGTTCGCGATCCCGGCGACCGCGATCGCTGTGGCGGACTTGTACATCGTCTCGCCGGCCGCCGCGCGACGTTTGGGCCGCGCGCTCGCATCGAACACCGGCGACCGGTTCAGCAGATCCGCGATCTGGGACTGCGGGTCAGGCTCGCGTTGGACGAACGAGTGGAGCGCTGCTTCCAGCGCGCGCTGCAGCGTGCCCTCGTCGATCAGGTTCGGACGATCGTTCTCGTCCTCGTCCTCCAGTTGTTCGCGCGGCGCGAGATGAGCCGTCTCGTCGACATCGTCGGGCGGCATCTGGAACTCGGGCGGTGCGGATTCCGACGGCAGCGCCGCTGCGCCGCGCGTCACGGGCAAAGCCGTATCAGCGGGGCGAGCGGGCACCGCCGGAACATCGGCGTGGGCACGGGGTGGCGCGTTCGGCGCAGGCTCGGCCGATCGCGGGTGATGAGTCGAGCGGACCGCAGGGCGTGGCGCCTCTTCGGCCGCCGGCGGTTCCGTCTGGTCGTTGAAGCCCAGCATGTCCTTGAGCCGCATCTTCAATCCGGGACGCTTCGAGGACTTGCACGGCTTGCCGGGCCGCTGGGCCGGTGGCGGCTCGCCCTTGCGCGGCGCCGCCGCGGCGCGCGGCGGGGCTGCGGCGGGGGGCTGAGGCAGGCGTGCGATGGTGGCCGAGGATTTCGACTCGCTCTTGGGCGGCGGCGGATCCTCGCCCAGCGTCAGGATCGGCGACCCGTCCTCGGGCAGCGCGTCGAGCGCCTCGCCCTCGTCCTCGGGATCCGGACGGGCGGTGGCGACGATGCCGTTCTCGACGACTTCATCGATCAGCTCGCGCAGCAGCGAGGCGGCCTCGCCGCAACCGCGCTCGTACCACGAGCGCAGCTCTTCGCGATCCGACTTGGCCGAAGGCGGCGAGAACGGGATGCGGCGGAATTGCGCGGCGCGCGAGTCGTCGCCTTCCCAGGTGAGCTGGAGCAGGGTGAGCGTGGTCTGGCGCCACAGCTTGAAACCCGAGTCACGCGTGCCCGCGTTGCGAAGTCCGCTCAGCTCGACCAGCCGCTTCTCGAGCTCGATGCGCGCGCGTTCCGTCGCTCTGGAATCCGCCATTACGGTCTCCCCGCCCCGTCCGCCGGGCGGGACGCGCGGGTCGCGCGGGTCGCGGAAGTCCGCGACGACGTCTCACCAGTCGGAGAAGCGCTCTTCCTTCCAAGGATCGGCCGCGTTGTGATAGCCGTTCTGTTCCCAGAATCCGGGGCGATCCCTGGCCACGAGTTCGAGCGCGCGAATCCACTTCGCGCTCTTCCAGAAATATCGCCGCGGCACGACCAGGCGCAGCGGCCACCCGTGTTCGGGCGTGAGGTCGGCGTCATCGTGACGGTCGGCGAGCAGAACATCGTCCTGATTCAACTCCTCGAGCGGAAGGTTGGCCGTGAATCCCTGCTCGGCGTGGGCGATCACGAACCCCGCCTCGGGCTTGACGCCCGCGCGGCCCAGCACCTCGCGGACCGAGACTCCTTCCCACTGATTGTCGAAGCGACTCCACCGCGTGACGCAGTGGATGTCGCTCTGCACCCGCACCCGCGGCAACGCCTTGAACTCGTTCCAGGTCCAGCGCTGCGGTCTTTCGACCTGCCCGTAGATCCGAAAATCCCAGGTATCGAGATCGACCCTGGGCACCGAGCCGTAGTGCAGCACCGGCCATTTTTCGGTTCGCACCTGGCCGGGCGGCAAACGGGGCTCCTGCCGTGAGCTGACCGTGGTATCGGCGTGTTTCACGTCGGGGTTCATGGCAAAATGCGTCCTCGAAGTGGGTTCGGCATGGCCTCGGCCGGGCCGTTCTCTCATTCTCCCTTAGGCTTGGGCCGGCCCGCAACCGCCGGGCCGGGCGATCCAGGCGGGGGTCACCGGAATGGAATGGGGCGCAGGGCTTCAGGTGCTCGCGAGGCTCGCGGCGTCGGCCATGACGCTGGTGTGGCTCGGCTCGGGCGTGCGGCGGGTGCTGGCGCGCCGCGATCCGACGATCGCGCCGGACGAGGTGGCGTGCGCGGTCGTGGTGTGGAGCGCGCTCGCGCTCGTGGTCTCGGGCGAGGTGCTCGGCGCGCTCTCCCTGCTCACGTTCCCGCTCTGGGTGCTGGCCGCAGGGATCGTCGGCGCCGCGCTGCACGTCGTCGCCGGCCGTGCGGCGGCGCCGGTCGCGGACCTGGCGCCCGCGTCTTCCGTCCCGCTCACCGTGGCGTTTCGGGTCACGCTCCTCGGCCTCGTGCTCGGGCGCGCCGCGTTCCTGTTGCGCAATCCACCCACCGACCGGGACAGCCTCTGTTACCACCTGCCGATGATCGCGCACTGGGTGACGTCCCACGCCCTGGGTGTCGCGCTGTGGGAGCCGCCCTACTACGCGCCGTACTACCCGGGGAACAGCGAGCTGCTCCAGATGTGGGCCGTGCTTTCGACCGGGCACGATCTGCTGGTCGCATGGCCGGGCCTGATCGCGCTCGGCGTGGCGGCGGTCGCACTGCGCGGACTGATGGTGGACCTCGGCGCTTCGCGGCGCGTGTCCGAGACCCTGGCCCTGGCGTTCATCGCCGCGCCCGGTGTGTTCAAGCTCACCCAGGGCCTGTCGGTGGACGTGTTCATGATGGCGTGGGTGGCGGTCGCGCTGCGCGCCCTGCTGCGGCATCGGCGCACCGGTCAGGCCTCGGACCTCGCGCTCGCGTGCGCCGCGTTCGGACTGTTCTCGGGCTGCCGCTACAGCGCGTTTCCGTTCGTCGCGCTCGCGATCGCGCTCGAGCTCCTGATTCCCGGGCGGGGCGGCCACCGCGCGTGGCCGCCGGCGATCGCGCGGCTCGCGTTGGTTTTTCCCGGGGGATTCTGGCTGGCGCGAAACCTGGCCGCGTCGGGGAATCCGGTGTTCCCGTTCCAGGTGAAGCTCGCCGGGCTCGACCTGCCCGGCATTGCGGCCTCGACCGCTCTGTGGCGCACCACACAGATCGCGATGTGGCGCGAGGGATACGCGGGGCATCTGACGCTGATCAATCTCTGGCGGGTGCTGGGCGTCGCGGCGCCCGCGCTCGCGATCGGAGCGCTGCTCTGGCTCGTGAGGCGGGACCCGAAGCGCGCGGGTCCAACCCGCGCCGATGCGATCCTGCTTGCGGTGCTCGCGCTCGGCGCATTCGGTCTGTTCCTCACTTCCTACTGGTCGGGCGCGAACCTCGCCGCAGAGCCCGGACGGCCGCCGCAGCTGGTCGCCGGGAATCTCCGCTACCTCGCGCCCGCGATGGTGGCGCTGGCGCCGATCGCGGCCGCGGGCCTCTCCGCGTTCTCCGCGCTCGCCACCCTCGGCAGCATTCTCATTGCCGCGCTGTCTCTGGCCCAGCTCCGGCCGTTTCTCTCCCACCTGGTCCCGGGCGCGGTGCTGGCCGCGCTGCTGGTGGCGTGGTTTCGATCCGATCGGAGGCGCCGGCTCCGTGTCCCGCTCGCGGCCGCGGCGCTGATCGCGCTTGCGTTCGCCGCGCCCGCGCTCGATTTGCAGCGCGCCCGAATCACCGCGCAGGTCTGGGAGGACCTGAGCACGCGTGATCCGGTGCTCCCGATGGCCACGGCGACGCGTGCGCTGGCGCTCGCCCGCGGCGGCGCCATCGCGTGCGTGGGAGTCGAGCGCCCGTATCAGCTCGCTCGCCGCGATTTTCTGCAGCCCGCGTGCTACGTGCCGCTGTCGGTGAGCTGGGCCGAGGGCACGCGGCCGTGGCACTTCGTGCTGGATGATCGCAACCGGCCGGACCGCGAGCGGTGGCTCGAGAACCTCGCGGCGTCGCGCGCCACGGTGGTCGCGATCCTCGCCAGTGACAGCGCCGCGGTCCCGATCGAGCGCACCTGGTGCGCGGCGGACAGCGCGCGCTTCCGCCCCGATCTCGCGCTCGGCCGCGTCACGCTGTACGAGGTGCGCTGAAACGGAACGGGCGCGGGGAGATCCCCGCGCCCGTTATCGCGTCCTGATCCTAGAAATCGGTGGAGAGCGTTCCGACGAACGACACCCCCGGCTCCTCGAGCGAAGCGAGCGGGAGCGTGTAGGCGTGGTTCGTGAAGTTCCGGACCCCCACGGTGAGCCGCTGGCCGGTTCCGATCCGCGCGCCGGCGAACAGGTCACCCACGATCCATTCCTTGCGGAAGTTGCTGAACAGCGGATCGGGCGAGAGCCGGTTCGTGCGCCACGAGTAGCGCGTCGACGGCTCGACCCAGAACCGACCGTCCGAGCTGGTCCACCGAAGCGCGGCCGATCCCTTGAACGGCGGCACTCCGGAAAGCGGCACGTGGTCCGCGCTGATTCCGTAGAGCTGCTGGATCGAGGTCCGGCTGGTGTTGTCGCCAACCGCGCCCGTCACGGCCGCGCGCGCCTGCCACCGGGAAAGGAAATGCCATTCGACCTCGGCCTCACCGCCCCAGATCCGCGCCGTGGTGATGTTCACATACTGGTACGTGCGCGGGCCGGGTGGAGGCGGATTGGGCGTAATGTCCACCGCGTTGATCAGATCGTCGTACGTCGAGTAGAACAGGTTGCCCGAAAACGCCAGATCGCGCGGCCCCCAGCGCAGTCCAACATCGCCCGAGACGCTCTTCTCGGGATTCAGCGCCGGATTGCCCACCACGTTGCCCACCGAGGCCGGGCCGTTGAAGAACAATTCCTGAGCGTTGGGCTGGCGGTATCCATTCGCGACGTTCGCGCTGAGGTGCAGGTCCTTGCGAGGGGTGAACACCAGGCCCACGGATCCCGCTACCGCGTCGTTGTCGAGGCTCGTAGCCGGCACACTCGAGCCCGGGGCGTATTTGAAGTAGTCCGCGCGGTAGCGATAGTGCGTGTATCGCAGGCCGGTGCTGAGCGTCCACTGCGGCCGCAGGAACCAGTCGTTCTGAGCGTAGCCGGCATAGTTCGCAAACCGGCCGGTGGGAACCGACTGAGTGATTCGCACGGCGGTCGGGCTGTAGACCGCCCCGGAAGCGTCGTAGTACGTGCGATGCCGCACATTTTCGCCCGCGGTCTGGTCTTGGGCGGCGTCGATTCCAAACGATGCGAGGTAGCGCGACGTGCGGTGTGAAGTGGCCTGAAGCTGAAGGCCCAGGGTGCTGAGCTTGAAATAGCGATCCTGGTCGGTTACCCGCACCGTACCGGCCGGATACGGTGGTTGAGGCGGCGGCGGCGGCGGAATGTACGCGCCCGAGGCGTCCTCGTGCGAGAAGAAGTTGCGATTCTCGGACTGCCAGTAGGTCTTGGCGCTGACCGAGCTGAGCCACGAATGCTTGGGAGCATGCTCGAGCGCCAGATGGGCCTCGTCGCGCTTGTAGTAGGGGAAATTGAATTCCTGCGAGAGATCTCCCACCCCCGGAGTCGTGAGCGCGAAATCGAGCCCCGGCAGGCCGACGTCGTGACCCCGATAGAGCTGCCACCCGCCCTTGAGCGCGGTCTGGTCCGTGAACGCGAAACGCAGATTTGCGAGACCGTTGTAGGCCGAGAAGCTCGAGTGAGCCACGCGACCGTGGTCGGGGGTCTCGAAATCCTGGACCTTCTGGCCGCCGCTCGAGATGAACGCCGAGAAGCGCCCGAACTGAGGCATCAGTTGAATCGAGGCGTTGCTCTGGCGGTCGGCGGTACTCCCTCCGATCGTCGCGGCGCCGCGCAGGCTGCGTCCCGTGGAGACTTCCGCAGCCGGCCGGGTAATGATGTTGATCACGCCGCCCAGGGCATCGGAGCCGTAGGCCACGGACGAGGGCCCGCGCACGACCTCGACACGCTCCACCTGGGTCGCATCCACCAGCGAAGGATGCGGCCCGTTGCCGCGCGCACTGTTGACGGGGTTTCCGTCCATGAGCACCAGCACCTGCTGGCCGCCGAGGCCGCGCAGCACCGGGCGCTGTTCCCACGGACTGTCCTTGCTGTTGTCGGTGCCGGGCAGGTTGTAGAGCGCATCACCGAGAACGGTCGGATTCTGGTCGCGAAGCTGCGTGCGCGACAGGAACGAGAGCGCCTGTGGCGACTCGTAGTAGGCGCGCGGATAGCGGGCGCCGGTCACGACGGTTTCCTTGAGGAACGTGGCAGCATGCGTGGTGTCGGCCAGCGCGGACGCCGGGCCGGAACCCTCGGCGGCCCACGCTGTGAGCGGGGCCCCCGCGAGCGCGAGCACCAGTACCAGACGACTCGGATCGAGCGGCAGGCGGCCGGAACCCGGGGCGCCCGCGAACCTGCGATTCAACGACATGAGGTCAGCTCCTTCCCATCTCACGGAGGAAACCGGCGCCCCGTGATCGCCGCGCCTCACGGGACGTGAGGCTCGAAGGACATGGTCGTAACGTCGAACTCGGCCAGCGGCCGCGTGCAGCGCGTGCCGCGATCATTCCAATACAGCGTGTCTTCGGGAGTGGCGCGCCGCGAGTAACGCACGATGAGGCGCGCCGTCTCGGCGAGCGCCGGCTCCGAGAACGCGCCGCACACCAGCGCGCTCGGACCGCTGAAGCTCGCCGGCTCGACGATGCGCCGCACCGGGTTCTCGAAGTTCCGGAGCGCCGCATTCTCCGAGGCGTCGCGCCCCAGCACGATCTTGAGCGCATCGTGGATCCGCACGTGGCGGCCGAGGCGCAGCAGCGCGACATCGTCCAGCGACGTTTCGCGCGCCGGGTCATGATCCAGCAGGTCGCGGAGCTTCACCGCGAAGATCGGGTCGGTGAGCAGACAGCCTCCGCCCGGCGACTGGTAGTGCTTGAGCCCCAGCCGCTCGGCCAGCTCGAGCTGCGTGGTGCGCGTGCGCCCGTAGATCCCGAGCAGCTTCCCGCGATCCACGAAGCCCAGGCGCTCGGGCTCGGTCTCGGGCAGGACCCGCGCGCTCAGCGGCCGCACGATCCAGCCGGACAGTCCGGCCTCGCGGTCGATCAGCAGGAATCGCTCGCGGGTCTGGGACATGGGGCGCTGGCCCATGACTTCCCCGGTGAACAGGAACCGGGCACCGCATTCTTCCATTATCGGCTGCGCGAGCTGGAACATGAACACGCGGCAATCCACGCACGGATTCATGTTCCGGCCGTAGCCAAAGCGCGGCTGGCGCAGCAGATCGAGGTACGGCTCGCCCTTGGCGCGCGTGATCAGCCGGATCCCGAGGTCGCTCGCCACTTCGCGCACGTCGCTGCGGCAAGCGGTCGGCGATTCGAGATGGAGCCCGATCACCTCGATGCCCTGGTCGATCAGCAACCGGGCGGCGAGGGCGCTGTCGAGCCCTCCCGATAGCAGTCCCAAGGCGCGGACCGGAGACAGGGTGATCACCTCGGCGGTTCAAGTGACAGGCAATGCGCGGGGGCCGAAACGCACAAGCGGTATCAATCGGCGCGCGGGGTGTCAAGGCCAGGGCGCCGGTCTCGCGTCAAGCCGCGGTCCGGGAGCCGGCCCGCGCGAGCCGGCACGCCGCCGGGCGCAGCTTCCGTTGGCATCGCGGGTGGGCTAGATTCCCGGCCCCATGCACGCACCGCCGTTCAGCATCTTCTCCGCGATCAGTGAGCTGTTCGTGACCGCCGGCGTGCTCTACATCATCCGGCGCAACTGGACCCGGCGGACGTTCTCGCTCGCGGTCTTCCTCGCGGTCGCCCTGTTCGAGGCGCTGGTCAACGTGATGTACATGGCGCGCCGCAGTGCCGAGGCCGCCTCCGGGGCCCAGGCCATCGCACCCGGCCTGCGTGTGTTCTTCGCGCTCCACGGCATGCTGTCGCTGCTGGCCTATCTGGTGTTCGTGATCTTCGGCGTGCTGGCCTACCAGGAGCAGCGCGCCGGTCGCTTCTGGTTTCGCGACCGGCCGGGCGTGACCTGGACGTTCCTCGTGGCGTGGATGATCAGCGTGATCTCGGGCGAGGTGCTGTTCGCGGTTCGCTACCTCCTGCCGTGACCGCGCGGCGCGCCGCCGAGCATCCGCGCGCGCGGCGGCTGCGTGCGCCGCTCCTGATCACGCTCTGGGTCCTGTTCACGATCGAGGCGGTCGGTGGCCTGGTGATCTTCTTCGCGCGGCTGGCCTGGGGCGTGGCCCCCGGTGAGACCCTGCACGTGGTGTGCGGCGTCGCGCTCACGCTCGCCTACCTGATCTATCAGACCCGGCACTGGCTGCGCGTGGCGCCGCCGCGCGCCCGGCTCGACTACGCGCTCGGGATCATCGCTGCGCTCGCGATGATCGCGGCGAACGGCTTCGGCCTGATGCTGGGCGTGATCTGGTGGCGGGCCCGCACCGATCCCGCCGGAGGGGCCGGGATTCACTACCCGCCGCTGCTGTCCGCGATGCACAATATCGCGAGCCTGCTCGTGATCACGTTCGTCCTCGCCCATCTCGGCGCGGTGCTGGCCCGCGATCGCGCGCCCGGCGGCCCGCCTTCGGAGACCTGAGCCATGTCCGACACCTCGACGCTCGTCACCCCGGATCACTTTCGCTACGTCGCCGAGCGCACCACGCGCGAGGACGACTTCTTTCGAGCGCTGAAGCAGGCCGCGATCGCGGAAGGCCTGCCTTCGATCTGGATCGCGCCCGAGCAGGCCAGCTTCATGCAGATCCTGCTGCGCGCCGCGCGCGTGCGTGACGTGGTCGAGGTCGGCACGCTCGGCGGCCTGTCGGCGATCGCGATGGCGCGCGCGCTGCCGGAGGGCGGACGGGTGCGAACCATCGAGCTCGAAAAGAAGCACGCGGAGTTCGCGCGGCGCTGGATCGCGAAGTCCGACGTCGCCGCGAAAATCGAGGTGATCGTGGGCGCCGGCGCCGACATACTGCCCACGTTTGCGGCCGACTCGGCGGATGCGGCGTTTCTCGACGCCGACAAGGCCAGCTACCCGCGCTATCTCGTCGAAGCGCTGCGCATCGTGCGGCGCGGGGGCCTGGTCCTGGTGGACAATGCGTTCGCGTTCGGTGAGCTGTTCGCCGAGCGTCCGCAGAATCAGTCCACCGCGGCGGTGCGGGCGTTCAACGAAGTGATGGCCGCGGAGCGCCGGCTGCAGAGCGTGATCGTGCCGCTCGGCGACGGCCTGTGGGTGGGCGTCAAGCTGTAGCTGGCGCGTCTGTACCAAAACCGCCGGGCCGGGCTCTTGAGGGAGCCCGGCCCGTGGTGCTTTTCGTTCAGCCGAGAATCCGGTTACCGGTACAGGGTCTTGATCCGTCCCCAGGTCTTGTTCGGCACCGGGACCGGCTGGCAGCACTCGGCATCGGCCCACATCCAGAGATTGCCTGCGCTGTAGTAGGAGAACACGTTGCAGAGATCGTCCATCGCCGTTCCGGCCCCGACCGGGTAGAAGTTCCAGGACTGGCAGGGATTGCACGGCGCGACGGTGGCGAAGATCCCGAGCTGGTTCTGGCAATCCGTGCCGAGGAAGTTGTAGCTGAGGAACGCGTCCTTGGTGATGCAGCATCCGGCCGGAAGCGGCAGCTGAATGTCGTAGCCACCCGCCGCGGGGACCGACACGGTGTAGATCGTGGGCGGGCAAATCACGTTGCTCTCATCCGGAACCAAGCAGCTCGGATTGGCGGGCGATGGCGTGGCACCCACGACCGAGACCGCGATCGTGGCGGTGCAGATCTGGGGGAAGTAGACCCCCATGTGACCGACCGTGATCTCGATCGCGCCCGCCGGACCACAGACCGTGCACTGCGAAGGACTGATGAGCGAGAAGTAGCGATCGTCCGGTGGAACCACATACGGCAGGTAGCCGAGGACGGGGCGCGTCTCGCCCGGCTGGCACGCCGAAGTCACCGCCGTCCCGCCCGCGGGCGAGACGTGCTGCAGCGTCGCGCCGACCGGGACCGGGACGAAGCCGGATGTCGGCTTCGCGGCGTAAGCCGCGGAGGCGAACGCAACCAGGAGAAGAACGGCGAAAACGGACGCGCGACGAATAGAAACGTGCATGGTGCCTCCGTGCAGAGGTCGGGGACTCGGCCTCGGTCCAACTGGGAGCCGGCCCGGCCGCCGAGACGGATCTCGGCGTCGGCCCGGAGTTGACGAGAGCGTGACTGTAGGCCGAATCCCTACAGCGACAAGGAGAATTGCTGGATTCTCACCACTTCTGCGCGATTGTGTAGCGCGTCTCAACTTCGTTACCTACGCCTGCAGCGCGCTCCCGCAGGCGCGGCACTTGCGCGCCGCCTTCGGCACGGTCTCGAGGCAATCCGGGCAGGCCTTGGTGGGCGGGGCCGCGGGCGCCGCGGCCGGCTTCAAGAGCGACTTCGTGATCATGAACACCACGAACGCGACGATCACGAAATCCACGATGTTGCCGACGAACGCGCCGTAGGTGATGGCGTTCCCGACCGAGCCATCGGGCTTGGTGGTGAGCACGAACTTCAATTCGCGCCACGCCCCGCCCGGAATCAGGAGTCCGATCACCGGCATGAGGATGTCGGAGACCAGCGAGCTCACGACCTTCCCGACCGCGGCGCCGATGATGACACCGACCGCGAGCGCGAGAGCGTTGGTCTGCAGCAGGAATTTCTTGAACTCTCCGATCATGGGCCTCTCCTTGGGTTCAGAACGGCTCGGTCCCGCCCGGTGCGTTAGCTCTTCAGGAACCGCTCCAGCCAGGCATGCACTTCGCGGTACCAGAACACCGAGTTGCGCGGCTTCAGGACCCAGTGATTCTCATCCGGGAAATACACCAGGCGCGCCGCAATGCCCTTGGCCTTGAGCACGCCGTAGCACTCGAGCCCCTGGGTGACCGGAACGCGATAGTCGCGCTCGCCGTGCAGCACCAGCATCGGGGTCTTGAAGCCCTTCGCGGCGTGCGCGGGATTCCACTCCGAGATCTTCTCGAGCCCGTCCCACGGTTCGCCGCCGAACGACCTGTCGCGGCCCTGCGTGACGTCGCTCGCGTACTGGGACAGCGTGTTGTAGACCCCGGCGTGGTTGACGATGCAGCGGAAGCGATCGGTGTTCCCCTCGATCCACGACGCCATGTACCCGCCGTACGATCCGCCGCTCGCGGCCATGCGGGTCTCGTCCACGAGTCCCGACGCGATCAGCACGTCGGTGGCCTTCATGACGTCCTCGAGCGGCCGCTCGCCCCACGCGCCCTGGATGCGCTGCGCGAAGTCCTGGCCCCATGAGGTCGAGCCCTGGAAATTGACCAATGCGACCACGTAGCCGGGCGCCGCGAACAGCTGGCCGTTCCAGCGCGGATGGAACGCGTCGGCGCTGATCGCGTGCGGGCCGCCGTGGATGACGTGGACCAGCGGGTACTTCTTCCCCGCGACGTGGTCCGGCGGCAGCACCACGAACATCTGCACGGTCTCGCCCTTGCCGCCCTCGTACGACATCTCGCGCACTTCGCCGGTCGAGAAACGTGCGGTGGCCGGCTCGGTGAACTTCGTGAGGCGCGCAGGAGGCGCGCCGGCGGACTCGAGCGCAAACACCTCGGCGGGCTCGACCAGGCTCTGGATGGTGGCGAAGATGCGGCCGGACTTCGTGAGATCGAATCCGCCCACCGAGCCGAGGTTCGTGAGCCGGGCCGGCTGGCCGCCGCGCTCGAGCGAGTAAAGCCTCACGTGCGCTTCGTCCTCGGCCTCGAACACGATCGTACCGCTCCTCGAGAACGCCCAGTGCTGCGGCGAGAGCTTCCACTCGGTGAGCACGCCGGCATGGGTCTTTGCCGTCCGATCGTAGGCCATGAGCCGGATGCGATCCGCGTAGTACAGCGGATCGAGCTGCTGTCCATAGAGGATCGAAGCGCCGTCCGGGCTGTAGCGCGGGCGGAACTCCTCGGTGGCGCGATCCGGCGTGAGGCACGTCACCTTCGCGTCGGCGAGCGTGGTCGTGAACACCGCGCTCCGCAGCAGCGAGCGCTTCTCGTCGAACAGGATTCCGGAGTACGTGACCTCGCGGCCATCCGGCGCGAGGTCGAACTGGCCGCTCGGGTCCATGAAGTCGAACCAGGTGACGGATTCCGGCGTGAGATCGCGCAGCGCGTTCGTCCCGAGGTCGAGATGCCACAGGTGCGGCACTTCGCCGGTGGTGAGCCAGGTGTCCCAGTAGCGGTAGACCCGGTCCTCGGTGACGTGCGCCTTGACCGGATCCTTGTCGCGCCGCTCGATCTCGGCCTTCGTGGCCTCGGGCGTGAGATGGCCCTTGATGAGCTGGCCGCCGAACGCCAGGCCGCGGCCATCCGGCAGCCACTTCGGATCGAACGCGCCCAGCGGCAGATCGGTGACCTTGCGGGCTTCGCCGCCGGAAAGCGGCAGCACGAAGACCTGCTTCTTGCCCTTTTCATCCTTGCGGGTGAACGCGAGCTGGGTTCCGTCCGGCGAGATCGCGGGTTCCGCGCTCGAAGTTTCGGCCGACGTGAGCGGCACGGGATCGCCGCCCTTCGCGCTCATGCGCCAGATCCGCGACTTGCCCTCGTTCTTCTCGAGGTCGTAGG
>Ga0137399_10000792_pt1 | contig 13529 bp, 16 predicted proteins | sample czorhiz316metaG_FD_104810 | JGI IMG/M metagenome (GOLD analysis project Ga0137399, IMG submission 104810) | Vadose zone soil microbial communities from Angelo Coast Range Reserve, California, USA - czorhiz3.16 metaG | ecosystem: Environmental > Terrestrial > Soil > Vadose zone | place: USA...
GAGTCAAGTGGCCGATCTCAAGATCCTCGGCATCAGCGGCAGCCTGCGCAAGGCGTCGTTCAACACCGCGGCGCTGAAAACCTGCGCCGAGCTGATGCCAGCGGGAATGGCGATGACCTACGCGCGCATCGACGACATGCCGATTTTCAACCAGGACGTGTTCGACGCGGGGCTGCCCGACGCCGCGAAGCGCTTCCGCGCCGAGGTGGCGGCGGCCGATGGCCTGCTCATCGCGAGCCCGGAGTACAACTTTTCGCTGAGTGCGGCGCTGAAGAACGCGATCGACTGGGGCTCGCGGCCGCCCAACCAGGTGTTCCACGACAAGCCGATCGCCATCTTCTCGGCTTCGCAGGGCCCGATGGGCGGCGCGCGCGTTCAATACGATCTGCGCCGTATCCTCGGTCAGCTCTGGGGCCACGTGCTTCCGCGGCCCGAAGTGTTCATCGGCAACGCGCCGAGCAAGTTCGATGCGCACGGCAAGCTCACCGATGAGGCCACGCGCAAGTTCCTGAGCGACCTGATGGTGGGCTTCAAGGCGTGGGTCATTCGCATGCAGGTGAAGAAGTAGAATCGGACCGATGGCAACTATTACGTACTTGGTACGGAATTCGGCGCGGAGCTAGCGAGCGCGAAGTACAGGTCGCCGAGATCTGGCCGGCGCGCGAGCGCCGAGGTCGTCTCTTCAAGCGCGACGCGTCCCTTGATCAGCACATAGGCGCGGCTCGCGAAGCTGAGCGCGATGTCGAGCTTCTGCTCGACCATCAGCAGCGTAAGACCGCTTTGCCGCAGCCGTTCGAGCGCCCGGCGGATCTCCGCCACCACCAGCGGGCCGAGGCCGAGAAACGGCTCATCCAGCAGCAGGAGTCGCGGCGCGCTCATCAGCGCGCGGCCGATGGCGAGCATCTGCTGCTCGCCGCCGGAGAGCGTGCCGGCCGGCTGGCGGCGCCGTTCCGCGAGACGCGGGAACAGCGCATACACACAGTCGTAGCGCTCGCCGAGCGCGCCCTTCAGTCGAATGGCGCCAAGGCGCAGGTTGTCCTCGACGGTGAAAGGCGCGAATACGAGGCGCCCCTCCGGCACGAGCGCCACGCCGCGCGCGACGATGGTGTGGCTCTTCTGGGCGGCGAGCTCGATGCCGTCCAGTTGAATGCTGCCTGCCCGCTGCGCGATCGTGCCGGTGATCGCGGCGAGGAGCGTGGACTTGCCGGCGCCGTTCGGCCCGAGCAGCGCTACCGTTTCGCCCCGCTCGACGTGAAGCGACACGCCCTGCAGCACGGGCGCCGCGCCGTAGCTCGCGTGGAGATCACGCAGCCGGAGCATGGCTGCCGAGATAGGCATTCATTACCGCCGGATGCGCGCGGACTTCGGCGGGCAATCCGTCGGCGATCTTCGCGCCGAAGTTGAGCACCACTACGCGATGCGCGAGCGGCAGGAGGAAATGCATGTCGTGCTCGATCAGCAGCACCGCGATGCCACGCGCGGCGATGCCGCGAATGATCTGCGCAAGCCGCGCGCATTCGGCGGGCGTGAGTCCGGCCGCCGGCTCGTCGAGCAGGATCAGGCGCGGCTCGCCGGCGAGCGCCCGCGCGATCTCGAGGAGCCGGCCCTGCCCGAACGAAAGCGTTCCGACGTCCGCTTGCGCGTGCTCGCCCAGTCCGACGAATTGCACCAGCTCCAGCGCCCTGCCTCGCTGTCGCCTCTCCTCCTCGCGCGCGCCGCCCAGCACGATGGACCACAGGCGCCGGCGGAAGCGCGTGTGCGCGCCGACCAGCACGTTGTCTACGACCCGCATGCCGGCGAACGGCCGGTTGTGCTGGAAGGTGCGCATCACGCCGCGCGCCGCGATGCGATGCGCCGGCAGGCCGAGGAGCCGATCGCCGGCGTAGCGCACGTCGCCCGCAGTGGCGGGATAGGTGCCGGCGATCAGGTTGAAAGTCGTACTCTTGCCCGCGCCGTTCGGGCCGATCATGCCGAGGATCTCGCCTTCGCACACGTCGAAGTCGAGATCGTGCACGGCGGTGAGGCCGCCGAAGCGCTTGGTGAGCCCGCGCACCTCGAGGATCGGGTTCATCGCCTTACCAAGCGGTCGTAGATGCCGACCAGGCCCGCCGGCTGCAGCAGGATTGCGAGCACGACGAGCACGCCAAAGACGAGCGCCTGGTGATGGCCCACGATCGGCGAGAGCCAGAAGGGCAGCAGGAAAAGCAGCGTCGCGCCGATCACCGCGCCCGCATGGCGGCCGGCGCCGCCGACGATCACCATGAAGAGGAGCAGGAACGCGTTGTCGATGCCGAAGATCGGCGGGTTCACGGTGTTGTCGACGAACGCGTACACCATGCCGGCGACGCCGGCGAGCGCGCTCGTCAGCGTGAACGCGATGACCTTGGTGCGCGCCACGTCGACGCCCATCGCGGCCGCGGCCTCCGGGTTGTCGCGCACCGCGCGGCAGGCGCGACCGAACCACGAGCGGTCGAGGCGCGCGAGCACCGCATAGGTGGCGACGACGAGGAGCGCGATGACCGCCGTGTACCAGGGGCCACGCAATCGCAGGCCGAAAATCTCGGGCAGCCGGTAGTTTGCGATGCCGCCCGTCCCACCGGTGATCTCGCCGCCTTCGTTCAGCACCACGATGAAGAGCTGGCCGAGCGCGAGCGTGGCGAGCGCGAGATAAAAGCCCTCGAGCCGCGCAGACGGGATCGCCACCGCCAGCGCAAAGAGCACGCACAGCGCGATGCCGCAGATGACCGCGATCGGCAACGGCAGATGGAACTGGAACAAGAAGATGACGATGGAATAGGCGCCCATTCCGTAGAACGCGAAATGGGAGAACGCGACCTGCCCGCAGATGCCGAAGAGGAAGTTGTAGCCGAGCGCGAGCGTCACCCAGAGCAGCAGCTTGCGGTACACGTCATTGTGGTAATCGCCCATGAAGAACGCGGCGCCCGCCAGCACCACGAACGCCGCTGCCCCCCTGATAAGGGGGGTGGCGCGAAGCGCCGGGGGGTTTAGACGCAAAACCAAAAACCCCCCGTTCGGGACAAGGGCGGCGTCATCCCTTGGCCTTCAGGAGTCCAGTAGGACGTAAAAGTAAAAACACCATGAGAAGCACGAGCGGCACGCCCTGCGCGTAGCCCGACGGAATCGGCGCGTAGCGCACGGTGAGCTGCTCGGCGAGCGCGAGGAGCAAGCCGCCGAGCAGCGCACCCTCGACGCGACCGACACCGCCGATGACGAGCGCGGTGAAGCCCTGAATGGCGAGCGGCACGCCCATCAGGTAGTACGCCGAGGTGTTCGGCGCCACCAGCAGCCCGCCGAGCCCGGCGACCACGGCGCCCGCGCCGAACGAAAGCGCCATGACGCGCGAGAGGTTGATGCCCATGAGCGCCGCGGCGCGGCGGTGAAGGGCGACTGCTTCAAATGCTCTGCCGGCGAGCGTGCGCTCGAAAAAAAACCACGCACCGGTGAAGACGGCGAGGGTCACGCCGATGGTGAAGAAGCTCTGGTAGGTGCCGCCGACCGGGCCGAATTCGAGCCTGCCCATGCCGAGCGCATAAGGCACCGGCATCGGATCCGGCGGAAAGACGCTCGAGATGGTCTCTCGGTAGACGACGACCATGCCCAGCAGCGCGAGGATTGGAGCGAGCAGTGGCGCGCCCTTCTCCACCAGCGGCCGCACGACGATGCGCTCGGTCGACCCGCCGATCACGAACAGGATGCCGAGCGCGACCACCATGCCGAGGGGGTACGGCCATTCGTATTTCGTCAGCAGCACGAACCCGCCGAAGGCGCCGAGCATCGCCCACTCGCCGACCGCGAAGTTGATGATGCCGGTCGGGCGCAGGACGAGCAGGTAGGCGAGCCCGATCAACCCATAGACGCAGCCCGAGGCCGCGGCGCCGACCGCGAGCTCGAAGAAGTCTTGCAATGGCTACTTCTGGCCGACGTGAACGACGCGGCCCTGGCGGTCTCCCTCGTAGACGCGCACGACCATGCCATTCGGATCGAAGCCGGCGCGCTTGCCCTCGGGAAAGACGTACGTCATGCCTTTCGCGCCCATGACCCCCGCGTAGCTGATCGTCTGCATCGCGGCGCGGATCTTCTCCTTGTCGGCGGAGCCGGCCTTCCGGATGGCCGCGGCGATCAGCATCATGCCGTCATAGCCGTAGCCGTGGAGGTTCGCCGGATCCTTGCCGGTCTCCTTCTTATAGGCGGCCTCGAAAGCCTTCACTTCCGGCTTGTCCGGGTCGTACGCGTCGACGAAGGTGATGCCGTCGACGAGTCCCTTGGCGGCCGTCATGTAGATCGGCACCGAGAGGTTGTAGGACGCGTGGATCGGGAATTTGAGGCCGAGCTCGCGATACGACTTGAAGATGAGCACGTTGGTCGCCGTGACGACCCCGGCGACGAACAGCGCCTCGGGGTTCGCACCGCGGATCTTCTGCATCTGCGGCGTGGCGGTCGTCGAACCGTTGGACACCACCTCCTCGTCCACGATCTGGATGCCGGACTTCTCCAGGCCTGCGCGGAACGCCTTGGCGATCGCCTGGCCGAGCTCGGAGTTGTCGGTGATGAGCGCGACGCGCTTCAGGCTTTTGGTCTTCGCGTGCGCGAGGAGCGTCGCAATCTGCACCGAGCCGAGCGGCCCGGTCTGCCAGAAATACGGGTTGTTGAGCTGCGTGGTGAGATAGTCGGCCGAGTTCATCGGCGTCATCTGCGGCGTCTTCGCCTCCATCGTCACCGTCTGCTGCTGCTGCGTGGCGGGACTGAGCGACACGCTCAGGATGAACACCGCGCCCTGGTCGATGAGCTTGCGCGCGAGCGCCGCCGAGACATCCGGCTTCGACTGGTCGTCCTCGATGAGGAGCTCGATCTTGCGGCCGAGCACGCCGCCCTTCTTGTTGAGCTCGTTGGCACCGAAGACGATACCCTCGGTCGCCGGCTCCGCGTAGGGCTTCGAGACGCCGACGCGGTCGGTGATCACGCCGATCCTGATGCTGTCCTGCGCCTGCGCCGCGGTCGCGAAAAGCGCGGCAGCGAGCATTGCAGCGAGCTTCATGGGTCCTCCTCCCTACAGACTCTGAAAAAGCAGTGAATCGTCGTTCCCGCGCAAGCGGGAACCTATCATTCTCCAAGAAAAAACTGGACCCCGCTTTCGCGGGGGAAACTTCTTGAAACGTCCCTAGTCGAGCAAGCGCTGCTGGTCCATCCAGCCCAGGCACGTATCCACGGCCTGCTTGAGCAGCTCGGGCTGCCCCTGATAGTAATGCGTCGCGCCCTTGATCACGCGAAACGTCTTGTCGCGGCTCGCGGCGGCATCGTGGATGATGCGCGCGTGCGGCTGGGGCACCGCGTCGTCGGCGGAGTTCTCGATCGCCAGCAGCGGCACGCTAATCGACGCTGCGGCGCGCGGCCCGTCGGCGTTCGAGTCTTCCACCGACCACTGCGAGAGCCACGCGCGCAGCGTTGAGAACCGGCCGATGCCCACCGGCCCGGTATTCGCGGTCTCGGGCTTGCCGAGATAGCACCAGCGCGGCTTTCTGTCGTTCGGCTCTATCGAGGGGTCCATGAAGCGCAGATCGGCCATCGTGCGGTGCGTGACGAAACCGCGCTCCATCTCGTCGCTTTGCTTCCTTTTCAGAAAATCCACGGTGTCCTTGACCCAGGCGGTGCGCCGCTGCATGCGCCCGAGCTGTGCGGCGCGAAAGCGCGCGATGAACTCCTGCTCGTAAGGCGGCTGGTTCGGACACTTCGGGTGGTAGATGTCGAGCTCGAGGTCGCGCCGGTCGGGATCCGCCTCGTCGAGCACCGACGGATCGAGCCATTCCGAGAGCATGCGCGCACGCGAGAGATGCGCCGCCTGGAAGATCATCGCGTCGGCCGGTATCAGGCCGCGCAAATCAACCGGGTCGCCCGCGGGCGTCGCGGTGACGCTCGGCTTCTCGGCCTGCGCCTGGTAGAAGAGCGAGAGCGACCCGCCGCCCGACCAGCCGCAAAGGACGATGTGCTCGTATTCCCACTTCTCCCGCGCCTGGCGCATATAGGCGCCGAGATCAAGCACCACCTTCTCCATGATGAGCGGCGTGTCGTTCTTGGCGAAGCGGCTGCCCGCGCACAGCACGTGTACGCCAGCGCGCGCCATGGCGGCCGGCATTGGCAGGAGCTGCAGGGTAGACGAGGGATGCATGTAGACGGCGAGCGTCTTGGACGGCTTGCCTTTCGGCACGTAGCGCACGCCTTCGCAGTTCACCATGCCCTGCGTGCCCGCGAAGCCGTACACCTCGGTGAACTGCGCGCGCTCAGCGTACTGCACGTGCACCCACTCGCCGGAAATCTCGTAGCTCATCGGCTCAATGCATGTGCGCGCCGCCATCGACGACGAGCGTCTGCCCGGTGATGAAATCGCTGTCGGCGGAAGCGAAGAACGCTACCGCGCCGACCAGATCCTCCGGCCGCTGCATGCGCTGCAGCGCCCGGGTGGATGCCGCCGCTTGGCGGTATTTGATCAGCGCCTCATCGGCGTTCTCCTCCGAGAGCGTGCTGCCTGGCGCGATGCAGTTGACGCAGATGTTGTCCTTGCCGACCTCCATCGCGAGCGTGCGCGTGAAGCCGATGATTCCCGCTTTTGACGTGACGTAGTGGATGCGGGAAGCCGAGCCCTTGAGCGCGGTGCCGGAGCTGATGTTGATGATCTTGCCGTAGCGCTGCTCGCGCATCTGCGGGATGACGGCGCGGCAGGCGAGCCACGTGCCGCGCAGGTTGACGGCCATCATGCGATCCCACTCGGCGGGATCGATCTGGTCGAACGGCGCGCGCGACATCGGCACGCTGGCGAAGATCGCGGCGTTGTTGACGAGGATGTCGATGCGGCGGTAGCGCTCGAGCGTGCGCCGCGCCATCTCGGCGACGCTCGCCTGCTCCGCGACGTCGGTGCGCACTGCCAGCCCGCCCACCTCCGCTGCCACGCGCTCGGCCGCCGCCCCGTCGAGCTCCGCGATCACCACGGCGGCGCCCTCCTCCGCCAGCCGGTGCGCATACGCCTTGCCGATGCCGTGCCCGCCGCCGGTGACGATCGCGACACGGCCCTCCAGTCTTTTCACCGGAGAAAGTATAGTGGCTCTCCTCATTTAACACGCGCTCAGGAGGCGACATGGAGATGGACAAGCGGCCGCACAAGGAACGCTACGACGCGGGACTGAAGACGCGCACCGAGGTGCTCGGCAGAGAATGGGTCGAGAAGTCGATGGCGGGCGTCGATGATTTCAACCGGGAGTTCACCGATCTCCTCAATACCTACTGCTGGAACGACATCTGGAACCGGCCGGGGCTCTCGCGCAAGATGCGCTCGGTCCTCAACCTCGGCATGCTCACCGCGCTCGGCAAGGAGCACGAGCTGAAGCTCCACCTGCGCGCGGCGCTCAACAACGGCCTTACCAAGGAAGAGATAAAGGAGGTGCTGCTGCAGACCGCGATCTACTGCGGGGTGCCGGCCGCGGTGGTGGCTTTCCGCTGCGCAAAAGAGGTTTTCCAATCCGGAAAATAGCGCTCGCGTGACGGGGTTCCTTCGCCCTTCGCTCCGGCTGCGGCGAAATGGGCGCGTGGGGAGGAGCTTCCAACATTACGCGCTGGTCGAGAGGGCGATCCTCGGCCTCATTCCGTCATTCCTCGACAACCGCAGGCGCGAAGTCGAGAGCCTGCGGCATGCGCTGCAGACCGGCGACTTCGAGCTCGTGCGGCACCTGGGTCACCGCATGCGCGGCGTCGGCGGCTCCTATGGTTTCGAATACGTGACGCTGCTCGGCCGGCGTCTTGAGCAGTGCGGCCGTGAGGGTGATGCCGACCTGCTCGGCGAGCTGGTCTCCGAGTACGCCGACTATCTGTCGAACGTCCGCATCGAATCCGCCTAGGCGGCGGGTCGCAGCCGCTCGCGGAAGCTCATTTCCATCTCGCGGCGCACGCGCACAGCCGTAGCGTTGGCATCCACCGCCACGTCGCTCCAGCGCACGGGCTCGCCCGCGGCGATCGGCCGCAACACCTTCCAGCCGTGCGCCAGGCCGAGCGGCAGGCAGCCCTGCGCGGCGGAATCGGCGGCGGGCATCAGGCGCCCGACGACGGTGTAGCCGCCCTCGCCGTCCAGCAGCTCACCCGGCTTGAGATCGCGCTTGGCGGTCGCCACCGCGTCGGCACGCCAGCCGGTCGGGCAGCCGGTCGGCTCGTTTCGCAGGCCGACGGATGCAACCGAGATGCCGACCTCGAGGCCGATGAGATGCCAGCGCTTGTACAGGCAGGCGTAGCGGCCGGTTGCATCGGTCTTCACACCGTACTCGCTGAAGCAGCGCTGGATGTATTCGGTCTCGCCCTCGAAGACGACGAAGACGCCGAAGCGGATGTCATACGGAATCGGCTGGCCGTCCTCGCGCAGCGATGAGATCACTTCCACCTGGCCCTTGTGATGCAGCATCCCGCCTTCGGCGCGCGGTCGCATGAGCGCAGGGATCTCGTCCACCGAACCGGGTGGATAGAGCAAGCCGTCCGGCGCCGGCGTGAGGCCGGTGGCGTTGCACACCGCGGTGGTCTCGATCGCCGGCTTCGAGCCGTCGAGGAATGAGTTGAACATCTTCGGATTCAGGCCGCCGATCTTCGCCTGCTCCGGCGTGAGGCCGTAGTAGCCCCAGACTGTCTCGGGCGTGGATTGCGCGTAGTGCGGCAGCCACTTGTGCCCGCGGCCGGCGGCGACGACCGGGAAGCCCGCGGCGCGCGCCCAGTCGACGAGATCGCAGATCAGCGCCGGCTGGTCGCCGTATGCCAAGCTGTAGATCACCCCCGCCGCCGCGGCGCGCTGCGCCAGCAGCGGGCCGCAAAACGCGTCCGCTTCGACCGTCACCATCACGACGTGCTTGCCCTGCTCGAAAGCGGCAAGCGCGTGTTCCACCGCGGCGAGCGGGTTGCCCGTCGCTTCGATGATGATGTCGATCTCCGGATGCGAGACCAGCGCGCGCCAATCATCGCCGAGGTGCGTGCTCTGGTACTTGAGCGCCGCATCGAGCGTCGGCGCCGAGAACACCGCGGCCTTCCAGCCGACGCGCTCGAGATTGGCCTTCGCATTCGCGGGCGAGAGATCGGCGATGCCGACGAGATGGATGCCCGGCGTCTTCGGCACCTGCGCGAGATACATCGCCGCGAACTTGCCCGCGCCGATGAGCCCGATGCGCAACGGGTGTTCTTTGCGCTCCTTGAGCTTGGCGTAGAGGTTCATGCGGCTTTGAGGACGCCCTTCAGCTCCTGCGGCGGCGTGCCGTCCTTCCACGGCAGCGGCACGTCGTAGTGCTTGAGGAGGCAGTCGTCGGGCAGGCACTGGATCGGGTTGAAGTCGCGGTGCGCGATGTACCCCGGGCGCTTGAAGCGACGGATGTGGTTCGACACCGCGCAGAGCGAGAGGTAGACGCTCACGCGATTCCAGGGCGACAGGTTCGACGTCGAGGCGTGCACCAGGCAGCCGTGGAAAAGGATCATCGATCCCGCCGGCCCTTTTGGCGCGACGATGCCGCCGCGCTCGACGAGCTTCGTGATGCTGTCGTGGTTGATCACCCAGAGCGGGTAGCTGGTGGTCGCCGTGTCGTGCTGCGCGTCGAGCACGCCGAGCTTGTGGCTTCCCGGGATGAACATGAGCGGTCCGTTGAACTCGTTCACTTCATCCAGGAAGATCGCCACGTTCATGGCGCGCGCTTCCGGCATCTGGTCGTCCGCGCTCCAGGTGCCGTAGTCCTGGTGCCACTGCCACACGTCACCGTCGAACGCCGCCTTGCCGTTGATCTTGAACTGGTGCATGTAGACGTCTTCGCTGAAGAGCTGCTTGATCGGCTCGACCATGCGCGGATGGCGCGCGAGCTTGGCGAAGGGGTAGCTGTACATGTGCGCGGCGAAGTTGGTGCGCACGACGTCGCCGGTCTTCTCGCGCACGTTTTCGGGGCGCCGCTGCGCATAGAGCGCCGGCACCTCGTCGTTGAGGACCTTGATTTCAGCGAGGGTGAAGAGCGACGGGAAGAAGAGGTAGCCGTCGCGGTCGAAGTCGTTGATCTGCTGGGTGGACAGTCTCATGCGGCCCTCCTAGCCGCTAGTATAAAACCGCGGCCGAGGCCGCTACGATGGGAAGCCACTTCCAGGGGGAACCAGCATGGACAGCACTGACGGCATGATCGACGATCTGCGCGCGCTGATCACCGACGCCGAGGAACTCCTGCGCGCCACCACCGAGCAGGCCGGGCCGCGTGCGCAGGAGGCGCGCGCCCGCGCCGAGGAATCGCTGCGTATCGCCCGCGAGCGACTGCAGGGTGCCGGGCGTCAGCTCGATGCCCAAGTACGCGAGCATCCGTGGGCGGCCGTCGGGGTCGCGGCCGGCGTCGGCCTCATCGTCGGCATCCTCCTGGGGCGGAAATGAGCGCCGGCCTGCTGGAGTCCGCCAGCAACCTGCTGGCCGGCCTGCTCGAGCTCGGACGCACCCGCTTCGAGCTCTTCGGCACCGAGCTGCGCGAGGAGCTGGCGCGGCTCGCAGCGACCGTGATCGGCGGCCTCGCGGCGCTCATGCTCGGCGGCATCGGGCTCGCGTTCGGCGCTACGGCCTTCATCCTGACGGTGAGCGAAGCGTACCGCGTGGCGGCGACGATCGGCGTCGCGTTCTCCTTCCTGCTCGCCGCCGCCCTCGTCGCCTGGCGGGTGCGCCGCCTGACGGCGGCGAAGCCGCGCGCGTTCGGCGCGACGATCGCCGAGCTGCAGCGCGATCTGAACGCGATTAAGCCGTGAATCACCACCAGAGCGCATTGGCGCGGCGCCGCGACGAGCTCGTGGCGCGCTCGGCGGCGCAACGCAGTGCACTCATCGCCAGCCTCGCGCCGCTCGCCGCCAAGGCGGCGGCACTCGACCGCATCGCCAGAACGCTGCGCCGCTACTCGGTCGTTGCGGGCGTCGTCGCCGGCGTTGCGGCGATCTTCGGTTCGCGCCGGCTGATCGACATCGCGTCGCGCTTGCTTAAGCTCTACCTGCTCGTCCGGCGGCGCTGATTTTCGTCGGGGTACTGGTAGAAGACTTCGTCGGCGCGGGTCATGCCCAGCTCGTAGCGCGCGCGCTCCTCGATCGCCTCGGTGCCGGTCTTGAGGTCCTTCACCTCGGCGGCGAGGCCGGCGTTGCGGCCCTCGAGCGCGCCGTTCTTCGCCGTCTGCGCGGCGAGCTGCCGGTCGACCTCCCAGGCGCGCAGCCACCCGCCCTTGCCGAACCAAAGCGGGTACTGGACGAGGATGATGAGCGCGGCGAGCAGGATCCCGAGCGCTCTCATCTCGCGCGCGCGTAGGCCTCGCGGCCGGGAAAGCTCACCGAGTCGCCCAGGTCCTCCTCGATGCGCAGGAGCTGGTTGTACTTCGCCACGCGGTCGGAGCGCGACAGCGATCCGGTCTTGATCTGCAGCGCGTTGGTGCCGACCGCGATGTCCGCGATGGTGGTGTCCTCTGTCTCCCCCGAGCGGTGCGAGATGACCGTGCCATAGCCTGCGCGCTTCGCGACCTCGATGGCCGCGAAGGTCTCGGTGAGCGTGCCGATCTGGTTCACCTTGATCAGGATGGCGTTCGCCACGCCGCGCTCGATCCCCTCGCGCAGAATGCGCGTGTTGGTGACGAAGAGGTCATCGCCGACGAGCTGCACTTTCTTGCCCATCCGCCCGGTGAGCGCCTTCCAGCCCTCCCAGTCGTTCTCCGCCATGCCGTCCTCGATGGAGACGATCGGATAGCGCGCGGCGAGCTGGTCGAGGTAGCCCGCGAACTCCGTCGAGTTGTAGCGCTCGCCTTCCGACTCGAGCACGTAGCGCCCCTCGTCGTAGAACTCGGAAGCCGCGCAATCGAGCGCCAGCATCACGTCCTGTCCGGCGCTGTAGCCCGCGTTGGTGATCGCTTCCACGAGCAAGTCGAGCGCCGCCGCGTGCGTCGCGACGTCGGGCGCGAAACCGCCCTCGTCGCCGACCGCGGTGGACATGCCTTTGCCGTCGATCAGTTTCTTCAGCGCCTGGAAAATCTCCGCGCCGCAGCGCAGCGCCTCCCGGAACGATTGCGCACCCACCGGCACGATCATCATCTCCTGCATGTCGAGCCGGTTGTTGGCGTGCGCGCCGCCGTTGATGACGTTCATCATCGGCACCGGCATCTGCATCGGGCCCGAGCCGCCGAAGTAGCGGTAGAGCGGCAGGCCGGATTCGTCCGCCGCCGCCCTGGCCGTCGCCATGGAGACCGCGAGCAGCGCATTGGCTCCCAGGCGCGATTTGTTTTCCGTGCCGTCGAGCTCGATCAGCATCTTGTCGATGAACGCCTGCTCGCTCGCATCCAGGCCGACGACCGCTTCCGAGATCTCGGTGTTGACGAACTCGACCGCCTTCAGCACGCCCTTGCCGCCGTAGCGGCGCTTGTCGCCGTCCCGCAGCTCGATCGCCTCGCGGCTGCCGGTCGAGGCGCCCGAGGGCACCGCGGCGCGGCCCATGACCCCGGATTCGAGCAGCACGTCGGCTTCCAGGGTGGGGTTGCCACGCGAGTCGAGGATTTCCCGGGCGACGACGTCGACGATGGAGCTCATCAGCTTTTCACTTTCATTTCGGCAAGGCCTTTCTTCTTCACGGTGCGATCGAGCTCGACCAGCGTTTCCAGCAATCCCTGCATCATGCCCAGCGGCCAGGCGTTGGGCCCGTCGGACAGCGCCTTCGCCGGGTCGGGGTGCGTTTCCATGAATAGCCCGGCGATTCCGGTCGCGACGGCCGCGCGCGCGAGCACGGGGATGAACTCGCGCTGGCCACCGGAAGCGGTGCCCTGCCCGCCCGGGAGCTGCACCGAGTGCGTGGCGTCGAAAACGACCGGGCAGCCGGTCTCGCGCATGATCGCGAGCGAGCGCATGTCGGACACCAGATTCCCATAGCCGAAGGAGAAACCGCGCTCACAGACCAGGATGTTGTCCTTGCCGCTCGCTTCCTTTGCTTTGTCGACGACGTTGCGCATCTCGTGCGGCGAGAGGAACTGGCCCTTCTTGATGTTCACGGGCTTCCCGGCGGAAGCCGCGGCGCGGATGAAATCGGTCTGCCGGCAGAGGAACGCCGGCGTCTGCAGCACGTCGACGATCTCGGCCGCGGGCTTCACCTCCTCTTCCGTGTGCACGTCTGTGAGGACAGGCACGCCGACCTGGCGCTTCACCTCGGCGAGGATGGCGAGCCCCTTGTCCATTCCCAGGCCGCGAAAGGATTTGCCGGAGCTGCGGTTCGCCTTGTCGTAGGACGACTTGAAGATGAACGGCACGCCCAGCTTGCCTGTGACTTCCTTCAGCTTGCCGGCGACGTCGATCTGCAGCTCGCGCGACTCGACCACGCAGGGGCCCGCAATGAGAAAGAGCGGCCTGTCGAGGCCGGCATCAAAGCCACAGAGCTTCACGCTGCGACGACTGAGAGGGTGCCGCCCGGGCGCTGGGCGCGTGCTCGCTGGCGTAGCGCCGCCTGGACGAAGGCCTTGAAC
>Ga0137399_10000794_pt1 | contig 13523 bp, 14 predicted proteins | sample czorhiz316metaG_FD_104810 | JGI IMG/M metagenome (GOLD analysis project Ga0137399, IMG submission 104810) | Vadose zone soil microbial communities from Angelo Coast Range Reserve, California, USA - czorhiz3.16 metaG | ecosystem: Environmental > Terrestrial > Soil > Vadose zone | place: USA...
AACAAACGATTGTCCTATGTTAAGCGCGGGTCCAAACGAATGTCAATGAGAGGGTCGGCATGCCGGTCACGCTGAAAGAGCTGGCGGCCCGCGCCCGGGTTCACCCCTCCACCATCTCGCGGGTGGCCAACCACGACCCCAGCCTCCGGATCGCCCCCGCTACCCGGGCCCGGATCGAGGCGCTCCTGCGGGAGACGGAGTACCGGCCCAACGGGATCGCCCGCGGCCTGAAGCTCCGTCAAACCTTCGTGCTGGCGGTGGTCATTCCAGATGTGACCAACCCCTTCTTCGCCGCCCTCTTCCGCGGCGTCGAGGACGGCGCCTCGCCGCTTGGCTATAACGTCCTTCTCTGCAATACCGACGGCAGCCCGGAACGGCAGCGATCCCATCTGCAGAGCCTGCATGCCCGCCGGGTGGACGGGGTTCTGCTGGCGAGCACGTTCCTCAACGACCCGACGGTCCGCTGGGTGCGCAGCCAGCGGATGCCCTACGTGCTGGTCAACCGGTTTAGCGACGAGGGCCATGATCCGTTCGTCGGCTCCGACGACCTGCTGGGGGCCCGGCTGGCCACCCAGCACCTGGTCGATCTCGGTCATCGCCGCATCGGTCACCTGGCCGGGAAGGCCACCGTGAGCACCGGCGTGCTGCGCCGCCGCGGCTATCTGGCCGCCCTGGCCGACAGCGGGCTGCCACCGGATCCGCGGCTGATGGCGGAGTCGGGCTACAGCGAGGAAGGCGGCGCCCAGGCCGCCGAGCGCCTGCTTTCGTTGCCCGATCCGCCCACGGCGCTGTTTGCCGTGACCGACATGACCGCGGTGGGCGCCTTCAGCGCGGCGCGCCGCATGGGCCTGCGGATCCCCGAGGACGTCGCCATCGTCGGCTACAACGACATCCCGCTCGCCAGCCGGCTGCTGCCGGGCCTGACCACGGTCCATGTGCCGATCCACGAGTTTGGTTCGGCCGCGGCCAGGCTGTTGCTCGAACAGATCGAGACCGGCGCCCAGAGCCGCCGGCGGCTGGTCTTCAACCCGGAACTCGTGGTGCGGGGGTCAACCGTACCCGGCGCCGATGCCCCGGCCGGCCGCCGGTCAGTCCCGGCCTTCGCCACCGAGTAAGAGGATGCGTTGACACCCAAAAATGTCGACTGGTATGGTAGACAAACGTTTGCGCTTTGATCTCCCTCCCCCTTGCGGGGAGGGCAGGGAGGGGGTCTTGGCTTTCGGATGAGCGCGATAAAGCCTGATCGCCAGACGCTCGGCTGGATCGGCACCGGCCGGATGGGCTCGGTACTGGCGCATCGTCTGCTCGAGCGCGGCTGCGACCTCACCGTCTACAACCGCACCCGGGCCAAGGCCGAGCCGCTGGCCACGCGCGGCGCTCGCATCGTCGACCACCCGGCGGAGCTGGCCGACCGCGACATCGTCATCACCTCGGTGGCCGACTCAAAGGATTTCGCCCAGGTCATGACCGGACCCGACGGCCTGTTGGCCAATGGCCGGCGGGTGCCCTCGCTGGTGATCGACTCGTCCACAGTCTCGATGGAGGTCTCCAGCGAGATCCGGGCGAAGGCCGCCAGCCTGGGGGCGGCGTTCCTGGCCGCGCCGGTCAGCGGCAACCCGAAGGTCGCCCGGGCCGGCAAGCTCAGTCTGGCCGTGTCGGGACCGAAAGAGGCCTACGATCGGGCGCTCCCCTATCTCCAGATGTTGGGGAAGAGCGTGACCTACGTCGGCGAGGGCGAGGCCGCCCGCCTGGTCAAGATCTGCCACAACCTGGTGCTCGGCGTGGTCACCCAGGCTCTGGCCGAGACCACGGTGCTCGCCCAGCGGGGTGGCATTGCCCGGTCGGCGTACCTGGAATTCATCAACGACAGCGTGATGGGGTCGACCTTCAGCCGCTACAAGACGCCGGCCTTCGTCAACCTCGATTTCACCCCGACCTTCACCGGTCACCTCTTACGCAAGGATTTCGAGCTTGGGCTGCACGCCGCCCGGCAGCTGCACGTGCCCCTCCCGGTGTCCGCGCTCGTCCACCAGATCGTCGTCACCCTGATCGGCACCGGCCTGGGCGACGTCGACTTTGCCGCACTTTTGGAGCTGGAGGCGCGCGGAGCGAACCTGTCGCTAACGCCGGAAGGCCGAACGATTTCGGATGGACTCGAGGCAGCCGATGCCAGCGCGTAAGCCCGAGTTCACGGTCACGTCCGTCTCGGCCCCCGGCCGGATGCACGTCGACTGGGAAGAACGGGTCGATTTCCGGCGGCTGCACGCCTACCGCCTCGGCCGCGCCCGGCACGCGATCGCCGAGGCCGGGCTGGGGGGCGTCCTCGTCTTCGACATGAACAACATCCGGTATCTCACCAGCACCACCATCGGCGAGTGGGCTCGCGACAAGGTGGCCCGCTTCGCCCTCCTGACCCCCACCGGCGACCCGATCCTGTGGGACTTTGGCTCGGCGGCGAAAGCCCACCGGCTGCACGCCCCCTGGCTGAAACCTGAGAATTCCCGAGCCGGCATGACCGGCCTGCGCGGATCGGTCGCGCCGCAGGCGGGCCTCTCCGACGACGTGGCCCGGACCGTCAAAGAGCTGATGCGGGAGGCCGGCGTGGCCGGCGAGCCATTGGGGGTCGACATCGCCGAGCTGCCCATGATCTTCGCCCTCCAGGCCTGCGGCATCAAAGTGGTCGACGGCCAGCAGGCCATGCTGGACGCCCGCCAGATCAAATCCCTGGACGAGATCGTGCTGCTCAGCATGTCGGCCGCGCTGGTCGATGGCGTCTACCAGACCATCTATGAGGCCCTGAAGCCGGGCATACGGGAGAATGAGATTGTCGCGCTCGCCAACAAGCAGCTGTACGACATGGGGTCCGATGACGTGGAAGCCATCAACGCCGTGTCCGGGGAGCGCTGCAGCCCGCACCCGCACGTCTTCTCCGATCGCCTGATCCGGCCCGGGGACCAGGCCTTCTTCGACATCATCCAGTCCTACAACGGCTACCGCACCTGTTACTACCGCACCTTCAATGTCGGTCGTGCCACGCAGCGTCAGCGGGACGCCTACAACAAGGCCCGCGAATGGATCGCCGCCGGCATCGCCATGGTAAAGCGGGGCCTGACCACGGACCTGATCGCCAGGGCCTGGCCGAAGGCGCAGGATTTCGGGTTCGACAGCGAGATGGAAGCCTTCGGCCTGCAGTTCGGCCACGGCCTGGGGCTGGCGCTGCACGAGCGGCCGATTATCAGCCGGCTCAACTCGCTCCAATACCCCGTCGAGCTGAAAGAAGGGATGGTGTTCGCGCTGGAGACGTATTGCCCGGCGGACGATGGCCATTCCGCCGCCCGCATCGAGGAGGAAGTCGTGGTGACGGCGACGGGTCACGAGGTGATCACCCTCTTCCCCGCCGAAGAGCTCGTCATCGCGAACGCCTATTGAGCACCCAGCTCGAAAAACCGCCGGCCGCTGACGTCGACCGCCCGACGCGGCTGCGGCTCTACCAGCTGATGGTCGAGCTGCGCGACTTCGAGCAGCGCGCCTATGAGCTCTTCCTCGAGAACCTGGTGCGCGGCACCAGCCACCTGGCGCTCGGCCAGGAGGCGATCGCCGCCGGCTACGCCGTGGCCATGCGCGCCGACGACTACACCTTCTGTACCTATCGCGGCCATGGGCACACCCTGGCCCGCGGCGCGTCGATGGCCGCCGCCATGGCGGAGCTGCTCGGCCGCGGCAACGGCATGCTGCACGGCAAGGGTGGATCCATGCACCTGACCGATGTCACCCGCGGGGCGATGGGATCCTATGCCATCGTGGGCGCCCACCTGCCGATTGCGGCGGGGGCAGCCTGGTCCGCCCAGGCGCGCAAGTCCGGGCAGGTCGCCCTCTGCTTCTTCGGTGACGGCACCACCAACATCGGGGCTTTCCACGAAGCGCTCAACCTGGCCGTGGTCTGGAAGCTGCCGGTGGTCTTCGTCTGTGAAAACAATCAGTACATGGAATACACGCCCATTCGATCGGTCACGGCCGTCGAGCACCCCGCGGCCGACCGCGCCTCGGCCTACGGGCTGGAGTCGATCCTGGTGGACGGCAACGACGCCGATGTGATGTATGACACGGCGCGCCAGACGATCGGCAAAGCCCGCGACGGCGGCGGCCCATCATTGGTGGAAGCGCTCACCTATCGCCACGGCGGGCACTCGCGCGCCGACCCCGCCAAGTACCGGCCGGACGCCGAGGTGCGCGAGTGGCTGAGCCGCGACCCGCTGAAGCGCTATCGGGCGCGACTGCTGGCGGCCGGCATCAGCGAAGGCGAGCTCAACGAGATCGACACCCGCGCCCAGCAGAAGGTCGACGCGGCGACCGAGGAGGCGCGCCACGGGGCCCCCGCTCGCGTCGATCAGATCGAACGCCAGGTGTGGAGCGACGGAGGATCCGCATGGCGGAACTGAGCTTCCGGGAGGCGATCGCGGCCGCCATCGCCCAGGAGATGGAGCGCGACCCGATGGTCTATTTCATCGGCGAGGACGTGGGCGCGGCCGGAGGTGTCTTTAAGGCGACGGTCGGGCTCTTCGAACGCTTCGGCCCCGAGCGCGTGCGCGACACGCCGATCTCAGAGCAGGCCATCGTCGGCGCCGCCATGGGTGCCGCCATGACCGGTCTTCGCCCGGTGGCCGAGATCATGTTTTCCGACTTCCTCGCCACCTGCTGGGACATGGTGGCGAACCAGGTGGCCAAGACGCGCTACATGACGGACGGCCAGGTCTCGCTCCCGCTCGTGATTCGAACCGCCAACGGGGGCGGGACCCGGTTCGGAGCCCAGCACTCCCAATCGCTCGAGAACTGGGCGATGGCGGTGCCAGGCCTGAAAGTGGTCGCGCCCTCGACGCCGGCCGACGCCAAAGGCCTGCTGGCCGCCGCTATCCGGGACCCGGATCCAGTGCTCGTGTTCGAACACAAGTCGCTCTACGGGGTCAAGGGGGAGGTGCCCGAGGGCGAGCATGTCGATCGGCTGGGTGTGGCGGCCGTCCGGCGGACGGGCCGGGACTGCACCATCGTGGCCCTGGCCGCCATGGTGCCCAAGGCGCTGGCTGCGGCGGAGCAGCTCGAGAGCCTGGGCATTGACGCCAGCGTGATCGATGTGCGCTCCCTCGTCCCCCTCGACACCCGCACTATCCTTGGAGATGTGCGACGCACCGGCCGGCTGTTCACCGTCGAAGAAAACCCACGCCTCTGCGGCTGGGGGGCGGAGATCGCCTCGATCGTAGCCGATGAATGCTTCGATGACCTCGATGGACCCATCGTGCGGATCACCACGCCACACGTCCCGCTACCGGCGGCCGACGTGCTCGAGGACGCGGCCATGCCATCGGTGGAGCGAATCATCGAGACCGTGAAAGGAGGGATGCGATGACCCCCGTCAGCGAGTTGATCGCCGTTCGCCATACCGATCTCTACATCGACGGCGAGTGGCGGCCCGCCTCCGACGCCCAGCGGATGGAGGTCCACGACCCCGCCACCGGCGAGGTGATCACGACCGTCGCCAGTGCCTCGGTCAAAGACGCCCTGGACGCGGTGCAAGCCGCCCACCAGGCGCTGCGGCCGTGGGCCGGCCGGGCTCCGCGCGAGCGGGCCGAGATCCTGCGCCGGGCCTTCGACTTGATGATCCGAGAAAAGGAAAAGCTGGCCGAGCTCATGACCCGGGAGAACGGCAAGACCCTGACCGAGTCCCGGGGCGAGGTCGCCTACGCGGCGGAGTTCTTCCGCTGGTTCTCCGAGGAGGCGGTGCGCAACATCGGGTCCCTTTCCATTTCGCCCGGTGGCGCCAATCGCATCCTGGTCGAGCACCAGCCCATCGGGGTCTCGGTGCTGGTGACCCCCTGGAACTTCCCGGCCGCCATGGCCACCCGCAAGATCGGTCCCGCGCTGGCCGCCGGCTGTACGGTCGTCCTGAAGCCGGCCTCCGAGACGCCGCTGAGCGCGCTGGCCGTCACCGACCTGCTGGAGCAGGCGGGTGTGCCCAAGGGCGTGGTGAACATCATTCCATCGAGGCGCTCGTCGGAGGTGGTCAAGGCCATGCTCAAGGACCCGCGCGTGCGCAAGCTCTCCTTCACCGGCTCCACCGAGGTAGGCCGCCTCCTGCTGGCCCAGGCGGCCGAGAACGTGATCAGCTGTTCCATGGAGCTGGGGGGGAATGCGCCCTTCCTGGTCCTGGCCGATGCGGACCTGGACGCGGCTCTGGAGGGCGCCATGGTGGCCAAGATGCGCAACAACGGCCAGTCGTGCATCGCCGCCAACCGCTTCTACGTGGACGCGAAGGTGGCCGAGAAGTTCGCCAGCGCGCTGGCCAAAGCGATGGGTGACTTGCCGGTCGGACCCGGTCTCGACCAGAACACGAAGGTCGGCCCGGTCATCAACGAGGCTGCCCGCCAGAAGATGTCCGGCCTGGTGGACGGCGCCCAGAAGGACGGAGCCCGCGTGCTCACCGGGGGCAAAGCGCCCTCCCGGCCCGGCTACTTCTATCTGCCCACGGTGCTCACCGACGTCCCGCCGGACGAGCAGATCCTGAAGGAGGAGATCTTCGGCCCGGTGGCGCCCATCGTCCCCTTCCGCGACGTCGCCGAGGCCATCGAGTTCGCCAACCGCACGGACCGCGGCCTGGCCTCCTATGTCTTCACCCGCGACCTGGCCACCGGCCTGGCCGTGGCCGAAGCCATCGAGGCCGGGATGGTGGGGGTCAATCGGGGCTTCATCTCCGACCCGGCGGCTCCCTTCGGCGGGGTGAAACAGAGCGGGCTGGGACGCGAAGGCGCCCACGACGGCCTGCTGGAGTTCCTCGAAACCAAGTACATCGCGACCACCTGGTAGGCGCCCCTTCCCGTCGGGAGGGGAGACAAACCGCAGTATCATCTGTGCATGGGTGAGACTGCGTTTGGATCGGCGCTGCAGCGGTCGGGCCTGCGCCTGACCCCCCAGCGGATGGCCATCGCCGAGGCATTGGCGGGAGCGTCGAAGGAAGCCTCCGCCCAGGAGCTCTACGACCGGGTCCGGCGGCGGCACCCCTACATCGGTCGGGCCACGGTCTTTCGGTCGCTCGACACGCTGGTGGGCGCCGGGCTGGCCCAGCGCCTGGAACGCCCAGGCCATATCTCGGCATACGTCTGGTGCGAACCAGGCCACCATCACCACTTGATTTGCAGCACCTGCCGCACTGTTGAAGAACTCGACGAGGAGGCGGTGGCGCCGCTGGCCAAGACCATCGCCCGGCAGCGCGGCTTCCGGGTTGATCACGCGACCCTCGACTTCTACGGGCAGTGCCGCGCCTGCTCACGCGCGGCCGGGCGGCCCAAGACGATCGTCTAGGCCCGCTCGACGGCACCGCGACGACACCCTCCCCTAACCCCTCCCTGGAGGGAGGGGACCACTTCAGGCGGCGCGATGGCACTCCCACTGACGCCATCTTGCGGATTCTGTTGATACTCGGTATCATTTGAGCCGGAGGGTCATATGGTATTGAGTCCCGCGCGACGGTCAGCGCTGGCTTCGATGGCGGTGGTCGTGGCGCTGTTAGCCGCCGGGTGCGGATCGAGCGGCACGGCTTCCTCGTTGCACACGCTCCAGGTGGTCGCCGGACAGAATTTCTGGGGCCGCATCGCCGCCCAACTGGGCGGGACGCGCGTCTCGGTGACCAGCGTCGTCACCAACCCGAACGCGGATCCGCACGATTACGAGACCAGCACCAAAGACGCCCGCGCCTTCGCCACGGCTGACTACGTGATCCTCAATGGCGCTGGCTACGACGAGTGGGCCAGCAAGCTCGTATCCGCGAACCCGAATCAAGGCCGCAAAGTCTTGACGGTCGCGGATCTCCTGAAGAAGAAGGTGGGCGAGAATCCGCACTTCTGGTACAACCCCGACTGGGTCGAGAGGGTCGCCGACAAAATCACGGCCGACTACCAGGCGATCGACTCAGCCGACTCCGATTACTTCAGCCAGCAGCGCGCCGCCTTCCTCGCCGCGCTCCAGCCATACCACGATCGGATCGCGAAGATTCGTTCAGCATTTCCCGGGGTGGCGGTTGGTTCGACCGAGAGCATCTTCGAGTACCTGGCCTCGGCCCTTGGCTTGAACCTCATCTCGCCGCCCGAGTTCATGAAAGCGGTGGCCGAGGGCAACGACCCGCCCGCCCAGACCGTTGCCGAGTTCCACGACCTGATCGCCGGCAAGAAGATCAAGGTGCTCGTTTACAACGTCCAGACGTCGACGAACATCACCGAGGACCTGAAGCGGCAAGCCACCAACAACGGGATCCCGGTGGTGGGCGTCTCGGAGACGCTGCAGCCGGTCGACGCCACGTTCCAGGAATGGCAGGACGCCCAGCTCCTCACGCTGCAGAATGCGCTGAACGCTGAAGCCCTGACACACTAGGCGCTGCACATGACGCCCCGACAGGCTGGCAGTCCGGTGATCGTGGCGGAGCGTCTGGCTGCCGCCTACGGCAGCCGGCTGATCTGGCAAGACGCCAGCTTCACCGTTGATCCGGGCGAATTTGTCGCGGTGCTGGGCCCGAACGGGAGCGGGAAATCCACGCTCCTGCGGTTGTTGCTGGGCCTTCTGGCACCAGCCGCGGGCAGCCTCCAGGTTCTTGGCAAGCGTCCGCACCAGGGCAATGCCGATATCGGCTACGTCCCCCAGCGGCGAAGCATCGACCGCGACCTGCCCGTCCGGGGTCGGGACTTCGTTCACCTGGGCATCGACGGCAGCCGGTGGGGCGTCGCGATGGGCAATGCCGCCACCAACGATCAGCGTGTCGACGAGGCGATCGCGGCGGTGGAGGCGGCGGCCTATGCGGATCGTCCCATCGGGCGGCTCTCGGGCGGGGAGCAGCAGCGTTTGCTGCTAGCCCAAGCGCTGGCCGGCCGGCCGCGGATGCTGCTCCTCGACGAACCCCTCGCCAGCCTCGACCTCCGCAACCAGATCGTCATCGCCGAGCTGGTTGCGGAACTGGCGCGAGCCAACCATCTCACCGTTCTCCTGATCGCCCACGACATCAACCCGCTGCTGCCCATCGTCGATCGCGTGCTGTACGTGGCCCACGGCGGCGTGGCCATCGGCAAGCCGGCGGAGGTCATCACCACCGAGCAGCTAAGCCGGCTCTACGATGCCCCGATCGAGGTGCTCCACGACAGCCATGGCCACATGTTCGTGGTGGGGCTGGAGGCAGAAAGCGCGCATCACGATGCCTGATCTCGCTCTGGCGGCGCCGTACTTCGGCTGGGACGTGGTGCGCGACCTGCAGGAGCTCTTGCACTACCCCTTCATGCAGCACGCCTTCGAAGCCGGAACGATTGTGGCCCTCTCGGCCGGCGTGATCGGCTACTTCGTGGTCTTGCGCGGGCTCTCGTTCGCCGCCCACGCCCTCTCCCACATCGGGTTCGCGGGGGCGACTGGAGCGGTGTTGCTGGGTGGGGCCCCGATCGTGGGATTGCTGGCGTTCACCATGTCAGCCGGAGCGGTCATGGGCGCCCTCGGCCGGCGACTCCGCGGCCGCGACGTGACGATCGGCCTGGTGATGGCTTGGTCGCTCGGCCTTGGCCTGCTCTTTACCTACCTCTATCACGGGTCGGCCCAGCGGGCGATCGGCATCCTGTTCGGTCAGATCTTCGGCATCACCAGCCAGGACGTGGCGGTAACGTTTGTCGCCGGATGCGCGACCGTGCTGTTGGTTGTCGCCGTCTACCGTCCGCTGCTGTTTACCACCCTCGATGAGGAAGTTGCCGAAGCCAAGGGGGTGCCGGTTCGCGGTCTGTCAATCGCGTTCATGGTCATCCTGGCGGTCGCCGTCTCAGAGGCGGTCCAGGTCGTCGGCGTGCTGTTGATTTTTGCGCTGATCGTCGCGCCCGCCGCCATCGCCGAGCGATTTACGACTCGGCCCAGCCGGGGCGTCTTGCTCTCCGCGATCCTGGCCGTGCTCTTCACCTGGGCCGGCCTGACCGCCGCCTACTACATCCCCTACCCCGTCGGGTTCTTCATCATCGCCTTCGCCTTCGGCGCCTATCTCCTGGCGCGACTCGCCTCCTATGGGATAGGAAAGCGACCCAGCGGACGGTAACGGCCAGCGCTACCTAGGTATCGCGGGGAGAGGGAGATTGCTGGCCGGCCGAGGCTTACAAGGAAGTTTCGGGCCTCTCGTTGTATTCGAGGCATGAGGCCCCGAGGGCTGGGCATCTTCGTCCGGATCGCGGCCGGCTACGTCCTAGTCCTCGTCGTATTGTTCGGCGTGGCAGGGATCCTTTACGCTCGGATCACCCTCCTCGCCGGCCAGACGCAGGATATCGCCGCCCAAGAGGTACCGGCGCTTCGCTCAGTGGCCGACCTGACTACGCAGGTGTATGCCGCGGAGCTATCCGCCGACCGCTTCCTCACCGCATCTCCCGGACCCGGTCGAAGCAAGTGGCTCAATCCCTATTACACCGCCCGGGCCGCGATCGACCTCGATCTGACCCACCTCGAAGATTGGGCGGCAGAGTCTGCGGAAGCCGCTAGCCGAGCATCGCTCCACACACTCGAAGGGCGTTTGCAGGCCCGGTGGGCTACTCTCGATAACGAGATCGCGGCCGCTGGGGCCAATCAGCCGGTTGATGAGCTTGGGGACAACTCGGTGGCCATCGCAACCATCGAGAGCGATGCCGACCGGTTCAGCAGCTATCTGGCGGCGCACGCCAATGGTGACGCGGCCGAATCGGTGGCAATCGCCCAGCAGACACTAAGGTTGATGCTCGGCCTGTTCGTCATCGCCATCCTGATCACGATGATCGCCGGTTTCCTCATTGCGCGGAGCATCGCCCGCCCGCTGGCCGGGCTCACCACCGCCGCCAACCGGATCGCCGCTGGCGAGATGATCGACCCGCCCGCCCTGCGGCGCCGGGACGAGATCGGCGTCCTGTCGACCGCCGTGACCCGCATGGTCAAGAGCCTGCGCGGCCTGGCCGAGAAGGAACGCGGCTTGCGGGTCGACCTGGCGGAGCACCAGCGGGTCCAGGGTGAACTCCGGCGCTCCAATGCGGAGCTGGAGCAGTTCGCCTACGTCGCCTCCCACGACTTGCAGGAACCGCTGCGCATGGTGGGCAGCTACACCGGTCTCCTCAAGCGGCGGTATCAAGGAAAGCTGGACACCGAGGCCGATGAGTTCATCGCTTACGCCATGGGTGGCGTCACCCGGATGCAGGCGCTCATCAACGACCTGCTCACCTATTCGCGAGCTGGACGTGGCGACCGCCCACTCGAGGAGATCGACGCGGGACAGGCGCTGGCCCGGGCCCTCGACAGCCTCCAGACGGCGATCGCCGAGAAGAAGGCGGTCGTCTCCCAGGGGGCGATGCCGCTAGTCGTGGCCAACCCCATTCAGCTGACGCAGCTCTTCCAGAACCTGGTCGGCAATGCCCTCAAGTTCTGCAAGGACCGGCGCCCGGAGATTCGCATCGCTGCTGATCGCGACGGCCGCGAATGGGTCTTCTCGGTGCAGGACAACGGCATCGGCATCGACCCGCAGTACCAGGAGCGGATCTTCCTGATCTTCCAGCGGCTTCATAAACGCGAGGAATACGAGGGCACGGGGATCGGATTGGCCATCTGCAAGAAGATCGTCGAACAGCAGGGCGGACGGATCTGGGTGGAATCGGAACCGGGCCACGGGTCCACATTCAAGTTCACGCTTCCGGCGATCGGAGCGCAACAACTGGCCGCATGAAGATGCTGGGAGAGCGGGTCGATATCCTCCTCGTCGAGGACAATCCAGGTGACGCGCGGCTCATGCAGGAGACGTTGGCGGAGGCCAGGGTCCGCAACCGGCTGCATGTCGTGGCCGATGGCGTCGAGGCGCTCGCTTACCTCCGCCGACAGGATCCGTTCGCCGGCGCCGTCCGGCCCGATCTCATCTTGCTCGACCTCAACTTGCCGGGCAAGGACGGCCGCGAAGTCCTGGCGGAGATCAAGCGAGACCAGGATCTCCGGCGGATACCTGTCATCATCCTGACCAGCTCCCAGGCAGAGGCCGATATCGCCCGCGCCTATGACCTCCACGCCAACGCCTACGTCACCAAGCCGCTGGGTGTCGAGCAGTTCATCACGGTGGTTAAGTCCATCGAGGACTTCTGGCTGACCATTGTGAAGCTGCCGGATTGAGCCCGCCGTGATCGAGCCGGTGGTCCGCGTCTTGCTGATCGAGGACAATCCCGGCGACGCCAGGCTCATCAAGGAGGCGCTGGCCGAGTCGACCGCCACCCGGTTTCAGGTTGACGTCGTCCAGACTCTGGCAGACGGCCTGGTCCGGCTGGCGGAGCAAGACGTCGATGCCGCCCTGATCGACCTTTCCCTGCCCGATTCGGTAGGCCTGGAAACGTTCCACCGCGCGCGCGCGGGGGCCGAAGCCATCCCCATCATCGTCCTGACCGGCCTGGACGATGACACGGTGGCGGCCGCGGCCGTGAACGCGGGAGCCCAGGACTTCATCAGCAAGAACCGGGTCCAACCGGACAGCCTGGCCCGCGCCATCCGCTACGCCATCGAGCGACAGCGGATGTTGCAGCAGGTCCGGCAAATGGCGGTCCTCGACGAGCTGACCGGCCTGAACAACCGCCGCGGCTTCGTCCTGGTTTGCCAGCATCTGTGCCAGGTCGCCAACCGAAACGGCCGGCGACTGGCTCTGCTCTTCCTCGACCTCGATGGGTTGAAGCAGATCAATGACGGATGCGGACACGCGGAAGGCGACCGGGCGCTGGTTGACACGGCGCAAATCCTGGTGCGCACCTTCCGCAAGGCGGACGTGCTGGGGCGGCTGGGGGGAGACGAATTCGTCGTGCTCCTGGCCGAGGGCACTTCGGACGGGGCCGATCGCGCGCTCGAGCGGCTGCGGACCAATGTAGACGCCTTCAACCGGGAAGCGGCCCGGCCCTATCGCCTTTCGGTCAGCGTGGGCCTGAGCTGGTACGACCCGGCAGCCCCCGCGCCAGTCGATTCCCTGATCGAGCAGGCCGACCGAGCGATGTACGTAGAAAAGCTGGCCAAGAAGAAGGCCGCCTAGCGGGCTGGTGCGGGCACCCAGTAACCCGGCGCCGTGGCTGCCCGGGGCAGCCCCAGCCAAATCGGGGACCGTTCGTTTTTGGGAACAGGAGGTCATATATGCGAAAGCGAATCCTTGGCCTAGCGATCGGCGTGATGCTAGTGGCCATTGGGGGAGTCACGGCGGCGGCCGACACCAGCCCCAACGGACCGGGACAGCCCGGCGCGCCGGGCACGACCTGCGGCGCGGCCAACCCGGTGACTCCCGGCAGCTCCGCCTCGGCTCCCGGCTCAGTATTCAACATGAATGGAACTGCCGGAACGGTCTACGCCGGTAATCCCGGGACCGCGTCCTTAGCCAACGCGAACAGCGTGCATGCCGTGTCGCAATACGACATCGCCTGCTTCCAGCGGACAGTTCACTAGGTATCGGTCTGCTGGCTGTTAAAGGCTGGCGAGAAGGAGACAGTAATGAT
>Ga0137399_10000795_pt1 | contig 13518 bp, 15 predicted proteins | sample czorhiz316metaG_FD_104810 | JGI IMG/M metagenome (GOLD analysis project Ga0137399, IMG submission 104810) | Vadose zone soil microbial communities from Angelo Coast Range Reserve, California, USA - czorhiz3.16 metaG | ecosystem: Environmental > Terrestrial > Soil > Vadose zone | place: USA...
CATTCCGTTCGCCGAGCTGCAGAAACTCTTCGGAGAGCGCTAGTTCAATTCGACGTGCAGATGGTCGGCGGTGCCGACGTGCCGCTTCGTATCGAACCCCATCGACCAGAAATAGAGCTGCACACTCCAATTCTTCAGCGTGCCGCGACCCGTCGTTCTGAGATCGACCGCGTGCACCCATCCATCCGCGCCACGGTAATGCCGGCTGTGGAGATTCTCGGGCAATCCCATGCGACCGTAGTCATCGGGCTGACGGCCCGTGTCGGTGATGAGAATATCCCTGTCCACGAGGATCGCGGTCGACAGGGCCAGTCGCAGAAGCGGATGAACGGAGGTGTAGTACGCGCGAACGGGAGCGGATTTGGCGTGCACGCTCGCGAGATACAGTAACGAATAGCTGCAGTAGAACACGACCAGGGGAAGCGCAACCCATTTGGCCAGCGGCATCACCAACGCTCGACCGCCCTTCCCTCCTCGCTTGGTGAACCTACGGGCGATCCAGACCGCGTACGCCGTCACAACGGCGCCCGTCAGGAAAGCGGCCACGAGCACTGCAACCCAGACCGGGGTTCGGCCGTGCTCGTAGATAAAAACAGCTCCGCGCACCAGCACGACGAACGGCAAGGCAATGATCAGCGCGATCTTGAGAAAGCCGATAACTGCTTCGCCGGCGAGCGCCTTCCATTCGGCCGGCGTGGACGGTGCCGCCTGCCGCCATTTCCGCCGCCATTCCCGCTGCGCCTCCTTTTTGAGGCGCGCCAACCGAAGAGCCACACCGTCCATGGGGGAAAATGTACGTAGCGGATTGCATCCGGGCTTCAACGTCATCAAACCGTCATCCAGTCGTACGTGGGATCTCACGGATCGGTGTGCAAAGCATCATGACGGCGCCGTCTCTTTGAACAATCCCCTACCGGAGCGTTCCATGAGACTGCGTTTGCTCGCGTTGTCGTCCGTCGTCTTGGTTGTCGGTTGCACTACAGAGAGCCCGCGGGCGGTCGCGGTCTCGGCGTCGGATTCGTCGGCAGTCCAGCTTTTCCAGGAAAAGCGCCCTGAACGCCTCGGGGTCGCGCGGGCATTTCAAGCGCAGGCCCTCGATGTTACGGTGAGCGACGTCCCCGAAGACGTGCGCACGATTCCTCCCGCCACTTCCGCAAACATGCTCATCCGCACTGCCACTGCGTCTATTGAGGTGGATTCACTGGAACCCGCGATTGCCGCTGTCAAAAAACTCGCGGCGCGCTTGGGAGGTTATGTCGCTAATTCCGCCATCGAAGCGGGGAAAAACCGCCTGCGGAGTGCTCTCTTGGAAATGAAGATTCCCGCGCCGCGCTTTGAAGATGTGCTCACGGGACTCGAGCCCATCGGCAAACTCGAATCTGTGAACGTCAGCGCCCAAGACGTTGGTGAGGAGTATGTCGACGTCGACGCTCGCATGCAGAACGCGAGACGGCTCGAGGCTCGTTTCATCGACCTGTTGGCAAATCGTACCGGCAAACTCAAGGACGTCCTCAGCGTCGAAGAAGCGGTGGCGAGAGTGCGTGGCGAGATCGAACGCTACGAGGGGCGGATTCGCTACCTCAAAGCGCATACAGCCACCAGCACCATCAGCGTGACCGTGCATGAGCCTGTTCCGGTTGTCGGAGGCCCCGGCCATACCGTAATGGGTGACGCGTTGCGGCAAGCGTGGCGCAATTTTGTTGTGCTCGCCTCGCTCGGGGTTCAGTCGCTGGGAGTAGTGATTCCTCTCGGCTTACTTGCGATTACAGGTTGGCTAGTGAGGCGACGCTGGCGCGTTGGCCAACGGGCGGCATGAGAAGGCGCGCTCTTCCTTTATCGAGCGACGGCGGAGGTTGACCCCTACGGTCCCATGCGGTCTCTTCGTCTCTTACCATCGTTCTCACTCAGGAGGCCGTTATGCCCGACACGATCCGGAAGGTCGACTACTACTACATCACGGCGCCTGACAAAGCGGGTGAAGGCGCGCATGTGTTGGGCGCGCTTCGGGACGCCGGCGTGAATCTGCTCGCCGTGCACGCGTTTCCGAGCGCGCGTCGCTCACAGATCGACGTCGTTCCGTCGGACTCCGCGGCGTTCGTCAACGCCGCGAAAGTGGCCGGCGTCAAGATCTCAAAGCCGAAGACCGTATTCCTGGTCGAAGGTGACGATCGTGCGGGCGCCATGGCCTCCTTGCTCAACCGGTTGGGCACCGCGGGCGTCAACGTCACGGCCACGAGCGCGGTGCGCTCCGGATCCGGCCGCTACGGGGCGCTGCTATGGGTCAAGCCTCGGGACGTAAAGAAGGCGTCGGAAGCCATCGGGGCTATGTAGGACAATATCGGGTATCAGCAAGCGACCTTTTGGAGGATATGAGTCATGGCGTCACGAACTGAGCGCCTCAAGAAAGCCGCGGTGAAAGCCACCAAGACGGCGAGGAAGTGGGCGGAAACCGCCGCACGCGAAGCCGACCGGTTGCTCGAGGAAGCGCAGAAGCGCGTAGAGACTGAACAGCGCCAGCGGCGGATCAAGGAAGCGCTCCGCCGCACCGGGAAGGTACTGAAGGCGGTCGGACGCGCGGCGATCGTGGCGGGGATCGCGGCGGGGATTGCATCGGCACGGGCCGAGAAGCGCGCGCGCAAACTCAGCAAAAGGGCGAGACGTTAGTCGGCCCGCTCGGTGCCGCTCAGCTTGAGCAGACGGCTCCACTGCGCCGCCGTTACGGGACTCACCGACAGCCGTCCCTGCCTTACGATGGGAAGATCCGTGAAGGTCTTGTCGGACTTGATCTGCGCAAGGGTCACCGGTTGGGGCAACCGCCGATGCGCTTTGAGATCGATCACGACGAGCCGCGGATCTTTCTTTTTGGGATCCGCATACGGCGCGGATATGACGGTTGCCCAACCGACTACCGCTTTCTCGCCACCCGTGTGGTAGACGAGGACTTGATCGCCCGGATGCATCGCGCGAAGGTTCCGTAAGGCCACCGGGTTCTTCACGCCGTCCCAGACGGCTGTCTCTTCCCGCTCGAGATCGGCATAGCTGTACGCCGTTGGTTCCGTTTTGACTAACCAATAGTTCGCCACTGTTAACCCCGCGGTATGGCCGCGGGGTTGGCCACCCGCGCGGCCCAGTCCTGAATGGTTGTGGCCAGCTCCCGCATCACGTCGTCTTCCGACTTTCCCGTGCGCTTCGGCACCTTGAACGAATGATCGCCTTCCTCAATCAGATGCAGCGTCGCCCGGTCGCCGAGTTGCTGCACGACCTCTCGTAACAAGTCGAGCTGTGCGAACTCGTCGCGCGTGCCCTGCAGAAACAACATCGGCACCCGCACCGCCGATAGGTGCTCCGCGCGACTGATCCCCGGGCGTCCGGGCGGATGTAACGGGAAGCCGAGGAAGACGAGTCCCCGTACACCGGGCAGCGGTTCCTTAGACTGTGCCTGAGACGTCATCCGGCCTCCAAACGACTTGCCCCCGGCGATCAACGGGAGTTCAAGCCCCTCGCGCGCGGCCGCAACGACAGCCTCCCGCACTGCGGCTTCGGCAACCGCCGGCGAATCGGGCCGGCTTTTCTTTGCCTGCATGTAGGGGAATTCGTAGCGGTACGTCGCGATGCGGTGCTGAGCGAATGCGCGTGCTGCCCGCTCGAGAAAGGCGTGGCGCATCCCCGCCCCGGCGCCATGCGCGAGCACCAACAGGGCTCGCGCATCGGCCGGAGCGGTCAACAGATGGTCCATTTATTTCAGTCGCTCGTTCAACCGTTCCAGTACGCCTACCAGATTCGGCTTGAGCTCCAGGACACGGGCCACCGGGTCGTGCCCCAGCTTCTGCATGCGCTTCAACGCATTCGCAATGGTGAAATTGCTGTTGTGGAGCTTGCCGTTCACCTCGTCCCACTCGATCGGCATGGACACCGGCGCCTGCGGCGACGGCCGCACGCTGTAGGGTGCGACCATCAACTGGCCGGCGCGATTCTGAAAGGCATCCACGTACACTTTGCCCGCACGTTTGCTGATGGTCCGTGCCGTGGTCGCGATGTCGGTGTGCTGATCGGTGACGAGCCGGGCAAACAAAATCGCGAGCTGCAGGGATTGCGCGTAGGTGAGCTGCCGGCCGAGCGGCAGCATGATGTGCAAGCCTGATTTTCCCGTGGTCTTGATGAACGCCGGCATGGCGACGTCGTCGCACAGTTTCTTCATCGTCTTGGCGAGGGTAATGACATTCGCAAACGGCGCCTCTTTGGGATCGAGATCGATGAGGCACCAGTCCGGGCGCGTGAGGTCGTCGATGCGGCTCATCCAGATGTGCAACGGGATCGTTCCGAGGTTCACGAGGTAGACCAGCGTCTCGACGTCGTTGCACACGAAGTATTGGATGTCGCGCTGCGTATCCTCGCTCCAGATCGGAATCGTCTGAATCCAGTCCGGCACAAACCCCGGCGCGTCTTTCTGATAGAATGACTTGCCGTTGATACCGTCCGGATACCGCGTGAGCACGACGGGGCGATTCTTCAAGTATGGAAGCAACCACGGTCCCATGCTGCGGTAGTATTCGATGAGATCGCCCTTTGTGTACTTCTCCTCCGGCCAGAAGACCTTATCGAGGTTCGAGAACTTCACTTCCCGAGAGACAGGGACTGGGAACTGGGGAACGGGAGCGGGGTCGTCACCCGCCGACCTTTCCCCATTCCCTTGTCCCGGCATCGTCACGTCTTCGGGCTTCTTATCGTCCCGGAATCTGACGAACACTGATTGCCTTAAGAGTCCGTCTTTCGTGAACTCCTTGTACCGAACGTCGCACACGAGCCGCGGCTCGACCCACGTGTGATCCGGTCCCTTGGGTAGCGCGCCGTGTTCCGGTGGATCGCACGGCGGGGTCTTGCGGACGAGGCTTTGGAGTGTGGCGCTGATTTCCGCCAACTCATTGCCGCTGAATCCCGAGCCGGCGCGGCCGCAGTAGATCAGTCGGCCGTCCTTGTACGCGCCGACATGCAGGGAGCCGAATCCGCCGCGCGAGCCCTTGGGCTTCGAGAAGCCGACGATGACGAAGTCGTCGATGCGATCGGCACGGATCTTCAGCCAGTCAGAGGACCGGCCATTGCGATACGGGCTGTCCGCTTTCTTGGCGACGATGCCTTCGAGCCCAAGATTCACGACCTGCTCGTAGAGCGCCTCACCATTCTTTTCGAAGTGCTCCGAATAGCGCAGCGGCCCCGCCGGCGGCAAGATCTTTTGCAAGATCTCTTTGCGCTCGATGAGCGGCAGCTTGCGAAGATCGTAGCCGGCGAAGGCGAGCAGATCGAACACGTACAGCGTCGCCGGCGCCTCGATCGCCGCGCGCTTCACCTCGGCGCGCCCGGACAACTTGGCGCGCGCTTGCAGCTTCCCGAAACTCGGGTGGCCGGATTCGTTCAACACCACGAGCTCGCCGTCGAGAATCACGCCGTCATACGGGATCGCCTTGACCGCGCGCGCAATCTCCGGGAACGCGCCCACGAAGTCGAGTCCCTTGCGCGAATACAGTATCGCTTCGCCGTTCTGGCAGGCCGCGCGCATACGATAGCCATCGAGCTTCACCTCGAACAGCCAACCGGCCTTGGAGAACGGCTGATCGCGCGTTTCCGCGAGCATGAGCTCCGTGTCCTCAACCCGCAGGTTCCGCTTCGGCGCGCCGAGTTTCTCGAGCGCCTTCTTGATCGGCTCGGCGCGCTGCTTCGCGTCGCGCAACTCGTCGTTCGTCAACCCCGACAACACCGACTCATTCGAGTACGGCTCGGTGGAGACGTACTCGTCGCGCTCTTTGATGAGCAGCCACTCTTTCGGAGTCTTCTTGAGTTTGATCAGAGTCCAGCGGCCGCGCAGTTTGTAGCCGCGGAGCTCGAACAGGAGCTTCCCCTTTTCCAGACCTTCGTTTGGGTCTTCGAGCGGAACCCACACGCCGCGGTCCCAGACGATGACTGTGCCCGCACCGTAATTCCCCTCGGGAATCACGCCCTCGAAGTCGCCGTATTCGAGCGGGTGGTCTTCCACTTTCACTGCAAGCCGCTTGTCGGCTACGTTGGCCGATGGTCCTTTTGGAACGGCCCACGACTTGAGGACGCCGTCCATCTCGAGCCGGAGGTCCCAGTGCAGGCGCGTGGCATCATGCATGTGCACGATCAACAAGCCCCCCGGCTTCGGGGCGGCTTTCGGGGCTAATCCTCCGGGCTCGGGAGTTCGATCAAAGGCGCGCTTCGCGCGATACGTGCTGAGCGAATCGGCTGCTTCGGAGCGGGACTTCCGACGGGTGGGCATGAGCGCGTATCATACCCCACTATGGCCGCTCATTCCATCGGTTCCGCTACGGTGTCGTTTGGCCTCGTCTCCGTACCCGTGCAGCTCTACGCTGCCGGCGAATCCAAGGCCAACATCACATTCAACTGGCTGCACAAGAAAGACGGCGCCCGACTCAAGCAGCAGTACGTCTGCTCCAAAGACGGCGAGAAGGTCGAGCGTGATGAGATGATCAAAGGCTATGAATTCAGCAAGGGCCAATACGTCACGTTCACGCCTGATGAGTTGAAAGCGTTGGAAGAGCGAGCCACCGGCGCGATCGACATCATCGAGTTTCTTCCAGCCGAGAAGGTGGACCGTATCTACCTCGACCGCACCTATTTCCTCGGACCCGATAAAGGCGGCGAGCGCGCGTACAAGCTGCTGGCCGACGCGCTCGAGAAGACCAAGCGGGTCGCGATCGGCCAGTATGCTGCGCGTGGCAAGCAGTATCTCATCATGGTCCGCCCGATGGACGGCGGGCTCGCGATGGAGCAGCTGCGCTACGCCGACGAGATTCGCGACATCGCCGAAGTGCCGATTCCCAAGACCGAAGTGAAGAAGCCCGAGCTCGATCTCGCGATCAAGTTGATCGACCAGGCGGCGACCGAGGAATTCCACCCGGAGAAGTACAAGGACAACGTGCGTGAGCGGATGCAGGAGCAGATCGAGCGCAAGGTCGAGGGCAAGCAGATCACGGAGGAGCCGGAGGAGGCACCGAAGGCCAAGGTGCTCGACCTGATGCAGGCGCTGAAGCAGAGTCTGGAAGGGGAAAAAGCGGAGAAGGCCGAAGCGAAGTCAGCCGCGAAAGCGCCCAAGCGCCGGAAAGTCGCGGGAGGCCGCTAAAGCATTATCTTGGGGCGACTCTTACCCCGAGGGTGAGCGCTGCAAGACACGTTCTCGACGACCGCGAATGCGCCGGGCCCGCTGTTTTGGATCATCTGCTTCGCTGTCGCGCTGTTCGAAATCGTCAGCGTGTGGAAGCTCTACCAGAAGGCCGGCTACCCCGGTTGGGCCGCGATCATCCCGATTTACAATGCGATTGTCATGATCCAGATCGCGCGCAAGCCGGTATGGTGGATTCTGCTCTACTTGATTCCGCTGGTGAACGTCATCATCGCGATCATCGTCACGCACAACGTGTCCGTGAATTTCGGAAAAGGCGTCGGGTTCACGCTGGGACTCATTTTTCTGGGTCCGATCTTTTATCCGATTCTGGCGTGGGGTGATGCGGAGTATCAGCCAGCGTCAGGAACTCCCGTGCCAGCTTAGGTCCGATTCCTTTTTCTTCGTGCTTGAAGAAGATATAGGCATCGGTCCAGGCCTCACCCAAGGCCTGGACCTTTTGCATCCAGTCCCGCAGCGAGTCTTCCGCGTAGCCCTCGTCGCGTAGCCGCACGTAGCCGAAGTCGGCGGTCGCGACGAGCGGCGTGGTCCCTTCCTCTGTATCGGCAATGCACAGTGCGGTGTTCGTGCTCCGCAACAACTCATAGACGTCGTCTGACCACCACGATGGGTGACGGAACTCACAGGCCGCGCGGACATCCGACGGAAATTGTGTGAGTAGATCACTGAGCCGCGCGAGGTCTTTCTTAAAATTAGGGGGTAATTGAAACAGCACTGCGCCCAGCTTGGCATCAAGCTTGCGAATCGTCTCGAGGAAGAAGCGGAGCGGGTCGTCGATGTTCCGAAGGCGCGCGAAGTGAGTCATGTTCTGTGGCGCCTTGAGAACAAATGTGAACCCCTCCGGCGTCGCCGCATGCCAACCGGCGACGGTTTTGGCGCTGGGCATGCGATAAAACGTGTAATTGATTTCGACCGTGCCCAATTGTTGGGCGTAGAACTCGAGCCACTTCGCGCTCGGGAGCTTGGGCGGATAGAAGCTTCCCTTCCATTCCGGGAAGTTGTAGCCGGACGTACCGACGTGCAGCCGCATGAGTCTAGCGGCAAAGCTAGTCTCACCATTCTCGATGGGGGAGTTGTCGCATGAAGAAGCTCAAGTTCACACTCGCCGCGCTGGTGTTCGTCGTCGCAGCCTGCGGAACATCGGCCGAGACCGAACGGAAGCTCGCTGAGCTCGAGCAGGCCAACGCACAGAAAGACAGTTTGATGCAGGACGTGGCCCTGAGCTCGCGGCTCCTCAGCGACATCAATGTAGAAATCGCGAAGGTGAAAGTGCGCGGGAGGCTCAACGTGTCGAGCGAGAGCCCGGTCACCGCGTCGAGCGATACACTGCTCGCCAAACTGCACTACGTCGTCACCCGCGTGCGGGAAACGGAGAGCCAGCTGAGTCAGAGCCGCGAGCGCATCAAGAACCTGACCAACCTGTCGGACAGCCTCCGAGCGACGCTCGACTCGACCGCGAGCAATCTCCAGGCCGTGATCGCGACGCAGAAGCAGACCATCGACCTGCTCACGGATCAGGTCAACACCCTCACGGCGGAGAACGTGGCGCTGCGCGACAGCCTCTCGACCGGCTACTACGTGATCGGGACGAAGGCCGAGCTCAAGAAGAGGGGGATTCTCACCGAGCAGGGCGGCGGTCGCGTGCTCTTCATCCTCTGGCGGACCGGCAAGACGCTCCAGCCGGCGCGCAACCTCGATCCGTCGCTCTTCACGGCGATCGACACGCGCAAGGTCACCCAGATTCCTCTGCCGAGCGCGCGGGCCGAGTACCGGATCGCGTCGCTGCAGGACCTGTCGTACGTGGCTGAGGAGCGTAAAAACAACAAGTACTCGGGCACGTCGAGCCTCACCATCACGTCGCCTGTGGATTTCTGGCGCAACTCAAAGTTTCTCATCATCGTGCTCGAGGGGTCTTCGACTCCAGTCGCCAGTAAGCAATCGCAGGTCAGTACTGAGTCGCAAGCGATAAGCCGCTAACGCAGTTGCAAGACTCGTCGTGCAAGAGGCCAGGAGCATCCTCCTGGCCTCTTGTGCTTCAGGGTAGTTTGAATCTCATGCCTACAAGATGCCCGTGGCCCTCGGACAATGCGCAAATGATCGCCTACCACGACACCGAGTGGGGCGTTCCGGTCCACGACGACCGGCAACTCTTCGGCAAGCTCGTGCTCGATGGATTTCAAGCGGGACTCTCGTGGGCCATCATCCTGCGCAAGCGGGACGCGTTCCTGAACGCCTTCGACGGTTTCAATCCGGAAAAGATGGCCCGCTACGATGCGCGTCGCGTTGCCAAAATTCTCAAAGATCCGGGCATCGTCCGTAACCGTCAGAAAGTGCGATCAGCGGTCGGCAACGCCCGCGCGTTTCTCAAAATCGTCGAGGCGGGAGAATCGCTCGACGCGTTTCTCTGGCAGTTCGTCGGCGGCGCCCCGAAGCGCAACGCCTGGAAGACGCTCCGCGGCGTCCCGGCGGAGACGAAGGAATCCACCGCGATGAGCAAGGCGCTGATCGAGCGAGGCTTCCGGTTCGTGGGGCCAACGATCTGCTACGCCTTCATGCAAGCCGTTGGTATGGTCAACGATCATCTCGTGACCTGCTACAGATATCGAGAGCTTACTTCGCCCGCTCCAGGTACTCGCCGGAGCGCGGGTCCACGCGCACCTTCTCGCCCGGGCTGATAAACTCCGGCACCTGTACCGTCACACCGTTGGACAATTTCGCCGGCTTGGTGCTCGCGGTCTTCGTCGCGGTCTTCATCACGGGCGAGGTCTCGACCACCTTCAGCTCGATCACCGACGGCAGCTCGATCGCGATGGGGCGTCCGTCCAACCACTCCACCTGCACGACCATCTCCGGCTGCAACCAGGGCGTGTCCTCACCGACGGCCCGCTCGTCGAGTGTGAACTGCTCGTACGTCTGCTGATCCATGACGTGCACGCCACCCTGGTCCTGATAGAGAACCTGCATCTCCTTCGTATCGAGACGCGCTTCGTTGAGAAAATCGGTGGCGGCGAGACGCTGATCGAAGGTGTTGCCCGAGACGAGATTCCGAAAACGCACCTGGACGAACGCGCGCAGGTTGCCGGGCGTGCGGTGCGTGAAGTCCATGACCCGGCACGGCTGGCCGTCGATCATGAGGACGTGACCTTTGCGAATGTCTGTGGCTTTCATGGGAGCGGGAACTTAAACCGGCTGCCTTGGCACTCCAAGGCCCCGAGTGCTATCGACTTGCTTGAACGGATGCCGTTTACTAGCGTGAGCAACCTCACACCTGTTTCGCGCGTCGGATTGCAGCTTTCCGCAGCACAGTGTCCACAATGTGTCGCAGGGTTTCTAGCGTAACGCATTGTCTAGTAGCCAGATAGATGACCGGCACCAAGCTTGCCTCTCTCGTACGCGTAAGGGAGGGACGCATGATAAGGCCCATCATCCATCGTCAGCTGACTCGCGGCGATCTCGCCTGTCTGGTCGAGGAGATCGCCCGAATGGATGTCACCGAAGGTCGCGAGGCCGATCAGGCTCTTCAGGCCGGCGCCGTCGATACCGTCCTCGATTCTCCTGCCGCGCTCGAGGCCGTGTTGGGCCGCGGTGGCGCTCCCGCGCCCCTCCCACTCACGCTGCTCTGGTACGTCCCCATCCGCGCTCAACTGCGAGTGCGTGGCGTGACCGACATTCTGCTCGCGGATTACGCCGCTACGCTGCCGGTCGTTTTCGCGACCTCGCATTCGCGGACCGCGATCGCGCAAGCCGAAGACGGCATGACCGAGTGGTGGCGGTTCGTCGCCGCGTTGCCGCAAGGGACGGTCGCGCAGGCGGAAGCGGCGGCCGATGCCGCGGCACTGGCACTCTGGTGGGCAGGGTGTTTCCCGGAATGGGTCGAGCGCGGCAGCTCCGGTCGCGGCACGGTGCGCGCCTACGTGACGTTCGCCGGCCGGATGCTCGCGCTCGCCGCCGATCTCCTCGAGTCCTCCGCACCCGAAGAGGCCGCACTCTGCGCCCGCGCCGCCGAGGCGCGGACCGAGCTGCATGCGGCGCTCGCCGAAGCCCGCGTCGAATACATCGGCGACGATCCGCACAGTAGCGAAAGCCGCCTCAACCGATTCTTGAGGCGGCTCGCCGACAACTAGCGCTGCTCTTTCAACGATTCGACGCGCTGCAGGTTGGTCACCGCTTTCCCGTACGTCCCTTCGATTGCCAACGCCGCGCGATACTCCGACTCCGCGGCGCGGTACTGACCAGTCCGCTCCAGCGCCATGCCGAGGTTGTTATGGAACGTGGCAACCTTGTCGTTGCGCTGAACAGCCGTCTTCAAAGGCTCGATGGCGTCCTGGAACCGCTCCAGCCGGATGTACAGCGCGCCGAGGTTGTTGAGCGCCCACACATCCGTGCTATCGAGCGCGATGGCGCGCTGGTAGGACGCGATGGCGGAATCCGTCTTGCCCAGCGCTTCGAACGCACGGCCCTGAAGCCGCAGCGGCTCACTCGAAGTCGAGTCGAGCGCGATCGCCCGCTCGATGTGAACGAGAGCGCTATCGGGCAGGCCACCCTCCAACAGGACGCGGCTCAGATTGAGCCGGCTCTTCACGTGCGTTGAATCGATGCTGAGCGCCTTGACAAAGGCACTCTCCGCCTGCACACGATCGCCCGCCTTCCAAGCCGACAATCCGAGCATGTAGAAGCCCCACGGGTTCGTGGGCCGGCTCTCGGTGTACGTCTTGAAGAGCGCCGTCGCATCGTCGTAGCGATGATCACGATACGCGGAGTCTGCGATCTCGAACGTGACGGGACCGGTGATGACGCGCGCCGGCTGCGCGCTGCTGGCCGGCGTGACCGCCACCGGCTTCGACACGACAGGCTCACCCGCCGCCGCCTGATTGGGCGTGCGCTCGTTACAGGCGGCGAAGGTGTAGGCTCCGATCACCGCGCTGAAGATGCCGGCCATGACGAGCACCGGGAAACGCAGCGATCGATTGGACTGATCCAGCGAAAATTGATACGACATGGCTCCTCCGGGAGCAGGGTTCGCCCGGAGGAAAAGCATGCAGCAGACCATTACCTAAAACGTTGTAATTCAACGCCCTTTTTCACGACTGTGGTGCAACGAACCCTTTCACGCCGCTGGTTATGTGTCCCGTTGAACACCGAGGCGCCGCATGATTTTCAGGAGGCTCGCGTGATCCGAGAGCCCCAGCTCTTTGGCGGTCTTGGTGACGTGCCAGTCGTTGCGCTCCAGCGCCTGAATCACGATTTGGCGCTCTGCTTCGAGCTTCTGCACCTCGAAGGTGAGGGGTGAGGGGTGAGCGGTAAGCGGGACTCCTCCACGTCTATCGCGGATTTCGGGCGGCACAGCGGCGCGGGTAAGCTCGTCACTGTCTGTCGCGATGATCATGCGCTCCACGACGTTGCGCAGCTCCCGGATGTTGTTGCGGCGCCAGTCGTACGACATCAGCGCCTCGATGACATCAGGCGCGATGGCCTTCGGTCGCATGCCGAAGCGCTCGCAGGTCAACGCGACGAGATGCTGGACGAGGGCCGGCACGTCCGAGAGCCGGTCGCGGAGCGGCGGCACGCGCAGGATGTGCGTATTGAGCCGATAGAAGAGATCCTCACGGAAACGACCCTCGCTCACCTCTTTTTCCAGGTCGCGATGCGTCGCCGCCACGACGCGAGTGTTTACGTCAATCGTCTTGGTTCCCCCGAGCCGCGTGACTTTGCGCTCTTCCAGCACGCGCAAGAGCTTCGCCTGTGCGGCCGGAGACAGGTCGCCGATCTCGTCGAGGAACAGCGTGCCGCCACTTGCCGATTCAAATGCACCCTTGCGGGTGGCATTGGCACCCGTGAATGCGCCCCGCTCGTGTCCGAACAGTTCGCTCTCGACGAGCTCATGCGGCAGTGCCGCGCTGTTGATCGCGACAAACGGCCCTTTGGGGTTGGCGCCGAGGCGGTGCAGCTCGCGAGCGACGAGCTCTTTGCCCGTGCCGCTTTCTCCGACGATCAGCACGGAGCTGGGCACCGGCGCGACGCGGACGATCGCTTCCTTGAGCTTCGCGAGGGCGGGACTCGTGCCCACGAGCGGCGACTCGAGCCCGAAGCCGCGGCGCAGCAGGGTGACCTGCTCGCTCAGCCGGCGGCGGTCGATCGCGTTCTCGACTTCCTGCACAACCCGCTCCATCGGTTCCGCTTTGTCGATGAAGCTGTACGCGCCGAGTCGGATCGCCTCCGCGCAGCGGTCGTAGTCGCCCGTGCCGGTGTAGACGATGACCGGGACCCGCAAGCCGAGTCGCTCGATGGATCGCAGAACCTCG
>Ga0137399_10000796_pt1 | contig 13505 bp, 13 predicted proteins | sample czorhiz316metaG_FD_104810 | JGI IMG/M metagenome (GOLD analysis project Ga0137399, IMG submission 104810) | Vadose zone soil microbial communities from Angelo Coast Range Reserve, California, USA - czorhiz3.16 metaG | ecosystem: Environmental > Terrestrial > Soil > Vadose zone | place: USA...
CACGCGCGTCGTGTACGCTTTGGAAATCCCCAGCACGTGTTTGAGCTTCGTCGGCGGCACGCCCACGCCTGTCGCGGCGCCCCCCGAAGTCGCGCTCGACGAGGTCACGAACGGATACGTCCCATGATCGATGTCCAACATCGTTCCCTGCGCGCCTTCGAACAGCACCGATTTCCCTTCGTCCAGCGCGCGGTTCACCAATTCCGCCGTGTCGCAAATGTATCCGCGAATCTTTTCGCCCAGCTTCAGCGTCTCTTCCACTTCATGCGAAAAATCAATATTCGCGCCGTACGCGCCCTTCGCCAGCCGGTTTTTCTCCGCCACCACGTGCGCGGCCTTCTTTCGAAACATCTCCGGCTCCAGCAAATCGCACATGCGCAGCCCGCGCCGCGCCATCTTGTCTTCGTACGCCGGACCGATCCCTCGCGAAGTCGTGCCAATCTTGTCCGCGCCCCTCGCACCCTCCGCGGCCTTGTCCAGCTCCCGATGATACGGAAAAATCAGGTGGGCGCGGTTGCTGACGTGCAACCGCCCCTTCACATCAATGCCCACTTTCGAAAGCGTCTCGATTTCCGCCACCAGCGCCGCCGGATCAACCACCACACCCGTCCCGATCACCGCCTTCTGCTTCGCCCGCAAAATTCCACAAGGAATCAGCTGCAGCACATAACGGTCCTTCCCGATGATGACCGTGTGCCCCGCGTTGTGCCCCCCCGCAACACGCGCAATATAGTCGAACGACCCGGCAAGGTAGTCCACTACCTTGCCTTTACCTTCGTCGCCCCACTGCGCCCCCACCACCACCACCGATTTCATCCAGGCCCTCTCCTCAACTAGGACAGGCATTCTTGCCTGTCCATTCCACTCCTCAACCACACCTCAACGCCTTCTCGTTCACATCCCGTAAACTGCTTTTGGAAAGCACCAAGAAACGGCAGGTTCCAATCGTAAGCTCGCCCCGCCCTCAACGCAAGCAAGCCTTCCATCCAGCGCTATCGGGACAACCCCTTATACCGGAAACAGCTCACCAGATGATCGTTCACCATCCCCGTCGCCTGCATCAGCGCATAACAAATCGTCGACCCCACAAACCGAAATCCTCGCTTCTGCAAATCCTTGCTCAACGCATCCGATTCCGCCGTCCGCGCCGGCACGCCTTTGTGCGTCTTCCAGGCATTCTGTTTCGGCCGCCCACCCACAAATCTCCAGATATACGTATCAAAGGCCCCAAACTCCTGCTGCACCTTCAAAAACGCCTGCGCATTCCCAATCGCCGCCGCAATCTTGAGCTTGTTTCGGATAATTCCCGCATCCCCCAGCAGCTCCCGCACTTTTTTCGTGTCGTAGCGCGCGACCTTCTCCGGATCAAATTTATCGAACACTCCCCGGTACCGCGCCCGCTTCCGCAAAACCGTGTCCCAACTCAACCCCGCCTGCGCGCCCTCCAATATCAAAAACTCAAACCACGTCCGCTCATCGTGCACGGGCACGCCCCATTCCTCATCATGATAAGGAATGTTCACCTCGTTCCCCGCCCAGGGACAGCGAATAATCTTGCCTTCCGTTTTTCTCATCGCCAATTTCTCCGAAGCACTCTAGCCGGAACTCTCGGCCCCGCACAAACAAAAAGGCGTGTCGCACGCAACGGCACGACACGCCCTTTCAATGTTCCAGACCCAACTTACGCCAGGAGGCGATCCAGCGCCTTGGTAATCTGCTCCTTCGGCACCGCACCCACGATCTGCTCCACAACCTGCCCATTCTTAAACACCAGCAGCGTCGGAATCCCCCGGACGTTGTAGCGTCCCGCCGAATTCAAGGCTTCATCCACGTTTAACTTCATCACTTTGAGCTTGCCGGCATAGTCGTGCGCAATCTCCGCCACCGTCGGCGCCAGCATGTGACACGGCCGGCACCACTCCGCCCAGAAATCCACCATCACCGGTTGCGTGCTGCTCGCCGTTAGCACTTCGGCTTCGAAATTTCCATCGGTTACTGCCTGAATCGAATTGTCAGCCATATTCCTTTTCTCAGCGGCTCGCCCCTGGGGCCGCCGCTTTTCTCTCCTGAATCAGGTTAATTAGATGTTCCAGCAGGCTTTTGGTTTCGTGCCGCCTGCCCCGCCGCACGGCTCGCTTGTCCCGAGCCCTGGGCGGCCTTCCCTGAACTCTGTGTGGCTTCCCCTACTCCGCGAGCGGCCCGCGCGGCTTCATACAGCTTCGCATACTCCGCCGCCGGCCCTTTCCATGAGAAATCCTTCGCCATTCCGTTCAACTGAATCCGCTTCCAGATGCGCCCATCCATATAATGATGCAGCGCCTGCCGCACCGCATACAAGAGTGCCTCACCGGTATATTCCTTGAACTTGAACCCGGTCCCTGACCCGTGTTCCACGTCAAACGGCTCGATGCTGTCGTCCAGCCCGCCCGTCGCTCTTACAATGGGCACCGTACCATACTTCAGGCTGTACATCTGATTCAACCCCGAAGGCTCGTACCGCGAGGGCATCAGGAACATGTCCGCGCCCGCCTCGATCTTATGTGCGATCACGTTGTCGTACGCGATCTTCAGGCCCATGCGCCCCGGATACGCCGCCGCCAGCGCCCGGAAAAAATCCTCGTACTTCCGCTCGCCCGTCCCCAGCACCACCAGCACCAGCTCCTCGCGCATCAATTCATGCGCTTTTTCCGCGATCAGATCGAAACCCTTTTGGTCCGCAAACCGCGAAACGATTCCTATGACCGGCCGCCCCAGATGTTCCTGCGACAATCCGAACAACCCCAGCAAATCCTGCTTGCATACTTGCTTTCCGCCCAAATCCCTCGCCGAATACTTCGCGGCAATCAGTCTATCTTTCGCCGGATCCCATTCCGAATAGTCCACGCCATTCAGAATCCCCACCAGCCGGTCGGCGCGGCTCCTCGCCACACCATCCAGCCCGTGTCCGAATTCCGGCGTCTGAATCTCCTCCGCGTATTTCCGGCTCACCGTCGTCAAATAATCCGAATATACCAGCCCGCCCTTCAGCAGGTTCACCTTGCCAAAGAACTCGATTCCCCCCGGATGAAATAGACTCCTCGGAATTCCTGCGCCCTCGAGCACACTCGGCGAAAAAAGCCCGTGATACCCCATATTGTGAATGGTGAACACCACCGGAAGGTCTTTAACCAGCGGATCATCTCCGTACGAGGTCCGCAGCAGCACCGGCACTAGCGCCGTCTGCCAGTCGTGGCAGTGAAATACGTCCGCCGGCCAGACATGCTTGGCAACCTCAATCGCCGCCCGGCAAAATTCCGCATACCGTTCCGCGTTGTCCGCATACTCTCCGCTGCTGCCGCCGTACAATCCATCGCGGTCGAAATATCCCGGATCATCCACGAAGTAATACCGCACTCCATTCAACAGTGTGCCATCGGCAATCGCAGCAAACCGCAGCCGCGTTCCGCCCATCGGAATCGTCAAGCTCGGCATCACCACAGCGGTCGTCTTCGTTCCGCGATACCGCGGCAACACCACCGCCACCTCGTGGCCCTGCGTCACCAGCGCCTTCGGCAGCGCTTCCAGCACGTCCGCCAGGCCGCCCGTCTTCGAAAACGGCAGCCCCTCCGATGCCACAAACAAAACTCTCACGCTATGGTCACCGCTCGCCTCGCAACCATTTTACGCTATCGGACGCAACAGTGCCCGTCAAGCAGCCCACGCCACAAAATTCCGTGTTGCATGCGAAACGGCTGGTCAGCTAGCGGAACAAAGCTTCTGAACACAGGATGAGATTGAAGAATTTCACTCGTATCGCAGCGCCACGACCGGGTCTAGCCGCGTCGCGCGACGCGCTGGAATGTAACTCGCAAGAAATGCAATTCCCAGCAGAAACGCCGGCACGCCAATGAACGCAATGGGGTCATGCGAGCCAATGCCGTAAAGCACTTTCGAAAGAATCTGCGAAACCGCCGCGCATCCGGCGACTCCCACGGCCGCGCCAATCAACACCGGCCGCATCGCTTGCCTGAGCAAAAGACTCATCACTTCGCGGCCGTCGGCCCCCAGCGTCATGCGAATACCAATTTCGCGGATGCGTTGGCTGACGCCGTAAGTAACCACGCCGTACACGCCAATGGAAGCGAGCAGCAACGCCAACCCTCCCAGCACACCGGAAAGCGCCGCCACAATCCTCGAAGGCGTTCGCCACAATTCCAGGTTGTCTTCCAATCTCGTGACATCCACGATCAAATCCGGATCCAGCCCCCGTGCCGACTCACAAATCCCATTTGCCGTCGCGGTCTCTCCGCTCTGGCTGTGCACCAGCAATTGCAGATTCGTCTGCTCTTTGGGTCCAGCAGGCATGTAAAAGAACATCCCACCGGGTTGTCCCAAGTGCGAAATCTGTGCGTCCTTCACTACGCCCAGCACTTGATACTCCCTTTTGTCGAAATTGCGCAGCGTCTTTCCAACCGCGTCTTCTCCTGGCCACAAGCGCCGCGCAGTGGATTCCGTCACCACCATCACGCCCGCATCTGACTGCGTCTCTTCTCTTGTAAATCCGCGCCCTCGCACCATTGGCATTCCCAGCATTGCAAAAAATCCTGTCGAAACGACATTGAATTCAAACTGGCGCGCTTCCGTCTCCCCCGCAAGCGTCATCCCTGTCCCCAAAAACTGATGGTTTAGGGGCATCACGCGGGCCTGCTCCACCGCGTCCACTCCGGGCAACGCCGCTACTTGCGCCATCAACTCCCGCTGAAACACTCGCGCGCGCTCCTCGCTGTAGCCTTGCGAAGGCAGATCAAAGATCGCCTGCGTAATTCCTTTCATCTCAAATCCTGGATCAACCGTCTGCGCCAGATACAGACCACGCATTAACAATCCCGCCGCAATCAGCAAGACCATGCACACTGCAATCTGCAGGCCGACCAGTGTGCTTCGCAGCATCCCTCCGACCGCAGCCTTTCCAATGAGCCCTCGGCCATCCCCTTTAATCGCTGCGCTCAAATCCTGCCGTGTCGCATGCAGTGCCGGCGCCAGCCCAAACACAATCCCAGTCAAAGCCGTCAACAGCAGCGAATACCCCCAAACATGGAGGTCCGGGTTCACATTCCACACCAGCCGCGGAGCCCCGTGCGGCAAGTGCGCGAGCACAAATCCCGCGACGCCTTCCATCGACCAGAACGCCACAAGGGACCCCAGCGTCCCCCCAAGAAACGAAATCAGCAGACTCTCCGTTAGGAGTTGCCGCACAATCTGCCACCGGCTTCCTCCAATCGCAAGCCGGATCGCAATCTCCTTCTGCCTCGCGGATGCTCGCGCCAAGAGTAAGTTCGCCACATTCGCGCACGCAATCAGTAGAACCAATCCCACTGCCGCCAGCACCACAGCCCCTATTGCAAACACGACGGTTCGTTCTTCCGGCCGTCCCAGGAATGTTGCGCGATGAATCGCCAGCGTTGTTGTCCGCCCGGGATATTGCTGATCAATCTGTCCCGCGACTACTCCCAAATCCGATCGCACCTCTTCGATCGAGACCCCTCCCTGCATTCGTCCCAACATCGCCAGCCAGCCGGTATTATCTTCATGGAAAAAGTCACGGTCGGGCTCTAGCGCCTTCTGCATCGTCACCGGCGCCCAAAACTCGCTGGGCCACGGATCGAGGCCGCCAAATCCAGGCGCGGCGATTCCAATCACGACAAATTTCGCGCGATTCAACGAAACACTCTTTCCCACAATCAATGGATCAGCGCCGAATCGGCTCCTCCACAGATCGTCGTTCAACACCACTACGGCGCTCGCTCCAGGCGCGCTGCAATCCGCATCCACAAATACCCGCCCCAACGCCGGCCGCTCCCCCAGGACGTCGAAATAGTTGCAGGATACCGCCGTTCCCATCAGTTGTTTGGGGCTCTCCCCTCCCAACGTCGCTTGCAAAAAGGGCTCATACGCCAGCAGCCCCGTGAACACGTGATTGTTATCGCGGTAGTTTTTGTATTCGGAGTAGGAAAACAGCCCGGGTTCGCCATGAACATTGCGCGAAAGCTTTCCATGGAAGATCTGGTCGACACTCACGATCTGTTCCGCCCGTGGAATTGGAAGCAGCCGCAGCGCCACTCCATTCAGCACGGAGAAAATCCCTGCGTTCACGCCAATCCCCAGCGCAATAGCCAGCACCGCCGCCATCGTGAACCCTGGATTCTTCCCCAGCGCCCTTGCCCCATAGCGCAGATCCCGCCAAAATGTTTCCAGCGACGTAAAGCGCCACACCTCGCGGCACACTTCCTTAATCCGCATCGCATTCCCAAACTCCCGCCGCGCGGCATACTTCGCCTCTTCCGCGGCAATCCCCTTCGCGCGCTTCTTCTCCTCGCGCATCGCCAGATGAAATGCCAGCTCCTCATCCAAATCCTTTTCGAGCTGCTCCTTCTTGAAGAGCGCTCTCACTTTCATCCAGCTTTTCATGAGCCACTCCCTCCGCGCTTCCGACATTCGATATCCGCATTATTTTCTATCTTCAAGTTGCGCTTTCTGCTTTCTGGAGCCAGTCTCAAGAATGCCGTTCAGGGAGTCGGAGCTTGAAGCTCCGACTTAAGAGCGCGCTGCAATTGGGCTTAGCCCCTGAGGAAAGTCCTTCAGCTCCTTATAAAGGCGTTACGAGAGGGTCTCTAATTTCCAATTTCTAGTTTCTAGTTTCTGATTCCTAGTTTTCCTCACGCTGTCTGCATCACTCGCGCAATCGCCCCCGACATCCGCCGCCAATACTCCGCCTCCTGTGCCAATTCCTTCCGCCCCGCCGCCGTCAACGAATAAAACTTTGCCCGTCGGTTATTTTCCGAACTGCCCCATTCCGCGGAGAGCAGCCCCCGCAGCTCCAGTCGGTGCAACGCCGGATATAGCGCTCCCTCTTCCACGTGCAGCACGTCATTCGAGCTTTCGTGGATCCACTCCGCCACGCCGTAACCGTGCTTCGCCCCCCGCGCCAGCGCCTTCAGCACCAGCATGTCCAGCGTTCCCTGCACCAGATCACCCTGCTTTTCCATTCTTTCTCCCATAACTTCCTTAGGGGAGTTTGCCACTTCTCCCCTAAACGTACAAGGGGACTTTTCGTTTCCACCTTTAGGAGCGCCTTCCTTTCTCCGTTACCTCTTTACCCCGCGTGATTCCTGCCATTTTCCATTTTCGCATTTCCATTTCCTGCTTTCTCTAAGTCCCTTTAGAATCAACGCTTGCAAAAATCTATCAAACAAAGGACTTTAACTCCCTTTAGAAGGAACACTTATGAAAAACAGGGGGGTTGTTATTGTTAACCAGCGAAGGAGCCACCAGTCACCTCCCCTTGCTACACTGTCCACCCATGGCTCGCCAACGCCTCGGCCAACATTTTCTCGTCGATCTCCATTGGCGCGAGGAAATCGCCCGCGCCATTCGCGTCTCTCCGCATTCCACCGTGCCCCTCCCGCGGGATGACCATCACTGCTGGATCGAAATTGGCTCAGGACACGGCGAAATGACCGAGCACCTCGTCGCCGCCGGCGCCCCCGTCCACGCCATCGAACTCGACCCAACTCTTATCGCCAGCCTCCGCCAGCTCACAAAGAAATTTACCAATCTCAACGTAATTCCCGGCAACATCCTCAAAGCCGACCTCGCCGCCATCGCCTCCGGCCGCCGCGTCCGCGTCTACGGCAATCTCCCCTACTACATCACCTCGCCGATCCTCCAACACCTCTTCACGTTCGCAGACCTCATCGACGAGATTCACATCGTCATTCAATCCGAAGTCGCGGCTCGCCTCGCCGCGCAGCCGGGCACGCGCGACTACGGCTATCTCTCCGTCCTCACGCAGCTCTATGCGCGCCCCGAATTTGTCTTTGAGCTTCCTCGCGACGCCTTCTCGCCGCCGCCGGAAGTTAGTTCGGCTCTCGTCACCCTCCGCTTCCCCGGCGAGCGCGCAAAGCTCCGCCTCGCCGATGAATCGCGTTTTCTCGATTTTGTGAAATTGTGCTTCTCGCTGAAGCGCAAAACGTTGGTGAACAACCTGCGCTCGCTCGCCAAGCCCGCGGCAATTCGCGAAATTCTAGCCTCGCTAAATCTCCGCCCCGACTCTCGCGCAGAGCAGTTTTCCCTCTCTCAATTCGCCGCCTTCTTCCGTCATCTACGCCCGGACCTACCGTAATGCTCCGCGACATCCAAGGACACGCCTCTTTGACGCACCTTGTCGCTTGCCCGCTCCTCGCCTCGGGCCTACACTCCAGCCATGGTTTCCCACCGCCCCTGCAAACGGAGTTGGCCATGAACACCGTCTGGCGTACGCTCCTCTCCCCGTCGGTCCTCGCGATAGCTTCCGCGCTATCAGCATCCCCGCTCGCGGCCCAAGTTCCCGCAAATTGGCCTCCTATCTCCGCGCAGGATCTCGCCCTCAAGGACAGCCCCATCAATCCTGGCGAGCCGGCCATGATCCTCCTATACGACGTCCAGAACGACAACAACTCCTCCTCCGAGACCATTTTCAAGCGCATTAGGGTTTTTCGCGAAGAAGGCAAGAAATACGCTGATATCGAAATCCCCTATTTTGAAAAAGAAACGCAAGTCGAGGAGATCCGTGCGAGCGTGACTTTGCCGGATGGCAAAACCGAAAACTTTGCCGGCTCCATATACGACAAAGAAATCGTCAAGATGAAGAAGTTTCGCTGGAGCGCAAAGACCTTCACGCTGCCCAATGTGGGAGTGGGAAGCATCATCGAATACTCCTACCGCCTCCACTGGCATGCGAAGATTCCCGATGTTTTCCGCAATCCTTCCAGGTACCTCATCGACGGCGCATTTGCGTATCCCGCGGCAGAATGGCCGATCCAGCAGAATCTCTCGGTTAGGCATTCGCACTTTGTTCTCCACCCTATCAAGGGAGCACGCACCGCAACCGTGAGGCACAATCTCCCGGCGGACGCTATCCTGCAGAGTCTGCCGGACGGGACCGTGGAATTGACGGTTGAAAATGTCCCTGCATTTCAAAAGGAAGAGTATTCGCCGCCCGAGGATTTTCTGACGATCCGCGCGGATGTCTACTATGTCCTTGGGATTTATGGCGACACCAAATTCTACTGGGGCAGTTTGGCACCCGCCAGGCGGAGTTCTTCGACGCATTTATCGGGAAGCCGAAAGACGTTCAAAAGGAAGTGGATCGCATTCTGAATCCGGGTGACTTGGACGAAACAAAATTGCGAAAGATCTACGCTCGGGTTCAGCAGATTCGCGCCCTCAGCTACGAACCGGAAAAAACGAAGAAAGAACGAAAACAGCAAAATCTGAAGGAAAACAAGAATGCGGAAGAGGTTTTGAACCACGGGTACGCCTTTGAGAACGAAATCAATTTGGTGTTCATCGCTTTGGCGCGCGCAGCCGGTTTCCAGGCAAACCCTGTCAGAATTGTTGCTCGAAACCGGTCTGTCTTCACTTCGGAGAGACCGGATGCCAACCAGCTCAACTCCTCGGTTGTTGAGGTCAAGATCGGCCCCTCTAACAAATACCTTGATCCAGCGACTGTCTACTGCCGGTTTGGCCTGCTCCCCTGGGAGGAAACCGACGCAGGCGGAATCCGAGTGAGCGCTTCGCGGGCGGGATTGGATTTACTCCAAAACCCGAAAGCAAGGATGCCGTAACGCAACGGCACGCGGAATTGAAATTGGACGCCGACGGCAATTTGGAAGGAAACTTGACGATTATGTTTGACGGTCAGGAAGCGTTAATTCGCCGCTTGCGGGCGATCGACCAGGACGAAGCGCAGCGCCGCAAGGAGTTGGAAGAATCCGTGCAACATTCACTCCCGCAAGGCGCAGTGGTTAAATTGCTGTCGGCCGGTGCCTGGGAAACTTCAGAAACCCCGCTCACGGCCCAGTTTCAGGTTCAGGTTCCCAATTTTGCCAGCAGAGCCGGCCAGCGCCTCGTACTGCCTCTCGGCATATTTCACGCAAACGGCCAAAACCCTTTCATTTCGGCTCGTCGTACCCACCCCATTTCTTTTGAGTATCCCTACGAGGCCTCCGACGATGTCATTCTTATCCTGCCACCGAACACCCAGGTCGAGTCGCTTCCTCCTCACGCCATCATCGACAGGGGGCTCTGCGCTTACGAATCTTCATTCGAGAAACAGGGAAACTCGCTGCACCTCAAACGCACGCTCAAGATGCAAATCTATTTTCTGCCCGTTACCAACTACCTGGCGCTTCGGCAATTTTTTGACCAAGTGCGCTCGAGCGACGAGCAGCAGGCCATTCTCCAGCCTCAGCCACAGGCTCTCAAGAATTAGCAAAGCGTGCTGCACGTTCCCCACCCTGTCTTCTGTGGCAAATAGGATCCTGGGAGCGGGATTATGCTTCGGCTTTTTCCTTTTCGCCCGTTTTTTCCTTGCTCTGCGCCGCCACCAGTCGGTCCGGATAGTCGCTCATGATTCCGTCCACTCCCGCGGCCATCAGCATGCGCATGTGGGCGGGATGGTTCACCGTCCAGCAGACGACCTGCAAATCTTTCTTTCGCGCGGCGCTCAGCAGCGCCGGCGTCACCAGGTCGCCCCGCACAACAACTTGCCGCGCTCCCACTTCGATCGCCTTCGCCAGCGGATTTTCAATTTGCCCGTCGTACAGTAAGCCCGTCATCAGCGTCGGCTCGATCTTGCGCAAGGTCAAAACCACCGATGCATCGAAGGAGATCACGACGGTCCGGGGTATTTCGCCCGATTCCCTCAGCGCGCCAACCAGCGCATGCTCCCCGCCCCAGGATCCTTGCGGCTTGAGCTCCAGGTAAAACACGACGTCATTTCTTTTGGAGAATGCCAGAAGTTCTTCTAGCGTGGGAATCCGTTCCCCCGCGTATTCACTCCCGAACCATGAACCTGCGTCCAAGCGCCGCAATTCGGAGAGTGTCATGTCGTGCACGATGCCCTGCCCGTTCGTCGTGCGGTTCACGGTCTCATCGTGGATGGCCACCAGTCGCGCGTCCCGCGACATCTGCAAATCCGTCTCTATGAATGTCGCTCCCATGGCAACAGCCTTCCTGAACGCGGCGAGCGTATTCTCCGGCGCGTGCCCCGATGCTCCGCGATGCGCAATGACCAGCACTACCCCGCTCTCCTCTCCGCAAAAAATGGCGTTCGTGCAACACCACTGCGCTCAAGAAGTTTCTCGGTTTGAAGCGAATCCATATTCCTACCGTTCCGACAAAAACGATGTTAACATCCCCGGCCAGCGCATTTTCATGCATCCCTTTTCCTTGCTTCTTTTATCTAACTGTCTGTAAGCACGCTGTAACATCCACGAAGGAGGAGACCATGAGAAAGGAACTACGGGTCCTATTCGTTACCGCACTGCTTTGCGCCCCGGCTTTTGGACTGCCAGATTACGCGGCCACCGGGCCGAGGGACGAGAAAAAACAGCGCAGTGAACCAAAAAGTATAGCCAATGAAGTTCGGCACCGCCTGGTGATGCTGCCATGGTACTCGGTATTCGACAATCTCGCTTACAAAGTGGAAGGTGACAAAGTAACTCTGTACGGCCAAGTCACGAGGCCGACGTTGAAGTCGGACGCCGAGGCCGTCGTGAAAGGCATTGAAGGAGTTTCCACGGTAGTGAACAACATCGAGGTTCTGCCTCCTTCGCCGATGGATGATCAGCTTCGCCGCGGACTTTACCGCGCGATCTATGGCGATTCTGGCCTCTCGCGCTATTCCATTCAGGCCGTGCCTTCCATTCATATCATCGTCAAAAACGGTAATGTCACTCTGGAAGGCGCAGTCGACAGCGAGACGGACAAGAATCTCGCCGGCATTCGAGCCAACCAGGTCCCGAATGTTTTTTCCGTGAAAAACAACCTGGTCGTCAGCAACTGAAAGCATTCATTCGAACGCGAACGGGCCGCGGACTATGCGGCCCCGGTTGCGCCGCTGCGCAGCCATTGGCGTGAAACGCGCCGCGCGGTTTCTTTCAGCGCCTCAATCATTTTCGGCATGTTGGGTTCATCCATTTGCGTCAGCGTGCCGCTTGCCCCGATCGCCGCGGCCACATTTCCCGCCGAGTCGAACACCGGCGCACCGACGCAGCGCGCACCCAAACTATTTTCCTCATCATCCACGGCGTACCCCGCCTGCTTCACGTGTTCCAGTTCCGCGAGCAACTTGGTCATATTGGTAATCGTTTCCGGAGTTCTTTTCTTTAAGCCATGCTGCTTCACAATCGTTTCGATTTCCTGTTTCGGCAGCCAGGCCATCAGACATTTTCCAACGCTCGTGGAATGCAGAAACATCCTCCTCCCCACCCAGGTGTTTACCTTGAAAAATCCCGGCGCTTCGACTTTTTCGATATACACCGCTTCACCCTGATCAAGCACGGCAAGGTGCACCGTCAGGCGAATCTTTTCGACCAGCGCTCGCATGAGCGGCAAGGCTACGGCGGCAAGATCGAGATTTCCCTGGGCATCACCGCCGAGACTCAGAATTTTCAGCCCGAGGCGGTAGCGCGCGGTTTCCGCATCGCGGCGCAAATAACCGCGCCTTTCCAGAGTGCGGAGAATGTAGCTGGCGGAACTTTTTGGAATTCCCAGTTTGCGGCTGATTTCCGAGTTGGTCAGTCCGTCGCGGCGCTGCGCGGCGGCTTCGAGAATATTCAGGGCGCGCTCGACGGCGGTTGTCGGGCTAGTTTCGGTGACTGCCATAGCTTTCTCCGGATCCACAAAATAAGGACGTCCAAAGTATAGAATAATTGTTCAGGATACTGAACAGTGTGTTTGGGCATCCGCCGGGGCTTCTAAGACAAGAGGAATGGACTCTGAACGTATGTTCAATATGTTGAACAGGCCAAGCCCGTAAAGGAAAGAAGTCGCCGATGTGTGCAATTTTTTCGACACATTGGCCGCATTTCTTCACATTTCTTTCTCAGCGCGACAGGCGCTCCTTTATCTCCTTGAGCGAATGGACCTTAGGAATCACGCCTTCCAACCGATTGGCCTTCGAATTGCCCTCCCTATTCGGCGACGAGTTTTCGTCAGAATTTGCAGGGGAAAGACCCGAGCGCAACCATGGCTACCGCGATTAGCAAACTGGATCCGGCGACTGTTTCTCTGGCCTTTTCGAACCGGGTCGTGCCGACTAATTCCGCCCCGCCCGACTTCAATCCCGCCCACGATCTCCCGGAAGGATTTCTTGAGTTTCTTGCCCCATTGCATGCGGCCCTGACGCTGCGGCAGCGCGCGTTACTGGCGCGCCGCGACTATGCGCTTGCGGAAGCTCACGCAGGCAAGCTGCCGGATTATTTGCCACCCTCGGTGGCGACCACAAACTCCTGGCGGATTGAGCTGCCGGCCTGGTGCGCGGATCAGCGCAATCAAATGACTGGTCCTGCCGACGATGCGGACTTGGTTGTGAAAATGCTGAATTCCGGCGCTCCCGGTGTGATGCTGGATCTCGAAGATTCGAACGCCAATGCCTGGGAGAACAATTCGCGCGGGATCAAGAATATTCTCGAAGCGTTGGC